>Ga0105242_10000322_pt1 | contig 38490 bp, 29 predicted proteins | sample KBSM24metaG_FD_81521 | JGI IMG/M metagenome (GOLD analysis project Ga0105242, IMG submission 81521) | Miscanthus rhizosphere microbial communities from Kellogg Biological Station, Michigan, USA - KBS M2-4 metaG | ecosystem: Host-associated > Plants > Roots > Rhizosphere > Soil | place...
CAAAGTGCCACCTCACGCGCAGAGCTCGAAGCAGAGCGCGATCAGATCCTCATCCGCGAGAGCGAATGGGATGCGCGGATCAAGCAGGCCGATGCGCGGGGCGCAGAAGACTTCATCGTCCCCCCGATCGGTTGTTGCGGCATTTACTTCGGTTTGTTTGTTGTCGGGTCGCTGATCCTTTCGGCGATCGGATTGAAAGAGTCGAAACAGTACGGCACTGGCGTGGCAGCGATCGCCGTGGCCGCGTCGCTCATTGGAGTCGTCCTCATCATCTGGCGACGTGAAACGCGCCGGAAAGAGCGTGTCGTTGCGCTGGAGCGAGAACGGATGGCCGACCGCCACCTCCGCGAAGAGCGCCTCCGCGAGATCGAGGCCGAGCTCGACGCCATCGGAAACTGAAGGTTCAGCATCGGCCGTCCGTACGCTGAATACTCACGAGCTCCTCGCTGTGGCGTGTGTCGCGACGTGCATAGCGCGGCGATACTGCGAGCGCGGCTATTATGCTGTGCTCTATCTACGCTGCTATTGTGCGCAGACGCCAAACACGGTCAGCGCCGTGCTATCTCAGACACATATGGACTAAATGGCAGAAGCCGACGCGGCCCGGCTTTCGGCCCGGCGTTGAACTACCTCGTCAACTTCCAAGGTTGGCCGGCGGCAAGCCGGCCGGCTTCCTTCCGGCTCAGAGCGACCGGAAGAGCTACGCGCCGCGAGATGAACTAGAATACCCACGAGGCAAAGGCCATGGCTCGATCGGTTCCGAAAGAAGAGGTTCGCCGTTTGCTCGACACGCTTCCGGATGAGGCATCGTATGAGGACATTCAGTATCACATCTACGTTCACCAGAAGATTGACAAAGGTCTCGAGGCCTCCGAACGTGGCGATTTCATCTCCGACGAGGAAATTGAACAACGGATAGCGCGGTGGGCTGGAGAGTAAGGTGGACCACTCCCGCTTGGACCGATGTCGAGGAACAAGCACGGTTCATCGCCCGAGACTCGCCGCGATATGCCTTGGTTCTCCAGCGTGAAGCTCAGGCTGCGGCAAAATCTCTGGGGCAGTTCGCGAGACGTGGCCGGGTTGTTCCCGAGCGTGAAGACAACCGATTGCGGGAACTGGTTGTCGGCAACAGCTACAGGCTAATCTACAAAATCGTGGCTGACGATGAAGTACATGTCATCGCGTTTATCAACAGCGCGCGCGATCTGGACGCCTTCCTGAAGCGAGAGGGGCGGGAGTGATTTGAGCACCGCTCCATTTCAGCCGTTCGTCTAGTCCGCCGGCCGGGCCCGCTCGTTAACTTGCATCACGGTGTCACGCCTCCACTTGAAAACGCGGAAGGCTCATTCGACTGTTTGGCGAGAAATTGGCGATGGCATTTCCAGTTCCAACGAGCGAGCACGGCGGTTTTCACCTTCGGCATATTCGATGCAGCCTTGCCCCGCCGGAGGCAGACGATGAACGAGTCATCTGCAAGTGTGCAGGAAGCACGCTCTAGCGTCAAAGGCTTGATTCGCGGCTTTCACGGCGTTCGATATCAGGTGAAGGACGTCACCCGGTCGATCGACTTCTACACGGAGCACCTCGGCTTCAAATTGGAGCACAAGCAGCTTCCCGCTTTTGCTGCTCTTTCGCTTGAAGCGCTCCCACTCTTGCTGAGCGGGCCCGGAGCTTCCGGTTCACGTCCGCTCCCCAATGGTGAGCGTCAGGAGCCGGGCGGCTGGAATCGAATCGTCATTCGCGTTGACGATCTTCCGTCGTGCATTGAGGCTTTCAAGGAGGCAGGTCTCCATTTTCGAAACGAAATGGAGGTTGGCCCCGGAGGCAAGCAAATTCAATTGCTCGACCCCGACGGCAATCCGATCGAGCTATTCGAGCCTGTGCGGTAATAGGACGACGAAGCCGGCGGACGAGCGCGACCTGCCTCTGCGGTACGATGATGTCGTGAGTCCGACGATCTTCCGTGAGGGGCCGTATCGTTTCTTCTTTTTCTCTCGCGAGGAAACGCGAATGCACGTGCACGTCGTTTCAAATCGTGGAGAGGCAAAGTTCTGGCTGCGGCCAAACCTCGAGCTGGCAGAGAATCACGGGATCCCGGCGCACGAGGTGACGAATATTGCTAGAATCATCGAGTGACGAAGCGATGAAATCACAGCGGCACGGAGTAAACACTTCGGAAGTTGAGGTGACGAACATCTCACGGCACGGCTTCTGGTTGTGGCTGGCCGGCCGGGAGCTCTTTGTGTCATTTGCGGAGTTCCCTTGGTTTGCGGACGCTTCAGTCGGGAAACTCACGCACGTCGAATGGCCGAGTGAGGATCATTTGTATTGGCCGGATCTCGATGTTGATCTTTCGGTCCGCTTGATTGGACATCCCGAGGAGTTTCCGCTCATATTCCGCGGTGCCTAACGTCAGGCGATCTCGTACTCGCTCTGGACCAAACCGCTCGGGTAATGCCGGGTTGCGACGTGACGGAGCACGATGTCGCGTGGCAAGGAGCCGAATAGAGAGATCCCTTCTCCGATGAGCACGGGCACGCGAGTGATAATGAGGCGTTGTACGAGTCCGGCGCTGAGAAACCCCTGGATGGTGATCCCGCCGTCGACGTATAGGTGGTGTGCGCCAGTCGCGGCGAGTTGGGAAACGATTTCGGCCGGGGTCCCGGCCATTTGTTCGACAACGCCTCCGCGGACCGCGGACAAGTCGACCGGGCCATGACTGAGAACCACGACGCGCTTGTCGCCGTATGGCCAGGTGTCGAAGGCCAATACAGTCTCGAAGGTCTTGCGGCCGATCACGATCGCATCGACGCTTGCGATGAACTCATTGTAGCCGTGGGGCTCGCCGCCGTCCGCCGGCAGGAAGTCGAGAGCGCCGTTCGTTCGCGCGATGAAGCCATCGACGCTGGTTCCGACAAAGACTGATACCGTCATCGTGGACTCCTGTGTGGTCACTTCTTATGGGTCGCGATTTGCCAGGTATTGAAGCTGGAATCCATCGTTTCCTCCATCGAGATTACGGTTTCGTCAGCGCGATCTTCAATGGCCGCAGGGGATCGAGCGCCGGATCGACGTTCATCCAGACCAGCGCGCCGGTGCGCTCCTTGACCGCGCGGTCGAGCTCCGCGAGCGCTTTGTTCCGGTCGCCGAGGTGGGCGTAGAGCGCGGCCATGTAATAGGGCGGGAGGTATTCGCGTTTGCCGCGCGCCTCGAGGTCCGCGGCCATGCGTCGCGCGGTCGACTCGTCGCCGGCGGCGAGGCGGGCGCGGATGAGCCAGGTCTCGAAGACGACGATGTCGAGTTGCTTACGCGCGGTCTCGAGCGCGGCGATGGCCTCGCGCGGCTTGCCGGCTTCGAGATACGCGACGCCGAGGTAGGCGTGGGCGGGGGGGAAGCTCGGGAAGAGCTGCGTGGTGCGGAGGTTCTGCTCGATCGCGGCGTCGTAGCGGCGGGCCATGGTCTCGTTCCAGCCGACGACGGCGTTGATGATCGGCGACATCGGGTCGAGCTCCAGCGCTTTCTCTCCCTCGCGCCTGGCCTCGTCGAATCGCCCGGTGGCGGTGAGGAACTCCGCGTACCACTGATGCGCGGTCGCGTAATTCGGATTGAGCTCGATGGCCCGGCGATACTCGCGTTCCGCCGCGCCCCAGTCCCACTCGTACGTATGAATCGCATATGCCAGCGACGTATGCGCCTCGGCCAGCTGGTCGTCGATCGACAGCGCCTTCTGCGCGGCCGCCTTCGCTTTCGGAAACGTCTCCCGTGTCGGCAACCCGGCCCAGATGTCGAGCAGGTTGTAGCAATCGGCGAGTCCCGCGTACGCGAGCGCGTACTGCGGATCGATCTCGATGGCCTGATTGAAAAAATCGATGGCCTTGTACAGACCTTCGGCGTCGCGCTTGTTCCACTGGAAGCGCCCTTTCAGATACAGCTCGTACGCGCGCGGGTCGGTGGTGTAGCGCTTGGCCAGGAGCTGCTGTTCGCGGCCGGTGAGCTCGAGGCGGAGCATGCGCGCGATCTCCGACGCGATCGACTGCTGGATCGAGAACAGGTCCGCGCGCGCGGTTTGATAGCGATTGCCCCAGATCAGCGAGTTGTCGCTCGCGTCGACCAGCTCCGCGCTCACGATGAGACGATCGCCGATGGTCTCGACGCGTCCGATCACGACCGAGCTCACGTGCAGCTCGCGACCGACACGGAGCGGATCGGCGGCGCGGCCCTTGTAGTGAAACACTGACGTGCGCGACATCACCCGCAGCCCCGGCACCTGCGCGAGCGTGTTGATGAGCGTCTCGGTGATGCCGTCGGAGAGGTACTCCGCTTCGCGATCGCCGGTGGCGTTGACGAAGGGCAGGATCGCGAGGGTCTTGTGGAGCGGCGGGCTCTCGGCGCGCCGTGTGGTTCGGCGGGCTGAGAGCCCGCCGCTCCATGGCTTGAGGTAGTAAATGGCGGTGACGAGGACGATTGCGGCGATGGCGACGGAGGCCCAGATCACGTGGCGTTTGCGCCGTTCCTGCGGTGCTTCGAACGTCAGCGCCGTCGACGTGCCGATGGCGCGGAGTGCGAACGCGAGGTCGCGCGCCGACTGGAAACGCTCGGCGCGATTTTTCTCGAGGCATCGCTGCACCACGCGCGCGAGCTCGTACGGAATCAGTTTCTGCGTGACGCCGAAGATGTCGGGCGTCTCGGTGAGGATCGCCGAGAGCGAGTCGATCACCGTGCCGCGGATGAAGGCCCCGTGGCCGCTGACCATCTCGTACAGCACGCATCCGAGGGCGAAGATGTCGGTGGTTGCGTCGAGCGGCTCGCCGCGGAGTTGCTCCGGCGCCATGTAGCCCGCGGTGCCCATGATCGCGCCGGGGTCCGTCTTCATCGGCGCGGTCGGGATCGAAGCGGCGTCGAGCTCTTCGCCTTTCGTCTCCGGACGAATCAGTTGCGCGAGGCCGAAGTCGAGGATCTTCACGCGGCCGTCGGAGGTGAGGAAGATATTCTCCGGCTTGAGGTCGCGATGAATGATCCCTTTCGCGTGCGCGGCCGCGAGCCCGTCGGCGATCTCCGAGGCGATCTCCACCGCCTTGCGCCACGGAATGGGACCTTGCAGGATGCGCTGACGCAGCGTCTGCCCCTCGAGCAGCTCGGTCACGCTGTACGCGGCGTTGTCGTGCGAGCCGTAGTCGTGAATGGCGAGGATGTTCGGATGCGTGAGCGCCGCGACCGCCTTCGCCTCGCGCTCGAACCGGCTGCGCGCTTCGCTGTCGCGCACGTAGCGCTCCGGCAGCACTTTCACCGCGACGTCGCGATCGAGGCGCGTGTCGCGCGCGCGGTACACGTCTCCCATTCCGCCGGAGCCGATGGGATTCACGATCTCGTAGGGGCCGAGGCGCGTGCCCGGGGGAAGTGACATGGGAGCGGGAATTGTATTGCGGTAGATTGCATGACGATGAAGCGTCTCTTCTGGCTTTTCCTTCTTGTCACCGCCTGCGCCAAAGAAACGACGACGCCCCCCTCCCAACGCGCGCCGGAAGCGCGCCCCGCTCCCGCGTACGTGCGCGATCCGCATTCGTACGCGCGGCCGGAGGAAGCGCGCGTCGAGCATCTCGCGCTCGACCTCGTCGTCGACTTCGCGAAGAAGCAGCTCTCCGGCACGGCGACGCTGAACATCAGGAACGAAGCGAATGCGAAGACGCTCGTCCTCGACACCAACGCGCTCGACATCCACTCCGTGAAGTTGCAGCCGGGCGGCGCCGCCGCGCACTTCTCGCTCGCCGCCGCCGATCCGATTCTCGGCCGCCGGCTCCAGATCCCGATCGACGCCGATACGCGCTCCGTCACCATCGAATACACCACCAGCCCAGGCGCGCGAGCGCTGCAGTGGCTCGAGCCGCCGATGACGGCGGGGAAGAAGCATCCGTTCCTTCTCTCGCAGTCGCAGGCCATCCTGGCGCGGACGTGGGTCCCGCTGCAGGACACGCCGCAGGTGCGCTTCACCTACGACGCCACGCTGCGCGTGCCCAAAGAGCTGCTCGCGCTCATGAGCGCCGAGAATCCGCAGGCGCGCAACGAACAGGGCGTGTACCAGTTCCGCATGCCGCATCCAGTGCCGTCCTACCTGCTCGCGATCGCGGTCGGCGATCTCGAGTTCCGTCCGTTCGACACGCGCAGCGGCGTCTACGCCGAGCCTCGGGTGATCGAGGCTGCCGCGCGCGAATTCAGCGACACGCCGAAGATGATCCAGACCGCGGAAGAGATGTACGGACCGTACCGGTGGGGACGGTACGACCTCCTCGTCCTGCCGCCGAGCTTTCCGTACGGCGGGATGGAGAACCCGCGCGTGACGTTTCTGACGCCGACGGTCATCGCCGGCGACAAGTCGCTGGTCTCGCTCATCGCCCACGAGCTCGCGCATTCGTGGTCGGGAAATCTCGTCACGAATGCGACGTGGAGCGACTTCTGGCTCAACGAGGGATTCACGACCTACTTCGAGCATCGCATCAGCGAGAAGCTCTATGGACACGAATACTCGGAGATGCTGTGGGGACTCGGCCTGACCGATCTGAAGGAAGAACTGGCCACGCTTCCGCCGAAGGACCAGGGGCTCTACATCGATCTCTCCGGCCGCGATCCCGACGACGCGCCGTCCACGGTCTACGAGAAGGGCGCGCTCTTCCTGCGTCTGCTCGAAGAGACCGCGGGCCGCGAGCGGTGGGACCGTTTCCTCCGCGCGTACTTCGACACGTTCGCGTTTCAGTCGATGACCACGCCGCGATTCATCGAGTATTTGAAGAACGCGCTTCCCGACGTCGTGAAGCGCGTCAACATCGACGAGTGGTTCTACGGCCCCGGCATTCCCGCCAATGCGCCGCAGCCGAAGTCGGAGGCCTTCGCGCGCGTCGAGGCGCAGGCGAAGGCGTTCGCGGGCGGCGCTCCGGCGGAGTCGATCGACATGTCGAAGTGGTCCTCGCACGAGCGCGTGCATTTCATCCAGTCGCTGCCGAATCTCTATCCCGAGCGCCTGGAGGCGCTCGACAAGCGGTTCCACTTCAGCGAGAGCGGGAACAGCGAGGTGCTTTCGGCGTGGCTCGAGAAGTCGCTCGACAGCGGATACAAGGGCGTGTACCCGGCCATCGAGCGGTTCCTCACGACGCAGGGGCGGCGGAAGTTCCTCAAGCCGCTCTACACGAAGCTCGCGGCGACGGACATCGAATTCGCGCGGCGGATTTACGCGAAGGCGCGGCCGACGTATCACCCGGTTTCCCAGGCCTCGATCGACGAAATTTTGCGGAAATGAGCCGGCCTGGTGTGGTGCGCGCCTCCGGCGCGCCTTTGCCCTTCCCCCGAGGCGCGCCGGAGGCGCGCACTACACCGAATACATGCCGCGCGGACTCCTGGCCTATAATCCCGCGCGTTTTCTGATTTCCCACTATGTCCACTCCAGACTCAAGAGCAGTCGAGCTTTGTGACGCCGGCCTCCAGCAGATGTGGCAGGGCGGCGTCGAGCCCGCGCTCGACCTTTACACCCGCGCGCTCGATCTCGCCGAAGGCGAGGAGCTGCGCGAGCTGATCACGATCCGCAAGGCGGAAGCGCTCATCGCCGCCGGCCGGCCGGGAGCGGAAGTCACTTTGCTTCCCGAGATCGTGATGCGCCGCCGTTCGCCGCGCCACGTGTACATGGCCTCGACAGTCCTGATGCGCCGTCATGCGGAGCTGGAAGACCGCCGCCGGGCGATCTTCTACGGCGAGATCGGACGAAGGGCCGCGGCGGAGCTGGGTGAGCCGCTCGCCCAAGCCAGCGTCCTCAACGGCCTGGGCATCACGCTCGCCGCCGACTCCGATTTCGCCGGCGCGATCGATGCGCTCGGCGAGGCCCTCGCCGCGCTCGCGCGGCTCGACGACGATCGCGCCGACGTGCGCTCGCTGCGTCCCGTGATTCTCGCGAACATCGGCGGCGCGAGAGTCATGGCCGGCGAGGTCGAGGACGGCATTCGCCTCCTCGAAAAAACGCTGCCGCTCCTCGATGAGGACTACGCGGTCGTCGAGGCCTGTCTCGATCTTTGCCACGGATACTCGGAGCTCGAGCAATACGGCGAGGCCGAGCGGTTCGGGCGGCGCGCCCTCGCGCTCGCGTCCACGCCGCGCCAGGTGCGCAACGGCAATCACCTTTTGGCGATGATCTCCGCCCGCACCGGACGGCATGAGGAAGCGTCGCGCTACTTCGACGTCGTGGCGAGCTTCTATCCCCAATTCAAGAACGTGAAAGAGCTGCTTCTCGCCGTCGACCTCGGCGCCGTGGTGAACTGGAAAGCGTGAAGATGAAACGCCTGCTGCCGATCGTGTTGCTGCTGCTCGCCGCCCCGGCGACGTTCGCGGCGACGTCCGCGCTGACGGCGAAGGGAACGTTCTACTCGATCGACGCGAACGCGAAAGGCAATGTCGTCTCGCTGATCCGCCGCAGCGGCGAGACCAAGGAGACGCTCGTGGTTCCGGCGACCGCGGACGAAGCGGTCGACGCGCGCGCGCAGATCGAATACGACTCCGCCGCCGGGCGGCTGTACGTGATCTGGATGCGCGGCACCGATGAATCGGCGTCGCTCGTGGTGTCGTCGCTCGATGCCGAGGACCGGTGGTCCGATCCGATCGTCCTCACGAATGCTTCGGCGTTGTCGGTGCGCGGCGATCTCCGCACCGCGCTCACGCGCGTGATGATCGACGAGAAACGCGTCACGCTCCTTCACGTCGCTTCGTGGCTGCGCGAAGGCGGCGTGCTCACCGGCGAGTACGTTCTCGCCGCGTTCGATGATGGCCGGCACGTGTCGACGAGCGTCACCGATCTCGAGAAGCTCGCGAACATCAACGTCCTCTCGCAGGATGAGGAATTCGATACCGACGCCGGCACGGCGGCGCTCTTCCCGCCGCTGGCGATGGCCGCGGTGAAGGACGGCGTGGACGTCGTCTTCGGACGCGAGCACGGCACGACGGTCACGCGTCTGCACATCACGCCGCGGCTCGAGCCCGACGCGCGCATCTGGAAGCCGGTGGGACGCACCGGAGGTCCGATTCCGCCGTCGAGGCTCTCGGCGATGAGCGCGAGCCCGGTCCAGGCATTCTTCTCGCGCGACCGCCTCGTGCTTTACACGGCTGACAAAGCGTTCCGCTTCGTCATCTTCGAGAACGGCGCGTGGACTCCGGTCCGCAGTTTGATGCTGGACGAGAGCCTCACCGGCGACGCGGTCCTCAACGAGATCCGGCGAACGCTCGACGAAGAGCCGCTCGCCGAAGAGCAGAAGCCGGAGGTGAATTTGTGAATCGCGATCTGAAGCAGTACTTCCTCGAAAAATACGACGAGGAGCATCAGCGCACGATGCGCGTGTTGCGCGCGTATCCGGAAGACAAGCTCGATCTTCGTCCGAATCCGAAGGCGAGCAGCGCGCGCCAGGTGGCCTGGACGTTCGTTCTCGAGCGCGGGCTCGGCGTGAAGGTGTGGAACGACGAGTTCGCGAAGGGAATGCCGGGCGGCGGTTCGATGCCGAAGCCGCCGGAGGACTGGAACGAGATGCTCGGCGCGCTCGAGGCGGCCCACAAGTCGTTCCGCGATCTCGTGGCGTCCGCGTCGGATGAAGAGCTCGAGGAGAAGGTGCACTTCTTCACCGCGCCGAAGACGATGGGCGAGATCTCCCGCATCGACTGGGTCTGGTTCCTGCTCTTCGACCAGATCCATCACCGCGGCCAGTTCTCGACGTATCTCCGGCTCGCGGATGCGAAAGTCCCGTCGATCTACGGCCCGAGCGCCGACGAGCCCTGGAACTAAAGTGGAGCGGCGGGCTCTCAGCCCGCCGATTCTTTTCCGACGGGCTGAGAGCCCGCCGCTCCACTGAAGCATCAGCGGATGATCGTTTCTTCGCGGCGCGGGCCGGTGGAGATGATCGCCGCCCCGGTCTCGGTCTCGTCTTCGATGAAGCGGACGTAGTCCTTCGCCTGCTGCGGCAGCTCGTCGTATGACGTCACGCCGGCGGTCGAGGTCTTCCATCCTTTGAAGGTGCGGTATTCGGGCTGGTAGTCGTTGTGCGCGACCGCGAATGCGGGGAAGGTCTTCCACGACTTGCCGCGCACTTTGTACGCCGTGCAGACCGAGATCTCCTCGAACTCGTCGAGCACGTCGAGTTTCGTCAGCGCGATCTCATCGAGGCCGTTGATGGTGGCGGTGGTGCGGAGCACGGGCAGGTCGAGCCATCCGGTGCGGCGCGGGCGTCCCGTCACGGTGCCGAACTCGTTGCCGCGTTTGCGGAGATGCTCGCCGAGGGCGTCGTCGAGCTCCGTCGGGAACGCGCCGCCGCCGACGCGCGTGGTGTACGCCTTCGCCACGCCGATCACTTTATGAATGTGCTTCGGCGCCACTCCCAGTCCGGTGCAAACGCCGCCGACGACCGTGTTCGACGACGTGACGAACGGATAGGTGCCGTGATCGATGTCGAGCATCATTCCCTGCGCGCCCTCGAACATCACGCGCTTCCCGGCGCGGATCTGTTCGTTGATCCACACCGTGCCGCTGGTGATGCGCGAGGCGAGCTGCTCGGCGAAGCGGAGGTAGTCGTCGTAGAGCTTCTGCGGATCGAACGTTTCTTTCTTGTAGACGTCGCGAAGGACGGCGTTGCGCTCCGCGCACGTGAACGCGATCTTCTTCCGCAGCACGTCCGGATCGAGCAGGTCGGCGATGCGGATCCCGTAGCGTCCCGCCTTCGACTCGTACGCCGGCCCGATGCCGCGCCCGGTCGTGCCGATCTTCGCCACGCCGGCGACCTCTTCGCGCGCGAGGTCGAGGGCCTTGTGATACGGAAGGATGCAGTGAGCGGAGTCGCTGATCAGGAGGTTGTCTTCGATCGTCACGCCGGCCGCGCGGAGGCTCGCGATCTCCTCGAGCAGGGCCTCGGGATCGATGACCATTCCGTTGCCGAGGAGGCAGAGCTTCTGCGGATGGATGATGCCGGACGGGATGAGGCGGAGGGCGAAGTGCTTGTCGGCGAACTTGACGGTATGGCCGGCGTTGTGTCCGCCCTGGTAGCGCGCCACGACGTCGAAGTCCTCGCAGAGAAGATCGACGATCTTTCCTTTGCCCTCGTCGCCCCACTGGGCGCCGATGACGGCGACGTTCCTCGCCAGGTCAGCCATGAGCGCGCGGAGGGTAGCACAGTTGTCCGGTTGCCCAGTTGCCCGGTTTCCCGGTGGTCTTTACCGGGCAACCGGGCAACCGGGTAACCTCGGCGCGCCAATTGCTCGCTGCGTTTCACGAGACTATATTCAGCTCATGGAAACGCAGAATTTGGTTCCGGTTCCGCAGTCGATCTACTCGCCGGCGCCGGTCAGCGCCGATCAGTTCGTCGAGGGGATCCGCCGGATCTCCGAGGGGATCGTCGCCAAACAGAAGATCTACGACTACCTCGTGGCGTACGAGATCCGACCGGACGACCTCGAGCGGTACAAGAAATGGGAGCCCGACCGGCACACCCGGAACAAGATCTTCCGCAACGAGATGATCGAGGTGATGCTCATCTGCTGGCCCGCCGGCGCGGTCACTCCGCTGCACACGCATAACGGACAGCTCGGCTGGATGACGATGATCGAGGGAAAGCTGATCGTCGAGAACTACAAGAAGATCGACTGCAACCGTCCCGAGAACCAGCAGGTCGTGGGCATGGACTGTCTCGCCGGCGCGACGCGCATCGAGATGCAGCACCTCGGCAACGAGATGGCCATCCCCGGCGGCCCGCTGAACACCGTCGACAAGACCCAGACCATCCACCGCATCCGCAACAGCGCCGAGTGGAACGAGCCCGCCGTCAGTATGCACGTCTACTCACGCCCCATCGACTCCTGCGTCGTCTTCGACATGGACGCCCAGCGTTGTTATCGGCGGGAGTTGAAGTACGACAACGAGTAGATGACGCTACTCACGACACTCTCCGCAGATCTCGAACAAATGCGCGCCTCCGGCACGCTCAAGCGCGAGCTCGCGCTGAAGGGGCCGCAGGGGGCGGTGGTGGATGTCGAGGGCGTGGGCGAGGTGATCATGCTCACCTCGAACAACTACCTCGGCCTCGCCGATCACCCGCAGATCATCGAGGCGGCGGAGAAGGCGGAGCGCGATTACGGATACGGCCTCGCGTCGGTGCGGTTCATCTGCGGCACGCAGACCATTCACCATCAGCTCGAGGAAAAAATCGCGGAGTTCCTCGGCACCGAGGACACGATCCTGTACGGCTCGTGCTGGAACGCGAACGAAGGTCTCTTCCAGACCGTCGCGCTCGAACAGGACGCGATCATCTCCGACGAGCTGAATCACGCCTCGATCATCGACGGCATCCGCCTGGCGAAGGCGCGCAAGGAGCGCTACAAGAATCGCGACCTCGCCGATCTTCGCCGCGCGCTCGAAGCGACGAAGGACGCGCGCAACAGGCTCGTGATGACGGACGGCGTCTTCTCCATGGAAGGCTCGCTCGCGCCGCTGCCGGAGATGATCGATCTCGCGCGCCAGTACGACGCGTTCCTCGTCGTCGACGACTCGCATGCCACCGGCGTTCTCGGCAAGACCGGACGCGGCACACCCGAAGAGCTGGGCGTGTTCGGCAAGGTCGACGCGTACACCTCGACCCTCGGCAAGGCCCTCGGCGGATCGCACGGCGGATTCACGACCGGTCCGAACGTGCTGATCGAGTATCTGCGCCAGAAATCGCGGCCGTATCTCTTCTCGAACACCCTCCCGCCGGCCGTGGTGATGGGTTCGCTCGCCGCCATCGACCTTCTGCAGAAAGACACGAGCCTCGTGGCGCGGTTGCGCGAGAACACGAGTCACTTCCGCGCACAGCTCACCGCGCGCGGCGTCCGCGTGCGCGAGGGCATTCATCCGATCGTTCCGATCCTCATCGGCGACACCGCGAAAGCGATCTCGATGTCCGCGGAACTGCTGAAGCGCGGCGTTTATGTGTCGGGCTTCGGCTTCCCGGTCGTGCCGCAGGGACAGGCGCGCCTGCGCTGCCAGATCAGCGCGGCGCACACGCGCGAGCACCTCGACCGCGCCATCGACGCGATCGTCGACGTTGCCGGCAAGTACGACGTGCTCGCGTAGCTGCCATGTCCGAGGTCACCAGGTTGTTGCGCGACTGGAGCGCCGGCAGGCCGGAAGCCCGCGATGAGCTGGTGGGTCTCGTCTATGCGCCGCTGCGCGCGATCGCCGAGCGCCACCTGCAGCGCGAGCGCGGCGGGCACACGCTCCAGCCGACGGCGCTCGTGAACGAGCTCTATCTGCGGCTCGTCGATCAGCGCAGCGTGGAGTGGAATGACCGCACGCATTTCTTCGCCGTCGCGGCGCAGGTGATGCGGCGGATCCTCGTCGATCACGCCCGGCGGCGGAACAGCGACAAGCGCGGGGGCGGCGTCGTGCCGCTCACGATCGGCGCGGCGCTCGACGTGGCGGCCGCGGAGAACTTCGACGTCGTCGCGCTCGACACCGCGCTCGAGAATCTCGCCGCCGTCTTCCCGCAGCAGGCGCGCGTCGTCGAGCTCCGCTTCTACGGCGGGCTGACGATCGACGAGACCGCCGAGGCGCTTGGCATCTCCGCCGCGACCGTGAGCCGCGAGTGGACGATGGCCCGGGCCTGGCTGCGCCGCGAGATGACCACGCAATGAGCATTCCGGCGCGCGATCCGTTCTGGAACCAGGTGCGCGATCTCTTCCAGGCCGCGGCGGAGCTGCCGCCGCCGGCGCGCGCGGCGATGCTCGACCGCGATTGCGCGGACGCGCGCGTGCGCGCCGAGGTCGACTCGCTGCTCGCCGCGCACGACGAAAGCGGCACGTTCCTCGAGAAATCGGTGTGGGACTTCATCGACGCCGCGGAAGGCGACCGTCTCGCCGGCGCGATGATCGGTCCGTATCGCGTCGTGCGGCAGCTCGGCCACGGCGGGATGGGAACGATCTTCCTGGCCATTCGCGACGAGAGCGAGTTCTCGCAGCGCGTCGCGATCAAGCTCGTGCGCGGAGGCGGCGGGCAGTCGTTCGTGCAGCGGTTCCGGCAGGAGCGGCAGATCCTCGCCGCGCTCGAACATCCGAACATCGCCCGCCTCCTCGACGGCGGCACGACCGCGGACGGACTGCCGTTCATCGCCATGGAGTACGTCGACGGAATTCCGATCGACGACTACTGCCGCGCGCACGCGCTGTCGATTCCGCAGCGGCTGCGGCTCTTCCTGCAGCTCTGCGACGCGGTGCAGTACGCGCATCGCAATCTCGTCATCCATCGCGACATCAAGCCTCAGAACGTGCTCGTCACGGCGGACGGCGTGCCGAAGCTGCTCGACTTCGGAATCGCGAAGCTCGTCTCTCCCGCCACGCGTCCCGACGCCACGGTGACCCGTATGATGACGCCGGAGTACGCGAGCCCCGAGCAGCTCCTCGGCGAAGCCGTGACCACCGCGACCGACGTCTACTCCCTCGGCGTGCTCCTCTTCGAGCTGCTCACCCGCGCGAAGCCGTTCAGCGCCACTCGCGCGCCGCGCGACGAAGCGCCGCGGCCCAGCGCCGCGTCGCGCGCGCTCCGCGGCGATCTCGACAACATCGTCGCCGCGGCGATGGACGTGAGTCCGGCGCGGCGCTACGGCTCGGTCGAGCAGCTCGCCGACGATGTGCGCCGTCATCTCAGCGGACATCCGATCGCCGCGCGGCGCGCGACGCTGCGTTACCGCGCGTCGAAATTCGTGCGGAGGAACAAGCTCGGCGTGGCGGCGGCCGCGGCGATCGTCGCCGTCACGGCGGTCGCATTCGCGGCGACGCTGCATCAGAAGCGGATCGCCGAGCGGCGATTCAACGAAGTGCGCTCGCTGGCGCGCTCCGTCGTCTTCGAGATCCACGACGCCATCGCGCCGCTGCCCGGCTCGACGCCCGCGCGCGAGCTGCTCGTGCGGCGCGCGCTCGTCTACCTCGACAATCTCGCCGCCGAAGCGGCGGACAACACGCCGCTGCGCATGGAGCTCGCCGGCGCGTATTTGAAGATCGGCGACGTGCAGGGACTGCCGTACCGCCCGAACCTCGGTGATACGGCGGGCGCGCTGACGAGCTATCAGAAGGCGCTGGCAATCGCTCGGAGCGTGCGCGACGAAGAACCGGAGAACCGCGACGCCTTGTCGCTGCTCGCCGACGCGCACGACCGCATCGGCTTCATCGAACAGCGGACGTTGCGGTGGGCCGACGCGCTGCGCGCCCACGAGACCTCGCGGGCGTTGCGCGAGCGGCTCACGCCGCGAACCGCGCGCGACGATCTTGCGCTGGCGAAGACGTGGGTGGCCATCGGCGACGATCGATACGTCGGCGATCGCCGCATTCCCCGCTCGATGCTCCAGGGCACGCCGAAGGATGCGTACGAGGTGGCGCTGCGGATTCTGGGGCGCATTCCGCGCGACGGTCCGCATCGATCCGAGCTGCTGATGGAGACCGGCCGCGCGCACCAGCACCTCGGCGGGTTGTTCACGGGCGTCGCGTACCGCGACTTTCGCGGCGCGCTCGTGCATCACGAGGCGGCGCTGCGCGCACTCGAGGAGCGGGCGAGTCTCGATCCATCCGACGCCGTCGCGCGCCGCAATGTCGCCGACCAGCTGGTGATGCGCGCCACCGCGCAGAACGCGATCCGCGACGGCGCCGGCGCGCTGGAAGGAACGACGCGCGCGCTGGCGGTGATGAAGGACCTCGCCGCCGCGGATCCGAAGAACGTCGAAGCGCAGCACGACCTCGCCTTCGTCTACGAGCAGATGGGAATCGCCTCCTTGCATCTGAAGCGCTGGGATGACGCCGAGCGCGCCACGCGCGAGGCCATCGCCATTCGCGAGCGCCTCGTCGCCGCCGACGCCGGCAACCGCGAAGACCGCCGCGGCCTCGGCTCGCTGTACGGCGTCCTCTCCACGATCCACCGCAAGCGCGGCGACATCGCGGCCGCGGATCGATACACCGCGAAGTCGAAGGAAATCGTCAACGCGCTCGCGCACTGAGCCGTGGTTTTTGCCGGCGTGACCCAGGTCACGGCCGGACGGAACGACGGAACCTACCTTCTGGGCTTCGGCTGTTCGCGTGCGCATCTTGCCTCGCAGGCCAGAAAGTAAAGGGAGGACATGATGCGCACAACCGTCATCGCGGTTCTGGCGATGCTGACGGCGCTCACCGCCACGGCAGGGAAGATCGAGCTCGTCGATCCGGCATCGATCGCCGCGAACAGCGGCGAGCAATTCATCAACATTTACGGGACCGAGCTCGGGGACCACGTCCTCTATTCGGGGAAAGCGGGCGAGTTCGATCTCGAGATCAGCGCGCGCAGCGAGAAAGGCATCACCGTCTATCTCCCTGAAGTGATCGTGAACACGCCGGACCGTTACACGATTTACGTGCGCGGCGATCTCGGCACGGCCGGCCCCGCGTTCATCGACGTGATCGACCCGCGAGCCTCGCAGCCGCTCGTGCTGCTCGTGCCCGATCCGATTGCCGAGCCGGCGACGAGCCGCTCGGGCGCGATCGTGCGTTACGACGTATGGCCGTACGGCGGATCCGATCCGAATCCGGTCGTGAACTGCACGTCGCCTTCGGGTTCACTCTTTCCCCTCGGCTCGACCATCGTCGATTGCGTCGCCACGAATTCGGCGGGCGAGCGCGCGGATGGACAGGTTTCCGTCACCGTCTACGACGGCGACCTCCCGACTCTGAAACTTCCGGAGAAGCTCGTCGTCACGGCGGAGGGACCGAACGGCGCGCTCGTGAAGTTCGAGGCCACCGCGTTCGATGAGATCGACGGCGATCTGCCGGTGTCGTGCAATCCGCCGTCGGGATCGACGTTCCGCATCGGCATCACCACCGTCGACTGCGTTGCCACCGACAAGGCGTTCAACTCCGCGTTCGGCTCATTCACCGTCGAAGTGCAGAACCGCGGCTTCCTGCTGATTCACGTGCCGGACCGCGTTCTCGCCGAGGCCGAAGGACCCGACGGCTCGATCGTCAAGTTCGACGTCACGGCCGATGGAAGCGACGATCCGCGGCCGGAGATCAAGTGTGATCCGGAGCCCGGCTCGTTCTTCCGGTTCGGCGTGACGAAAGTGCTTTGCGTCGCGCGTGATCGATTCGGCGCGAGTGCCGAGGGATCGTTTGATGTCGAAGTCGCCGACTCGACGCCGCCGGCCATTATGAAACTCTCGGCGCGTCCGGACGTGCTCACGCCGAACAAAGAGCTCGTGCCGGTGGCGATCTCCGTCGAAGCCGTCGACGTCGTCGATCCGCAGCCGCGCTGCTCGATCGTCGACGTCTGGTCGAACGATCCGATCACCGAGGAAGACTGGAAGCTCGTCTCCGACCTCGAAGTCGCGCTGCGCGCGACGACGAGCGGAAAAGACGAACGCCAGTATTACGTCGATGTCCTCTGCCGCGACTCCGCGGAGAACGCCAGCGGCGGTGAGGCCGTCATCCGCGTCCCCTCCGGCTCGCAACAGAGCACGACCACACCGACGGAGCCCTCCAAGAAACGCTCCGCCCGCCACTAAAACAGACTCTCTCTCTGTCCCCTCTCCCCGCCAAGCGGGGAGAGGGCCAGGGTGAGGGGCTCCGCTTTCGTCACCCGCCATCCGCCATCAGCAATGGATGATCGATTGATCCAGAGGCGGGTCGATCTCTGCCGGATGGGTCAGAGGCTGGCCCAGCGAGACGGTTTGTTGCTGCCCGTTAAGTTCCTTCGCGTTTTGCGTTTGACGCAAAACCATCGCACCTAAAGACGGTTCTGGCACGCTTGCAATGGTTCTCCGCTTGTTTCACCCAAAAAGGAGAAAGGGAAAGCATGAAGAGAAACCTCGTCCTCGGATTCGTCCTCCTGCTCGTTGCGGCCACCGGGTTCGCGCAGCGCTCGAAAGACCTCAACGTCATCCATGGAAAGTTCCCCACGAACGCGGCCAAGGAACCGGATTTCCACGCCGGCGGCGCGGGCGGGGCGGGCCAGCTCATCGATCACGGCGGCCCGATCATGACCAATGCCAAGGTCGTCTACATTTTCTGGGGCTGGCCTTCCTCCGCGGCGACCGCGGATGCGTACGTCAACAACCTGATCGCCTTCCGCGACAGCCAGTACGGCATGATCCTCCACATCGGGATGCTGGCGCAGTACCGCAGCACCGGCTCGACCGGCTTCAAGGGAACGCAGGCCGACGTGTTCGACGCGAATCCGCCCGCCCAGGCGCGCGTGACGGATACGATGGTCATGCAGAAAGTCGCGGCATCGTGCGCCGCGCTTTCCGGCGGCTGCCGCACCGATACCGTCTATGAAGTCTTCATTCCGGCGACGCACTATTCGGACGACGGCAGCGGCGCGACGTCGTGCGGCGGACCGAATCTCGCGTATTGCGCGTATCACGGCTACGGCGACGGCGTGAACCTGGCGTCGAACATCAAGTACTCGATCGAGCCGTATCCGAGCTGCTCCGGCTGCAAGGGACCGGCGGGCTGGACCGACTATCACAACCAGGAGCACTTCGTCGTTCACGAGACCCGCGAGGCGATGAGCGATCCGCAGCTCAATGCGTGGTGGGACAACGCCGGCTACGAAGCCGACGACAAGTGCGCGTGGGGCCGCAACGGCTCGTTCCTGTTCCAGGAATCGAAGCCCGACGGCCGCACCTACGCGTACCAGATGGAGTACTCGAATTCCTCCAGGAAGTGCGTGCAGTAGATCTTTGTCATCCCGAGCGTAGCGAGGGACCCCCGGCGTTCTTGCGCCGCGGGTCCTTCGCCGTCTTCGCGGCTCAGGGATGACAAATCATGGCCGCCAGCTGTTCCAGTTCTCGGTGATGTCGAAGTAGATCTTCTTCTTCTCGCCGCCCGGCAACACGATGTCGATCACGTCGTAGCGCCGCCCTTCGAGCACGCCCGTGCCGCCGCCGCGGCGCTCGAATTTCCCGAAGCGCTCGATGAGCCACTGGTTCTCGAACACGACCCCGCCTTCGGGCGCGTCGGCGGGAACGACGACCGCGGTCTGCGGCGAGTTGCCCTCGTGATCGACGAGCGCCTCGGCATTCACGGCCGGCGCCGCCGGCGCGGGAACCTTCGTCGCGCACGCAAGCGCGAGGAGTGAAACAAGAATGGTCTTCCTCATCGCATCGTGATTCCGGTGGCCCACGGGATCACCGTGAAGATCAACAGCGTGATGATGAACGCCGCCGCGATGTCGAGCAAGACGCCGCTGCGCGCCATCGCCCGCACGTGAACGTATCCCGTCCCGTACACGATCGTGTTCGGCGCGGTCGCCACCGGCAACATGAAGCCGGACGATGCGGCGAGCACCGCCGGGATCATCAAAAAGTACGGATGCACGTGAATCGAGATCGCCAGCGCCGCGGCGATCGGCATCATCGCCGTCGCGGTCGCGACATTCGACGCCACCTCGGAGAGCAGCGTCACGACGACGCAGATGCCGATGATCATCAGCACCGGCGGCCAGCTTCCGACGAATGAGAGCCGCGCCCCCGCCCACTTCGAGAACCCGCTCGACTCGAGCACTTCCGCGAGCGCGAAGCCGCCGCCGAAGAGAATCAGCACGTCCCACGGAATGCGCTTGAACTCCGTCCAGTCCAGCAGCCGTTTGCCGTCGCCGACCGGCAGAAGAAACGCGATGACGGCCATCGCCATGGCGACCGTCGCGTCGTTGATCATCTTCGCGTTCGGAAAGAGTCCGGCCCAACCGGGGATGCGCACGCTGCCCATGGCAATGTCCGCGCGAAGCATCCACAGGAGCGCCGTGATCGCGCAAAGTACGAGCGCGGTTTTCTCCGGGCGCGACATCGCGCCGGGTTGCTCGATGCCGAGGCGCTCGAGCGGAACGGCGGCTCCTTTCGGAACGCGCGCGGTGACGACGACGATCAACCAACAGAGCGGGATCGCCAGAATCAGATACGCGACGCCGAACAGCATCCACTCCGCGAACGTGACGGTGTGCGCGTTCGGGAACAGCGCCTTCGCCGCGCCGAGGAAGATGAGATTCGTCGGTGTGCCGATCGGAGTGCCGATGCCGCCGAGGGATGCCGCGTACGCAACTCCGAGCAACGTCGCCTCGGCCACACGCGCCCCGACATCCGCGTCGATGTGGCGACCGCTGCCCTCAGCGGTCGCGGTTTGCCGCTCCGCGGTGTGACCGCTGAGGGCAGCGGTCACCACATCATGCCTCGCCCCGAGGCCGCCCACGATCGCCACTGCGATCGGCGTCATCATCAGGGTCGTCGCCGTGTTCGAGATCCACATCGACAGGAACGCCGTCACGAGGATCACCGCGAACACGATTCGCCGCGGCTCCGTCCCTACACGGCTCAGCGCGAAGTACGCCATCCGCCGGTGCAGTCCCCATCGCTCGAACGTCGAGGAGACGAGAAAGCCGCCCATGAACAGAAAGACCGCGGAGTTCGCGTACGGTGCGGCGGTCTTCTCCATGCTGCTCACGCCGGCGAGCGGGAAGGCGATGAGCGGAATCAGAGCCGCCAGTCCCATCGGCACCGCTTCTGTGAGCCACAGTAGCGCCATCAGCAATCCGACGGCCGAGGTGAACCGCACCGCCGGCGTGAAGTCGCCCGCCGCCGGCACGAGAAACAGGCACGCCGCGATCAGCGCGCAAAGGACGACCTTGCGAAGTGAGATTGCGGATTGCATCGCGGACGGCGCGAATCATAAATGATTGTCATCCTGAGCCGTCTGCGCGGCTCAGAATGACAACGTAGAATGCGTTCCGTGCAAATCGACACGCAGCGCGCTCGCGTTCATCTGCGCGAGGGCATCGAGAACTTCCTCCGCTTCGCGCGAGGCCGCGCCTGGAACGACGCCTCGCGTCTCGACCGGCTGCATGCGCTCTCGACCGCGGTGCGCAGGCCGGCGCTCGATGCGATGCGCGAGAGCGAGCGCCGCTATCGCGAGCAGGACGCGAAGCGTCTCTACTACCTCTCGCTCGAGTTCCTGATGGGCCGCGCCCTCGGGAACAACCTCACGAACCTCGGCATCTACGATCAGGCCAGGGCGGTGCTCATCGAGCTCGGCGACGATCTCGAAGAGCTGCAATCGCTCGAGCCCGACGCCGCCCTCGGCAACGGCGGCCTCGGACGCCTCGCCGCCTGTTTCCTCGACTCGCTGGCCACGCTCGACATGCCCGGCTTCGGCTACGGCATCAACTACGAGTTCGGACTCTTCCGCCAGACGTTCGTCAACGGCTATCAGCACGAGAAGCCCGATCACTGGCTCGAAGGCGGATCGCCGTGGCTCATCGAGCGTCGCGACGAAGCGGTGATCATCCCCGTGTACGGCTCGATCGCGCATGCCACCGACACCGGCGTCTATTCGCCGAAGTGGATCGACTACAAGATCATCGTCGGCGTGCCGCACGACATGCCCATCGTCGGATACGGCGGCCGCACGGTGAACGTGCTTCGCCTCTTCTCCGCGCGCTCATCCGACGAATTCGACATCGGCATCTTCAACTCCGGCGACTACATCCGCGCGGTGCAGGACAAGATCACCGGCGAGTCGATCTCGAAAGTGCTCTATCCCTCCGACGTCGTCGCGGCGGGGAAGGAGCTGCGCCTTCTGCAGGAGTACTTCCTCGTGGCCTGCTCGGTGCGCGACATCATCAAGCGCTATCGCGAGACGCACGAGTCGCTCGACGGCTTCGCATCGAAAGTCGCCATCCAGATGAATGACACGCATCCGGCGCTGACGGTCGCGGAGCTGATGCGCACGTTCGTCGACGAAGAGCGGCTGGCGTGGGAGGAGGCCTGGGCGCTCACGGTGGAAACGTGCGGCTACACGAACCACACGCTGTTGCCGGAAGCGCTCGAGAAGTGGTCGCAGGAGCTGATCGAGCGCGTGCTGCCGCGTCATCTGCAGATCATTCAGGAGATCAACCGGCGTCTGCTCGCCGAAGTCGAGCGCCGTTTTCCCGGGGACATCCGGATGCAGCACCAGGTCGCGATCGTCGCGGACGGCGAGGTGCGCATGGGAAACCTGGCCATGGCGGGAAGCCACTCGATCAACGGCGTGGCCGAGCTGCATTCGAAACTCGTCGCGACGACGCTCGCGCCGGAGCTCCACCGCCTCTATCCGGAGCGCTTCAACAACAAGACGAACGGCGTGACGCCGCGGCGATGGCTGCTGCACGCGAACCGGCCGCTCGCGTCGCTGATCACGAAAACGATCGGCGACGGATGGATCACCGATCTCGACCGGCTGCACGAGCTGGAGCTGTTCGCCGACGACGCGGTGCTCCTCGAGCGCCTCGACGTCGTGAAGCGCCGCAACAAGGTCGCGCTGGCGAGACTGACCCGGGAGCTGACCGGCATCACCATCGATCCGCTGTCGATGTTCGACGTGCAGGTCAAGCGCATGCACGAATACAAACGGCAGTTGCTCAACGCGCTGCACGTCGTCCATCGCTACTGGTCGATCGTCGAGGACGGCGAGATTCCGCTGCAGCCGCGCACGGTCTTCTTCGCCGGAAAAGCGGCGCCCGGATACTGGCTGGCGAAGCTGATCATCAAGTTGATCCACTCGATCGCCGAAGTGGTGAACGCCGATCCGAAGACGCGCGGCCTGTTGCATGTGGTCTTTCTGCCCGACTATCGCGTCACGCTGGCCGAGGCGATCATGCCGGCCGCGGAGCTCTCCGAACAGATCTCGACGGCGGGGAAGGAAGCGTCGGGCACGGGGAACATGAAGCTCGCGCTCAACGGCGCGCTCACGATCGGCACGCTCGACGGCGCGACCATCGAGATCCGCGACGAGGTCGGGCCCGAAAACATCTTCATCTTCGGGCTCGAGACCGGGGAAGTGAACGCGCTGCTCGCATCGGGGTACGAGCCGCAGCGCTTTCTGCACGAGCACCGCTGGATGCGCCGCGACGTCGACTCGCTCACCACCGGCCATTTCTCCCGCGGCGACAAGGACATCTTCCGCCCGATCGTGGCCAAGCTGCTCTCGACGCGCGATGAGTACGTGCACCTCGCCGATCTTCCGCACTACGTCGAGCGGCAGAAGGACGTCGACTCCGCGTACGTCGATCGCAACGCCTGGCTCCGGAAGTCGCTGCTCAACATCGCGCGCATGGGAAAATTCTCATCCGACCGCACCATCCTCGAGTACGCGCGCGACGTATGGGGAATCGGCCCCGCCGTCGTCGGAAACTTCGCCCAGCTGATGGAGTAGGAGGGCGGGTGTCCCGCCCGCCCCTACGGCGCGAGTCCGTTCACCATTGCCGTGAACGTGCGGATGATCGCGTCGTCCTCGTAGGGATTCGGCTGGTTGTTTCGCTCGGCGAGCACGCGGTCGCGGATCATTCCTTCGGCGCAGCCGAGCATGGCCGAGGAGAGGATCTTCGGATCGATGTCGGTGCGGAACGATCCGTCCTGCCGGCCGCGCTGCAGCAGCGCGTCGATCACTTCCATGAACTTCACGAATCCCTTCGAAAGCAGCACCTCGTGCGTGCCGCCGCGCATGCGCCGTCCTTCGAACAGAAAAAGAAACGCGATGTCGTGATCGCGGCTGAAGGCCTGGATCATCAGGCCGAGGATGCGCAGGATCGCGTCGCGTCCATGCTGCGCGGCGCCGATCTGCTGCGCGACCATCTCGTTCATCGCCGCCCACGACTCGTTGAAGATCGCCTCCAGCAGTCCGGCCTTGCCGTTGAAATAGCGGATCAGCTGCGATTCCGAGCTTCCCGCCTCCCGCGCGATCGTGGCGGTCGAAGTCTGTTCATATCCGTTCTTCGCGAACAACGTCTTTCCGGCGTTCAGAAGCCGGGAGCGCGAAGTCTGGGTGTTGTCGGCGGCGTCGTGGACGGTCACTGCACATCAGACTACGCATCGGGCGGTTGAAAATCAAGGGTGGTGCTCCTACCGGCCCTCCCGAATCGTTTCACAACTTCAATCGTGTCAAATGCTTGCAAGAATTGGCGCGGCGCATGCTATCTGAGCCGCAAGCGGTAGTATCACTACCACAGTAATCAGGCAAGAAAGGAAGTTCCACAAAGTGAAACGTACGGCAGGGACGCTTCTGGTCATCGCTTTATCCCTCGTTGTCTTTCCGGCTCAGGCCCAGACTCTCGATCCCTCACTGAAGGCCGCCCTCGGCACGAACGGCTCCATGCGCGTGATCGCGACATTCGACCACGCACCGACCGCGCTCGACCGCTCGCTCATCGCGGGCGTCGCCTCGCGCAGCCAGTTCCTCGGCGCGCTGCCGATGGCGCTCGTCGAAACGAATGCCGCGGGCGTGAGCCGGCTTCTCGGTACTCCGGGTCTCAAATCACTTTATCTCGACAAGAAACTCGACTTCTATCTGCATGAGAGCGTGCCGCTGATCGGCGCCGACCGCGCGGCGCGCGAGCTCGGCGCGAACGGCAAATGCATCGGCGTGGCCATCATCGACAGCGGCATCGACGCCACGCATCCCGACCTTCCGTTCGGATCGAAGGTCGTGCAGAACGTGAAGATCGTCGGCCTCAGCGCGTCGGACTCGCCGAACGGCACGGGACTGGTGCAGGTCGTCGAAGGACTTCCGAACTCCGACACCACAAGCGGTCACGGCACGCATTGCGCCGGCATCACCGCGGGCAACGGCACGGCATCGGGCGGCTACTACGCGGGAGTTGCGCCGGGCGCGCATCTCGTCGGCATCGGCACGGGCGACACGCTCGTCATCTTCTATGCGCTGGAGGGCTTCGACTATGCGATCGCCAATCGCGGCAAATACAACATCAAAGTCATCTCGAATTCATGGGGCAGCACGATGGAGCCCGGAGAGGCGTTCGATCCGAACAATCCCATCAACGAGGCCTCGAAGATCGCCCACGACCTCGGGATGACGGTCGTCTTCGCCGCGGGCAACTCCGGCCCCGGCACCGACACGATGAACCGCTACAGCGTCGCGCCGTGGGTGATCAGCGTCGCGAACGGCTGGAAAGACGGGACGACGCTCGAGGGCTCGTCCTCGCGCGGACGCTATCAGGACGACTTCTTCCATCCGACCATCACCGCTCCGGGCACGGACATCGTTTCGACGCGCGCGCCGAACACGGTCCTGCCGCCGCTCGGTCTGATCGGTAACGATCCGAACATCCAGACGGAATGGATTCCGTACTACACGACGATGACCGGCACGTCGATGGCGTGCCCGCATGTGGCCGGCGTGGTCTCGCTGCTCTATCAGGTGCGTCCCGACATGACGCCCGATCTCGCGAAGCGGCTGATCGTGAACACCGCCACGCCGATGGCCAACTACGAGCAGTACGCCGTCGGCGCAGGGAGGATCAACGCATACGCCGCGGTGCAGCAGGCGAAGGCGATCAAGAACGTGAAGGCGTACAAGGACCCGAAGACCGGCAAGACCATCGACGTCTACGTCGTCGAGAAATCATTCAACGGCTCGGTCGGTCCGGCGGTCGCGCAGTACAACAGCATTCTGTCCGAACAGCAGCATGCGTTCGCCGTCGACGCGGGCGCGATCTTCCTCGACACGAAGTTGTTCTGGGACAACTTCGCGAACGACGTCGACCTCTATCTGCAGCGCGACGACAACGGCACGTGGGTGGACGTCGCGAACTCGCAGGACATTCAGGCTCTCTCCATGGCCGCGCGCGAAGGCGTGGCCATCGACAATCCGCAGACGGGCAACTGGCGGGCCCGCGTGCGTGGTTGGGTCAACACCGTGCAGGCGTACACGTTCACGGTGCAGCAGTACTTCCCGATCCGGTAAGCGTTTCCGCGGCGTTCGCGACCTGCCAGTGAACGAAGCGGAGCGTGGCGGGGCGCCCGTGGTGGGCGTCCCGCTTTTTTGTTCTCAGTCGCGGCCGATCACCACGTTGCCGTTGACCGCGCGGATGTGCACCAGTCCGCGGCCGCTGCCGGCGCTGCCGCGCGCGCGAACGTAGCGTCGCGGCGTTCCCTCGCGCGCGTCCCAGTCGGTGACGGGGTCGCGCTGCAGTTGCCACTCGCTGCGGATCTCGACCGGATCGGATGACGCGGTGTAGGCGGTCTCGATCTCGAAGCGGCCGTCGAAGTTCGCCGGGAGTCGCACCTCGACGGAGCCGTGGCCGGTTGTCACCTCGATCGTCTGCGCCTCGCCGCCGGCATCGGCGACGTCGATCATGACGCTTCCCGCGCCCGTCGACGCGCGCGCCGATCCGGCGACCGGTCCGATGCGAATCTGCCCGCCGCCGGTGCTCGCGTCGACGCTCCCGCGGGCGCTGCCGACGATGATCCGTCCGCCGCCCGTACTGATGACGGCGCCGTGCGGCGCTTCGCGGAGATCGACCGCGCCTCCCGCTTTCGTGATCTCGATCAACCCTGAAGGAAGAACGCGCGCCGGCTCCGCCCGGCCGGTCGAGTCTTTCGCGTTGACGGAGACGACGGCGATGTCTGCCGGGATTGCCTCGATCGCTTCAACCGCCTTCGTCGCGCCGTGGTAATCCAGGTTGGCATTCTCGCCGCGGATGACGGGGCCGCTGCCCGAGTCGCCGCGCAGACCGCCGCGCACGCGCTCGAAACGAACTGTGCCTCCGCCGGTCGAGACGCGGCCGTCGAGCTCCGAGTCGGTCACGTAGATGTCGCCGCCGCCGGTCGAGATCCGCGCATTGCCCTGGACGTTCGTGAGCTCGATCGTTCCGCCGCCGGTCGAGCCGCTGAACGTTCCGCTGACGCCGGCGATCGTCACGTCGCCGCCGGACGATTTGAGGCGGACGTTGAACTGCCGCGGGATGCGGATGGTGAAGTCGTGCGAGGTGGAGAGACTTCCACTCTTCCGTTCGAACTTCGCGGAGAGCCGCACTTCATCGCCGGAGGTGGTCGTGTCGACGACGGTGTTGTCCGCGTCGCGTCCTCCGAGGATGCCGCGGATCTCGACTTGGCGCAGGTCGTCGCCGCGAATGGCGACGTCGGCGCCGGTCTCGAGATCGAGCACCAGCGTGCCGCCCGATTTCGCATCCTCGGTGTGCTCGTAGATCGATGAAGTCGACGAGGCCGGCGCGGCACGCTTCGCGCGCACCTCGGGGCGGGCGGTTGCGAGTGGAACGAGCAGCAGCGCGACGAGCGCCGTCGCCAACGCCGCGAGACGGCGCGAGACCGCGCCGCGGTTGCGGGTCTCATCGAGCAGCGCGCGGAGCCGTGACTCGAGATGGGACGGGCAGGCCATCGCCACAGCCGCCAGTCCGCTGTGGCCACGCGCCGCGGATGCACGCGCGACGTCGATCAGTTGCGCGGCGTACTCCGGCGCGACCATGCCGTGGGCGATCACGCGATCGTCGGTGGCCTGCTCGCTCTCGCGGCGCAGACGCCGCAGCGCGAGCCATACCGCGGGATGGAGCCAGTAGAGCGCGCAGGCGAGACCGGCCAGGAGATGGATCGGCGCATCGTTGCGGGCGATGTGCGCGAGCTCGTGCAACAGCGCCGCGCGCCGCCGCTCCTCGGGCCAGCCCGACGCCTCGGCCGGGAGGAGGATGACCGGCCGCGACCAGCCCGACGTGAACGGCGCGCCGACCGCGGAGCTCAACACCACGCGCACCGGCCGCCTCACCTGAATCCGTTCACGCGCCTCTGCGATGAGAGCGCGCCAGTCGTCGTCATCCGCTGCCGCCGCCGCCCGCGCGATGCGCCAAACCGCGAGATGCCCCGCGCCGAGCCACAACAGAATCGCCGCGAATCCGACGAGCCACACCGCCGCGACCGAAACTTCAGTGGAGCGGCGGGCTCTCAGCCCGCCGGGTCTTGATACAACGCCACTGGGTTTTGAAACGGCGGGCTGAGAGCCCGCCGCTCCACGGTCGGGCGTCGTCATCTCCACGAGTTGCGGGTCGCGCCAATCGGGGATCGGGAGCGGCAGGGCGGGCGCAAAGCGCGAGGCGATCGGAAGCAACAGCGCGCTTCCGAGTGTCAGCGCCCAGACGAAGTGGCGCGCCGCGGCGGAACGCCTGCGCAGCAACACGGCCGTGACGCCGCCGATCATCAGAATCAGGGTGAGCTTCACGAAGAACAGCAGCAATGCATTCGTCATTTGCGTTCTCTCCTCGCTTCGTCGATGAGCTTGCGCAGCCGGCGCAGCTCCTCGTCCGTCGGCGGCGTCTCCCGCACGCCGAGCATCGCCGCGACCGCCGACTCGATCGAGTTGCTGAAAAACGTGTTCAGCAAATGCTTCACCGCGGACTTCCGGACATGTTCCGGGTCGCCCGTCGGAAGATAGATGTAACGCGGTCCGTCCCACTCGTGGCGCACGTAACCTTTTTCCTCGAGAAGGCGGAGCATCCCACGCACAGCGGAGTAGCTCGGCGGATCCGCCAGCCCGTCGCGCACGTCGGCGGCCGTGGCCCGGCCGCGGCGGTGAATGACGTCCATGATCTGGCGCTCGCGGCGTCCGAGCTCGGCGAGATCGGATCGATGCTTGTGTGTTGGCATGATGCTAATACATTAGCATCGGGCCGTCGAAGACGCAACATCCGGTGTGGTGCGCGGCTCTGCCGCGCCTTCCACACCACACCAACCTCGATTTCGCACGCAATTTGCAAGTGCTGCATGCATCTCCGGCAACTTCGACTACAATTTCAAGGCACTTTTTTCCGGTAACAATTAAAGGGAGGCTTTTTGATGCGCCTGCTCTCTCGCGCGCTCCTGGTTCTCCTCGTGTGTGTCCCGGTTCTCGCCGAAGAATTCGATGACTGCGATGCGAACTTCATCGCCTTCATCGGATCGAGCGCGTACCAGTTCTCGCCAAATCATCCCGGCGAGCTCGGAACGGTGCGGCTCTTCTCGATCCTCTCCTACCAGCGCGCGGCAAACGAGAAGCGCTTCGGCGTGGCGGTGTGGCAGTTGCGCATCGACCGCGTCGCCGACGGCGCGCGCGTGGTGAACGTCGGCGGGCGCGCGTACATCGGCAGGGAAGGCGCGGCGGTGGCGGAGTTCTACTGGGACGGCCGCGACGACGCCGGAGAGCTCGTTCCCGCGGGCCGGTATCGCTACACCTTCGTGGCCCGCTATCTCCCCGACATGGAACGAAAATCACGTCGCTTCTCGACGTACGACGCATTGTTCGACGCCGACGAGGCGCTCGCGTCGGCCGATGAGGTCATCGTCGACTACGGCCTGGCCCTGGATGAATCGAACGAGCTTCGCATCTCCGCGCACGCGACGAGCTGCCAGGTGCAACAGCACGCGCCGATGGAGGCGGGCTTCGCCTACAACTTCTATTACGGATCGACGCACGCGCACTCGAACTGGTCCGACGGCGGACAGCCGACCGCCGCGTGCAGCTCCGGTAACGCGTACGGCAGCGGCACGTTCGCTCCGGCGGACGTCTTCAACTACGCGCGCAACACCGCGGGCCTCGACTTCTGGCTCGTCAACGAGCACAACCACCTGATCAACGACGCCTCCGCGACGAACGACGCGCCGGTCACCGAGGCCAAAGTGCGCCAGCGCTATCAGAACGGACTGGCCGCCGCGAACGCGGCCACCGTCAGCGGCTCCTTCGTCGCCTTGTACGGCATGGAATGGGGCGTGACGACGAACACCGATCAGGGCCACGTCACGTTCATCGAGACGCCGGCGCTCTTCGGATGGGAGACCTGCACGACCTGCAACGGTCCCAATCCGGAGTGCACGCCCGGCTCGAACTGCTACTTCGACGTCTTCACGCCGAAGCGCTTCGGCTATCTCACCGCGTACGCGCGCTCGGTTGCCAATCCGTCTTCCGCCGGACCGCTCGGAATCTTCAATCATCCATCCAGCGGAAACTTCGACAACCTCGCCTTCGACGCGAACGCCGACAACGCCATGCAGGGCATGGCCGTGCGCAGCGGGCTGGCATTCACGACCGCCACCGATTGCGCGAACGTGAACGTCGGCGCGACCGACTACTCGTCGCAGTGGAAGGCGGCGCTGAACAAAGGCTTCCATCTCGCGCCGGCCGCCGATCACGACTCGCACTGCAACAACTACGGCATGGCCCTGCCGACGCGCACCGTCTATCTCGCGCCGTCGCTGACCAAGGCCGATCTGCTCGCCGCGCAGCGCGCCCGGCACTTCTTCGCCACCGAGGATCCGAATGCGCAGCTCGTGTTCCGCACGAGCGACAGCGCGCACATCATGGGCGACATCTTCAATGCCGCCGGCGGCGCCACGCTCGTCGCGAACGTCTACGATCCGAACGCCGAAGCCGTGTCGACGCTCGAGATCTGGCGCGGACAAATCGGCGGCGGCGTTCCCGCCTCGCCGTACGCATCGTTCTCGAATCAGAGCTCCGCGACGATCACCGAGACGCTGACGTCCGGCTCCTATTACTACTACGTCCACGCCGTGCAGGCCGACGGACACGACCTCTGGTCGGCGCCGATGTGGATCACGTACCAGGCCGGCGGCGGCGACACGACCGCGCCCACGACGTCGATCACCGCCCCCGCGAGCGGTGCGACCGTCTCCGGTACCACGACCGTGACCGCGACGGCGTCCGACAACGTCGGCGTGACGCGCGTCGAGTTCCTCCTCGACGGCGCGCTGCAGGCGACCGACACGACCTCACCTTATTCATGGAGCTGGAACACTGCCGCCGCCGCGAACGGCGCGCACGCACTCGTGTCGAAGGCCTATGACGCGGCAAACAACGTCGGGATTTCGATCACCGTCAGTGTCACAGTAAACAATGTTGCACCCGGCGGCGCCGATGTCTCCGGCTGGACGGTGACGCAGGCGAACGCCGCGGGCACGTACATCATCCCCGCCGGAACGGTCATTCCGGCCGAGGGGTATCTGGTGATCGCGCGCGACGCGACGAAGAGCGCGTTCGAGACCTTCTGGGCCCGCACCCTCGGCGGCAACGTCGTCTTCGTCAACTCCGCGGGCGCGATGCCGGTCATCAACGGCGACGAGAACTACACGCTCAAGAACGCGTCGGCCGTCGTCGTCGACGGCCCCACTCCGTCCCAGCCGGTGTCGGCCGCGAAGTCGGTCCAGCGCGTCGATCCCTGTGGAACAACGTGGAACACTCTCGCCGATACCTCCGGGAATCCCGGCAGCGGCGCGGGCGGCGGATGCGGCGGCGGCGTGAAGATCAACGAACACTCCGACGCCAGCGGCACCGGCAACTTCATCTACGAGTTCATCGAGCTGCACAACGACTCCTCCGCGCCCGCCGACACCACCGCTCCCACCGCGTCCATCACCGCTCCGACGGGTGGTGCGATCGTCTCGGCCACGGTGAGCGTCAACGCGACGGCGAGCGACAACGTCGGCGTGACCCGAGTCGAGTTCTGGCTCGACGGCGCGCTGCAGTCGACCGACACCACGTCGCCGTATTCGTGGAGCTGGGATACGACCACCGCCACGAACGCGTCGCACGCGCTCGTCGCGAAGGCGTACGACGCGGCGAACAACGCCGGCACTTCGTCGACCGTCACGGTGACGGTCAGCAACGGCGTGCCGATCAACATCGGCGGCTACACGATCACGCAGGCGAATGCCACGCTGACGTACACGATTCCGGCCGGCACGATCATTCCGTCGCGCGGATACGTAATCGTCGGCCGCAACGCGACGAAGGCGCAGTTCCAGACGTTCTGGGGCGTGACGCTGGCGAGCAACGTCGTCTACATCAACTCCGCCGACACGATGCCGCAGATCAACGGCAGCGAGACCTACACGCTCAAGAACGGCGCGACGACGCTCGACGGCGCGACCGTGGCGATGGCCAGCGCCGGCGGGGAGAGCCTCAAGCGCCTCAACGGCTGCGGCGCCGCGAATCTCGCCGGCAGCTGGAGCCGCACCGCGTCGTCGACCGGCAATCCCGGCACCGGCGCGCCCGCGGCCTGCAACAAAGGCGTCTACATCAGCGAGTTCTCCGACGCCCTCGGCACGGGCAATTTCATTTACGAGTTCGTCGAGCTTTACAACGACAAGTAAGGCCCCTCATCCGCCCTACGGGCACCTTCTCCCCGCTCGCGGGGAGAAGGGCACTCGCGGTGAGCGTGTCGCGAGAGCCCTCGCCCCGCCAAGCGGGGAGAGGGTGCCGAAGGCGGGTGAGGGGTACAATGAGCGCGTCCAACCGGTCTCATGTCTGTGCGCGCCTGCATCGCGTTGCTGTTCGTCGTCGCGCCTCTCGCGGCCGCGCGGGAGCGCGCGATTTTGATCTATCCGCGCGAGCGGGCGTTTTTCCGCCGCGTGTTCTACACCCCGCACCAGGCCGCGCTGCGCCGGCGTCTCGCCCGAACGTACGACGTCGAGGTTTACAAACAGGTCGCGACCGCTGACGAGCTGTTCGCGATCGACGTCGCCGGCGCGAAGCTGCTCGTGATCTCCGGCCACGGCGACGCGTTCTCGATCTCGATGAACGGCCGCGCGGCGCGCACGCTCGACTCGAAAGACTCCGATCGCCTGACGGCGTTCTTCTCGCGGCTCGATCCCGGCGCCACGATCGTGCTGCAGAGCTGCGAGACGGGACGAGGGTTCGCGCACCTGGTGAAAGATGCCGCCGGCCCCACCCGCCGCGTGATCGCGGCGAACGGCGAGATCCCGTGGAACGGAATGCGGATCACGAGCATCGAGCCGTTCGACGTCACCATCCGCTGCCGCGACGGCGCCCGCCGCTGGGATTGCACCCTGCGGTTGTGGTGAGAGCGGCGTACCCCCCCCTCCTTCCCTCCCGAAAAGCGGCCTCATCTCAACATTTTTGGTGAATGACATCCCTATCTGTGGTACACCTTAAGTCGGTCCCCGAAAGGTTCCCTAAATGATGCTCAACGGAGAGCGGCTGTTTAGCCTGCTCCTTCCTGGTGGAGGTCACTCCCCGCGGAAGTATGACCGTGGTGTACTCGTCATTTTTCTGCTGCCGCTGCTGGTAAGCGCGTGCTCGGTGACCACGAAGGTCCGCTCGATGTTCGGCGGCGACATCCCGTTCTACGTGACCGTCTCCTCCGACGCGAACGAAAACAGCGCGGTGGCCGTCGACCTGATCGTGGTCTACGACAAGAACGTTCTCGAGCAGTTGATGAAGCTGCGCGCGGCGGAGTGGTTCGCGCAGAAGCGTCAGTTCATGAACGACCATCGCGGCGACGTCGACGTGCAGGGATGGGAATGGATCCCGAGCCAGGTCGTGGCGCCGCAGTCCATCGCCTATCGCTCCGGCGCTCGCAAGGTCGTGGTCTTCGCGGACTACGCCTCGGACGGTGTGCACCGCGCCGCCGTCGATCCGCAACAGTCGTTTCATCTCCTGCTCGACACGCTCGATCTGAATGTGAAGGTGGCCCAATGACCGTCGAGGTTGAAGCACGCAGACGCAGTCGACGACGCGAGCGCCGGATCGCCGGGGCCTCCGAGCTGCCGGCCGCGGTCCATTGGCACGAGGGGATGCTGCTCGCGCCGCAGCATTTTCAACTGGCCTCGCAGCGCAGCGAGGCCCTGCCGTACTACCACACCGCCGCGGTCTCGCCGTTCCACTGGGGGCTGATGGAGCTCGAGCGAGCTCCGTTCGGCGAAGGCGTGGTGACGGTGGTGCGCGTCGAAGCGGTCATGCCCGACGGACTGGTGGTCACGTATCCGGGCGGCGGCGCGAGCGCGGAGAACGGCGAGGCCGATCTCACCCTCGATCTCACGAAGTACGTCAAGGACGTGAAGGAAGGGAAACAGACCGTCTACCTTGCCGTCGCATCGCATCAGGCGGGAGAGCGATTCGCACAGCGGTACGACACCGCGGCGAGCGAGAAAGTCCCGGACGACAACACGGGCAAGGATGATCTCGAGCTTCAGGTCCTGAGGCCGCGGCTGCAGCTCGTGCTCGCGGACGAGCTGCCGTCGTCATACAGCGGCTTTCCGCTGACGAGAGTGGCCTGGATGAACGGCGCGCTGATCGAGACTCCGTACGAGCCGCCGTGGCTCCGGATCCGGGCGGGCTCCAACATCCACTCGGCGTGTTCCGCCGTGGCCACGCGCCTCCGCGAATCGGCGACCGCGCTCGCGCGGCGTGTGGAGGGCGAGTCGGAGTCCGCGCGCGGTCCGCAACTGCTGGCGACGCGGATGATGATCCACGGCTTCGTCGCCAATCTTCCTGCCTTCGAGGCCCTGCTGGAGTCGGGAGTCGCGCATCCGTTCCCGCTCTATCTCGCGTTCGCGTCGATGCTCGGCAACATCTCCCTCGGCGTCGTTCCCCCACGGCTCGACGTCTACGATCACGACGATCTTCTTCCCTGTTTCGAGAAAGTGAAGATCTCGATCGAAACGGTGCTCCGCAATGCCGTGAAGGAACGCTACGCGACGCACCCGTTCCGGCTCGAGGGCGACGAGTTCAGTCTGCGCATCGACATCGCCTGGCTGGCCAGTGAGCTGGTCATCGGCATCCGCACCCCGTCGGGACGCACGCAGGAAGAGGTGCACGACTGGGTGATGGGAAGCGCGATGGGCGCGCGCTCGCGGATCGATTCGCTGCGCAAGCGCCGCATCACCGGCTTGAGCCGCCAGCGGCTGCGCGAGCACGAGCTGATTCCAACCGCCGGCGTCGTCTTCTACGCCATCGAGAAACCCTATGGCGATCTCCTGCTCCCGGCCGAGGACCTGGTGATCGCGAATCCAGGCGAGGGTCAGGAGCGCCGTCCCGAAGAGATCGTGCTGTACGTGAAAAGCAAGGACTGAAGACCGTGTCGCTGATCGAAAAGTTCCACACGTTCTACGACGAACTGCTGACCGTCGAGAAACAGATCGCGGCCGGCGAAATGACCGCCCGCGACGCGCGCGAAACGCTGGAACGTCATCTCCAGCGCCAGCAGGTCGCGGCCGAGCGCGAGGCCGGCCAGTACGGTGTGGAGATGTTCGTCCGCGCGAAGTACGCGATGGCCGCACTCGCCGACGAGCATCTCCTGCGCGTCGATAGTCCGGCCAAGGACACATGGATCGGCGAGCTGCTCGAATCGGCCGTGTTCAAGTCGCAGCGCGCCGGCGAGAAGGTGTTCCGCGAAATCGACGATTTGCAGGCCGATCGCCGCGTCGGAACGGAGGATCTCGCCCGCGTCTATCTCACCATTCTCGGACTCGGCTTTCAGGGAAAGTACCGCGAGGTGCGTGACTCGGAGATGAGTCTCGAGCAGTATCGCCACAAGCTCTACCGGATCATCTACGGCCAGGAGCCGCCGGTCTCGCAGCTCGACAGCTCCAAGATCATTCCCGGCGCTTACGCGGCAACGCTGGACGACGCCGACAAATCCGAGCTGCCCTACCTGCGGCCGTGGGTGCTGGCGCTGGTGTTCATCTTCGTGGTCTGGATCGCCGTGGCCCACGCGCTGTGGCAATCCTCGATCATCGAGGTCGCTCCGCTGGTGGACGACATCATCGAGGCCTCACCGGCCGGAGGCGCGTCATGATGAGCCTCGCCACGCTTTGGCCGTACGCGCTTGCCGCCGTGCTGCTGCTGGCCGCGGTGATCGTCGTTCTTCTCGTGCTCGTGCTGCGCAAGTCGGCGAAGGTGTCGCAGTTCTCGGATGCCGCCGAACCGGAAGAGAGCGAGGAGGGCGAGGCCAAGACGGAGGCGCGCGCGGGAATCGCGGATCACGTGATGATCACCGCGGCATTCCGCCGCGCGCGCACGCTCATCCGCGCTCTTTCCGACCGCGATCAATACCGGGCCGCGCTTCACCTCATGATCGGCGCCGAGGGCTCGCGCGAGCCGGGGTTCCTGGGCCGCATGACCGGCTCCGGTCTGCAGCTCGCCTACGACGACCCGGTGCGCGAAGGTCTCGCGTTCGGAGACGGATGCGGCTTCTATTTCTTCGACGACGGTGTGGTTCTCGATCTCGCCGGTCAGCAGGTGCTGGGCGCCGACGGCGTGAGCTCCGACACGCGCGGCTGGAGGACCATCCTCCGCCAGCTTCGCGAGCTGCGTCCGAAGCGGCCCGCGGACGGAGTGATCCTCACGGTGTCGGCCGTCGACCTGCTCGAAGCCCGGAAAGTCGAGTCGCGTCTCGCCGCCCGCGCCGACCGTCTGCATCGAAAACTGTGGGAAGTGCAGCAGCAGCTCGGATTCCGCCTGCCGGTTTACGTCGTCGTCACCGGCTGCGAGAACCTGGCCGGATTCAGCGATCTCTGTATCAGCCTCCCCCAGAGCTCCCGCGGCGAAATGATCGGCTGGTCGAGCCCGCACGCCGTTCACGTTCCCTACAACCCGGCTTGGCTCGATGACGCATTCGAAGACCTCCATCGCGATCTCGGAAACATGCAGATGGAGTTGTTCGCCGGCGGAGAACGCCCGAAAGGCGTGCTGCTTTTTCCGTGGTCGATGCGCTCGCTGAAGAAGCCTCTGCGGACGTTCCTCAATCATCTCTTCAAGTCGAGCGCCTATCACGAAGGGATGATGGTGCGCGGCTTCTACTTCTGCGGAACGTCCGCGGGAGACACGATGTTCGCGGCCGACCTCCTGGAGCACAAGATTTTTCCGGAGACCGGTCTGGCCGTTCCGACGTCGCGCACGAAGATGGCCCGCGACCGCCGCGTGCGCGTGCTGCAGACCGCGACCGCCGGCGCGGCCATCCTCTTCGCCGCCGGTCTCGCGTGGGCATGGCTGTCGTTCCGGCACGAGAACAAGGTTCTCAAGCCGGTTCTCGAAGCCGCGTTGCGCGCGAAGATGCAGAAGAGCGTCACGAACACGGATGCCGAGGTCGAGATCGCAAACGACATCCTCGACGGAATGGCGAAGATCAATTTCCGCCGCTACGGATCGGTCTTCGTTCCGTCGTCGTGGTTCAGTTCCTTCGACGACGAACTGCGCGGCGCGCTGGTCACGACGTTCAACACGGTGATCCTCGACTCGATTCAGACGAGGCTGGAGAGGAAAGTCGACGCCGCGATGAACGGCGCGACGATGCGCATCGTACCGGAGGGCGCCGTCGACAGCGGGCGGCGGGGAATCGCCTTCCGTACCGCCACGGACGCGATCCTGCCGGTCGAGGAGACTCCGGAGTTCCAATCGCTGCAACGGTTCGTGTCCGCCCTGCAGCAGATCGAAGTCCACGGCCGAATGCTGAACGAGCTGGCGAAGGAAAACCGCGGCGAGCTGCGCGCGCTCGGCCAGCTGATCGAGTTTTCATTCGGACATCCGCTCTCGGACCGCTTCTTCAAGAACGGAGAGCTGTACGAGACCGCGCTCAAGACCGCGCACTCGACGAGGAACTTCGATCCGGAAAGGTACCGCGCCCACACCAGCGAGACCGCGCGCGTGTTGGCCGAGGATCTCTATCACCGTCTGTACGACCGCAATCCATTCGCGGCCCGTTTGGGAGCGTTGGAGGCGTCGCTCAATTCCGGCCGTCAGGCCGGCGAGACCAGCGCCGAGGATTTCAAGTACCTCGCCCAGACCATGCACTCGCTGGAAGACAATCTCGCCGGCCCGGAGCTGCAGTGGGCGTTCAAGCCCGGATTCGACCTCGGCCCGTCCTATAACGAAATGCTGGCGGCGATGGGCCGCTCCGGTTTCTTCGGGCCCGAATGCGTCACCGTCATCCGCACCCGCGGATCGTCCGGCTGGTCCAGTTTCAACCGGCGCCTGCTCGCTGAGACGCCGTTTACCGGGCCCATTCTCGCCACGCGGAACGGAAGCCCGGAGATGAAGTTATCCACCAATACGTTACTCCTGCGATCCGCCGTCGAGGCCTTCCTGAATCAGGGGTTCGTCAGCGCGCGCGGAGCGACGCAGAACCTCGTCACCACGCTCAGGCCCGAGGAACGGCTGGTATGGAACCCGGGCCTGTTGCGACAGGCGGTGACCGAGTATCAGGCCTACGAGCGATTCCGCGACAAAGGACTGAAGCTCTTCTCACCCGAACTGCAAGCCGCCGTCGACGTGGCAGCGCGCGATCGCGTGGGCGTGCAGATGCAGGATCTGCTCGTGGCGGCGCAGACCATCGAGCCCGCGCCGTCCGCTCCCACGAATGCAGTGCTCGAGTCGGAGCTGCAGAACGGCGTCGACCGCTTCGCCTCGGCGGCAAAGCTCGTGGACGAGAACCTCGACGTTTTCGCCCGGCTCGATCTCTACAAGCCGCGCACGGACCTCATCGCGGTGATGAACGCGGAGGCAATGCGTCTTCTTCGCATGACGGACGAGCTGTTCCAGCGCAATGCCCCGTACACCGCCGCGAACGATCTCGGATGGCGCGACGGCAGCACGCCTCCGTCGCCCGCCGCGTGGGGAGCGCGCGATCCCGCCGAGCTCTCTCTCTTCCTCGAGACCACGCGCGGCCGCATGTCGCATCTCGCGCGGACCTACGCCAAACCGATGCTGGCCTGGATGGCCGACGCCGGAACCGACGACCTGCCCGAGAACATCGAGGTCGTGAACCGCTGGCAGTCGATTCTCGACGACCTCGACGACTTCGATGCGAAGAAGCCTGCCAATGCCACCGCCGCGCTCGAGGACTACCTCAGTAACGCCATGGCTAAAGTAACG
>Ga0105242_10000323_pt1 | contig 38332 bp, 55 predicted proteins | sample KBSM24metaG_FD_81521 | JGI IMG/M metagenome (GOLD analysis project Ga0105242, IMG submission 81521) | Miscanthus rhizosphere microbial communities from Kellogg Biological Station, Michigan, USA - KBS M2-4 metaG | ecosystem: Host-associated > Plants > Roots > Rhizosphere > Soil | place...
CCGCCGCGGCAGGCGCCGACGTCGTCCACATCGCCGGCCACACCGAGCGGCAGCCGGGCGGCGGCGAGCAGGCGCTGTTGTTCGTCGGCGCGTCCGGCCAGCTGGAGCGCGTGTCGTGGAAGACGATCGTCGCCTCGCCCGCGCTCAGCCGCGGCGTGGTGGTGCTCGCCGCCTGCGAGACGCTTCGCCCGCCCGCCTCCTCCGCCACGCGCGCGATGAGCCTCGGCGCCCTCTGGCTCCTGCACCACGGCAAGGCCCGAGAGCTCGTCATCGACGAATACACGCGGTGGCTGCGCTCAAGGCCGTGCGCCATCTGCTGGGCCAAACCCCCGAGCGAGGTCCACCACTGGCCGACGCGCGGCTCGCTCGGCTATATCGACGACCTGCGCGCCATGCCGCTTTGTCGCATTGACCATCTCCTGGCGGGAGGGGAGAGGGTGGTGCACGAGGGCCGGGTCCTCACGCCGCACACGCAAAAGGCGCAGGACCGGGCCCTCCTCGCGACGCAGGCTTATGCGCTGCTGCATCTCCCTATCGAGACCCTGGAGGCCATCCTCGAGGCTCGACGGGCTCAGCAGGAGCGTTGCCCTCCGTTTCCGTTCTGAGCGCGCGGATGCACTCGAACGCCACGATGCTCCGCACCCCGACGGGGAAGGCCAGGAGGGCTCGCCGCAGCGCATCCCGCTTGATAATCCCGCACGGGCCGCAGACGCACTGGCCGCCCCTCACGTGCTCGCTATCCGCCACCGCAGACCTCCTGCTCACGCTCGAGCGCCCAGGCCACCGCCGCCATCGGGTCTTTGCGCAAGAGCGCCAGGATGCGGCCCCGTTCGCGATGGCCGAGACGCGCCAGCTCGCGCTCCCACGTGGCGAAGAAGAGGCCGGCGGCGACCGGCGCGATACGCACCTCCGCCAGGACCCGCCGCAGCTCGCGCGCGGTACGGCCGTTCATGGGCCTCTCCGGGAGCGGGCCACCGCCACGCGCGTGAGCGCGACCGCCATCCATTTGCTGCGTAGCTCGCTCGAGAGCTCGGCCCAGGAGGTCGGCGCCTCCCGGTCGTGCGCCGCCTCTGCCGCGCTGTAGAGATGCCGGGCGAGGCGCTCGGCCTCGCCGCCGTCGTCGATCTTCATGGGGTCCCCTTTCTCGGGCTACAGCCCAGGTAACCTTGACGGTGGCTCCTCCACGCGACGGGCCCAGCCCAGCGCCTCGGCATCCTCGATGGCCATGCGGCGCAGCCAGCGCTTCGTGGCGGCCTCCCAGCGAAAGCCCTTCGCCTTGTGCGTGTCGTTCTGCTCGAAGGGCAGGGTCGACTGGAAAAGGGCCTTCGGGCGCAGGCCACGGGCGAGCAGGGCACGCAGGGCCGCGGCGCCTCCGGCCTCCGCCACGCGGTCGAAGAGCCGGGTCAGCAGCTCGACGTCGGCTCCGGCTCGATGGGCGTGCGCGACCCCAAGGCCGTGCTCGAGCGCGAGCGCCACGAGGGAGCCGCCCTCTCGCGTCTGGAGGGGCCATGCGAGGTCCTCCTTGCTGCACACCCACGGGACCTCGAGCGCAGCAAACGCAGCGCCCATCTCGGCCCCGAGACGCATGGCCTCGGCGAGGAGGAACGAGCGGTCGAAATCGGCTGAGTGCGCGACCACCGCATCGACGCTGGTCATCGCCATCGCCAGGCGCTTGAGGACGAGCGAGAGGGGCTGTCCGTGGGCGCGGCAGGCGGCGAGCGGGATCCGATTGATGGCCTCCGCCGGGTTTGCCTCCTGCGCGCTATGGATTAGGACGGCGGTGGAGAGGACGGTGGTGGTGTGCTCGACGGAGTAGAGGGACCAGGCTATCTCGAGAACGCGGTCGACCGTCGGGTCGATGCCGGTCGTTTCGGTATCCACCACCAGCACGGTATAGATCACAAGGGGATTGATACCATGGGGGCTTGACCTAGCGCCTTTTCTTCTTGCGTGTGGAATAGCGGCCCGTGAGAACGGCCATCTCGCTGTCGATGGCGCGCTTCCGGCGAATGCACGCCTCCAGCTCGGGGCCAGGAGGGAGCGTGAGTATGCGGCGGCGAAGCTCGCGCTGCTCCCGTGCGAGCCGGCAGCGCGTGAGCTGTACTGGCGGCCTCACCTTCTGCGCCTTGGGGCCGGGCGGGGAGGTCAGTACAAAGACCGCGTTCGAGGCGCGCGCCTCCCGGGGATGGATGTTCTCGAGCCGGAGCAAGGGGCCTTTTACCCGGTCCGCGAACCGCCCTGCGGGGTCGGCCTGGCGCAGGTGGCCGGCCTCGTTCTCGAGGGCTGCGCCGCCTCCTCGCAGAAAGCCCACCACCCGGAGCACGAGATAGCGCGTCGGCAAGCCCGGCAACGGGGCCACGACCTCGTCCCCCTCCTGGATCGTCGCGAGCCAGCGCATGCGGGTCAGCGCCCTCGCTTGACGCTCTCGGCGCACCCGGGAGCCCAGCAGCCGGTCGAGAAACGTGGGTTCATGGTCCCTGAGAAACCGCCAGTGACTCGCGAATCGTCGCACTCGTTGCCCTCTTTTCGTTAGTGGCCATAGGACAGCCGGACCTTGCGGCGTCCCCCCTCTGAGCCGAGGAGGCACAGGAGGTACTAGCTCGCAAGATCTGGGGAGCGGCACCGGAAACCCATCCGGCCCTGCGGTCGCTCAGCGCAGTCGTATCTGGGATCCGGGTTCCGTACGCCGATGCTCGCCCATCCCCACCTTTGCTCCGCTCTTCGCTCGGCGGGGGGTCCTCGCATCGGGTCCTGCTCCTAACGAGATGCGCGCAGCGAGGGTCGGCTCGTCTTGGAGTGCTTCGCTGGACGGCACTCCCCCCCCTCGCGTGGAATCGGGCGCAAACCCGACCGCCCCACGGTCCGCTCTTTCAGCGCGCTCAGCCGGGTGGCATCCCCGGTTACCCCATTGCGGACCCCTCGACTCTGCGGGGTCCTGCTTGCCAGCGCGCACCCCAATCGGGACAGGATTCCCGACGAAGGCGCTGGCGAATGAGACTGGCAAGAGAAGACGAGGGCAAGGCCAGCCCCCGTCCAGAGTCGCCGTCGGTGTGCATATGGCCTGTAAGGCGGACCGGCTCAAGCAGGAGGCCATCGCGCCTCCCTCGTCCGGGGCGATGAAGCAAGGGCGATACAAAGTGCTCTCTGGGTCACTCTGGGAGGTCCCCGCTAGGGGGACCTCGGCTCCCGTGCTTCGGGCCCAGGCGCGTCGCCCTACAGCGAGCAGGGCATGCTCGCGCGGTGATGCCGCGCACGCCGTCCCCCTGTCGCTGTCGTATCTCGCCTGGGTCTGCAAAAATAAACTTGCGGGGCCAGATCGCGCGCGATATGAGGGGCGCTCGTCTGGTCGTCCGTCCTTTCTCTGGGTTTCTCGCCCTTGCGTCGGTCGGTCGTCAGTCGGAGAACGCCAGCTCGGTTTCACGCGCACGTAGCCTTGGCAAGGGAGAAGGGCGCGGGTTAGCGAGTGGCGGTCTCGGGTTTTTAAAAAGGGTCACATCATCGGGGGGCCGTAATACCCCGACCCACGACAGCCAGCCAAATAAAAAGCATCTCCCCCTCGGGGGACCCCGGGTATACCCTCCCCTCTGGGAGGCCCCGCACGCATGCCCCTTTGCGCAGTCTGCGACTCCACCAACGAGACCACGCGCCTCTGTGCGACGTGCCGCCGGGACCCAGCCAATGGCGCCTGGCAAGCCACCCCGCACGCGCAGGAGGGGGCCGGAGGGGCTCGCTACGCGGTGACCTGGGACCCTGCGCGCCATGGCCGCCCGCAGGCCGTCCAGACGCTTGCTGAGCGCATCGCGTGGCTCGCAGCGTACGGGAGGCGGGTCGAGACCCGGGTCTACCTGGATGCGAGGGGGAGGCGGAGGGGGCCGCGCGAGAGGCGCCGCTATCTCGGCCAGCGGTCTATCGCGAGGCTGGCCGGGTGCTCGAGGGCCTACGTGCGCAAGGTGCTGGGGCGAATTTAATACTGCTCCTCGCGCTGAGCCGGGTATAAAGGGCCGCTCTTAAACGCGCCGACCCCGGAGACCCAAAATGAAGACGGAATCAGAGTGGCTCGAGGTCCGCCGCCAGACCATCGGCTCGAGCGAAAGCCCGATTGTGCTCGGCCTGAGCCCGCACGCAAAGCCCGTGGAGCTCTGGGCGCGCAAGCTCGAGCTTATCCCGGCCTGGGAGGAAACGCCCGAGATGCGGCGGGGCAAGCGCCTCGAGCCCTATGTCGCGGCGGAGTATGAGGAGGCGACGGGGCGCAAGCTCGTGGACCTCGGCCGTACGCACTCCGTCGTGAGCGAGGAGGACCCCTTGCTGTCGGCCACCGTCGACCGCGTCATCGTCTCATCCCGAGGGGGCGATGTCGTGGAGCAGGGTCTACCCGGCGACCGATGGTCGGGCGATGGAATCTGCGAGCTTAAAACGGTCAAGGGCTGGCTCGCGCACGAGTGGGCCGAAGAGCCGCCGGTGCACTACCAACTCCAGCTTCAGCACCAGCTCTTTGTCATGGGCAAACGCTGGGGCTCGCTCGCGGCCCTCATCGGCGGGGACGACCTGGTCTATTACGATTTCGAGCGCGACGACCAGGTCATCGCCATGCTCCGCGAGGAGGCCCACGTTTTTTGGCGCTACGTCGAGCGCAGGGAGCAGCCCCCGGTGGATGGAAGCGCCTCGACGTCGAAGGCCCTGGCGGCGCTCTTCCCGCGGGCTGAGAGGCGCGAGGTCGCGCTGCCCGCCGACGCAGACCAGTGGGCCGAGGAGCTGGCCGCCTGCAACCGCGAGGTCAAGGCCGCGTTGCTCGAGCGCGACCTTTACCGCAATCAGCTACGGGCCGCCCTCGGTGCGGCCGATGCGGGTATCACCCCCGGCGGCATCCGGTTTACAAACCGCCTCCAGCAGCGCAAGGCCATGCTGGTGGCCGAGTCCGAGTTTCGCGTTTTGCGCCGCGTCGGCGGCGACCCAGAGGAGAGCTAGAGAGATGACCACGAAGAGAGAGACCGCGAAAGAGACCCCGCCCGAGACGACTCCGCAGGCCGTCCCGAAGGGCCCCACGAGGCTCGAGAAGCTGAGCCTCTACCTCGTATCCGAGGCACCCAAGCTCAAGGAGCTGGCGCCGCCTGGCTACGACTGGAGGCGCGGCGCGCGCATCCTGGCGATATCCGCCATGCGCGTTCCCACCCTCCTGCAATGCACGCCGCAAAGCATCGTGCGCTCGCTCGGCCGCGCCTTCGAGCTGGGCCTCGACCCGGGCGGCGCGCTCGGCGATGCGTACCTAATTCCGAGGCGCATGGGAAAGGCGGTGCTCGAGCGCTGGAAGGGCACTGACTTTGACCATGAGTGCGAGCTCCAGCTTGGCTATCAGGGGCTCATCACGCTGGCTCGCCGCTCGGGCGAGGTGCAGCGCATCGAGGCGCGCTCCGTCTACGTAGGCGACCACTTCCGCCTGGCGTACGGGACCCGTCCCATCATCGAGCACGAGCCGCGCTTTGTCGCCGAGGCTGAGAAGCGCGGCTACTACGCGGTGGCCTTCCTGCGCGAGGGGGAGCCGCAGTTTGAGTACATGACCTTTGAGCAAGTCGTGGAGGTGCGGAACAAGGCCGCGGCGGATACCCCGGCGTGGCGCGAGTGGTTTGACGAGATGGCGAAGAAGACCGTCATTCGCCGGCTGTCCAAGCTCCTCCCGAAGAGCGCCGAGATGCGCCACCTCCTCGAGCGCGAGGATGCCACGAGCTTCGGCGACCTCAACGTCATCGACGACGGCGACAGCCCCGAGGGGGTGGTGACCTACGACAAGCCGCATCAGGTGGGCGGCAAGCTGCGCCAGGTGATGCAGGACCAGCAGGCGAAGAAGGCCCGCCCCGTCGTCATCGAGCACGTGCCTCCGGTCGCCCCGTCGCCTCCTCCGCCCGAGTCTCCGACGCCTGCTCCCGATGAGTACCCGCCCCATCCCGACGAAGAGGACGATGTCGACATGCCCGAAGAGCGCGAGCCGGGAGCCGACGGATGACGGCCGCGCCCGTCGACGTGAAGGCGCTGCGCGAGCTCATGGCGCAGGCCACGCCGGGGCCGTGGCGTCAAGGCTCAGTCGAGAAGGATGCCATTTTCGTTTCTCACCCCGAGGGCCTTGCGGGACCCGGCGGCGAACGCGTCATCGCGCGTGCGAATATGCACTACCCGTATGAGGCGGACATCGCGGTGGCAGTCGCCGCCGTCAACGCACTCCCGGCGCTGCTCGACAAAGTTGAGCGCCTGTACTCCGTCATCGAGAGCGTGCAGGCTGAGCTCGCCGAAGCCCGCGCCCAAGAGACGCACGAATCGTACCTGCGGGTCATCCGCGCGGCGCTGGGCGGGGCGCGGATGACAAGGGAGTGTGTCCGATGCGGCGCCGGTTTTGAGGTCGACGAAACGCTAGACGCCAAGATTCGCGCTCGCCATGGAGAAGGCCACGGACAGCGGGTGTGCCCCTTCTGCGTGCTCGCGGCTATCAACGAGCGCGAGCCGGGAGCGGACGGGTGAGCCTCAAGCTTGAATGGATCCCTCTCCTCGAACTGCAACCCACTCCTGGCAACCCAAAGAAGCACGACGTCATCGCCATCGCGCAGAGCATTGTGCGTTTCGGCTTCCTCGACCCTATCGAGCTCGACGAGGCGACCGGCCGCGTGACGGCTGGACACGGACGCATCTCAGCCCTGCGGGCGCTCCATGACGGCGAGGTAGAGTGGGCGCGCGAGATGATGGGCGCGCGCGGTGGAGAGCCGCCAATGAACGTCCAGGTACTCGACGGCGGACGATGGGCGGTGCCGGTCATCCGCGGCCAGCAATTCGCCTCGCCCGCCGAGGCGCGCGCCTATCTGCTCGCCCACAACCAACTCACCATCGCCCCAGCCTGGGACGACGACCTGCTTGCGCAGATGGTAAAAGACACAATGGGCCTCGTGGAGAGCATCCCGGGATGGACCAGCTACGCACTCAGCGATCTTGTGAACGGCCCATCATTCGAGCCAGAGCTGGCTGACAACCAGCCCCGGCTCGACACGGCGCGATTGCACACATGCCCGGCCTGCGGCAATACTTTTAAGACATGAGGCTGAAGCTCGACTGGGTCTCACAGGAGGCCGCGCGATATGCAGTGATGCACTGGCACTACTCCCAGCGCATGCCGAGCGGCAAACCGGGGAAGGTGGCAAGGATCGGGGTCTGGGAAGACGGGCGTTTTTGTGGGGCCGTCCTCTTCGGAAGTGGCAACTTCCAATGCTGCCAGCCCTACAAATTGCACCACACAGAAGTGTGCGAACTCGCGCGCGTAGCGCTGAGCTGCCATGACACGCCAGTCTCTCGCATTGTCAGCATCGCAGTGCGCATGTTGCGCGCCCGGAACCCGGGGCTGAGGCTTATCGTCTCATTCGCTGACACATCACAAGGCCACCACGGTGGTATCTATCAGGCCGGCGGGTGGGTCTACGTCGGGGCTTCTTTTGACCGCGTTTATCGCATCCTGGGTACAGTGAGCCACGCAAGGTCGACCCATCACCGCTACGGAACCGCGTCTCTTGCGTGGCTCCGCCAAAACGTCGACCCAAGGGCTGAGTGCATCATCACTGAGCCCAAGCACAAATACTTGATGCCTCTCACCCCTGAGACGAGGGCACGCATTCAGCCCTTGTCCCTCCCATACCCAAAGCGCGCCGAAAGCAAAGCAGGCGTTGCGCTCGTCGACCAGACGAGAGAGGGCGGTTCAACTCCGACCTCGGCGCTCCATCCTTCCGACTCTGACTAGTCACGCTCGATGGCCAGGTGCTCAGCAAGTCGTGGCGAAGCACATGGCCAAGGATAGGTAGCGCGCAACCGCTCCAACCCCTCGCCGTGCTACTTTGCCGGCATAGTGCCCGGTCGAAACCCGCCCTGCATAACGCGCCGCCCCTCCCGGAGGCCATAAATGCCCACCCCTGATATCAATGGGCGCGTCTATTGGCGCGCGCTCTCCTACGCCACGCGCGCCTGCCCCACGAGCGACGCCTCGCAGAGGCTGCAACACCTCGTCTTCCACGGCCCCCGGATTATCTCGAGCGACGGCGAGCGCTGGCACCTCGGCATGCTGCCTGCCGAAGCCGCGCTCGCCCCCGTCGCCGTCTCGCGCTCCTCGGTGACGGAGCTCATCCTCACGCTCCAGTACGCTTACAAAATGGCCAAGCGTCGGTGCGGCGATTTCTTCGTCCGCCAGGACGGGCCGCGCGTGGAGGTGCACTACGGCAACACGGTGCCGCTTATCCACGAGCTACAGCAAGTCCATATGGGCGGCCTCCCCGATATCTGGGAGGAGCCGGTGCGCGCCGACGCGCCCATCCTCGACGGGCCGCCGCGTGTCTCCTGCGAGGCCATGCGCGATGCGGTGTCCTGGTATCGCGCATGGGACCATGACCACGGGGACCTCACGTGGCGAGGGCAAGGCCCCGACCGGCCGGTGCGCCTCGACCTGCACGTCGAGCAGGAGCACGTGGCCTCGGCCATCCTCCTGCCGATGGGCCGCCCTGCGGCGCAGCTCCCGCTGGATGAGCCCCTCTTCAATGGCGGGCGGGCAGTGGGCCAAAGCATCCTGCACCTCGAGATTGACACGCCAGCGGCGCCGCCTGAGGTGCTGGCGACCGTCGAGGCGAAGGCGCGGCGCGAGGCGAGGGCAGCGAAGAAGAAGGCGAAGGCCCCGGCCGAGGTCGCCTCGTGAAGCGAGCGGCAGCTCGCGCACCTCGCATCAAGCCGCCGCCCACGCAGACCACCGAGCCCGCCGCCGTCTGGGTGCCCATCGACAACCTCATCCCCTGGCCGAAGAACCCTCGCCGTAATGATGCTGCCGTTGACGTGGTGGCGGCGAGCATCAAGCGATTCGGCTTCGGCGCCCCGCTCATCGTGCGCACGGCGAATCGGATGGTCATCGCCGGCCATACCCGACTGAAGGCCGCGCACAAGCTCGGGCTCACCGAGGTCCCCGTTCGCTTCCTCGACATCGCCGAGACCGAGGCGGAGGCGATGGCCATTGCCGACAATAAGACCGGCGAGCTTGCCACCTGGGATGACACCGCCCTCGGAGAGATTCTCTCGACGACGCCCAACCTCGAAGGCCTCGGCTTCAGCCAGAGCGACCTCGACGACCTCTTGAGCGGCCTGAGCTCCAATGACCCACCGGGGCCTGCGGAAGGGCAGCTCATCGCGCCCTTCCCCTACTTTGGCGGAAAGCGCGACGTGGCCGTCGAGGTGTGGCGGCGCTTCGGGTTGGTGCGCCAGTACGTCGAGCCCTTCTGCGGGTCTGCCGCGGTACTCCTCGCCGCGCCACAGCCGGCGGCGCTCGAGGTGGCCGGGGATGCCAATGGCTTCCTCGCCAACTTTTGGCGCGCGGTCGTCATGCAGCATCTCGAGGTCTGCCGCTGGGTCGATTACCCGGTCTCGCACGTCGACCTCGGGGCGCGTCATGGATGGCTCATGGCGCAGCGCGAGCGCATCGCGGCAGAGATGCAGGACCCCATGTGGCCAGGCGATGCGCAGGTCGCCGGCTGGTGGCTTTGGGGGCAATGCGCGTGGATCGGGAGCGGGTGGTGCGAGTGGGGACGCGAGACGCCGATGCCACCGCCGCCCGGCGCCACCGGCGTCGACGACGCCGGTGGAACGATTCCGCTCATCGGCAATGCGGGACGAGGAGTGCAGGCCGGAGGGCAGGTGCCGCACGTGGGCAACGCGGGGGTGGGAGTTCAGGCTCTCGGGCAGATACCGCAGATGGATGCCGGGCGTGGCGTGCTCGCCACGCCCGGCGAGGCCGCCGGCACGGGCGTCGGCCCTCCCTGGACCAGCGCCGGCCGCACGGCGCTCGAGTGGCTCGGGCGCATCGCTGCGCGCATGGAGCGCGTTCGCATCGTTCACGGAACGTGGGACCGCTGTCTCAATCACCACTTCGGCGGGGATGACACGGCGGTTTTTTTTGACCCGCCTTATCTGGGATACGAGGAGCCCTACAGGACGGCGCCGGTCGCCGCCGATGTCGCCGCGTGGTGTCGCGAGAACGCTCGTCTACGCATCGCACTCTGCGGGCACATCGGCGACTACGAACTGCCAGGATGGACCGTCTATGAGTGGTCGCGCCGCCGGCTGACCTACTCGGGTGGCGGGACGCGCCATCGTGAGGCCATCTGGTTCTCCCCGGCCTGCCTCAATCCGGGTGACCCCGGAGACCCGCCCGAAGACCCCGCCACGCCCCTGATTTAGCTCGCCGTTTTCCGCCCTCCTTCCGGGCGCCTCCCACGTCCTGTCACTTTGTGCTTTGATTCAATGCGTAGTTCACGTATTGTTTCTTGGTACCGACGAAGGAGAGAGACGATGACGACCCGCATCCTGAACATCCCGACCCGCGAAACCTGCACGCTCGCCAGCCTGACCGCCGACCCTTGCGACTGGGCCTACGATGGCGGCGCTCCGATTGTGAGCTTCGTCTGCGGCGGGGCCTCGATGTTTCTCTACTTCGAGGCGCGGACGGCGTGCCTGTACACCGAGGCCACTGCCGAGGACGAGATGGGCAACGCGACGCCCACTGAGGTCTCGCGCTTTCGCGCAGGCGGGGCCGACGCGACGGATGACGCCCTCTTCGCCGCGAGCGTCGCCTGCTTCGCCCTGGCTGGCATCGGCCTCACGACGGGAGACCTCGCCGCCCTGCGCCGCGCCATCGCGCATATCGGCCCGGAGGTGCGCTCGTGAGCGCCCTTTACGCCCGCGTTCAGGGCCGCATCTTCGCCCTTATCGAGGCGCGCGGCATCGCTACGCTACTCGACCTCTTCGACGCCACGGCCGAGGCGCAGGCGCTGGCCGAGCTGAGCGCCGAGGAGCGCGAGGCGTACAGGGCCGAGGCCGCCCGTCGCTCGGCTGAGGATGATGCGCAGGTCGATGCGGCAGACGGCGCCTGCGTCGGGGGTGCCAAGTGAGCCGCCGCAAGATGGCCGCTGAGGCCCCGCTTACCGAGGCCCAGCTAGAGATGTCCGACGCGGCGCCTTGGGTCCGGGTAACCGCGCCCCTTGCCGAGCGCATCCGCGATATCGCCGAGGCCGTCTGGCTGCGCAGGCTCAACCCTCGCGCAGTCCACGTAATCGGCAACTCGGGCTCCTCCTCCTCGCGCCGCGTGCACAAGTGCAACGCCTGCGGGGCCGTGGTCGCGACGAGCGCGCAGGCTTACCGCCCAACGGTGGCGGCCCTCGATGCTGAGGCCGCGCACCTCCTCTCGCACGAGGGCGAGGTCGCCCCCTATCTCGCGGTCGCTGCGATGCTCGAGGCGGTGCGCCCGGCCTCGCTATCGAGCGGCACTGCGCACGACGTTGCGCGCTGGTACTGGAAAACGCTGCGCTCGGCGCCTGCGCCTATCCGCGAGCTGGCGCAGCAGGCGCTCGCAGAGCAGGAGGCCGCCTCTGTGCTCGGCGACTGGCTCCTTGAGCACGGGGGTGGCCAATGAGCTTCTCGACGATGGTGGGCCTCGCCCTGCGCGAGCGCGGCCTCCCGGTCGATCCGTGCGGGCTCAACGCCGACTGGTCTTGCCGAGCATGGTGCCTCGCTCCGGGGGTGTACCTCCTCGATGAGGAGCGCGGCAGGCTGCGCGACGGCATCCCGCTCTTCTCGGTGGTGCGGCGGGTCGACGATGAGCACAGGGGCGAGGCCGAAATCACGCCCATCACCGACGACGATATCGAGCACACGCTTGAGGAGGCGCTCTTCGCCTATGCCGAATCGTCCGAGAACTGCGCGCCGCGATCCGCAGTCCATGCCGAGGTCGCGGCCGATGCTGAGGCCGCGTTCTGGGAGGTAGTCAAGGCCGCCTACCCGGAGGCCGAGACCGGCGATTTTCTCCCCGAGGATGCCGTCGATTTTGCGCGCGCCACTCGCCGGGCCGTGCGCGCCTGGGTGCTCGCCAACGGCAAGGCCGGTGCGCGATGAGCGGCGTCCATCTCTACGTCTTCGAGGTCGACGGCGCCTGGCATTGGTGCACCGGCGCCCTGCGCGAGACCGTCGAGCACGGGTGCATCACCCATATCTACGACGCACGCGGCAAGGCCCACGGGAGCGCCGCCAAGGCCACGGAGGCAGCTATCGCCTACGCCCGCAGGCACGGCCTCGCTATCGAGGTCCTGAGCGGCGAGGCGGCCTGCGAGGCGACAGCCAAGCGCCTCGGGGAGAGCGTGCTGCGCTGCCGCGTTTTTCCGCCTTGCCGAGTCCTGCGCAGGGATGGGTCCCTCCGATGAGCCCTCACTTGCGGCGGCGAAGAAAGGGAAGTGACCGAATCATGAGCACCTACGTGCGCACGACAGACGGAAAGTACCTCGTCCAGGTGTCCGACGCCAACGCGTGGGGGTTTGTCCTCGCTGACGACGATCAGTCCTGGCCCGGCGGATTCGGCGTGGCTGCGAGCTGGGAGGCCGTGCCATCGAACTGCGTGCCGGCCGACGTAAGAGAACGACTCGAGTATCTGCTCGAGGACCCGCGCCTTTCAGCTACCGCAACCACCACCACCGAGGAGAGAGACATGACCATGACCGCAAACACCGCCCCGACGTCCACGCCCGCGCAGGACCCCGAAACCCTCGGCTACCACGACGGTGTAACCCATATCGAAGCCCTCGCCGGCCTCGCCCTGACCCCGGCTGATGTCGCTCGGCTGCGTCAGAAAATCCAGGGCTACGTCGACCGCGGCGGCAAGCCTCCCGGCGAGGCGTGGAGCGATGGTTTGGTCAACGCGCTCGGCCGCAGCGAACTGCTGACCAATCTGGTCGGCTGCGCGGATACGGAGGAGGCGTGGGAGTCGCAGGGGGTGCCCTGGCTCGCCGCCTATGACGTCGCCGCCAATGGCGCGGCGCTCGCTGCGGCGCACGAGTGGCTCCTCTCCTTCGAGGCCCGCTCGTGAGCCTCGGCGGAGAGGTGAGCGTCGAGATCGTGCGCCTGCTGAGAGCCGGGGCCTTCGCGCTCCAGGACCATCGCAGCGCCGAGGCGCGGCGCGATGCGACGGCGGCGGCGGAGCTGGCCGATGCCATCGAGGCCGTGCAGGATCAGCCGGAGAACCCAGGCGCAGGGCTGAGCGGCGCCGTCGTCCTCGTGCTGTCGAGGGGGCAGGTGGCCGAGCTGCGGCAGGTGGCCGCAGGTAGCCTCGCGCGCCAGCTCGACGGCGCAATGCCGGCAGACTTCATCCTCGGCGCCATCCGCTCGGGCTCCCGTAGCGGCGAGGCGCAGGAGGATGCCGACGCTGTATGCGCGTCCATCGAGGCATGGTCGGTGGCCAAGTGACGACGAAGACGCTGCCCGTCCGCGCCTGGATTGCGCCGAGTCCGACCGTCGATAACGTGGCGGCCCTGCTGCGCGCAGACGGCGTGCCGTTCCCGTCGGTACAATCCTCTCGCGCTACTAGGCTCGCCGAGGCATGGGTCGCCTGGCGCCTCCTGCACGGCGACGCGGAGGCGCTATTAAGCTCCCCCCGTATCTACAGCCTCGGCGATTCTGCGGGCTTTGCCCTCCTCGGCCCTCCGTACTGGAGTCCCATCCCGACCGCGCGCGGCGGAGAGCCGGCGGCGGCGGAGGCGGCTCGCCGCTTGGAGCAGGCTCGCTGCTTCCTCGGGGGTGACCGCATCCCCGAGGAACTATGGCGCCAGTGGCTCGAGAGGGGCGAGGAGACCACCGCTCGCGTCATTTTTGACCGGCTCGAGGAGTGCGGGTGGACGCTCGTTCAGACGGCCTGATGCTGTGCCCCGACTGCCACGGCGTCGGAGTGCTGACCACCACGCACGCCTACGCGAGCGATCGCGACCGCTACCACCCTGCGGAGGAGGAGGGCGAGTGCCCCGCCTGCGAGGGGAGGGGTCGCGTCGACGCTGCAACCTATTACCTGGAGGAGAGAGACCATGACCATGGCGAAGACTGATAAGCGCGGCGGCGCGCGCGAGGGGGCCGGGCGCAAGCCCCGCGCCGATTGGATGCAAGTCGGCCGCGTCTATTCCCGGAGTTGGGAACGCGCGACGTACCGCGCAGAGGTGGTGCTCGAGGCCGGCTCTCCCGTCCTGCGAGTGCAGCGCGCAGGCGCTCGCGGCGGCGACGTGGCGACCCATCTCGGGGACTACTCCTCGCTCACGGCCGCAGCGCAAGCGGTGACAGGCTCGACGCATGGGCCGCTCTTTTGGCGAGTGGATGACCCGACGGCGGTTTCGCTCGACGTCTGGCAGCGAGGCGCCAGGGCTGCGGCGGCGGCCCTCTGCGCGGCTGTCGGGATGGCGGTGCCCGGAGATACCCGAGGCGTGGGCCGGCTGCTGAGGCGCGCTGCCAGGGCCCTTTGCGTGGCCCTCGCGCTCCTCGGTGCAGTGGCGCAGGCCGACGAGGTGGAGCCGCAGCCTCCGCCCTCGCCGGCCTTGATGGTGCCCGAGGAGTACCAGGCGCCGCGCCGCGCGACCGAGGAGCAGGTCATGGCGGCGTACAGGGCCGCCGCGCGCAAGGGGCTGAGCGCTGAGGAGGTGGCCGAGCTGGACGCATCCGAGGCGCTCGAGCACGACAAGCTCGCGCTACGCACGGCCTGGAGCGGCTACCTGTGCGGATGGCAGCGAGAGCTCGCGGCGGATATGGAGGGGCTGCGACGCGAGCGTGAGGCGTCCTCGCTTGGGGGCGTGGTCGACCTGACGGCGGTCCACGACTGGCAGGAGAGGGCGATGGAGGCGCGCACGAACGTGCGCGAGGCGAAGAGGATGCTCGCGAAGGTCGGCGTCCTGGCGTGCAAGAAGGGCGGGCTGGTCGAGCGCATCTCGTGGTGCGTCGTCGAGAGTAGCGGGGACGAGTGCGTGGCAGGGGTGCGGCGCTACACGCGGCTGGTGGGGCGATGAGGGCGCTTACAAGGGCGGCGGATGAGGCGGTGCGAGTGCTCAAGATGGAAGCGCGTAATTACGTCGACCACGAAGACGGCAAGGAGCGCCCGCAGCCTCGCGCCCGGCGACTGCTCGAGGTGGCGGCGAAGCTGGAGCGAGCCCTTGCGAGGGCGGTTATCGCATCGGCGGTGCGGCGATGACGCGATACGAGTACGTACCTTGCGCCGAGAGCGATATTCCGGCGGGTGTCCGTTTCACCGTGCCTCGCCACCTGCAAGGCCAAACGGTCGAGAGGGCCTATGGCCACACCGGGCGCGAGGATGGCGGTCCCGGAGACCCGTGGATGCGTTTCACGGATGAAACGAGACGGGTGCAATACTTCGTGCGCCGCGACTACGCATGCGCGACGGGTGTCGTCCTATGACGCCGGCGTCTCCGCTCGGCTACGTCTGCGGGGTCTGCGGGAGGCGAGGGGTCAAGCTTTGGCGCGAGTTGATGGAGCGTGTAGCCGGCCGTGTCGCCCTGCGCTGCCGGTCGTGCGCCGAGGAGCGCTACTTCGAGGGCCGCGCTGACATCGCCGAGGAGGCTATCGGCGAGCTGCTGCCGGCCATCCCGGTCTCGCCGATGCCAGACGGTGGCTATTGGGCGCCGGCCGTCGCGCCGGCCGAGGGGCTGGCGTGGTGGCGCGGCCTGCCCGATGAGGTGGCGCCAGGCATCATCATCACCGGCGCTACTGAGGTCAGGCGGCGGCCGGTCTTCGCGCGCGCGTACGCCTTCGCCGTCATCGACCGGGAGGGGTGCGTGCGCAGGACTCGCGTCTCGAGCGCGCCTATCGACGAGCAGAGGCGCGAGGCGACGGAGTACGTGGTGCAGATGGGGGAGCGGATTGGGGACACGTTCGCGGATGCGGCGCGCTTGCTGCGGGAGGAGTTGCGAGAGGCCGGGGCGGCTTGGTTCGATGAGAAGTTGGAGCAGTAGCGTGGCGACGAGGCCGACGTTTACCCTGCATTGCGACGTGAAGCGCCGGGGCCACTGCCTCGGCAATCTGGGAGCCTATGACTCGCGGCGGGCCTTGCGCTGCGCAGCCCGTAGCCAGGGATGGACACGGCCCTTTGTCGGCGGCAAGCAATGCGATAGCTGCCCCGCTTGCGCCGCCGTGCTCGAGGTGGCGCTCTCGGCCGAGCGGGCGGCCTTCCTCGAGCGCGCGAGCGACCCGACGGCGAACATCACGAAGCTCTGCCGCGAGATGCACATCAGCCGCATGACGGCTTATCGCTGGCTCGCTCAGGCTCGGCCCGCCCTCCCGTAGCGCGCTCCTGTCACGTGGCGCAGGCCATGCTCCACTTGCTTGAGCGTCACCCCTAGCGCCTCGCAGTCTCGCCGGCTGGCGAGGACGTCCCTCCCGCACGAGCACCGTATCAGCACCCCGTCGCTATCCCAGGTCTGGAGCAGCACCGTATGGCGCTGGTCGTCATGGGCTGGAGCGAAGAGGAGCAGCACGTCGCGCGCGGTCTCGATGCGTGGCGGGGTGGGTACCATCATCATCCCTTGACTCTCTCATGGAGGCGACGAAGCCGCGCGAGGTCGGCGCGCGCCTCGAGCGCGCTGGCGTCGGCGCGGCGGCAGGCTGAGCGGATGGCCTCGGTGGCTTGCTCGGCCGTGAGGTCCCCGCTTACGGCACGCCTCGTGATACCGGCGACCTCGCAGAGGACGAGCGAGGCAAGGCCCGCATAGCCTCGCCACTCGTGCGTCGTTGGCGCTGCGTCGATGACGTCCGGCATGGAGCGCTCGAGCGCCCCGAGGACATGCACGGCGAGCGCGCTCCAGAAGGTCATGACCCACCGCTCCCCTCGGCGGCCGTCGAGATAGTGCGCGAAGCCCGCGTCGGGGTGGCGCTGGCGCTGCGAGCGCTCGGCCTCGAGAATCACCGCCATGGTAAACGTTGCCCTCGCCTGGCGCAGGGTGCCGGCCTCGCGGTGGAGGTGGCAGGCGGAGGCGAGGAGGAGCAGGAGCAGGAGAGCGATTCGGGTCATGGGAGGTAGCCTTTCAATCGAAGCCAGGCGTCGGCCATGCGCCGGCCGATGGCCTCGGCGCTGGCGTGGTCGACGTGCATGTCGCCCCTGTACGAGACCGCCCCGGCGGCCGAGACCACCGCCGAGGCCACGCGGAACTCGGGGAGCTGCGCGAGCTGCGCGTTGAACGCCGTCCCGTAGGCCGGCTCTGCGCTGGTGGCGTGCATGATTTCGACCCAGACCATGGGCATGCACGGGGCGGCGAAATCTTCGCGGAGCTCGTCCACGCGCAGCAGGATTTTTGACAAGGCGTCCGGGTCCGTGCGATTGCCATCGCCGAGCCATCGGATGACGCCATCGATACGCACGCCGCCTGCGCGGCCTCGCTCCTCAATCCAGATTTTGTTGGTCGAGGAGGACGTCCCTCGCGCCCACTGCTCGAGCTTGGTCGAGCTGACCGCGTTGACGAAGACGCCTACGGTCTTGCAGCCGTCCGCGCTGGCGCAGGTGACCTCGCGGATGCGCTTTGCGAGGCCTGCGGCGGGGCCGTATCCCGGCGAGACGGGCTGCGTGCTGTACCGGTTGCTCGGCTCGCCGAAGGGCTCCCAGGCGTGCTGGGCGGCCACTCCGGCGGCGACGCGGTACCCGAGGAGGGAGGCCCCCTCGATGGCCTGACCGTCCTCCCATCGCAGGACGTTCTGGCCCTCGGCATTGCTCTGGCCGTCGAGCTGGAGCTGGATATCGGCGACGTCGCGCGGCTGCGGATGCTGCGCGTACCAGGCGGCCGAGGAGGACGCAGAGGGGACGAAGGTGTTGACGCCGGATGCGGCCCCCTCACAGGCCGCCGAGGCGGCATCGGATGGGGGAGGCGCGATGGGCGCGGCATCCTCGAGAGCGGGCGTGCTCGCATCGAAGCCGCACGTCGCGCAATCGCACTCGCAGGAGGCGCGCGCGACGCGAAAGCTAACCGGCGGCGAGCAGCCCCCTTGGAGGACGATGAGCCAGAAGACGCCGAGGACGGCGAGCATCGACAGCACGAGCGTGAGGATGCGCGCGGCCCAGGTTTGCTGGGTGATGGCCACGGCGACGGAGACGCCGACGAAGAGCGCGCCGAGCATCTTGTCATCGGGGCTGAGCTGCACCATGGGGCGCTCCTTAGCGGGTGATGGCGCTGGCGACGAGGCTGAGCACGCCGATGGCAAAGACCACGAGCAGCTTCCACCAGTGGGCCCACGGATTCGCCTGGGGCTCCTCGAGCGGCGCAGGCGCTGCTACTGCCGCGGGTGGACCCGTTCCCGGGTCGCTGCGGCGCCTGACCGAGAGGTCAAGCGTGGGCTCATCGCGCAAGCGCATGCGGATGGCCGAGGCCACCCCGACCAGGTAGGAGCGGCTGTCGTGGGTATGGGCGGCGGTCTCGATGGCAGCGTCTGCCGCGGCGCGCAGCTCCCGCCGAGTGGCATAGCCTATCTCGGCCGGGAGCTGGTCCACGCGCTCGCGTAGCTCGCGGAGGGAGACCGCCTGGGAGTCGAGCCGCTCGCTGATACCGGCGAGCTTGCCGACGACCGAGGCAATCTCCTCCTCGGTCACTTGCCGGTGGCCTCGGCCGCTTTCGCGGCGAAGGCCCGAGCTATCCGGTCGCGCTCTTCCGCCTCGCGCCGCGCCTCCTCGTCTCGCTCGAGGTGGGCCCGCTCGGCGGCCGCCTGCTCGGCTTTGCGTTTGGCCTTGCGCTCGAGCACGGGCCGGGCAGCATCGCAGTCGAGCCTATCGAGCGCCTCCGCCTCGCTGCCGCCCTGCGTGTCCTTGATGACGCGCGCGTCGCTGCGCAGGATGGCGGCGGCCGTGGCGGCCTCGATGAGGGCGCGCTCCTTGTCCGTCAGCTCGTCCTCCTCGACCTCGTAAGCGGGGCAATCCTGATAGACGCCGCCCTCCACTACGCGCCGGCAGGAGACGTACAGCTTGCCGTCGAAAATGTGCACTTCATGTCGTTCTGTTTTGATGTCGGCCATGGTTGGCTCCCCGCCCCTTAGGTCTGATTCATGGCTCGGCCCGTCTCAATCCAGGTCGTGCCGTTGTAGTAAAACGAGATGGACGAAATGATGTTGACGCCCGTCGTCGGCGTGAAGGCGCCGCCGGTGAGCTTGGCGCCTGACCAGGAGGCAATCGTGTACGTGCCCACGGTGCCGTCCTGCGCGAAAGAGAGCGTGCAGCGCTGGCCGCTGGTTCCCGCGCTCATCGTCACGCTCGTGACGTTGGCGCTCATCGTGTACGACTTGAGCTCTCCGGCGACGAGCGTGTCCGCAGTGACGGCGCCGCTTGCCGAGGTAACGAGCACCGTCGAGATGAGCTGCGTCGCGTAGCACTGCTTCCAGCGCTTCGCCGCCGCGCCCAGGGTCTGGCCCGTGGTGTTGTCGTTATTGGGGAGCCAGCCTCCCGCGAGAAACGAGAAGTCCGTGGAGCCGCAGGCGATGCGGCCCGTGCCGCCGATTTGCTTGAGGCCCGTCGAGCCGGCGCAGTAAATCATACCGTCCTGGCCGACCTCGAACTTCGGGACGTTGTTGTTGCGGAAGCTGGTGAGGAGCGTGGTGCCGGTCAGCGCTTGCAGCGTATCGACCACGACGCCGACGTTCGTCCCCGAGTTGGGCACGTTGGACTTCAGAGTGTGCGTGGTGTCCTGCGTGAATTGCCAGAGGTTCCAGACGCCCGCGCCGGCTCCATTGGTCTGCCCGGCGAAGAGCGTCGATTGCAGCGCGGCCGCGTCGCCCTTGAGCGCGAGGGGCCCGCCCGTCGTCGACATCTGGGGGAGGTGGTCCGCTGACCTGGCGGCGTTCTGATAGCCGAGGAGCAACGCGGTCCTCGAGCTGGCCCCGTCGTTGCGCTTGCGGCCCGTCTCGTGCCACTTGCTATCGACCACCGACCAGCCGAGCTCGAGGATATCGATGGCGCCTGGCGTCGTCGACGGCGAGAACGTCCCGCCTTGCAGCTTGACATTGCTCGGGGTGCCGGCGATGGAGCGCCCGCCCACGCCGTCCTGCGCCCAGGCGATGCGCACCTGCTGGCCGGCGACGCCGCTGGTGATGCTCCAGCTCGTCGCGTTCGCATTGAGCAAGATGTAAATCGAGTCGCCGAGGGTCGTATCGAAGCTGGGCGTGGCGCTCGAGGGGGCCGTCTGCTCGACGCCGCCGCGGGTGCGAAACCATCCCTCCCGCCATATCTTCGTCGAGCTGCCGACCAGGGCGCCGCTGGCCACGCTGGTCTCAGGGAGCACCGCGATGCCGGCCTGCACTTGCAGGGTGGCCGCCAGGAGTTCGACGTACGAGGTGGCCGCGCCGCTCGTCGAGCTGTAACCCTGAATCCTGGGGCCGCTCGAGGAGGGTCGCACGCCGAATGCCTTGACCCCGACGTCGCGCCACTCGGCGATGTTCTCGACGCCCGCATAGGCGTTCGCCGTGTCGTAAAGGAAGGCGGGCTGCGCGCCGGTGGTGGCCTCCGAGTAAAACTTGGGCGCGCTCGTCATCATCGTCCATCGGGCTGCCGCCGTCGACGCATCGCGCGAGCGCCACTGCTCCGTGTAGTTGCCCGAGTTGTAGCGCCGGAAGAACACCAGCTCATGAGACGTCGGGTTGCCCGAGACGGGCCGCGCGTCGAGGAGCCAGCGATGGTCCCGCGCAGCCGAGGCGCCGGTGTCCCAGGCCGACGAGCGCAGCTCGAGGCCAGGGCTGTACTGCGCCGGGACGCCTGCGGTGGCCGCTACAGGGTTGTCGAAGAGCAGGGCATAGCGCGTGGCGGTCGACCCCTCCGGATTCGCCGTGAGGCCGGTGGAGCGCGAGACGGTGTTGCTTCCATCGTTGGCGATGGAGAGAAAGATATTGGCGAAGGCGTTACTGCCGACCTTGAAGAGGACGGGCCCGATGGTGCTGGCCGCGTCCTGGATGCCGACGAGGGACCCCGTGGCATTGAGCGTGATGATCGAATCCGAGGGCCCGCCGCCCGCGTTGTATGCGCCCGAGAGCGTGTTCGCCGAGCCGCCGGCCAACGTGTAGTTGCTCCCGTTGTACGTGTATTTCGGGTTGCCCGCCGAGTCGATCCAGAAGCCTGATTCCTGCGCGCCGAAGGGGCTCGTGGTCTGCGTCCGCACCCGGAGGCGAGTGCCGCCCTTGAGGTCTCCGCTCATGAGCATGAGCAGCTCGCTCATGCGCGTTACCTGGAGGCCGCCGAAGTAATACTGCGACGGCGGCTCCCGCCGGTCGAGGCGCGGAGTGCCGAGCGTTAGCGTGGTCTCGGCGAAGCCTGGGGCGCCGCCGGTCGAGAGCCCGAAGTTGAGTGTGGCGAGCCAGTCAGTAGCGCCCATTTCGGAGCCTCCTCAGAGGTGGTAAACGAGCGCGCTAAAGGGCGCATCGGCAGCGGCACCGGCGGCGTCGTGGATTCGAATCGTAATCTCGTCCGTATCGAAGACGATGGGGTTGGCGGTTCGCACTGCGCTGAAATAGGCGGGCGTGACTATGACCGCGAGCGCGCCAGCGAACGACGCCGGGGTGACCAGATTGAAGGTCAAAATCCCGGTGGCGTTCTTCGTCCATGCCGCCACGTTGAGCGCCCTGGAAAGGACGTAGACCCCGCCTGTGAAATCGAGCAGGAGCGCTCCGAAGAGGGGGGACTCGATTCCGCCGACGCCTCGAACCCCTGCCGGCGTAGGGACCACGCTGGAAAACACGGCCTGGGTGAGCGCGAGCTGCTGCGTACTCACCATCCCGGGCGCCACCGTGATGGCCTGGCCGCCGATGCCGTCCACCTCCAGGCTTTTGAACGTGCCGTTTCCGGTGCCGGCCTGGGAGGCGTACAGGCCGTTGATGGTGTCCTGAACGTTCTGGAACCAGGTCGCCGGGGCGACGGTCCCATTGACCCAGGCTGCGGGGCTGGTGATGAGGCCGACGGCCATGGAGCTACCTCGCTCGGTGGATGGTGCGATTGTCCTCGGCCAGCTTGTCGCCCGGCTCGAAGCAGTAGCGCGCGCGCAGCTCAGCGACGAAGAGTTGGAGGCATTCCGTCGTCTGCACGACCACGCGAGTCAGCCGCGCCAGCCGCGCGGCGTCGCGGTCCGATAGCTCGTCAGCAGGCATCTTGCTTGGGCTTGCGCACGATGCGGCGGTCCTCGGTGAGGGAGTCGGGGCCGAGCTTGAAGCGATATTTCGCCTCCATCTCGCGGCCCATTTCCTCCATCGCTGCTTGCGCTCGCGCGCAGGTCTCCTGCTGCTTTTCGTACTCGCGCCGCGCGAGCTCTCGCCTGAGCGTCGCGTTCTCGATGGTGACCCCTTGCAGCATCATGCGCAGGTGGTCCTCCTCGCTGATGCGCTCGGGGAGCGGCTCCTCCTCGCCTGCGTCGCTGCCGCCCTTGAGCAACTCGAGGTCGGGTTTTGCTGCGGTGTCTTCCGTGGGTCCCATGTCCATCCTCGCCGTCATGCTGGGAGGCTCCCAATCTGGAAAGCCTCGAGGTTGGTGAAGTATCCGTCCATCGTCTCGCCGCCGTCGTAGCGCCCCCCCAGCGTGAGGGAGTCGAGGCCCGCATCGGTGGCCACCCATCCCACGGGGGACGTCGCCTGCGCGTTGCCATCGCCGGCCCCGAGCATGAGGGACTCCGCATCCCAGAAGAGCCGCACGAGGATGGCCGTATCGCGCACCCACTGCACCCGGCCGCCGCCTGCGCCGGCTGAGAGCGTGAGCGAGCAGGAGCGGGTAAGGCCCGCCGCATCGCGCTGGCTCGCCGTGAGGATGCCGCCGGAGACGCGCAGCGTGAGCCGGTTGGTGATGACGACGCCCGCGACGCAGAGGTCCAGCAGCGTCGCCGTCGGCTGGTCCTTCGAGAAGACCGGCACCACCGTGAAGCTGAGCGCGCCGCGCTGGAGGCTGATGAGGGGCCGCAGCGTATTGGCGTCGAGGACCGAGCCCGCGGCGCGGTAGACGTTGCCGTAGAGGCGCCCGCTCGTGGCCGTCGTCAGGGTCTCCGACACGAAGACCGGCGGTCGCATGGCACTCGGCGCTTTGCTCGAGGTGGGGTAGCAGTACGCGCAGGCCGCGGCGAAGGGCGCAGCCGCCGCGAAGCGCAAGCCGAGCGGGTTGCTGGCAGCGCCCGCCGCGACATTGCGCAGCGCATAGCGGCGCCACTCTGGCGTGACGGTGAAGCGCTGCGTGTAGCCTTGCAGCACGCCGCCGATGGAAACTTCGTTGAGGATGGCTGCGCCGGAGCGCAAGGACACGTCGACGTCGAGGGTGCCGCTCGCGCACTGGAGCCAGACGCCGCAGGCGTAGCGCCCCCCCGAGGGGTCGCTGACAATATCGGTCTGCTCGAGGTAGCCGCTCGCGCCGGTCGGCGTGACGAGCGTGGCGTTGGCCGGCGTCGCGTACGGCCCCGGCGTGGTCGAGGCGGTGGCCGTGCCGAGGGTCCAGCCCGTCGTGGTGGCGAGGCGCGAGTTGAGGAGCAGGTTGAGCCAGCCCGAGAACGTCCGCAGCGCCGGCCCGCTGAGCGCCGGATGATAGGCGTTCTGCGTGGCGGTGTCGCTCAGGTACAGCTCGGCCTCTGCCGCATCGTACGGGACCACTTGCTTGCCGGTGCCGGCGAAGTAGCTCTCGCTCTCCACCACGCGGCCGTAGGGCACCCAGAGCGTGCGCTCCCCGGCGGCGAGCTGCTCCTCCTCATACGAGTAGCACTGGTAAAACGCGCAGCGATAAATCACGTACGAGAGCTGCGTGGTTCCCGTCTCATCCGAGCGCATGCGCAGGCGCAGGACGAGCGAGGAGGAGGGCGGGAGGTCATCGACACCCCCGGCGGGATTGACCCCAAGGTCGATGGCGTAGCGTGTCCGGGAGGCCGAGCCGGGCGCCGTATTCCAGGTCTCGCCGGGCACCCACGTTGCGGTCGAGGCGTCGTAGAAGGCCGCGCCCAGCACGTCGTAAATCTGCACCTCGAGCACGTTGACCACCTGGTCGTTGCGGTACTGGTAGTCCAGCTCGAAGCGCCAGGGCAGGCGGTAGTCGAGGCCGGTCACCGCCTGCGAGAGCTGCCGGTAACCGCCCATCGCTACGCCCGAGAGATTGATGACGGCGGCGTAGTCCGAGAACTCGCGGTTGATTTCGGGTGCCAGCACCGTCGACCCGTAGCTGCCGCCCGAGCCGGAGACCGTCCACGAGTCCGCGACGCCCGCCGTCCACGACGAGAAGTGCTCATTCGATACGAGGGAGATGCGCGAGCCGACCGGCATCACGACCTCCCCGGCGGCCGAGTAGCCGGCGCGGAATTGGGCGTAGCCGATGCCGAGCACCGAGGCCTTGGAGTACAGCGGCTCGAGGGTGCGGCGCATGACGTCGAGTATCCAGGGCCGCCCCAAGGGCTCGAGCACGAGATACAGCGGGAGGGCCGAGCCGGTGGTCGGCGCCACGGGCGAGAGCGTGAGGTGCGTCGGGTCCGTGTAGCCGAGGACCGCGTAGGCCGTGCCGTTGAAGAGGAGCCGGCTCCCGACCATCCCAGCATGAAAGGCCGTCGCCGTGCCGGTGAGGATGCCGGAGGCCGCGACCATCGCGCCCGACCCTGCGAGCGGCAGCACGCGCGCGCACCACGAACCATGCCCCGGCGAAGGAGAGCCGTCGGGGATGACGATGGAGAAGTTGTCCGGGGGCTGTGTCCACGAAAGTACCGGCCCGTCGGTGAGTATCGAGGCGATGCGCAGGAGCTCGCGCCGGTTGCCCTTGCGCAGGAGGGCCGCGCCGAACTCGGCGGCGAGCGCCTGGCGCGTCTCGAGAGTCACGTTGCCATCGACCGGCCAGGGGACGCCGGCCAGAAAGAGCAGCATGTCGAGCAGGGTGTCTTGCGAGGGCGCCAGGAGCGGCGCCTCGAGCGGCGTCGCCAGGTAATCGGACGCCTCGCCAGGCGGCGTGGCGGTCGGCGTGAGCGCGGCCACGCGCGCCTCGGCCGCGCAGAAGAGTCCGTCCCAGATGTCCCATTGCGCGCCGAGAGCGTTCAGCAGCTCCTCGACCCATGGCTCCTGGTCGCGGTATCCCCGGTAGGGCACGAGGTCCACGGTCGAGGCGCGGCCCCCGTAGCTGGCGCCCCCCTCGCCGTATCCGCCGATAGCCATCAGCTCACCACGAGGCTGGTCACGAGGACGCCCGCCGGCTCGGTGTCCTCGTAGGCGGCGCGTGAGGTCACGCTATAGGCCGAGCCGACGGCGGCCGCAGGCGCGTACTGCGCCGTGCGGAGGAGCGTCGCCGTGAGCACCTCGGCGACCTCGAAGAGGGCCGCGCCGATGGTCAGCGTGTAGCCGACCCACGAGGGGGAGAAGGCCGTCCCCAGTCCCTGGATGAGATTACTCCCCAGGGTCGCGGTCACCGTCCCCGCTGCCGTGATGCCGGCGGCAGGCTGGCGCAGGACGAGCGCTCGAGCGAGCGGCGCCACCTCCTCGATCCAGAGGCGCACGACGTAGCCGCGCGGCGGCGGGATGCGGACGCGCACCGGCCCACGCATGGTCTCGTTCGGCGGCGTGACGAGGGAGATGGCCGTCGCCGTGGCCACGTGGTCTATCGCGTACCACTCAGACGAGCCCACCTGGACCTCGAGCCCATCCCAGCTCCCATCGAGCGGATAGGCCGCGCCCACGGCCGTCACCGCAGGGTCGGTGTTGGCGAGGAGATAGCCGGAGCCCTCCTGCTCGTCGGCCTGCGAGACGTAGACGGGAGGGCTCACGGCGAGCGTGCTCTCGCCGCCGGCCACGTCGAGGTCGGATTGCGCTGCAAGGAGCGAGTCCGCGCCGCCCACGAGGAGGGGCGTGCGGAAGAGCGCAAGATGGGCGAGCGCCTGGGTCTCGGCGTAGAGGGTGGCGGTGACCTGCGCCGTACGCGAGGGGACCACGGCCTCGGCCATGAGAGCGCCAGCAGGCGTGAGCCTGAAAGGATACCCATTGAAGGGCGCGAGCCAGCCGTTGGCAGCGCGGCCCAGCTTGAGGAGGGCCGCCGTCATCCCGCCACCCCTACAACGATGATGGAGCTCGGCGGCGCCGTCTGCGAGACCGAGAGATTGACGTGCGGCAAGGAGTACCAGCTCGCGAGCGCAGTATCTCGGCTCGTGAAATGGGGCACGGCGAGCACCGCCCCCAAGGTCCCGGCCCAGGCGCGGTCGAGCGTGAGCGTCGTGCCGGCGATGACCTTGACGAGATAGACCTGCTGATTGGCGATGTCGACGAGGAAGGTCTTGCCGGCCGTCATGAGCGCCGCATCGCCTGGCGCGCAGGTGGCGCTGGTCGAGGCGGCGAAGGTGATGGCGGCAGCGCAAAGCTGGTAGTCGGTACCGACAGCCGGCACGCTCTCGAGGTAGACCACGCGGTCCACGGCCTTGACCCGCTCGGTGAGGTCGGCGAGGTCGGCCACGTAGATGGTCCGGCCCCACTCATAGGTGCTCGGGGAGAGGTACTTGTTGAAGGCGCGCGCGATGTCGAGGCGCGTCGACAAGGCGTCGTACTGCGCGCCGCGGTAGACGGCCACTGCGATGGAGGCGCCGAGGTCCTGGAGGTGCGCCGGCACGTCGACCACGGTGATACCCGTCTGGATGGCCCCGGCGAGGTCGCGCACGACGGCGGCGCGCTCGGCGGTGGAGACGGCGCTCGCCAGCGTCCACGTGCGTGAGAGGAGGGCCACCGTCGCATAGCCGGAGGCGGGCAGCGCGAGGTCGTAGCCGTTGCGCGCGATGGCGCGCGAGGAGCCGCCCAGCATGTCCCTGGCGGCCTGCGCGTAGTCGTAGTCGGAGAGCGCCACGGCCCGGTGCGCGAACGCCTTGGGCGCGCGCTCGATGGCCTCGGCGATGGTCTCCTCGTCGCTCCCGCCGGTGGCGTCGGCCACGTTGGTCACGGCGGCGACATTGGCGAGGGAGGAGACGAGCGTGGTCAGGGTATCGGCGCCGACGTTGGTCTGCGCGCCGCCGACCGTGGCCTCGGCGCGGACCCGGCCGACGATGGGCCCCACGTGCCAGCCTGCCGCCGCGATGGCCGAGGGGACGGCGGTCGTGAGGACGAGGCTCGTGGGCGAGGCGACGGAGGCCACCGTGTACCAGGTCGCCGCATCGGCCACGCGAATCTGCCAGCCCTCCCAGGTGGTCCCCAGCTCAAAGGCCGTGCCCACTCCCGTCACGGCCGTGGACCCTGCCGGCACTGAGATGGTGCCAGCCGGCGCCGAGTAGGCCGGGATGAGGAGGTCGCTCGAGGTGGCGAAGATGATGTCCCCGTCCTCGGTCGAGACCTCCGAGGCCGCAGGCACGAGGGTATCCGTCGACTGCGGCGAGGAGAGCGTAAAGGCCAGCGTGGCCGTCGCCGCCTCCAGCTCGATAAGCAAGATGCCGATGAGCGCGAGCAGCTTTTGAGCGAGTGCCCTTGGCCACCGGTTGAGCTGATAGATGAGCTTGCCCAGCATCCAGCCCGATGCCTCGGTGAGCACGACGGCCGGGTTGCTGTCGCTGCGGTCGCTCATCTCGCCAGGCAAGGAGCCGATGCACTCGGCCACCACCTGGTCCTCATTGCGCGTGTCCAGGACGGGCGCGGGGACGGGATTAGCCATCGGTGGTGGGCCTCGCGAAGAACGGGTAAACGAGCGTCTGCGACGTGGCTTCGTTGACGACGGAGTAGGGGATGTCCACTTCGACCGTTTCCATCGTCTGCCCGTTGCGCGGCTCGATGTCGCCGAGGCCCGTCACTCGCGGCTCATGGTCAGCCACGGTCTCCTCGATGGCAGCGCGGATGCGGTGGCTGTCCTGCGGCTCGAACGTCGCCGTGGCTGCGCCGTAATCGGGCTGCATGCAGCGCTCCCCTGGCTCGGTCGAGCAGATGGAGGCCATCGACTCCGAGACCGCCGTAAGGCCCCAGCTCAGCGCGAGCCGCCCTTTGCTGTCGGCGCGCACCGGGTAGGCGATGCCCTGGCCGAGGTGGGCCGCTTGCGAGGGCACGGCCGGGAGGGCGCCTGGCGTGCCGACGATGGGAGGCCCGCTCATGGGCCCACCTTGACGCTCTTCGAGAGCACGACCTCAGAGGAGCTCTTCGCCGCTACCGCGCTGCCGTCGGCCCCCTTGACCTTCGCGGCATCAGCATCCGTGTCCATGTCTGGGCCGGTGCCGAGTGGCGCAGTGGCGCCGGGCTTCACGGTGACTGAGGGGGTGGCGACAGCGGCAGCGCCCTTTGAGTCGATATAGCCGTGCGTGTGCGAGTTGAAGAGCGACTTGAGATTGTTGAACTTGGCAACGAGGTCGTTGTACATGGCGGCCATCATCGACCCCAGCATCGCGGCCTCAGTGGGCCGGCTCTTCGTCTTCGTCGAGGGGGCCCAGAGGTAGAGGCCCCGGTGCGGGTCGCCATCGACGAAGAGCACGAAGCACGGGTCCTCCTTACGGGGGATGCACTCGAGCGAGCCGGGCCATGCAGGCGACAGCCAGTTGCTGAGCTGGTCGCTGCGCATCGAGCCGATGCGGGCCTTGACCCTGCCGAGCTTGTCCGGGTCGGAGACGTCCTTGATTAAGCCGTACTGCGCGCCATAGATGCGGCCCTCGCGCCCGTCCTCATCGGTCGTGCCCCGGGCCATCGACTCGAGCAGCTCGTTGTACAAGGGGCCTCCTATTGCGCGAAGGGGATGCCGGCGGCCGAGGAGGCCGAGGAGGAGACCGCGCGCGCGAGCGTGAGCTGCGTCGTCGGGAACTCCCCCTTGATAAGGCCGTGCTTGATGGTCGGCAGTATCCAGTCGCCGTCGACCTTGCCGCCCCAGCCCTCGAGCCGCACGTAGTGGTGCAGCCGGATATCAGGGCTGGCAGCGAGGGTCAGCGTCGCATCGTCCTTGCGGCGCCGCTTGAGGTTCGCTTCGTTGGTCCAGCCCGCGTTACCCGGGGCCTCCCCGTGCGAGACGTTGCTCTTCTCCGCTGCCCCCACGGGCCGCCGGTGCGTGCGCTCGTCGGCCTTGACCTTGGCGGCCTCCTCGGCTGCGGCGCCGGTGAGGGCCTTCGCCGTGTCCCCGTTCTCGAGCGCAGGCGACCCGCTCTTGTCAGCGCCGCTGGCGATATGGTGGATGCCGACCTCGAGCCCCATCACGGGGTGCTGGCCCCGTTTGAAAATCGTCCGGTAGAGCTGCTTCGCCGCGCGCCGCACGCGCAGTTGCCGCCCGTCTGCGTAGGTCTCGAGGCCATCGAAGGAGAGTGCTCGCGTGGCAAATTCCCAGTCGGTCAGCTCGGCGCCAAAGCAGAACTCGCGCGGCTTGATGCTGCCGAGGTCGTCCACCTCAATCACCACCTCGAGCCCATGCTCTCGGCCGATAAGCTCGATGAGCTGCGTGGAGGTCTTGTTTGCGTAGCTGCGATATTTCTTTTGGCGGCGGGCCTGGATGCTCTTGTCGTGCGCCACAATCGTAATGTGCTCGACCCCCGGATAGCTCAGGAGGAGCGAGGTCTGCACCCCGTCAAAGACCACCTGCGGCCGCTCAGAGCCCGCCACCACGCCCATCGAAAAGCGCACCGGCACCACGCTGAATGCAGGGTCGGGGAGGGCATTGAATATCTCCTGGCGCGGGTCCTCGATGACAGCGGTCAGAAATGAAATGCGCTCCCCGTCCTTCTTTAGCTCGACGTCCACCGAAGCGAGATTGTTCGTGCCGGCGTCGAAAGTCCAAACGCGCGCGCCTTTCTTGACATTGGCCGGTGTGGACATCTCGAGCTTATAGGGCACGCCCATTTCAATCCTCCGGGGCGAATGCCGGGATGGTCAGCACCGTGCCGATGGTGAGCGCATCGAGGTCCTCAATGCCATTGGCCTCCGCCACCTGCCGCCAGTACTCACTGGAATAGCCGAGGGCAGGCGCCCAATACGCGGCAATCTTTTGCACGGTATCACCTGCGAGGATGGTGTGCTTGCGCGCCTGCGGTCCGAGCGGCTGCGGCGTCCCGTAGCGTGCGTAAACGCTCTTCGCCATCAGCGGCTCCCCGGGCGAATCACGAGCAATACGAGATTGACGAGCGCCTGCTTGCGGCGGAGCTGCTCGTCCCAGAGGCGCGGGTCGATGGTCATCGTATCGATGCGGACGCGGTCCGTTTGCCCGAAGGTCAAGAGCAGGTTCGGCGGCTCGCCGGTGCGCTCGTCTTTGCGCCGGAATCCCTCGAGCGTCGAAATGAAGTCTTCGATATGCGCCGTCCCCGAGCCGGTCAATTGCTTGAGGTCGACCAGCAAGAAATCAAGCGTGATGCGGCTCGGGTTATTGCGCGACCACGAGAAGGGGGCGCCGCCCGCCTCCGCTATCCAGTCGGCCTGCGCCACGCCGCTCGGCGAGTAGCTGGCGCTGTGCTCGCGGCGGCATTTCTCCGGCCGCAGGGGAAAGATGAAATCATCCGAGCTCGAGCCGCCCACTCGCCCGAGCCTGACTTGCGCGACCACTACGTGCCTCCCGCAGGCGCGGCGCCGTTTGCCGTGGCGGCCTTGACCCCTTTGGCCATGTGCTTCGCCACGACCTTCGAGAGCACCTGCCCATCGAGCGTGAGGGTCACGGCAATCTCTTTCTCGACATTGCCATCGCGCGACATGAAGCGCGCTTCGTGGCCGGGGTTGTCTGCGAGGTTGACCGCCATGCCGTGCGAGAGGCCCGTGCCTTCGAGCTCGCGGATGCGTCCTGCGCGTCTTTCGTTGATGCGCTTGAGCATCAGCTTGTGATTATCGACGCCAGCCTTTTCGTAGGCGCGCTCCTTGTCCCCCGCCCCGGACCACTCGTTGAGGTCCTCGGATATCTTGTCGGAGAGGCCCGTCGCCTCGTCGAAGGCCGTGCCAATCGCATAGCCGACCTGGGCAGCGATAAGCGCGCCTGCGACCTTGCCCATCACGCTCCCGGCCTTCTCGGCGATGCCTGCGGGCCCTCCGGCTGCGCCTCCTCCGACGCCTCCCATGGGGCCATTGACCACGTAGACGGGGATAGGCTTGCCGCTGCCGCCGCCGGCCAGCTCGGCGAGGGCTCCGCCCTTCGGGCCGCGAAAGGCGTCGATGACTTCCCTCCCGGCCTTGATGCCCTGGCCGATTTTAAAGCCGCCGTAGAGGATGGCGGCCGTACCGCCGAGCAGCTCGAGTTGCGTCCTGTGGCGCTCGATGGCGCCGAAGAAAGTGGGCACTGCCTCGATGAGCTTAACGAAACCGGTGGCCGCTCGCTCGACGTTCTTCGCCACGTTCCCAATCATCTCCTGGCCCTTCGGCGAGGAGATGGCCGCCTCGAGCTTCTGGGCGATGGTCACGCCCTGGCCGAGTTGCTTGTTCAATTCCTTGACGGCACGGGTGCCGATATCGCCGACGACGCCGAGCGCCTGAACGCCGATGCTCTGCATTTGAAAGTCGAAGGTCTTGCGCTTGTCGCCGGCCGCTTCCTCGGTGATGCCGCTCTGCCGGAGGATGGCGTCGAGCACCGTGCCTTGCCCTGCTTGCTGCCCACGCTTGACCCCGAGCGAGTCCGCCTGCTCCTTGCCCAGCAGCTCGAAGAGCTTGCCCTTGGCGTTGGCGTCCTGCACTCGCTTCGCGAAAACCTTGTTGAGGTGGAGCGAGGAGACGAACCGCTTCATCCCCTCGGGGCCGCTGCCGGCCTCGGAGATAATCTGGCCCGTCTCGGTGGCGTCGTTCCCCGTGACAGTCACGATGCGCTCGAGGAGGCCCGCGCCGAACTCGAACGTTTGCTTGCGCAGCGCTGCGGCCCCGGCCTCCGTGAGGCGCTTGCCGCGATACCGCGAGCCCGCCTGCGTCGTGGCCACGGCCTCCGCAATCGGGGTGAGCCCCTGGAGTGCGTCGTCATCGTCGATGGCCCCGCGCCGCCCGAGCGAGGTGGCGCGGTCGATGTAGCGCTGCCCCTCGGCATTGCCAAACTCGCGCCGGATGCGCTCCTGCGCGCGCACCGTCTGCCGCCCCTCATCGAGCAGGCGCTTGATGCCGTAGCCGGCTGCGCCCACGAGGGCCGCCCCGGCGATGGCGCCGCGCAGCTTGCCGAGCTTGTCGGCGAGCACCTCGATGCCGGCGCCGAATTGTTTCAGCTCGCCGCCGGCCTTGCGGAAGTCGCCTGCGATGGCGGAGCCGGTCTTGGCCATCGTCGAGTGCAGCGACTTGAGGGCACGCTCCGTATCGCGCGCGATACGGTTCTGCTGCTTGCCGAGATCGATAATCTCGGTCTTCTGCTCCTTGACGAGCTTGGCCTGCTCCTTGAGCGCCTTACTCGCCTCGGGGGTGAGCTTGGCGCGGATGACGAACGATGCTTCGCGTGTCGCCACTCGCTACCTCCGCTTGCCGCCGAAGAGCGCCAGCAGCGCTCGCGAGGCATCATCCAGCTCCGGCAGCTCCGAGAGCACGGCCTCGGCCACCGCCATCTCCGAGCCCATCATCTCGCTCCACGTGGGCCGGACGGCGCGCGCCACGAGGGCTATCAGCCCAAAGGGCTGTCGCCTGCTCGGCCACTCGCAGCCACCGCCGCGGCCGCCGCCTCGAGCGACTGGTCGAGCTGGCGCAGCGCCTTCGCCGTCGCTTCCTTCGCATCGAGGATGGCGCGCTGGAGCTTTTGCAGCACGAGCTCCGGCGCGTCCTTCTTGCGCACGAGGCGAGCGCGCTCAGCCTCTTTCTCTTCGACCTCTTCCCAGAGCGCTGCGTAATCGTTCTCGTCCCAGTCGCGCACGTCGGAGAGGGAGGCCCCGGTCTTCGCCCCTATCGAGACGATGCGAGCGGCGAGGAGGGAGGGCGCCTGATAGGGGACCTGCGTCCCCGAGTACAGCATCTGGATATCGATTTGCTGGCCGACCTTGAGCGGGACCCAGCGTACGGCCTCGCCGGAGACGGGGAGCTTGTACTCGTACGGGGTCACAGGGTCCCTTCGCAGACGAGCGTCACGGTGACGTCGCCGACGGTGTTATCGCCGGCCTTGCCGTCGGGCGTCTTGACGTCCTTGACCTTGACGATAAACGTCTCGGTCTGCACCACCGCGCCGAGGGTGTTGAGGTATTTCTTCGTGAGCTGCCGCGGCTTGGTATCGATGCCCGAGAGCGATTGCTTCCACCACTCCACGAGTAAGTTGTCGCGACCTGGCGTGTACGCTCGCGTGATGACGAGGTCGGTAAAGTTGCCGGTGAAGCTGACCTTGGTCGGCGTCTTGGCGCCAGGCTCGTGATGGTCGGTGAAATTCTGGACGCGGTCACCGCCGGTCACCGACTCGAAGTCGCCGAAGCCGCTGAGGGACGGGATGATTTGCGCGTGGACGAGGGGCATGGGCCGGGCTCCTTATTGCTGCGACCGGCCGATGAAGCCCGGCGTCGTCATGATGAGGTTGCAGGAGACTTTCTCGGCGGTGTACGTCGGCACGTACTCGACGTCCACGTGGACCTCGCCGGCTGCGATCATCGCCCCGGGGTTGTTGCTCTCGTTGCAGGTCACGAACCAGGCATCCTCGGAGGACTTCTGGAGGCCGGGCTCCTGGCCGTACAAGGTGCCTCGCCGCTTGAGCGACCAGAGGAACGCGTCGAGGTCGCCCTTGATATCCCCGAAGAGCTTCCCGTCGATGGGCTCGAACGTGTAGTTCTCGAGCGTGTTCCAGGCCGTCAGGTAAATGAGGTGCAGGATGCGGACGACGGGGACCTGCCGGAAGCGCGGGTCCTGCGAGAGCGTGCGCATGCCCCACGAGACGACGCCGCCGGGCTGCCCCTTGATGCGGTTGGTGTTGATGAGGGAGGCGGCCAGCAGGTCGGAGCCGCCATTGTCGACGAGCTCCATCTGGGTGCCTGGTGCGCGCTCGACATCGATGGCCGAGCGGAAGGCGTGACGGATGCCGGCGCCTGCTTTGTGCGGGCCTCCGTAGAGGAGGTCCATGCGTGCGTGGAGGCCCGCCAGGTGGCCGACGTTATCCACGAGGAGCTGCCCGCCCTGCCGGCTCCCGGCATCGGCGACGTACAAGCCAGGCCACCAGTACGCGAGGTCTCGTCCGTTGGTCGCGAGGTCTGCCACCACGGTGGTCAGCGTGAGCGAGCTGGGCGCCCCAAGGAGGCCCATGCGGTAATAGGCCGCCGCATGGGTCGCGATGCCGGTCCTGGCCGGCGCCGTGTACAACCCCGGGATGGCGACGAAGCCCGTGCCCAGGGCTTGGTCGGCGAAGACCTGGAGGCCGGTCTTTACGCCGGCCGTCGTCACCGTCCCCACGTGGTCCGGGGCCGTCGCCGTATAGGGGTCGGGGGTGGCGGGCGTCGAGCCGAGGCCGTTGTTGAGCTTGCCCCTCGCCGCCGTGACCGGGAGCTGCCCGCCGGCTGGGAGCGCGATGGTAATCAACTCGGACTTCTTCGAGATGTTCGCAGCGTCGAGCGAGGAGCCGAGCTCCCAGATTTCGCGGATGCCGCTCTGCACGTGCTCGGCGATGACCTGCGCGTAGTCGGCCCCGCCCGTCGGCGACGGGTTGGTAATCGTGACCAAGGTGGCCCCGCCATCGCGGCCCGGCCACTTGCTCGTGATGGTGGTGTTGTTGGTCGTCAGGTCCGCGAAGGTCTTCGCTGCGGCCGTCGGGCCGGCGGTGGTGGCGACCACGCGGCAGAAGTACAGGGCGCCTGGCCCGTTGGGCCCCTTCTCCTCGAAGTAGGCCTTGACCGAGTAGTACGCTTGCACGACGGCGTTCGTCGTCTCGGTGGAGTATGTCTCGGCCGTCGTGCCGGCAGCGACGGTGGTCAGCTTGCTGAGACCGCCGTATTGGCGTATCCACTGCCCGAAGCTCGTCGAGATTTGATAGGTGTTGGGGATGCCCCACGGGGTTTGGCCGACGACGAAGAAGTTGCTGTAGCCAATCTCGCGCACCCCGCCGGGGCCTGCTGAGCCGATGCGAATATCGCTGCCGATGACACTCATGGCGCTCCTTACGTGACGGAGAGGGTGGAGGAGTCTGAGAGGGCGCCTCGAGTGGCAGTGATGGTCACCACCCCCGTATCCAGCGCAGTAACGAGTCCGGCCTCGACGACAGCGATAGCCGGATTGCCGGAGGTCCAGACGGTCTCGGCCTCCGCGGTGATATAGGCGGAGGCGCCCGAGACGCGGTAGCCGATGGCCTCGAGCTGGAGCGTACCGGCGAGCGCGAGCGTCGCCGAGGCGGGCAGGACGCGCACCCCGCGCAAGGGGTCCTGCTCGGTGTTGCGAGGCGGCGGGCGGCCGCTGCGTGTGAGAGGCGGGAAGGCGGCGCCCTCCGGGAGGGGCTCGCGCTTCTCGTCGTAAAACGTCTGCCGGTCGGTATCGCGCTCGGGGAGCGGCAGCGGGGACTGGAACTCGAACGGCACATCGGGGTCGCCAGGCGGGATGCCCGTCGGCTCGCCAGGGGGATGCGGCGCGACGGCCACCGCGCCAACGCGAAAGATGCCGCGCTCGACCCGCTCCCCTCCCGGCTCGGGGTACTGCGAGGGGTCGAAGTCGGCGATGAACTCGAGCCCAATCGAGAGGTCGGCGAGCGCATAGCCGGCATCCGCCATGATGCGCGGGCGCCCACTCCGTAGCGTGGGGCCGGCGCGATTGGCCAGGCTCTCTATCTCGCCCTTGCGGTACGCCTCGAGGGCGGGCTGGCCGAAGGGCACGGGCTCCCCGTCTGCGCGCACCCAGAGGCCGCGCATGCGCATCACGCGTTGCTGGAGGTCATCGAGCGCCAGGCGCATCGCCTTGTCCGCCTCGCCCTGCGTGGCCTTGATGCGCAGCTCGGCGAGCACCTCGAGCTTGACCAGGCTCGACCAATCGCCCTGGTCCTCGAAGAGCACGAGGCCGGTCTTGAGGAGCAGGAACGGCAGCACCGCATCGGCCACTTTTTGGATATCGCAAAAACGATGGTCGACCGTGAGGCGCGCACCGCCGGTCATCGTGCTCCCGTGGAGCCCGCGCAGCAGCGTTTCAAACACCGTGTCGATGCGCGCCACCTGGGCAGGCGGCAGGCCGACGGCGAGCCTCACTTGAGCCGGCTCCCTAGCGCGTCCAGGATGACCTCAGAGCACGCCTCCAGCTCGGCTGGGTGCTCGATGCCGAGGAACTCGCGCTGCTTCACAGGCGACGTGATGGGCGCGTTGTGCGTGAGGGCCTTGAGCGCCTGGAGCGGGTCGTTGAAGACCACGTGGACCTCCTTGCCCACCACCTCCGGCTCCATCGAGCCGAGCATGGTGCCAATCATCGCGAGGTCCGGGGGAGAGACCTGGCGCGGCTTCCTGCGGCGCACCTCGGCGTAGGCTGGCGAGTAGGGCTTGAAGGGCTCGAGGCGCAGGTCCCGGCCACTGCGCGTCCGCAGCACGACGAGGCGGATGCCGAAGAGCCCGAGCGTCTCGAGCTCCGCATGGGTGAGGTCAACGAATTGCCCGGCGGTCGTCTCGAGCAGCTTGATGGCGCCGTCGAAGTCGCGGTCCTCCTGGCTACCCACGGACAAAGACCACGGAGAAGGGGCGCCCCTGCTCATGCAGGCCAATGGTGCCGTCGGCGTCGGCGTCGTAGTCGAGGGCCAGCGCCTCAATCGAAAGCCAGGCGGCGGCCATCTCGAGGTGCGCCCTGGCGCGCAGCCCCATGCGTCCCTCCGGCCCATCGCCGAAGGTCTGGTTCTGGTCGTAAAGAAAATGCAGGGCGAAGCGCGCAGTCGCCGGGCGCAGGCGCTCCTTCGAGCGCAAGCCGAGCCGGCCCATCTCGAAGGCTTGCCCGGTGGAGCGGGTGCCGCGCAGGCGCCTCTCAACCTCGTCCATGCCGAGGTCAATCGCCATCGACCAGAGCGGCGCCTCGTCGCGCGCGCGGATGCGCGGAACGTCGCTCTCGAGGTTGGGTTCGTAGACGAGGAGGTCGCCCTCCTCGGCGAAGCGCAACGGCCACTTGGGGACCCAGAGGGCCATCAGGTATACGCGTCCGTCGGGTCGCCGGTGATCACCATGCGGACGCGCGCGCTCGTCGTCGCCCCGGGTATCGGCTCGAGGTAGACGGCGGTCACGGTGCCCGTGATGAGGAACGCGCAGCACTCGGGCTGCGGCGTGCCCACGTTGACCACGGCCCGCCCGTTGGTCTTCAAGGTGAACTGCGTCCCCGCGATGTCGTTGAGCCGCACCTGCACCGGGTAGTCCGAGAAGAGCGCGAAGAAGTAGCCGGCGGTCACGGGGGCAATCGAGACCAGCGCCTCCGCCGAATTGGGCGCGACCTCGCGCGTGGTGCTGCTGACCCGCCGGTCGGCAGTCTGCTCGATGGCGATGCGCGCTGGCCCGAAATCGGGCGAGGCCATCGAGGAGTCGGGAGCGACGCCGACCTCGACCCGCGTGTAGCGATAGGCCATGGGTACCTCCGAAGGGACACGGGAGCCTCGACGCCGGGCCGAGGCTCCCTGAGGGGCTACGCGACGCGGATGCCGAGGACGTAGAGCAGCCCCGTCTCATCGGTGGATGCGGTGCGCGTGCGCGTGGTGCGGAGGGTGCCGCCGGCTGCAATCTCGTGCGAGGCATCGTCAATGGTCAGGGCGCGGACCACGCTCTTGTCGGCGAGCGCATTGATGGGCATGGCGTCGCTGATGGCGGTGGCCCCGTTCTTGACGGTGATGGTGCCGGTGCCGCCGGATGCCGCATTGGTCTTGACGAACCAGACGTCAATGACTCGCGTCTTGTTGGTCAGGACGACGTCGACATCCCCCGTCGCCCCGGCGGGGATGGGGACGACGTGCAGGACAGGGACCCCGCCGACGACGTTGCTCGGAGCGATGGGGGCCACCGAGGAGCCGGAGACCGTGGTGGTGATGGTGTTGACGTCGCCTGCGATGGCCGAGGTGGAGCCCGCGAAATTGAGCGCGCTCGCCGGCTCGCAGTTGACGCCGCCAGCCTGGATGAGGACGGGGGCGGGCATTACGCGACCTGGAAGGTGGCGGTGCACTTGGCGCCGACCGAGCCCGTGGTGACCTCCTTCACGCCGAGCAGGGTGCCTGCTGCAACGGCGACCTTGTGCGTCGCATCGCTGCCCGCCTTGGCCGTGCCGGTGATGGTCACGGTGAGCGTGGTATCCGTCCAGGTGGCGCCGTTGTCGACGGATTGGACGACCGTGAAGATGCTGGTGTCCGTCCCGGCGGGCGCCGTCTCCATCGAGGCATAGAGGTTCTGCGCGGTGCAGGCGGCCGACGCCAGGAAGAGCTTTACCGCGGCGGCGGCGTGGACCTCGCCGGGGTTCGCGAGGTACTTCGTGCCTGCTGCGATGGCGTCGGTGCCAGCGCCGGTGACAGTCGTCATGAAGGCCGTCGTACCGGCGGAGTTTTGCGAGTTGTGCAGGACAGGGACGACGTCGTAGTTGGTCGATGCTGGTGCCATGGTGTCTATCCGTTCTCTCGAGGGACGGCCCTCGAGCGGTCAGTCATTTGTCGTGCTTGCGCTTCGCCGGGGCGTGCGTGATATCGGGCGCCCCAATGGCGTCCTCCTTCGCGTGGCCCGGCTCGGCCAGCAGC
>Ga0105242_10000324_pt1 | contig 38318 bp, 44 predicted proteins | sample KBSM24metaG_FD_81521 | JGI IMG/M metagenome (GOLD analysis project Ga0105242, IMG submission 81521) | Miscanthus rhizosphere microbial communities from Kellogg Biological Station, Michigan, USA - KBS M2-4 metaG | ecosystem: Host-associated > Plants > Roots > Rhizosphere > Soil | place...
CAAGGCCGCGGAAGGCGTGCAGCGGATGCTCAATCAGGCGACGATGAACCAATTGATCCCCGTCGATAATTGGGCGATGTTCGCGGAGAAGGGCGGCATCAAGGGGCAAGTCGATTGGATGCCGCTGGAAATGGTCGTCGCTGCGCTCAACTACCTGACCGAGCGCAAGCAAACGCTCTCGACCGAGATATTCGAGTTGCTTGGCGTCAGCGACATTCAGCGCGGCATGGCGGCGACCAAAGAGACGGCGACGACGCAGCGCTTGAAGGCGCAATTTGGCAGCGCACGCGGCGCGCGTGCAAGCGAGGAGATTGCGCGCTTCGTCACCGACAACTACCGGATGCGCGCGGAAATCATCTGCAAGCACTGGCAGCCGCAAACCATCCTGTACGTGTCGCAGATCGAGAAGACGCCCGATCAGGGGCTCGCCAAGCAAGCGGTGCAGTTGCTCAAGAGCGACCCCACCGTGGCGATGCGCGTGAAGATCAGCGCGGACAACGTGACCGCGCCCGATTGGGAGCTTGAGAAGGGCCAGCGCGTCGAGTTCCTGCAAGCGGTCAGCGGCTTCATCGCTGCGGCGCAGCCGATGGTCGCGCAAGCGCCGAGTGCCGGCCCGTTCGTGATTCAAATGCTGCAATGGACAGCGAGCGGCTTTAAAGCGGGCAAGGAAATCGAGGGCGTGCTCGATCAGGCGTTGCAGGCAATGCAGGCCGAAAAGGCCAAGCCGCCGCCACCGCCGCCGCCACCCACCGCGTTCGACAAAAAGGAACTGGCGAGCGCCGAGGAGCATCGCGCGGGTGCAGCCAAAGACTTTGCCGCGGCCGTCAAGTCGTTGGTCGAGCTTGGCATTGATCCGATGATGGCGACGCAACAACTGCAAATGTTCACGATGCAAAACGCGCAATCAATTCAGTCGATGCAGAACGCTCCCCCGCCGCAAAGCGGCCCACCGGGGGGTGGGCCGCCACCGGGTGCGCCACCGGGCGCACCGTCGCCCGGTGGCGCACAGCCCGGCATACCGCCCGGCATGGGCGGGCCGCTGCCGAAGCCACCGAGCGCGATGCCGGCGCTGCCCGGTCTGCCGGGGATACCCGGATGACGCGGCGGCGCTTCGTGCAGGATCGCGTGACGCTGCGCTTTATCGAGATAACCGATGACGCTGCACCGGACGCTGCGCGCTGCGATGCTGTGCTGTGGGGTGATCGCGGTTATCAGGATTTGCGTGCGACCGACGGTGCCGACATCAGCACGCGCAGCAAACACCGCGAGTACATGCGCGCCAACGGGCTCACAACCGTCGATGACTTCGCCGGTGACTACTGGCGCAACGCAGAAGCCAAACGCAACGCGGCACGTGCCGGCGTCGATCCGGCGCGCAAGCACGACATTGCCCGCGCCATTGCGCAACTTGAGAAAGGCCGTCGATGAACGCCGCTGCCGAACAACCGCAAGACCCCGCTGCGCAACCCGCCGCTGATGAACCGCTGCCGACAGTTCGTGATGCGCTTGAAGCCGCAATTGACGCGCACGCGACAGATGATGCGGCGAATGACGCTGCGTCGGCAACGCCTACAACTGGCACCGGACGAGTTGGCGGTGCCGCTGACGTGGGCGCGCTTCCATCAGGTGCGCAGCCGCAGCAAGCCGCGCGCACACCGGCCGCTCCTGCTGGCACGCCGCCGCCTGCCGCAGATGCTCCCGCTGCGCTAAACGCGCCGGCAAGCTGGAAGGCGGGATTGCGCGAGTATTGGAAGACGCTCGCGCCCGACGTGCAGTCCGAGATACATCGTCGTGAAGGTGAGCACGTCGAGCGGATGCGTGAGAACGCCGCGATGCGCTCGCAGATCGGGCGCTTCAATCAAGTCGTCGAGCCGTACCGTGCGTTGATGGAAGCCGAGGGCGGCGAGCCGCTGTCGGCGTTTCACGATTACCTGCGCGCGGCGACGCTGTTGCGCACCGGCGCACCGAATGATCGCGCCGCGTTCGTGGCGGCACTGGTGCAGCGCTACGGCGTGCCGCTCGACGCGCTCGATGCACACTTGGCGAGCGCGCTGCGCAGCGGCGCCACCGGGCAAGTGCCGCTGTACCCGCAGCAAGCGCAACAGCCCCCGCAGCAACAACAACAGTTCCGCGATCCGCGGCTTGATGCGTTGCTCGCGCAAGCCGAGCAGGCGACCGCGGGACAGATACGCAGTGAAGTCGATGGCTTTAAAGCCAATCACGAGTTCTTTGACGACGTGCGCCTGACGATGGCCGACGTGATGGATGCGGCGGCGAAGCGCGGTATCGAAATGAGCATGGAAGACGCGTACCAACGCGCTTGCATGATCGAGCCCGAAGTGCGCAAGGTCGTCGAGTCGCGCGGGATGCGGATGAGCGCGTCGCAGGCGGCGCGCACGCTTGCTGCGGCGCGTCACGCATCGTCGAGCCTGAGCAGCGGGCTTGCACCGCCGGCTGCACGCATGGCCGTGACCAACGGCAGCGGTACGCCATCGGTGCGACAGTCGCTTGAAGCCGCTATTGACACGTTGCGCACGAGCGCGTAGCTTTTCTCGCGCTCGCGCACAGTACCGCCTTCGGGTATGAACCCGGCTTAAAAGCCGCGCCATCCTCTACCCCGGAGCGAGTGTCACGAAGACACTCCCCCACCGAAAGAGGCGACGACTTGAAGCGATTTCCGCTTTCATCGTCATTCTTTTTCGAGTGGAGGATTTATGTCTTTCCCCGGCGTCACCGACATCGTTGCAACCACGATTGAATCGCGTTCGCGGCAAATCGCCGACAACGTAACGAACAACAATGCTGGCCTTGCCTACATCAAGGACAAGGGCAACGTAAAAACCATTTCCGGCGGCTCGGAAATTCTGGAAGAACTGTCGTTTGCGGAGAACAGCAACGGCGGCTTCTATTCCGGCTATGACCTGTTGCCGGTTGCCGCGCAGGATGTCATCAGCGCCGCGCGCTTCACGTTGAAGCAAGCTGCGGTGCCCATCGTGATGAGCGGGCTCGAAGATTTGCAGAACTCGGGCCGCGAGCAAATGATCGACTTGCTCGACGCACGCATCAGCGTCGGCGAATCGACGATGGCGAACATCCTGTCATACGGCTTCTACGGCGACGGCACGGCGGCCGGCGGCAAGGCCATCAGCGGCATCGACGCTGCGGTGCCTAGCGCGGGCGCTACGGGCCGCGTTGCCACCGGCACGTATGGCGGCATCGACCGCGCCACATGGTCGTTCTGGCGGCCGTATTTCAGCCTGATGGGCGCGGCGGCAACCGCGGCGACGATTCAAGGCGCGATGAATGACGCGTGGGCGAATCTCGTGCGCGGGCAGGATCGGCCGAACGTGGTGATCGCGGACAACTTCATGTGGGGCGTCTTCATGGCCTCGCTGCAAGCTGCGCAGCGCTTCACCAATCCCGACAGCGCACGGCTTGGTTTCCCAACGCTCAAGTTCATGGATGCGGATGTCGTGCTCGACGGCGGCATCTACTTCGCAAGCTCCTCGTGGGGCTCGGGCGCACCGGCGAAAACGATGCTGTTCCTCAACACCAAGTACCTGAAATGGCGTCCGCACGCACGGCGCGATATGGTTCCGCTGTCGCCGAACAAGCGCTACGCGATCAATCAGGATGCCGAAGTGACGATATTGGCGTGGGCCGGCAATCTCACGTGCTCGGGCCAATATTTTCAAGGCCGGCTAAAGAGCCCATAGCCCTGTCGGGTGGGTTCTTTCGTGGTGGCGCCGGTTGACTCTCCGCGTCTTCCGGCTGCCGCCACGTCATCACTTTAAAGAGGAGCACGATCATGCCCGCAGGACTTCCCGGCGAAAGCGCCGCCAACAATCTCGCCAATCCCAACGCCGGGCGCGCGGTGATCTTCGATCCGCTCTCCGGGCCGAAGGGCTCGCCGCTCGACAAGGATTCGAGCGGCAAGACATCAACCGGTGCGTTGAGCACTGGCATCGGCATCGGACTGAACGACGTTTTCGGCACGCCCGGCGTGACCGGCCCGGTGTCGGTGTTCAATGCCGGCTTCAACGATAACCAAGTGGCCGGCACCCGGCCGACGTACACGGCGCCGCCACCGAACGGTGTCGTGGCGACCAACACACACGACTCGAACCGCCTGTATATCGGCGGCGGGCGCAGCGCGGCCAACGTGGTGAGCCCCGACAAGTTCAGCGTGCCGTTCGTGCCGTCGCCCTACGTTGCAGGTGTCGCCTTGTGCGGTGCCGGCAACGGTGGCTCGCGCGATGCTGGCGTTGGCCCGGCGTTCACCGGTTTCCCGATGAAGCTCGTGACGGCGACCGGTGCGGTAGCGAACGGTGCAGCGGTTGAGGCCGGCTTCGTCAATCGCAGCGGCGTCGGTTTGGTCGCAGCGCAATCGACGTTCGGCTCGGACGCATCGGCATTGGCGGTCGCGGCTTAAAAGCGGGGGTAGTGATGGGCTACAAGTTTGTGGAGCGGCACGGCATCGAGTACGTGCGAATCGAAGTGGGCGGCGATGTCATCGAGCGGCCGGCGCGCAAAGACGATCATGCGACGGCCGCCGCCGTCAACGATGCCGAGGCCGCCGCGGCGAAGATGCTTGCGGAAGACACCAAGCGGCGCGTTGCGCGCGAGAACGAGTACGAGCGCAAGCACTTCGCCGCGTTGCTGTCGGAGCGCACGCGGCTCGACGCGGAAAAGGCCAACACGGCGAAGCCGTACACCGGTGAGCAAGGGGCTGATGCGCAAAAGCAACTTGAACTCGATTTTGATGCTGGTCGGCAAAAAGAGCTTGACGCGAAAGCCAACACGTCGAAGGCGTACAAGCCGTATGCGCGTAAAAATGCCGCCACGTAACGCAGCGCCGGCATGGCTGACGCCGCGCCAGCCGCGCGCGGTTAGCGCGCCCGCATCGCCGCTTGCGCCACGTCGTGCAGCGCCCGGTGGGCAACTGTTGCGACAGGCGTTGACCGCGCAGCTATTGCGCAATGGGAGCAAGTAAATGGGCGCGCAAAACGGCGGCTATCCGGCACCGCAGTACGATCAGGCGATGATGGGCGGGCAGCCGACGGGTAAAGGCGGCAGCTTCAACGCGCCTGATTACAGCCAGCAGCAAAGCATGATGAGCAGCGGGCCATCGGGCGGCAAGGGTGGCGGCACTTACGGCGCGCCCAACTACAATCAAATGGCCGGCTTCGCAGGGGGCAATCAGCAATCGGCAATGGGCGGCGGGCCGCAGTTCGATCCGCGCTCGCAATGGGCGCAGTCGCAAGGCTATTCGGGTTATGGCCCCACCGCACCGCCGACGTATGAACAAGCAACGCAGTGGGGCGGCTACGGTGGCGGCTACGGCGGTGGTTACGGTGGAGGCGGCGGCTACAACGGCGGCTACGGCGGTGCGCCGCAATACCCGCAGGGGTTGCCACCGATGGGGCCGGCGACCGGTGGGCCACCGGGGCCGAATCCGGGGCCGCCGGGGGGTTTCCCGCAAGGGCCGACTCCGGGGCCGAATCCGTCGTCTGGACTGCCACCCGCGCCGCCGCCCGCGCAACCGGTAAACCCGTTAGCAGCGCAACAGGTAACGCCTACACCGGAAAATCAAGCCTTCGGCGCCGTGCCGTCGAGAACCGGCATCGGCGGGTTGAGCGACGAAGACACGGCGTTCGTGGATCGGATGCAGAACCAGTACGCGCACGATTTGAAAGGGCAGGCCGGCGGACACTCGCTTTACAACGATCTATTCGGCGCCGGTCAGCAAACCAATGCGCTCATCAATGCTACCGGCTACGACAATCCGTTGCTGAAAACAACGTGGAACCCGAACAGCTACACCGGGCCTTTAAAGGCAAAGTACGACGCGCTCGTGCAATCAAAGGGCGGCACGCCCGGTGTGTATGGGCCGCCTTCACATGCTGCCGGGATGCAACGCGCCGCGGCAACGTCGGGGCCGTCGCGCTCTTACTACAGTCAAGGGCCGCAGGCGATGCAAGCCGCCGCGGCCGCACGGCAGCAACGACTCGCGCAGACCTTGCGCGCTTAGCAGTCCAACGCGTTTACCTAGCTAGGGAGTTAGACGATGGAAACGTATGAAGGCGATCCGCAGGACTTCGCACCGGGTGACAACCGCCGCGGCGATGAGCACTTGGCAGTGCGCTTTTTCCGCAAGGCCGCACGTGATGACGTGGCGAGCGAAACAGAAGGCGTGATGCGCTTTAAAGAGGTTGAAATGATCCAAATTATGGTGCCCGGTGATCGAGACAACATCATCGTGCGCCCGGCCGGCGCGGGCGACATCCGCCGCTTCGGCAAACAGTACGAGGATTGGAAGCGCAACGAATCGTCCGAACAGTTGACCGGCACGCCGCTCGAACTGTGGGGCCGGCTCACGCTGCCGCAGATCGAGGAGTACCGCTACATCGGCGTGCGCTCGATAGAGCAGTTGGCGGCGCTGTCCGACGCTTCGTGCATCAAGCTCCCCGGCTCGCAAGATTTGAAGCGTAAGGCGGTGGCTTACCTTGAAGTGCAGAAGGGTGAAGCGCCGTTGCGCAAGGTGCAGGCCGAGCTTGAGCAGCGCGACGCGCAGGTTGCGGACTTGATGTCGCGGCTGACTGCGCTCGAAAGCGCGCAGCGTCTCGAACCCGCGAAACCGCAGGCGCAGCAACGGCGTTGACACGATGGCCGTTCAAATCACCGAGTTCAACTTCGGGCAGGCAATCAACTTTGTTTGCACGCTAGTCGGCTATCCAACGTCGCAAGACCCTGCGGGCTCGCTCGATGCGAAGCACGCGCAAATCCGCGGTGCCATCACCGAAGCGTGCGCCGAATTGCTGGCGCTGCGCGAGTGGCAGGATTTGACGCAACAGGGGCAAGTCGATGTCGTCGCGGATGCAGCGGGCCAAACGCAAAAAGCGTTTCCGCTGCCGGTGGATTTTTACCGCTTCATAGATCAAACGCAGTGGAGTTCGCAAGCGCTCGCGCCGCTGTTCGGCGGGCCGGCGTCGGCGCAGACGTGGGCGCGCTTTAACGCGGTGGGTTATCCGTCGTCGTCATCGCTCTGGCAAATCCGCGGCGACAAGTTGTGGGTGATGGCGCCACCTTACCCCGTCGCGCAGCCGTTCAGCTTCTACTACATCAGCAAAGCGCAGATCATCGACGAACTCGATCCGACGCTGCGCAAGAACACCGTCAACAAGAACGGCGATACGTTCGTGCTCGACGCCTACTTGATCGCGTTGCTCGCGCGCAAGAAATGGCTTGAGTGGAACAGCATGGCGTCGGAAGCCGCCACTGCCGATTTCAATTTGGTCTTCGCGTCGCGTGCCGGTGCCGACAAGGGTGCGCCGATCCTCAACATTTCCTTTGCGCTGGAAGGTACGCCGCTGATCGGCAACATCATCGGCACCGCTGGCATCCCCGGCCCGGTCGGCCCCGCTTCGACCGTTCCCGGCCCGGCTGGCCCGGCCGGCGTACCGGGCGACGCTTCGACTGTACCGGGGCCAGCGGGTACAACCGGCGCAACCGGGCCTACCGGCCCCACAGGCGCGACCGGCGCCGCTTCGACGGTGGCCGGCCCGGTGGGCGCCACCGGAGCCACTGGCGCCCCGTCTACGGTGCCGGGGCCGCAAGGCGATCCGGGGCCGGAAGGGCCGACGGGAGCAACCGGCGCCACCGGCGCACCCTCGACGGTGCCGGGGCCGGTGGGCGCAACAGGTGCCACTGGTGCGACCGGCACGCCGGGCACGGCCGGTGCAACGGGCGCAACGGGTGCAACGGGCGCAACGGGTGCGACCGGCACCGGCGTTTGGGGGTAGGCGATGCCTTCAACGGCATTTCGGCCGCAGCCGCAGCGTTATCAGGGCGGCATGTTTCCGGCACCGCTCAAGGGTTTGACGGTGCGCTACTCGCTGAACAACCAAGACCCCAACACCGCGCTCGTTTTGCGCAACGTGCTTTGCCGCCGCTACGGCGTCGAGCTTCGCCGGGGGTATCGCCGCTGGCTGTCGAACATCCCCGGTGAAGTGCTCTCCGTGATGTCGTACCTGCCGCCGCGCGCCGGTGGCGGTGGCAGCACGCTGCCGCGCTTGTGGGTGGGCGCCAACGACGGCAACGTGTACGACGCCACGTCGTTGCAGGCAACGTCTTACGTGCCGCCGGTGGCGCAGGCGATACCGGGGCAGGTTGTTCCGGGCATGTTCAGTTGGACGAACTTTAGCGCGGGCGGCGCGAATTTTCTGGTGATCTGTGCTGCCGGCGGCGGGGTCTGGACGTTCGACGCGGTAGGCGGCTGGATTGATCGCACCGCAGCGATTACCGGTACGCCGGCCGGCACGGTGGCGCAGTTCGATTTTGTGATGGTCTGGAAAAATCGGCTGTGGTTCCTTGCACGTAACTCGAATATCGCGTGGTATCTGCCGACACTCTCGGTGCAGGGTGCGGCCAGTTCCTTCGACTTCGGCCCGCTGTTGGTGTTCGGTGGCGACGTTGCCGCGATGGCTTCGTGGACACTCGATGCCGGCGACGGCATCGACGATAAGCTCGTGGTAGTGGGCCGCGGCGGCGACGTGCTCGTGTACGAGGGTACCGATCCGAGCAGCGCTTCGTCGTTCCGTGTCGCCGGTCGTTGGTCAGTTGGCCGCGTGCCTGTAGGCAGGCGCTTCATGTCGAAGTATGGCGGCGACCTTGCCATCATCAACGCCAACGGCATCGAGCGCATGAGCCAATTGACTTCGGCGCGCGGGCTCAACGTGCCGGCCGGTGAATTGGGCGGCACCGATGATTGGATGCGCTACATGGAGCATATCGCGCAGGATATTCGCGCGACTTACCAATCACCGTTTTGGCAGATGGTGCATTTCGCGGGCGAGCAGTGCGCCATCGTGCTCACGCCGCACAACACTTTGCGCGACGCGTTGCAGTACGTGTACGGCACGCTCTCAGGTGGGTGGAGCGAGTTTGACAGCCTGCCGATAGTGACGCTGGAAGCGCACGACGGCGAACTGTACTTCGGCACCAAAGACGGCAAGGTAATGCAGATGTTTTTTGGCAGCACCGATGACTCGCTGTCGGACGGCACGCCGGGCACGCCGGTCACGGCGCAGGTGCAAACGTCGTTCGTGGCAATGAACGACGACGACTTTCACACCAAGCGGCCGCTGATGGCGATGCCGATGTTCATTGCACCGTCGGCGCCGAGCGTTAAAGCGCAGATCAATACCGATTGGAGCTTTCAGCCGGTAGCCGGCTCGCCGTCGTATCGCCCCGCAGTGCTCGCGCAATGGGACTCGGCGAAATGGGACGAAGCGGTATGGGGTGGCGCCGGCAATTTTTTCAATTCGTGGGTGGGCGCCGAAGGGCTCGGCACGCATTGCTCGCTGCGGATGTCGTTCACCGGCGATTCGCCCGGAACGATCTTTACCACGTGGAAGCTGTTAGCTGAAATTGGCCGGGGGGTGCTATGAACAAGTTGCTTCTGATCGCGGTTGCGTTGCTGACCGGCTGCGCGACGTATCTCGACCCCAACTACGCGCTGCAAGTGCAGGCGTATGCCGACACGGTGCGCGCGCAGCAAGCGGTGGAACTGGCGAAGGCCAACGCCGACGCTGCGCGCTACGACGCGATGAGCGCCATTGCGCAGAACGGCGATTCGGCAACGCGCAACATGGCGATCCTCGCGCTCGCGCTCGGCAAGGGTGGCGGCGACAGCAAGACGGTCAACGTCGCGCTGCCAGCGGCGCCCGAGAGTCAGCAAGATAAAGCCTACAAGTGGGCGGCGCTGTTCGCCGGCCCGGTGATGAGTGTTGCGCAAGGCTATTTCGGGTATCGCAGCAACGTACACGCGACCGACGCGCAGCGCGACACGAGCATCGCCAGCTACAACGCGCTCGGGCTCACCGCCACCGCTGGCTTCGCTTCCAATGCGCGCATCGCGGATGCCGGCTTCGCTTCGACGACGCGCATCGGCATGGCCGGCTTCGCCAGCTTCGCCAATCTGCGGCCGCCGGTGCCGTCGATTACCGTTGGCGGCGACGCGGTGATCGGTGGCACCGGTACGTTCACCGGGCCGTACAGCGGCACGAACAGCGGCAACAGCGGCTTGATCGGCAGCGGGCGTTTCGGCTCGCCTGACTTCGCGCCGCCGCCGGTCGTGCCCGAGGGGCCGTGACGTGGGGTACGTCGTCACCGCGCTGACGCCGGCTGAGAAGATGACGATGCTGACGTTTTTGCACGAGCACAACGTGCATCTGCCGCCGAGCGGCGATTTTCAAGCGTTCGGCACGGTGTCGCCCGTCACCGATTCCTTGCTTGGAGTCGTTGCCTTCAACGGGTTTTGGGGCCGCGTCTGCACCATGCACACGGCCGGCGAAGGTAATTGGGTGAGCCGCCGGCTGATCTGGCGTTGCTTCGATTACCCGTTTCGGCAGTTGAACATGCAGGCGGTGCTTGCGCCGGTAGCGGCGAGCAACGAGCGTGCTTTAAAGTTCGATCAGCGCTTGGGTTTCCGCGAAGTGCATCGCGTCGCAAACGGATGGGGCGACGGCGATGATCTGATTATTTTGCAGTTAGCGCGCAATGAGTGCATCTGGCTCGACAAGCTGGATCGGCGCTTCGCGCACTAAAGGGGCAGCACATGGGCAGCAAGTCAGCGCCACCGGCGCCCAATTATGAATCGGCCGCACGCGAGCAGGCCGCGGCCAGCAAGGATTTGACCGCGCAACAGAATTGGGCGAATCGCCCAAATCAGAACACGCCGTGGGGCTCGACCAGTTGGGGCACGCAACAGACGATTGACCCCGGCACCGGCTTGCCGGTAACGCAATGGACGCAAACGCAAGCGCTCGATCCGAAGTTGCAAGGCGCGCTCGATCAGCAACTAGCGTTACAGCAACAGCGCTCCAACATGGCCGGCTCGTTCATGGGCCGCGTGCAACAGGATATGGGCAATCAGCCCTTCAACTGGAACGCCATCAACGCGCAGACCCCGATGGGCCGCGCGATCAACCCCAACATTTTCGGCAGCGGCACGATTGGCGCGCAGACCGGCGTGCAACAGCAACAGTTCGACACGTCGGCGCCGCAGAAGACGAGCTACGGTAACGAGCGCATCAGCGCGACCGGGCAGGACATCAGTAAGCTACCAACTACAACGCAGACGACCAATCAGGCGAATTTCGTTGACGAGCGGCACCGCATCGAGGACTCGCTGTTCAACCGGATGCAGCCCGAGCATGATCGGCAGACGGATCAGTTGCGCACGCAGCTTGCCAATCAGGGACTCACGCCGGGCAGCGAAGCGTTCAATCAGGAAATGCAGCGCATGAGCGATCAGCAAGCGCGCGAGCGTTTCAACGCGTTGCAGCAAGGCGGGCAGGAACAGCAATCGTTGCAGAACATGCTGATGGGTCAGCAACAACAGGCGTTCGGCCAATCGAAGGATTCGCAGGCCGCGCAAAACCAAGCGCTGCAACAACTGTTTCAGCAATATCAGGCGGTGGGGCAATTCGGGCTCGGCGCCGGGCAACAAGGCTTCGCGCAGAACATCGCCGCGCAGCAAGCGCAGAACGCGGCCAAGCAAGCGGCGTTTCAGCAATCGCTGGCCGCGGGGCAGTTCGCCAATCAGGGGATGCAACAGGAGTACGCACAACAGCTTGGTGCGAACGCGCAAAACTTCACGCAGATGATGAACGCGTCGCAATATCAGAATCAGTTGCGGCAACAAGCTATCGCCGAGGAAGCGCAGCGCCGCAACATGAGCTTGAACGAAATGAACGCGTTGCTGACCGGGCAACAGGTGCAGGCGCCGAACATGCCGGGGTTCAATTCGGCACAGCGCGCCGACACACCCGACCTGTTGCGCGCGGCCGGCCTGACCGGGCAATCGCAACTGGATGCCTTCAACACGCAACAGCAAGGGATGCAGGGAATGATGTCGGGGCTGATGGGACTCGGCTCGGGCGCGATGATGATGTAGATGCGCAACGTCATTCAAATTTCGGGCGGCATCGACAGCATGGCGCTGTTGTTTTTCACGCGGCCGGTGTGGCGCGATTCCATCGTCATGTGGTGCGACCCCGGCGCGAGCTACGAAGACGTGCAGACGTTGATGGAACGCGTGCGCCAGTTGGTGCCGCATTTCATGGTCGTGCGCGGCGATCAGCCCGACGTGATCCGCGAGCACGGCCATCCGGTCGATGTCGTGCCGGTGAGCCACACGCGTTTCGGCGAGCGCATCTTCGGGCCGCAGCCGATTGTGTTTCAGTCGTATCTCGATTGCTGCACACGTGCGCGCTTCGCACCGTTGGAGCGCGCAGTGCTCGCGTGCGGCGCGAAAGTGGTGTACCGCGGCCAGCGTGATGACGAGAAGCGCCGCGCGCGCATCGAGCACGGCCACGTTGACGAGCACGGCATCAAATATCTGTTCCCGCTGCACGATTGGTCGCGCGAGCGGGTGTTTCGGTACATGGACTATAAAGCGCCCGAGTTCATCCCCGCCTACTACGCCGAGGGGGAGAAGACGAGCCGCGACTGTTGGAGTTGCACCGCGTACCGCGATGACAACCGCGAGCGCGTAGAACGGCTGCCGCTGTCGCAGCGTATCCATGTTGAAGGCGTTTTGCGGCGTTGGCACGCTATCGTGCGCGCCGAAACACAAGGGGCATGAAATGACTCCGATGGCACCCGGCGGCGGCCAGCTTGATCCGCAAACCCTGATGGCGCTGCTAAAGCAACTTGGGCTCACGCCACCGCCCGGCGGGCTTGGTTCACTCGGCGGCCCCGGCATCCCCGGCGCACCGCCTGCGCTTTCCGCTGGCGCACCGCCAACGATGCCCGGAATGGGGCCTACAGGCGCGCCAATGGGCGGCCCCGGTGTCACCCCACCCGGCGGCCCGCCGCTGCCGCCTGCGGCCCCGCCTGCGCCTTCCGCTGGCCCGGCCCCCGGTGTCACGCCGCCGTCGAACCCGCAGACCGATATGCTGAACATGACGCTCGGGCAGGCCGGCTACGGCGGGCAGGAGCGCGGGCTCGACCGGCAAATGAAGATGGCCGATGAACTGCGCAACACGGCCACGCCGGATATGCGCGGCAATTCGCGCGTGCAGAGCGCGGCCAATCCGTTGGAGTTTGCCGGCGCCGCGCTGAAACAAATGGGCGGGCAGCGCATGGCGGATCGCACCGCGGACAAGCAACAGCAAATGTTCGAGGAACGCATGAAGCGGCTGCGCGAGGATATGACTGCATCGCGCGGGCTCGGGGAGTAAACACGTGTCCACGCTCGGCTTGTTCGGCCCGGATGACGAAGCGCTCGACGACGGTTTGCCGCCGTCGTTGCCGTTGGCGTTCGCGGTGCGGCGGCAAAAGAAACCGTACAACGGCACCAGTTTCGAGGCCGGCGATACGAGCGTGCTGCCGCGCGCACGTGACGCCGCGGCGAGCGTGCCGGCGAGCCCGGTCGAGCAATCACGTGTGTTGCCGCAGACCGCGGCCGCGCGCTCGCCAACGCTCGGCGGGCTCGCGGCCGGCTACGACACGCAGATCAACGAGTATCAGAAACAGCTACAGGACGTGAGCCGCGATCCCGACTACGGCGCGCTCGCGCAGCAAGCGCGCCAACGTGGCGCGCAAGGCGTCGGCATGATGGGGGCAGCGCTCGCCGCCGGCATGGGGCCGCGCGACTTGCAACCGCTGCAAAAAGACTTCGCTGCGCAAAGCGCGCACCTGATGCAGCCGCAGAAGATCGAAGGCGGCGAAGTCGATGTTTCCGGCGCGGTGCGGCTCGACCCCGGCTTTAAACGGCAGAAGCAAATGGAGTCGTTGCGCGAATCCATCGCGGCGCTCGAAAAGCAAAAGCTCACCGCCGTCAGTACCGAGGAGCGGCTACGCGCCGATCAGTTGCAGCGCGAGCAGTTGCAGGAGTTTCGCAAAATGCAACTGGAAATGCAGCGCGAGGCCAACGCGGATCGCGCCGCCAACGCCCGCGCGATGATCGAGCTACGCCGCGACGCGCTCGATGCCAAGAACGGCACGATGAGCGTCAAGGACAAGGCGCAGATCGAAGATCGGATGGGCGACGACTTCCGCGCCGAAACGAAGGATTTGCGCACCGAACTCGACGCCACGCGCAAGGTTGCCGCACTGCCGACGGAACGCCGTTTGAATCCCATCGAGCAGCAAAGCGCCATCGTGTTGCTGAACAAGTTTCTCGATCCGGGCAGCGTGGTGCGCGAAGGCGAGTTCGACCGCACGGCGCGCGCGATGGGCATGATCGACCGGGCGCAGGTTTACCTATCGAAGATCGCCACCGGCGACATCCTGCCGCCACGCATCATTCAAGAGATTCGGGATATGGCGGCGTTGTATGAAAAGGCTTCAACGTCGCGCATCCATACCATTTCACAAAGCTACGTTGATCGCTCGGGCCGGCGCGGCCTCGACGCGCGCAACGTCGTCGGGGTATGGGTTCCGCCCGAGCCCGGCGCACCCGGTGCAGCGCCCGGCGCCGGCGGCGACGTGAACGCGCGCAAACGCAGCTACTACGGGCAGTAGACAATGCCTACACTTGAGGAACACCAACGCGCGTTTCACAACGCCAAGCTGGCCGGCGATGACGAGGCTGCGGCTTCGATCATGCAGGACATTTTTCAAGCCGAGAAAGCCGCGTCTTTAAAGCGCGCCGCGGAAGACAGCGGCCCGGTCGAGCGCGGGCTCGCCAATCTCGGCGCCGGCTACGATGCGGCATGGCAGGGGTTGAAGCAAATCACGCCCGGCTTCAAGAGCCCGAGCGACGCGGACATCCGCGAGAAACGCACGCGCGACACTGCACTTGCGAAGGCCACCGAGCTAGGCGTCGGCGCCGATTGGATGCCCTCGTATGGCAGCGCGCTGCAAGTGGCCGGCGAAGTCGCGCCGACGCTGGCAATCCCCGGTGTAGGCGCTGCCGGCAACGCCGCCGCCAAGCTCGCCAGCAAGGCGCTGCCGCGCGCCAGTGAAGCGGCGCTCGCATGGGCGCGCGCATCCGGTGTCGGTGGCGCCGGGGGTGCGGTTGCCGGTGCGCTCGAACCGACGCTCAGTGACGAATCGCGCGCCGTCAACACCGCGGCCGGTGCGGCCGGCGGTTTGGTGTTGCCGGCGGCCGGCGCCGCAGTGAAAGCCGGCAAAGCGCTGTGGGGCACCGTCTCGCGTGCCGGCGGCACCGAGCGTGCCGGCCGTGTACTGCGGCAGGCGCTCGGCGGCGAAGCCGACGACGTTGCGAGCGCGGTAGATCGGCGCGAGCAGCAACGCCGCTTTCAACCGCGCTCGGTGCGCGAGATTCCCGAAACGCTGTCGGAAGCCACCGGCAGCCCGAACGCCGCGCGCATGGAGTCAGCATCACGCCGGGCCGGCGAAACCGCCGACACTTGGGATGACTTGGTACGCGAGCAGAACGCGCGCCGCTTCGGCGCCATCGAGGATGCAACCCGCGAAGCGGGCGCGCTCGACACGCGTGCAGCCTCGCGCGACCGCGTGACCGAGCCGCTGCGCGAGCGCGCGCTCGGTGAAGCCGGGGCCGATCCGTGGTTCCACTTCCCTGCGCTGCAAGCCGCGGAAGCGGTTGCCAGCGGCCCCACCGGCGTCAACCCGGCGGTGCAGCGCGTGGCCGATTTCGTGCGCAAGCAATTCGGCCCCGAGTCGCAGGTTGCGATGACGCCCGAGCGGCTGTACGAAGTGCGTAAGGTGTTGGCTGACAAGCTGCACGGCCCGCATATCATCGGTGACGAACTGTCAGCGGCGACGAAGGGCGCGAACCGCGAAACGCTGCGCCTGATCGACGGCATCGACGAGGCTTTAAACACGGCGAGCGGCGGCAAGTGGCAAGGCTATCTCGACCGCTATCAGGACAAGAGCCGGCCGGTCAACGCGAGCCGCGCGGCACGCGACGCGCGCGCGGTGTTCAGCGAGCCCGGCATCCCCGAGATTGGCGGCGCGCCCGAAGTGACGTTGAACCGCCTGCGCGCAGCACAGAACGCCGGGCAATCCAGTTTCGATCCGCGCCGCACCGATTTCAGCCCGAAGGCGACGCGCACCTTACAGGCTGTCGAGGATCAATATGTACGCGCACAGGAGCCGGCACGCGTTCGTAAACTTGTCGGCACGCAGGGCGGCGGCTCGCAGACTTCAACTGATGTCGATGCGGCGCTATCGCAGTTGGTATCCCGCTCCAACATCCCGGTTATTTCGGCCGTCGTCGAGCACCTGACGCGCGGCAGCAATCTCGCGGCGCGCACCGAGCTTTCGCGCCTGTTGCAAAACCCGACTGCGGCCGCTGCGGCGATCCGCCACGCGGCGGCGTCAGGCAAGCCGCTATCCGACGCGCAGCGCTTGCTGTTGGAAGCGTCCGCGCGAAGCCTCGCCGGTACTGCCATCGGCGCCACGTCAGCACAATGAGCCGCGCGGCGCACATGAGCACGAGCAGCGTAAGCGAACGCATTACACCGAGCATGAACGCATCCATCGCAGGAGTCTAACAATGCCCCGCAACGCCGCAGGCGCCTACTCACTACCGTTGCCGCCGGTCGTCACCGGTACGACCATTGCAGCGACGTTCGAGAACTCGACCGACGCCGACATCGCTACCGAACTCACCAACAGCCTCGACCGCAACGGCCGCGGCGGCATGTTGGCGCCGTTCAAGATCGCCGACGGCACGGTGAGCGCGCCGGGCATGGCGTTCACGCAAGACCCCGATAACGGCATCTATCGCATCGACGTGGATCATTGGGGGCTCGCCGTGGCGAGCGCGTTGGTGCTCGATTTGTCGTCGCTGCGCATCGCTACGCCGAACGGCGTAGCAACGGCGCTCGGCAACGGCCAATTCACCATCGGCGGCCCCGCCGTTTTTAGCGGCACGGTGATATTCAACGCGGCGGTGCAACTGGCCGGCGGTCTTAGCACTAGCGGCCCCAACGTCGTCAACGTCGTTGGCTCGACCGGCACGGTTGCGGCGGCCGCTGGCGCGGATCGGCTGCGCGTATCGGGCGCGTCGAGCGCCGATGCTGCCTTCATCGGTTTCAATCGTCTCGGCACTTTCGGCGCGTATCTCGGCATCGACACCGATAACACATGGAAAGTCGGCGGTTGGTCGATGGGAGCCGTCAGCTACAAGTTGCTGCACGAAGGCAATTCGTGGGCGATTGCCGGCGCCGGTGCTTCGCTCGATGCCGGCGCGAAAAACCTTTACACGACCGGCGCGATTTTCGGCGGTGACGTGTACGTGTCGCGCGGTGTGGGTGCGGGCGTGCTGTTTTTCGGCACCAACGCTGCGCGCTACATTTTTCAAGACGGTGCGCGCTACGAATTTATCGGCCACCCGATTTCCACCGACGGCGCCATCGGTGCCGGTGTAGGCGCCACCGGCACGGTGATTGCGGGCACGATGCTCGACGCCAAAGTTGCGGCGAATCAGCACGGCGTGATTTCCGCCAATCAAAGCGTCGTGACGTTTGGCGCGATGGCCGACAACGGCAGCGCGTGGGGCACGCTCGCACTCGGCGCGCTCACCGTGTGGCCGGTGGCCGACAACACCGCACCAATGGGCGCCACCGGGCACCGCTGGACAGCGGTATGGGCCGTCACCGGCACCATTCAAACGTCGGATGCGCGGTTGAAAAAGAACGTGCAGGATTCGCCGCTCGGGCTCGCGTTCATCGAAGACTTGCGCCCGGTGAGCTATCAATGGATCAACGGCGGCAACGTGCTGACGCGCATCCCCGATGGTGAGGAAGTTGTGCCGGCGTACCAATTGATCGACGGCAGCGAAGTTCCGGCGACGACACGCACGCTCTACAAGGATGCGCTCACCCCCACCGAAGGCAAGCGCACGCACTACGGACTGATCGCGCAGGAAGTGCGGCAGGCGGTGGCTGCATCCGGTGTCGTTGACTTCGGCGGCTTCGTGCAGACCGATTTAGCTGACCCGGAGAGCGAACTCGGTTTAAATTACGGTGAGTTCGTTGCGCCGCTGATTAAAGCGGTGCAAGAACTCTCGGCGCGCGTAAAGAACCTTGAAGGCGCGCCAGTACCTACACCTTAATTTCGACAGGAGCATTCGTATGGGAAACGCTTTCGTTGCACTGATCGTGCCGCTCGGCGAGCACGACCCCGGACTCACGCCCGGCTACCCGCTGCCCGGCAATCCCGCGTACCCGTCACAAGGGCCAATCTACGGCGGTGGGTATCCGTCGCACGGCCTGCCCGGCGCACCCGGCCATCCGTCGCAAGGTTTGCCGGGCTCGCCCGGTCATCCATCGCAGGGGCCAATCTACGGCGGTGGGTATCCGTCGCACGGTTTGCCGGGGTGGCCCGCGTATCCATCGCAGGGGCTTCCCGGCGGCGGCTATCCCTCGCAAGGGCTGCCGCCGTCGGCCGGCAACAAGCCGAGCGAGCCCCCGGAAGACTGGCCGCCCGGCGGCAAATGGCTGTTCATTCTCGGGCTCGGGTGGGCCTACATGTTCGTGCGCGATCAGGTCGATAACACGTTGCCCGAAGGGGCACAACCGAAGTAAGTAGCAACCGCCTACAAAAACTCAGACAGGAACGAGCGCGCGGCCCTCGACAAGCCGCGCGCTTTAAAGAGCGATGGAACAACAGTACGAAATTGATGCGCAGGACGTGATCGACGTGTTGAGCGAGCAACGCAACAGCGCGATGAACGAACTCGCGCGGATGCAGGCGCTCGTGCGCAAGCTCACCAAGCAACAACCGGGAAACAGCCATGCCGACCCTAGCGGATTTTCTCCGCAACTTGTCCGGCCCAACTGATCCGCTCGCCGACGAACCGGGCGAAGCGCTGACGCGGGTGCGGGGGCTACGCAAGCAAGGGCTCACCGACATCCTGCGCGAGACACCGGAAATGGTGGCGACGCTCGCCACCGGCGCCGTCGCGCAACCGCTGGCCGGGCTCCGCGGGCTCGCCACGCTCGCCACCGGTGGCGGGCTCGCCGGGGCCGTCGGCGACATCGAAGACACGCAGGAAAAGTACACGTATGCACCGCGCAGCGAAGGCGCGCAGGCCGGGCTCAAGCACGTCAGCGATGTCATCGAGCCGATCAACGAGTTCGCACGCGAGCATCTGGCCGATCCGGCCGGCGCCGTGTCGCCGGCACTCGGCGCCGCCGTCGCGTCGATTCCCGCCGTGCTGCCCGGCCCGAAGGGGCTCAAGGGCGCCGTGGGGGCCGCTGGCAAGGCCGCTAAGGCGGGCACGACGGCGCTACGGGGGGTAGAGGCCACCGAGGCCGCTGCGGCGCCTGTAGCGGCTTCTGGCGCGTCGCAGTTGCGGGATCGGTTGCAGGCGGTGGGCGACGCGCAGCGCGCGTACAGCGCCGACGGCAGCCCGGCCAACGGCACGGCGCTTGCCGAAGCGCAGAAGGCGCTACGACTGCACCGCGAGCAGCGCAACCGCGAGCGCGGTGCAACCGGTGCCGCGCTCGATCCGGCCGCGGTCGCCATGAGCGCGATGCCGCCCGGCTACAGCCCGAGCGACTTTGAAGCGGGGTTGTTCGCTGCGCGCCGCGCGCTCGGCAGCGGCGCCAACTTCGACGAAGCGCACGCCGCCGTGCGCAGCGCGCTCGCTGGCGGTGAAGCGCCCGAAGCGTTCAGCACGGCCGCGGTGCGCGGGCAACCCGACGCGATCAGCGTTGCCGAGCGCGCGATGCGCGACGTGCCGAAAGGCGACGACGACATCGGTTTGCGCGGGCGCGTGCTTGGTGTCGTGCGTGATGCGATCCGCGGCGGCGCGAGCTTCGATCAAGCGCTGCACAGCGCGCGCACGGAAATTGGCCGCGGCCGCGGCGTCTTCCGCGGTGAAGATTGGATACCCGAGCCGCCGGTGCGGCAGCCCGAGGGGTCAGTCACACGGCAGGATATTTTGCGGCAGCAAAAGAGCTTGCTGCCGAACGTCGATCCCGGTTGGGAACATCAAACACTGATCCCCGGCCTCGAACCGCTGACGCCGGCGCAAGGCGCACAGCAACGCGCACGCCGGCTCGGCGTGAAGACGCGGATATTGCGCGAGGGCGATCCGGCGATGAACCGCGATGCAGTGCTCGCCTTCTATGAAGGCGGCCGCGATAACCCGGAAATGTTCCAGTACGGCGTCGATCCGCGGCGCACCGGTGAAGTCGGGCGCAACGCATCACTCGATGACTACGCCGCCGTGTTCGGCCGGCGCGCGAAGGCCGACATCGACATCAACTACACCGGCGGTGATGAGAGCATCCCCGAGCCCGAGCCGAAGCGTCACGGCCGCGGCGAGCCGTTCCGCGATGAGTACGGCGATTATGTGATGAAAAAGCGCACGCACGAAGCGGGTGACGTGCCGGTGTACGACGAGCACGGTGATCCGAAAAAAGTGAAAGTCGGGCTCGACGAGGAAGGTCTGCCGATCAAGGAAAAGTACGAGGCCACTGGTGGCGAGCCGGTGCGCGAAGGCGGGCGCTACGGTGGCAGCATCAAATACGACTTCAAGAAAACGCGCCGGCACGGCCGGCCGATGCGTGACGAGCGCGGCGACATCAAGTACGAGGAGCCCGACTACGACAACTACGACTCGGGGCCGGAGAAGATCGAAATGCGCGCGCCCGGCGGCGGCGAAATTGATGTCAGCGACTACGGCAGCGGCGGTGAGGCATCGGTGTATGCCGGCGCCAATTCCGGCAAGTACGGCTCGTTGCTGTACCAAACGCTCCTCAATCACGCGTCGCACGCAGGCGAGAAAATCGGCGGCGGCTCGCTCACCGACATCAACGCGCTGCGCATCCTGTCGAACGCCAACAGCAACTACGCGCGCACCGGCATCAATCCGCGCGGGTTGCGCGGCACCGCGAGCGGCGACTTGCCGAACCTGCCGGGGCAGTCACGCGCACACGAGGAGTTCGCCGAAGGGCCGGAAATCTGGCGCTCCGAATCGGCCGAGGCTTTAAAGCGTGCGCTGCGCCACGGCGGCAAACCCGACCGCATGGCCTTCCACCCCGACACCGGTTTCACGCTCGACGGCATCCCTGCGTCACCGGATGAATTGAAAGGCGCGTTCGAGTCGATGTCACCGCGCGTCAAAACGAGCGGCGTCGGCATGAAGACGCTGATGCGCTCGGCGGTGTTCGATTGGGTGCGCGACGCATCGCCGAAGGAAGCCGCCGACGTGGCGCGCAATTGGAGCAAGAAGTATGGCCCGCTATTCGGCGTGGCCGGTGTCGGGCTCACGCTGCAAGACGTGTTGCGCGAGCGCGAGAGAGGGGAGCAATGATTATCGGATTGACGCTGTTGGTCGCATTGGTGGGCGTGCTGATGTACGCGCTCTGCACGAACCCGAAGCTGGCCGAAATCGGCCGCATCATGTTTTTCTGTGGGTTGCTGGCCTTCCTGTTGGGCGCCGCGCCGGAAGTCATCAAGCTAGTACGGTGAATCACACGCCGCGCGACTTAAGGGCCGCGCGGCGTGACTTGTTAGCGCACGCGCAGCGGCACGCGTAGCACGCCGAGCACAAGTGTCATTTCACCGGTGCGCGCATCGACTTCCGCGTGCATCCGCAGCACGCCATTGATGTGCTTGCCGTTGCCGCGTTTGCCGTGACCGTTGCCGTTGCTGCGATGCCGTGCCGGGATCGCGTCGAGCGGTAGCTCGGTCGTCTCGGGCGGCGCCGCGCGCTTGTCAGCCTTTGCCTGCATCGTCGCTTTAAACTTGCGCCGCTGTTCCGCTGTCCATTTAGCCATGTGAGTTCCCGTTTCCGTTTCCGTTGAAGGCAACGGTGTTGAGCCGTCTCGTGTACTGCCCGAGGAGCTTGCCGTTGCGGATGTCGAACACTTCGATGGTGACGCCAACATCCGCCCATCGCGTTTCGATCAGCGCAGCTATGTGCGCGTTGTGTTTGCCGGCGTAGTAGCGCCAGCGCAGTTGCGTGCGCTCGTGTGCGTTCCACAAGCGAAAGGGCCGCACGCTGTCGCGGTTGAGCACCGCTTGCGGTATAGTCGTTAAGTCGGGCATATCTTCCTTTGATCGGGGTGGTTGAAGGGGATGGGAGTTAGGAACGGCCGCGCGCAAAACGCGGCCGTTTCTTTTTTACGCAGCGACGCGCGTCGTGATCGGGCGCCCGATGCAGTCCACGATGCTATCGAGCGCTGGCGCGCCTGCGGGCGTGCTGATCGTGGCGCGTAGCGTGCCGTCGGACAACGTGTGACAGACGGCGCCTTTCGGTAGATCGAGCACGAGCCGGTCGCCGTGATCCCAAACGATTACATCAGTTGGTTTCTTGCGCATCACGCACCCCACAAGTCGGGACGCAACAGGGCCGGCGACACGTCGAAGAACTCGGCGACGCGCCGCGCGCGCACGCCCGGCAACAGGAAATGCCGCGGGTGCGCTTCGGCGATGCGTTCCCATCCGTACAGCGTTTGCGCGCGCACGCCGATGGCAATGGCAAGCTGGCGCTTGCTGCGCTCGCCGAGCTTGTTTTCCATCAGCCAGCACAGCGGGTGCTTGTTGGTGACTTTGCCCCCCGGCATCTGCCGGGGGAGTTTGGTTTGCTTGTCGATCATGGCTTGCCTTTCAGTGCGTTGAGGATTGCTTGCTGCGCGCTCGACTTGGCTTGCAGTGCATCGAGGATGTCGCCGTCGATAGTGTCACGCGCAATTATGTGATGGATTACTACAGTGTTGGTCTGACCTTGCCGGTATACCCGGCGATTCAGTTGCTCGTACTCCTCAAGGTTCCACGTGAGCCCGAACCACGCCACGCAGTGCCCGCCGGCTTGCAGGTTGAGGCCGTGCGCAACGCTAGTCGGGTGCGCGAGGAGCACCGGCAATTCGCCGCGGTTCCAACGCGCTACGATGTCATCGGCGGCCGCGGCAGTGACGCCGCCACCGAGATAGGGGATCGAGTCGTCGCCGAGCACTTCGCGGATGGCCTCGACTTCATGCAGGAACGACACGGCCACGAGCAGCGGGGTTCCCTGTTGCTCCTCGACCAGTTCCGCGAGCGCGTCGAGCTTGGCCGTGTGCATCGCTACCGACACCTGTTGCCGCTCCTCGTTGGCCGCGTAGGCCACGCCGTTCACCAGTTGCCGCAACTTCATCACGCACGCGGCGGCGTTGGCCGGGGCCATCGTCGTACCGCCGGCGGTGGCGAGGAACAAATCTTTGGCGAGCGTTTCGTACTGCGCGCGCGCCGTGGCGGGGAGTTCGACTTCGACGCGATTGTCGATCAGCTTCGGCATCGTCAAATGGTCTTCCGCCTTGAGCCGCAGCGCCATGCCGTTCACGCGCTGATAAACGCGCTCGGCGGCGTCGGCCTGCGGGTGCCACTTCTGGATGACGCGGCCGCCACCGATATGCACGTTTTCCGCGGTGCAGAACTCGCGGCGAAAGCGCGTGATGAACTTGCCGAGCGCTTGGCCTTCGTCGCAAATGTAGGCTTGTGCGAACAGGTCTTCAATCGACTGCGGCGTGGGCGTGCCGGTCAGGATGTAGCGGCGGGCGAACTTGCCCAAATGCGCCTTCAACGCCTTGAAGCGCACCGAGGACGCGTTTTTAAAGCGCGTCGATTCATCGACGACGAGCATTTCCGGCGCGTGCTCGCCGAACAGCGCCCAATTGGCGGGCTCGAACAGCCACGCGGTATTGTCGCAATTGATGACGTAGACATCGGCATCGGCCTGCATCGCCGCCTGCCGTTGCTTCGGCGTGCCGAGGATCAGCGACACGCGCAGATGCGCGAAGTCGGCCCATTTGGCGACTTCGGCCGGCCACACGAGCCGCGCCGGGCGCAGCGGGGCAATCACCAACATGCGGGTGACGGCGCCGGCTTCCTGCATCACGAGGAACGCCGCGAGGCTCATCGACGTTTTGCCGAGGCCCGGATCGAGGAGCAGGGCGCCGTTGGCGCGGCCGGCGATCAGTTGGATGCCGTTGACTTGGTACGGGTGCGGGTTGTACGGGGTGCTCATTTTTTCATCGTCAGGTTAGGTTGTAGGAGTTGCCTACCCACTAAAGCGAAAGCCGTGCCAGCGGGGCAGGCAACCAAAGCGCTATTGTAGGTGACGCCTTACGGCAGGTCAAGCCGCAATTGTTCAATGAGCGGCAGCCGCTCGTTCAGCCGCCGGGCGAGCCCGCGGGCGAAGCTGTCGGCGGTGCGGACAATCGACACCGGGTGTCCGATCTTGGCGAGTTCGAGGAACAGGTATTTTTGCCGGACGCTCACCGAGCCGCCCAACGATTTGAACTCGACGAGCCACACGCCGCCGCCGGGCAGCAGGATAGCCCGGTCAGGAAGGCCCACAACGAACCCGCCGAGCTTGACCGGGCGACACCCCCACCGCAGCGCCAGAACGCAACAGCGGGCCTCTACGCGAGCCTCTGGCCCCATTTCAGCCGCCATCCTTGTGGTACGTGCCGGCGGGCACCGGTTTCGGGTTGGCGTGCTCGTGGAGCAGGCGCTCGACCGCGTTCGACAGCAACGCGGCCCCGGCGATCTGTGCCAGTTCCTTGATACGGTTGATGTCGCCGCCGCTCAAGCCGGCACGATGCACAGCGAGCGCGAGCACGAACTGCGCAACCTGTTGGACACCCTCGCGGGCGCTCTCCCGTTCCATGCGAAGCGGGATTACAACGGTGTCGTAGCAGGCGTCGCAACAACGCCCTTCCGTCACCGGAAAGGGGTTGCTGCCGGCGCCTTCAAACGCACTGTGACAGATGCGGCAAATCGGCATTGCAGTTGCAGTCATTTCGCGGTTTCCTTTTCCATTTTGGCATCGTAATCGCGCCAACCTTCAACATATTGCTTGGCGCGCTCCTCGGTCAGCTTGTCGGCCTGCACAACGCGCTTGCGCTTGCGACCGGTAGCTACTGCCTGACACGCGATACACATGCCCGAGCGGCAGCAAAAACGGGTTACTCGATACGTCGCGGTCATTTCGTCACCCTCACTTGTTTTTTCGCCACCACGCAGACGAGCGTGCGGGCCTCGAACCATTCGCGCCCGGCGATTGTTTCCATCAACGCGGCCTTCGCGTCGAGTTCGCTTTGGTACAGCCAGACCGACACCGTTGCGACATCCGCATCCAACACCCGCGCCCGCGCGTTGGTCAACGCGGCCGACTTGGTAGGGTATGCCTGCCGCACGACTTTGTTGCCGAGCGCGTGCTCGGTCACGTGCAGTTGGGTGCCGCTCACTTTAAAGCTCCGGTTTGACACAGCGATTGGAGCACCGCCGCGTCGAGCCGCTGCCGGATTTCGTTGGCCCGCACGTCGCCGCGCTTGCCCCACAGTTCCGGCTGGAAGCCGCCACCGGCGCGCCACCGCCAGTAATCTTGCAGGCAGTTGCAGGCGGTTTCCAGATCGCCGTCACTCAACGCCTGATCGGCGCTAATCAATGCAGCCTTTGCATCCATAACCGTTCTCCGCGTAGGTTAGGTTAGATCGTCGTGATGACTTTTTTCTTGGTGCGCTCGCTGTTCAGCACCATCGGCTCCTCGCACGCACCGCAGACCGGAAAGCCGAACTCCTCGATTTTCTTGGCCGTCATGTAGCTGCAATTGCCGCAGCCGCATTCGAGCTTGTGCAGGCCGTGCGAAGCGTTGCGCTTTTTCGCGGTCAACTCGACCTTCGCGTGCGGGTAGGCGCCGAGCTTTTCGAGCATCACTTGCACGAGCGCAACCGCTTCGGGCGTGACGATCTTGCTGTGCTTGCCACCGCTGTAGCCGACGCGCTTGCTGTTGGCCGTGAAGGCCGCGCCGTGGCCGCTCTTGCAGTCGTCGGCCGCGTGCAGAAGCTCGTGACCGAGCACGTCGAGCACGTCTAGCGGGCGGTCGAGCACCGGGGAAATCATCACTTCGTTGACGTTGGCGGCGCTGCGCCCGCGGGGCCAGCACTCGCCGATGCGCCGCCGGGGCGAGCCGCCACCGGGGAAGCCGCAGGTAACTTTCACGTCGTCGGGCACCGTCACGCCCATGCTCGCCCACCGGGTGCGCAGGATGTTCGTGGCCTTGATGAGCCAAAGCTCGCGGTGCATCACAAGCGCGGGGTCGATCTTCACAGTCTTTTTCATTGTTGCCTTTTAGGTTAGGTTAGGTGCGGGGGCGCCACTGTAGCACCCGCCTGCAATCAAAGTAAAGCGATTAGCGTGCCAGCGCTTTAAAGGCGTTGCCTACTCCGGTTGCGGGGGCAGCGCTTCGGCCTCGCTAAAGTCGGGGAAGTCGGGCGCGTCAACCGCGTCGGGCAGATCGAGGCTGATGTCGTCGAGCGCGTCGATGACGGTATTGAAGCCGTTAATCCATTCCTGCGCCGCCTGCCCGCGCTCGCCTTCCTGCCACTTCTCGGACTTGTCGTCGAACTCGCTTTGCGCTTCATCGCGCGCCGCTTCTACGGCATCCTTCAACGCCTGCGCGGCCTCGTTGTAGGCATCAACTGCCGCCGTCACGCTGTCGCGCTTCTCATCCATCGCATCGTTGAACGCGGCGAGCGCCGTTTCGACGGCGCCTTGCGCTTCCTGCGCGCGCTTACTCAAGTCGCTGATGTCGTTAATCACTTGCTTGCTCATCTTCATTGCATGGTTCCTTTCGGGGTTGAAAAAGGGCGGCACGCGCCGCCCGGTTGTTGGTCAGAATTTCTCCGCGCAGATGGGGCCGATGCCGGCCTCGATGGAAGCGGGATCGGTCAAGTCACGACCGCACGAACAGCACCGGCCCGACGCCTTGCCGTGCTTCATCGCGGCGGCCAGCGGATCGGCCTCGAACTCGGCGAGCAGCGCCATGATCGCGGCGAAGTTGCTGCCGGCCTTGCCAAACCAAACGGTCGCAACGCCCGCGTCGATCTTGCCCACCGTGAGCCGGCCCCAAATCAGCCAGCACATGCTGTCCTGATTTTTGCGGCTGATCTTCAAGTCGCCCGCGTGCAGCGTGGCGTGCTTCTGCATCACTTCAAAGAGCTTGTGAACCTTGAGCCGATTGGTGGGCAGCGGCACCGCCGACGTGAGCAGCGGGCCGTCGGCTTCCGGCGGCAGCGGATCGGCGCCCGGCGCTTCGCGCACCAACACGAGCGCGAAACCCTTTTGCGCGTCGCTGGCGAAGCTGCCAAACCGTTCGAGCTTGTTGGCGATGTCGTAGCACGTCTCCGACTTGCGGACGTTGCCTACGGCCTCGTAACGCGTCGCAGCGGTACGCAGTTGCGACTGCGCGAGGATCGCTTCGGCGTTGGCCGGCATGACCGCGCGCGGCTTCGCCCATTCGATCAACTTCATCGCGTACTCGCGTTGCTTCTCGCTGGCGAAGCCGCTGACGTTGACGCGCTTGGCGATGTCGCGGCAGATGGTGCCCTTGCCGGCGGCGAAGGCGTCGGTGCGCGCGTCGAACAGCATGGAAGCGTCGAGCAGCGCGAGCACGATGGCGGCGTCGGGGTTGACGGCGGGGGCAGCGGCAACGCCGGGGGTCACGGCGACGGTCACGGCATTTTTCCAGTTCATCATTTTTCAGTCTCTAGGTTAGGTTGAAGGCACTACCTACAAGCGATTAGCGTGCCAGCGCTCAATCGGCACGCGCCTTAGCGCCACAAAAGATCGCCGCAAGGCGCGACAGTTCCTCGGCGGTGTCCGCTTTCCCGGCATGGGAGTGCGCGAGCGCATGGCTGTTGAGCGCTTCGACGATCAGGTGCCGCTCGGCTATCGTCAGGTTTTCCATCAGCGAGCGCGCCCGCTCTTGCGCCACGAAGGCGTGAACAACTCTTGTGCGTTTCATTTTCAGTCTCTCAGGTTAGGGTGTAGGCGCTACCTACAAGCGATTACCGTGCCAACAGGATCGCCAGCGCGGCGTTCTGCCGGCTCCGGTCGAACGCGGTGCGCCGCGGCTTGTCGAGCGATTCGGCCGACCATCCGACGACGCCTTTCCAGACGCGGCCGACGACCGCGCCCTTGTAAATCACGTCGAACACGCCGGGGCTCGTTTTGCGGAAAACTAGGCTCATTTGGGGCTCTCAGGTTAGGGTGTAGCTGTCACCTACAGGTAAGTGTAGGTGACGCCTTACGTCAGTTTGTGCCGACGCTGCGCGTCACTCCGCGTCGAGGATCGACGCCTGCCGGATCAGGCGCAGGGGGTACGCGAACTCTTTGCCGCTGTCGGCGATGAAAACGACGTGCGGCATGTAGTTGCCGTTCATGTACGGGCCGCAGCCGCGGGCCATGCGCTCCTCGACCCGCAGGGCCGTCCGCACGACGCCGTGCAGCTTGAAGCGGGTGCCGGTGACGATGACTTTGCGCGCCACCGCTTCACGCGGTTGCAGCGCTTGCTTGCCGGTGATCTTGTCGGCGCGCTCGACGATATTCTTGCTCACCCATGCCGTCTCGCGGGCCTCGCTCTCGTGGCGGCGTTGCAGGGCGGCAACCGCTTCGCGCTGATAGCGCTCGGGCGCTTGCTCGAACGGCACCCGCTCGGCTTCCCATCGGCCATCGACGATGATTCGCTGGCCCGACAGCGCCCGCGTCGGCAGAAGCTCGCCGCGGCTCACTGCGATGGCGTCAGCCGCCGCCTTGCGCGACGTGACCATCAGGCCGGCCGCTACGGTGTCGGCGAAGGCGCGCTCCTGTTCGAGCGGCAGGTGCCCGGCGCCGGGGCAAACGCCGTGGAAATAGTGGAACTTCACGTCATAGCCGTGCTTGGCGAGCACACCGCGAGGAAGCGCCTGCAAGGCGCCGCAAACTTGACACGTACCGTTGTGGGTGGATTTCATCGTTTCAGTCTCTCAGGTTAGGGTGAAGGCGTTACCTTACATGCAGGAAGCGTGCCCGTCAACCCCCTACAATGTAGACGTTAGCTTTAAAGCCCTGCATAACGTACCCTACAAATTTCGCTTGCACTGCGCGCCTACACCGGCTAGGATGCTCGCCCAATTCACTAACCTGATGATGGAGTTCCCTGATGAGTCACGCCGTTTTCTCCCCGTCGGCATCCGGCCGCTGGATCGCCTGCCCGGCCTCGCATCTGCGCGGGCTGGCACTGCCACCGCTCCCCCCTTCCCAATACTCCGACCGCGGCACCTTGCTGCACCGGCTCGCGGCAATCGGCGTGATGGAAACGCTGCGCGCGATGGATATGCAAGCCGCCGCCGAGGGGGTCGTGCTCGAACCCGATGAGCGCGCCGCGCTCGCCGTGTACGTCAAATTCGTCAAGGGACTCCGCAAAAGCTCGAAAATCTGGCGCGTCGAGCAGCGCGTGGTTTATTCCGAGGAACTGTACGGCACCATCGACTTTTTCGCCGTCAAGGGCGACACGCTGCACGTCGTCGATTTCAAGGGCGGCCGCGGCATCCGCGTCGAAGCGCTCGACAATCCGCAACTGCTGACCTACGCGATGATGGTCTGCGAACTGTTGGATCGCGTCGAGGAGTACGCGCTATTCCGGCCGGCCAACGTGCATGTGCATATCGTGCAGCCGCTCTACACGAGCGACGCGCCGATTCGCGGCGCAACCTACACCCGCGCGGAAATGACGGCATGGCGCGATGGCCTGCTGCACGCGATGGTGCGCGCGAAGGCACTAGATGCGCCCTTCAACCCCGGCGATCATTGCCGCTTCTGCCCGGTCAAGCCGACGTGCCCGGCACTGATGGGGCTCGCACAAAAGCTGCCGGCGCCGGTGGCGCAGGACAGCTTGAGCACCGTGCAACTGGCCGAATGGCTGACCAAAGCGGACACGATTGAAGTGTGGATTGGCGCGCTGCGCGAGCACGCGCACAGCCTCATCAGCAACGGCACGCCGATCCCCGGCTGGAAGCTCGTGGACAAGCGCGCGACGCGCAAGTGGAGCGACGAGGATGCGGTGATCGCCGCGGCCGTCAGCAACAACATCCGGGCGCAGGAATTGCAACTGCTGTCACCGGCACAACTGGAAAAGAAATACCGCGAGATTCCGCTGTTGCTCAAGCCGTTCATCGAGCAGAAGCCAAGCGGTCAGAATTTGGTGCGCGATCCGGCAACCGCCGTCGTCACCGATAACGCGACGAAGCCCGCGTTGGATGTAGCGCTTCTCAACCTGCAATACCGTGTGTGACCTAACCTACTTTAAAGTGAAAGGTAATGACAACATGAGTGATCTGATCCCCTTCGGCAACGGCGCAATGACCGATCCGAAACGGCTCGCCGCCGCGTTGCAAAACGTGTCGCGCGAAGCTGCACCAAGCGGGCTGTTCCTGCGCATGGGCAAGGATGGCGTATGGATCATCGGTATCGAAATGGAACCGGTCGAGCCCGGTGCCGAGTTCGCTATCAACCCGTCCGGTTTCGGGCATGGCTGGATTGCTTGGGGCAAGTCGGAACGTCTCGGCGAGAGCTTCGTACCGCTCACCGAAGCGGTGCCGCCGGCCGGCCCGCTGCCTGACGGCGCACGCGGATGGGAGCAACAGTTCGGTATGCACTTGCGCGAACTTGGCACGCAAGCCGATCTGATTTTCCGCACGAGCAGCGTCGGCGGCAAGCGCGCCATCGGTGCGCTCGCAAAGGAAGTCGGCGGCAAGCTGGCCGGCGGCGAAGCGAAGTGCATCCCCATCGTCACGCTCGGCAACGACAGCTACAAGCACAAGGAGTACGGGAAAATCTACGTGCCCGAGTTCACGATCAAGCGGTGGGTGGGCGCCGAGGAATTGAACCGCGCACCGATTGAATCGAAGCCGGTCAGCAAGGCGCGCAAGACGCCGGCCAAAGCGGACGCCAGCAAGCGCCGCTAGGCACCCTCGCACCTTAGCGCGCGCGTCCTGCCCGTTGGCCGCGCGCGCTTTTTTTGTCCCGACAATTTGAAAGCCGCCCAATGAAAACGCTGTGGATCGACATTGAAACGCGCTCGCGCTGCGACTTGCTCGCGCACGGCACGTATCGCTACGCCGACGACCCGTCAACCGAAATTCTCATCATCTGCTACGCGGTGGACAACCGCGACGTGCAGACGTGGCTACACGGCCAACCGCTGCCGCCGTGCCTTGTGAGCGCGTTCGCTAAACCGCCACGCAACATGCGCTTCGTCGCGCACAACGCCGCCTTTGAGCGACGCGTGCTCGGCGCGAAGTTCCCGGCGTTGCTCGATCCGCACCTGTGGTATTGCACCGCCACGCAGGCACGCGCGGCCGCGCTCGCGGGCTCGCTGGAAAGCGCGAGCCGGATGCTCGGCACGACACTGCGCAAGGATCGCCGCGGCGCTGAACTGATCCGCTTGCTGTCGATGCCGCAGGCCGACGGTAGCTTTTGCGAAGACGCCGAATTGATGAGCGAGTTCGCACGCTACTGCCGCGACGACGTGCGCGTGATGCGCGAATTGTCGAACGGGCTGCCGCCGCTCACCGAGGAAACGCTCGCGCTGTACGCCGCCAACGAAACGGTGAACGACCGCGGGCTCCCCATCGACACCGAATTATGCGAAGCCGCGTTGCGCTACGCCGATGAGGCCGCGGTCGAAGCCACGGCACGCATCCGCGCGCTCACCGACGGCGCCATCAGTAGCGCGCGCAGCATCAAGCTCACGCACTGGATTCACGAACGCCTGCAACCGCAACACGGCGATTTGATGCGCGTGATGCGCGGCAACGACGTGCCGGGCCTGTCGCTCGACCGCGACGTGCGCGCCAATTTGCTCGACGCCATCGAAGTCAACCCCGACGAGTTCGCGCCCGGCGTGATCGACGCCATCGAGGCCGCGGAAGATGCGGCGGTGTCGTCAATCTCCAAGTTCGGCACGATGCTCAATCGCGTGAGCAGCGACGGTCGTTTGCGCGGCGCGTTCGTGCTGAACGGTGCGAGCCAGACCGGCCGATTCAGTTCTACCGGTGCGCAACTACACAACTTCCCCCGGCTTGTCGCCGACGATCCCGACGCGCTGCGCGCGCAAGTGATCGCGCACGCGCCGCTGAACGGCAGCGTGCTCGCCGCTTTAAAGTCATTGCTGCGCCCGGCCATCCGGCCGCGCAGCGGCTACATCGTGCGCGCGGATTGGAACGCAGTGGAAGCGCGCGGCCTGCCGTGGCTCGCCGGCCCGAGCGCTGCACGCTATCTCGACACGTGGCGCAACCCGTCACGCGACCCCTACATTGAGCAGGCGCAGCTTGCCGGGCTCGGCGATCATCGGCAGGCGGGCAAGGTCGTCGTGCTCGCGCTCGGCTACGGCGGTGGTGCCAACGCGCTCGCGCGGATGAGCAAGAACTACGGCGTGACGATCAACGACGCGGCCGCAGTCGTGCGCAACTGGCGCAGCGCAAACACGTGGGCGACCGGATGGTGGGGTGCGCTGGAAGCGGGCGCGTTCGACGCACTGCGCCTGCGCAATTGCAAGTGGGTCGAGGCCGCCGGTGTTGCGTTCGCCGCCGACACGTTCGGCCTCGTCATGCGCCTGCCGAGCGGGCGCCAGTTGCGCTATCCGATGGCCGCGTTCGAGTGGCAGCGCGACGTGTCAGTGATTACCTACATGAAGGCCGCATGGAAGCCGAAGGCCGATGCGGCCGGCTGGCCGCGCGCGCAAATGTGGCACGGCACGCTGGCCGAGAACGCGACGCAGGCCACGTGCGGCGATTTGCTGCGCAACGCCATCACGGTAAGCGTGCGCGAAGGGCTGCCGCTGATCGGTCACGTGCATGATGAGTTGATCGGTGAAGCACAGACCAAGCGCGAAGCGCAAGAGCTTGCGCGAGCGTTTCAACAGCGTATGCTCGACGCGCCGGTTTGGGCGCGCGGTCTGCCGCTTGCAGTTGAAACCGATTGCGCTCCGTACTTTCGCAAATAACAAAAAGAACGGCTCGGTGGCATGGGGGTGCCACCGAGCCGCGAGTCGTACCGTTGATCCCCCGCTAGAAGGATTCCAACGTGGAGCTTCCCAATGTGCCAAACACGTTTCACCTGTGGAGAAAAACATGCCTGACGCGCAACATACTAAACGCTCACTGCCTACACTTGCAACCTTTCCGCTACAGATGCGGCAGGCGCCGCGCTGGCTGCTGTGGAAAGGGAACAAGGTTCCCCACTACGCCAACGGCCGCCCGCGTGGCAGCTACGGCGGCGGGCTCGACACCCCGGAAGACCTCGCGCACCTTGTAGACGCCAAGACCGCCTACAACAAGCTGAAGACTACAACCGGGTATACCGGGCTCGGCTTCGCGCTCGGCGACGGGTGGTACGGCTTCGACCTTGACCATGTGATTGATCCGGCGAGCCGGCTGATCCTGCCGTGGGCGGAAAACCTGCTGACGTTCTGCGTGGTGGCCGGCATGTACGCCGAGCTTTCGCCGTCGCGCACCGGGCTGCACATGATCGGGTGGTGGCACGAGTGCAACTTCCGCAACGGCCGCCAGACCGAGCACGTCGAGGCATACCACAGCGGCCGCTACTTCACGATGACCGGCGACGCCTGCATGAGCGGCGCCCGCCCGCGCAAGGTCGTCGTGCAGCCATTGCCCGCGCTGGCCCTGTTACCGGCGCTGCGGGCGACCGGGGCGCCGCCGACGCTGGCCCTCGTGCCGAGTGCCCCACAGCCGCCGCAGAACGACGCAGGAGACGCGCAGACGGGCGGGGTGGGTACTGGGTGGCTTGCCGCCCGCGCCGACGCGCTGGAAGCCCTTGCAGCCCTTTCCGCCGATTGCTCGCGCGAGCAGTGGCGCAACGTCGGCATGGCGCTGCATCACGCGTCCCGCGGCCATCCCGAAGGGCTGGCGATATGGGAAGCGTGGAGCGCCACCGCCGCCGGGGCGGTGAACGATGCCGGCGAGCCGCGCTACGTGCCCGGCCACTGCACGAAAAATTGGACGAGCTTTGGCAAGAGCGACGCGGCGCCGCTGACGCTCGGGACGTTGCTGCACATGGCGCAGGAAGCGCGCCGGGCAAGGGAGCAGGGCGAAGTGCCGGCCGAAGTGGCGAAGCCGCGGCAACTGGCCGGCGGCATGGCCGACAGCTTCTCGATGTCGGAATTGCTGGCCGCCGATCTGCCGGCGACGCGCTGGCTGGCCGCTGACCTGATCGCGCCGGGGCTCACGCTGCTGGCCGCACCGCCGAAGACCGGCAAGAGCTATCTCGCGTTGCAGATGGCGCAGTGCGTGGCCGCCGGCAAGCCGTTCCTCGACCGTGAAACCAACGCGAGCCCGGTGTGCTACTTCGACCTTGAGCAGTGGCCGACGCTCATCAAGCCGCGCGTGATGGCGATTGCAAAAGGGCACGCCATCCCCGACGGCATACCGCTGCGCTTCCGGCTGTCGATGGGCGTTGGTGCGGATGCAATGACACAGATGCGCGAGGAAATCGACCGCGGCGTGAAGCTGATCGTGCTCGACCTGTTCGCACGCTACCGCGACGAGCTTGCCGAAGACGCGAAAAAGAACGTGTACGCGCGCGACTACTCGGCCATCAGCAAGCTCGCCGATTTTGCGCTCGGCTACCCCGACGTTGCCATCGTCGTCGTGCATCACGCGAACAAGGGCCGGCATGACGAGTGGCAGGCAAAGATCAGCGGCAGCTACGGGTTGACCGGGGGCTCGCACGCGAACGTGTACATGGAGCGGCCCGACTTGCGCGGCATGGAAAAAGAGGATCAGGAATATGCGATGAACTACCGCGTGTTGCGGGCGCAGGGCAAGCTCGTTGAGGAGCAGGAAATTGTCATTGAGAAGATGCCTGCAATGGGCGGCTGGCGGTGCTCGCGCATGAAGACGTGGGAAATCGGCGCCACGCTGTTGCAGGCCAAGCTGATGCTAGTGCTGGCACCGAAGCATCCCGCGTACACCAGTGCGAAGGATGTTGCCGAGATTGTAGGAAGACCCTACACCGGCGTTCGTAAGATGCTGCTGCGCATGGCCGCGCTCGGCATGATCGAGAGCGAAGGGCAGGGGGGTGCAGGGTATCGCGTCAAGCGCTAGGTGTTCGATGGCGGTAAATCAAGGCTACGCGCGCAACAAAACACCCTCACGATTACTAGGTACATGTATCTCTAGTAATGGGATACATGTACCTAGTTCCAGCTAGGGGGGGTTCGCGCGTACGCGCGCGCATGGCCTTGATTTACCGCCAACCACGAAAGGAGCAGTGCAATGACGACAGCAACGCAAGAGCGGCCGCCGCTACAGGTGCGGGCCAACAAGAGCACGGTCTACGTCGGGCTGTACGGCGTCCCGCTGTGTGACGTGCGGACGCCGCTCGAACTGGTCAACTGGATCAAGCACCTGAGCCGCAACAAGGCCGTGCCGTCGGCCGTGTTGGTGGAGTTCATCGACGCGGTATGCGCGGCGAAGGGCTGGCAGATCGACCCCTAGCCGGGGCTCGGCAAGGCTTGCAGGTTCGGGAAAATTGCCCGGTAAAGTTGACCTGACAAAAGCAGCGGCGCAGACTCCCGGCGGGGCGGCAGCCTGTACGGGACAGCGAACAACGCGATGAAGCTCCTGCATACAGCGTGCCAAATCGTTTTCGGGTAGGAGCTTCGACATCAACGACCTAGCAATCAGCACGTCGCGCAGCGATAGCAAGAGCACGTACATTCGCGCGAAACGCGGCCCGCGCAGCGGTAGCACGATGGGTGCGGCGAGCAGCGAGCGTGCGCGGCAGATGATTAAGACCGGCGTGCTGATCGGTCTGCTGCATCGCATCGCCAGCGGTGAGAAGCAAGTCGAGCCGCATCAGGTAACGGCTGCCATCGCGTTGTTGCGCAAGGTGTTGCCTGACTTGCAAGCGACAGCGGTGAGCGGTGAAGTGCAGTTACCCGTCACCATCATCACGCGGCTTGAGTAACCGTGGCGCGCGCGCACGCCGTACCGAAAGGCCCGCAACACATCCTCGCTTTAAAGGAAGGCGCGCGCGAGTGGCAGCGCCCGCTTTATAACTACTTCGCCGCGGGCGGCAAGCGCGCCGTCGAGATAGCGCATCGGCGCGCCGGCAAGGATCGCATCGCGCTGCATATCGAGTTGCGCAAGGCGCTCGAATCACCGCGTGAAGTGTGGCACTGCCTGCCGACGTACAAGCAAGCGCGCAAGGTGATTTGGGACGCGCTGACCGGGGCCGGCGACCGGCTGATTGATGAAGCGTTCCCGCCGTCGGTCGTGCGCAAGCGCGTCGAAGACGAAATGAAAATTGAACTCGTCAACGGCAGCCTGTGGCGGCTCGTGGGCGCGGACAGCTTCGATATGTTGGTGGGCGCGAACCCGCGTCACGTGACGTTCAGCGAGTACGCGCTGACGAGCCCGAAGGCATACGAGTTCGTGCGCCCGATCATCGCCGAGAACAACGGCACGCTGCTGTTCATCAGCACACCGCGCGGCTTTAATCACGCACATGCGCTGTTCGAGTACGCCAAGTCACAGCCAACGTGGTACGCCGGCTTTCATCCGGTGAGCGTCACCAAGCTGATACCGCAGCACGTGCTTGATGAGGAGAAGCGCACGATGCCGGATGAGTTGTACCGGCAGGAGTACGAGTGCGATTTCAGCGCGGCTAATGTGGGCTCGATACTCGGCAGCTACATCGAGCGCGCCGAACGTGATGGGCGCATCGTCAACGCTGACCTGTACGACCCGAGCGGCGCGCCCATCGAAGTGTTCAGCGACATCGGCTTTCGTGATGCCGCGGCGTGGTGGTGGGTGCAGCCTGTAGCCGGTGGCTTCAACATCATCGACCATGATGAAGCGACCGGGCTCGACGCCGAGCAGTGGGTCGAGCGCCTGCGCGCAAAACCGTGGAACATGCACGGCCGCAAGCTCGGCTGTGTGCATCTGCCGCACGATGCGCGAGCCAAGACCTTCCGCAGCCGGCATACCGTCGTCACGGTGTTCCTGAGCAGCGGGCTCGCCGAGCGCTACGCCGTGGTGCCGCAGACGAGCATCGCGGATCGCATCAACGCGGCGCGGGTGTTCGTGCGCGCGTGCCTGTTCAACCGCGCCGCGTGCGCGGCCGGGCTGCATCACTTGCGCGAGTGGCACTACAAGTACGAGGAAGAACATCACCGCTTCTCGCGCGAGCCCGAGCACGATGAGCACTCGCATACCGGCGATGCGTTCAGCTACGCCGCAGTTGCTTTAAAGCCGTTCGTGGCGGCTGCGCACGAGCCGGCGAAGCACGACGTGGGGCAGCCTGCGCACTACGCTTTCGACTTGGAACGTCTCTACGGGGATCGTGATGCCGCCTGATATGCCGCCACCGCAGCAAGGGCCACAAGCGCCGCCGCAGGCGCCGCCCGACTACCTTGCGCAGCCGCAGGACGCGCAGCAACAGCGCGAGCAACAGGAGCACATGACGCCCGAGTATTGGGCGAAGGAAATCGCGGCGTCGAAAAAGTGGTTGCAGAAGTGGCACGCTCGCGCGAAGACCATCGAGCGCAAGTACCTGCTGGCCGATCAGGACGCGTCGAGCAACAAAGACACGTCGCGCTTTCCGCTGTTCTGGAGCAACGTGCAAACGTCGCTTGCTGCGATGTACGGGCAGATACCGAAGGTCGATGTTGACCGCGCGAATCTCGATCCGGGTGATGACGTGGCGCGCGTGGCCGCGGTGATCCTCGAACGCATTTTTCAGTTCGAGGCCGACGACTTGGAGAACTCGCCGTACTACGTGTTGCAGGATTGCATCCTCGACCGGCTCGTGGCCGGCATGGGCGTGTCGTGGGCGCGCTACGAGTTTAAAGCGCAGGACTTCACGGTTACAGGCGTGATGGACGACACCGGCGCGCCGCTCGTGATCCCGATGATTACCGAGGAGCGCGCGCCTATCGACTACGTGCGGTGGGCCGACTTCCTGTTTAGTCCGTGCAAGCGCTGGCAAGAGCGGCGGTGGGTGGCGCGGCGCGTGCCGATGACCGGCGAAGCGCTGCGCAAGCGTTTCGGCGAGAACGCGGCCGGCGTGCCGATGGCGTTGAAGTCGAGCGCTACCACGCGCGCGGCGAACGACGACGATCCGCTGCGCGCGCTCACCGAGGATATGGCCGACGTATGGGAGATTTGGTGCGGCACGACGCGCTGGGCCTACTGGTACGTGCAGGGGCACGACAAGCTCCTCGACGCGAAGCAAGACCCGTTGAAGCTCGCCGATTTTTTCCCGGTGCGCCGGCCGCTGTGCGCAACCACGCTCACGAAAGCCTACATCCCCAAACCGGACTACGACTACGCGCGCTCGCAGTACGACGAGCTTGACCTGATCGCCGTTCGCACCGGCATGTTGACCGAGGCTTTAAAACTTGTAGGCGTTTACGACAAGGCCGCGGAAGGCGTGCAGCGGATGCTCAATCAGGCGACGATGAACCAATTGATCCCCGTCGATAATTGGGCGATGTTCGCGGAGAAGGGCGGCATCAAGGGGCAAGTCGATTGGATGCC
>Ga0105242_10000325_pt1 | contig 38289 bp, 36 predicted proteins | sample KBSM24metaG_FD_81521 | JGI IMG/M metagenome (GOLD analysis project Ga0105242, IMG submission 81521) | Miscanthus rhizosphere microbial communities from Kellogg Biological Station, Michigan, USA - KBS M2-4 metaG | ecosystem: Host-associated > Plants > Roots > Rhizosphere > Soil | place...
CGCGTGCTGGCCAACCTCATCGACAACGCGCTGCGATACGCGCCCGACAGCCCGGTGCGCGTCACGGCGGGTCAGGTCGGCGACCGCGTGCTGATCGCCGTCGTCGACGAGGGACCGGGTATACCGCGCGGCACCGAGGACCAGCTGTTCGCGCCGTTCCAGCGGCTCGGAGACCATGACACCAGCATCGGCGTGGGCCTCGGCCTGTCGGTCGCCCGCGGCTTCGTCGAGGCGATGGGCGGCACCATTTCCGCCACCGACACCCCAGGCGGCGGGCTCACCGCCGAAATCGACCTCGCTGCACCACCGAAGGACGGGTCGGCATGACTCCGCAGAAGACCAGGGTGCTGGTGATTGACGACGAACCACAGATCCTTCGGGCATTGCGGATCAACCTGTCGGTCCGCGGCTACGAGGTATTCACAGCCGCCAATGGCGCTGAGGCTCTCAGAACGGCGGCCGACCACCGCCCCGACGTCATCGTGTTGGACCTCGGCCTGCCCGACATATCCGGGATCGATGTGCTGGAGGGATTGCGGGGCTGGCTCACCGCGCCGGTGATCGTGCTGTCGGCGCGCACGGACTCGTCCGACAAGGTCGAGGCGCTCGATGCAGGTGCGGACGACTACGTCACCAAACCCTTTGGAATGGACGAGTTCCTGGCGCGGTTGCGCGCGGCGGTGCGCCGGGGCGCCGCAGCATCCGACACAGACGAGCCCGTCATCGAGACGTCCTCGTTCACCGTCGACCTGGCCGCGAAGAAGGTGACCAAGAACGGCTCGGAAGTCCACCTCACGCCCACCGAATGGGGCATGCTCGAGATGCTGGTGCGCAACCGCGGCAAACTCGTCGGCCGCGAGGAGTTGCTCAAGGAGGTCTGGGGTCCGGCGTACGCGAAGGAAACCCACTATCTGCGCGTGTATCTGGCACAGCTGCGACGCAAGTTGGAAGACGACCCGTCACGCCCGGTACACCTGCTGACCGAAGCGGGAATGGGTTACCGCTTCCACCAGTGACCTTCCAGCGCGAGCGCAACTAGTTGAACAATTTCGGGCCGCACACCCGTTATAGCGGTGTACCCCGATTTCGACCGAGGAGCCGCCCGATGTCTGCTGTGCTTCACAGCCTCGCCTCACCCGCCCCGCGCACCGCCGAAGGCGTCCTCGCGCAGGTCAATGCGCTGGTGGACCGGTTACGTGCACGAGCGCCGGAGACCGAACTTCTTCGTCGCATGCATCCGGACAACCTGCGCGAGCTAACCGAAGCCGGTGTGTTCCGGCTCGCCATGCCCAGCGACGTCGGCGGTTACCAGGCGGACGAAGACATCGTCGCCGAAGTCCTCGCGCAAATCTCGCGCGGATGCCCGTCCACTGGCTGGATGTGCACGATCATGGTGGTGTCCAATCTAATTCCGGCCTTACTGACGGATGAGGCGGCCGATGACATCTACTCGACGCCGAATTTGCGGATCACGGCGGCACTTGCGCCCACAGGCAGGGCGGTGCCCGTCGAGGGCGGTTATCGCGTCACCGGTCAGTGGACGTGGAACACCGCAGGCGTGCACAGCAATTGGTTCACTCCCGCCTGCGTCGTGACCGGCGAGGAGGACTCGGGGCCGCGCGCGATGCTGCTGCCCACCACCGAGGTGGACCACCAGGACAACTGGCGCGCAGCAGGAATGGCAGGAACGGCCACCAACATCGCGACGGTCACCGATGTGTTCGTCCCCGCAGCGCGCACCATCCTCATGAATGATCTTGCCGAGGGCCACTATCCGAAACGGCGTTACTCGCAGCTGCGCTACTTCGACCGGCCGTTCGTGATGTACGTCAACGCCGGGAGCGCACCCGCGCTGCTGGGCATGGCACGCGGAGCGATGGACTGCTTCATGCAAACCCTGCCGACCCGTGGGGCCATCACCTTTACCGCATGGTCGAAAGCCGCGGAGGCCCCGTTCCTGCATCATCAACTGGCCAAGGCCCAATACGACCTCGAGGCCGCGGAGATGTTCACGAGCCGGCTCAACGCGCTGTATCGCGGCGTCCTCGACAGGCGGCCGACCATCGTGGAGCGGGCGCAGGCCCGTGCCTACATCGGCCATATCGCAAGCCTGTCCCGGGCGTGCGTGAATCAGCTGTTCGAGGCCAGCAGTTCGTCACACACCCTGCTGGCCGCCGATATCCAGCGGTACTTCCGCGACATCAACGTGTTGCACCAGCACGCGGCCATCCAGCCCAACACCGGCGATGAGGCGTACGGGCGCGTCCTGGCAGGGCTCGATCCCAACTGTGAGATCGTCTGATCGCGAGCGGTGTCTTGAATGAATAGTGTCCAAATAGATAGGACACTAACCATCAAGTACAGTGTGGCCATGACCGACGGAGTCGCCGCGGAGATCGATCCGCTCGCACTAGAGAGCCAAGTGTGTTTGGCGCTGGCCGTCACCAACCGCGCGGTGCTCGCGGTGTACCGGCCGTTGCTCGAGCCGCTCGGGCTGACTCATCCGCAATACCTGGTGATGCTGGCGCTGTGGGACAACGCGAAAGGCGCAGGCGAGCCGCTGTCGGTCAAGGACATCGCGCGGTTGTTGCAGATGGATTCGGCCACACTCTCGCCAATGCTCAAACGGCTGCAGGCCCAAGGCCGGATCACCCGCGTGGAACTCGCTCCGAAGGGCCGCAGTCTGCGGCGGCAGGCGCTGGAGGTTCCACCGTCGGTCGTCGAGCGCCTCGGCGTCGAGCTCTCAGAACTCGAGCATCTGCGCGACGCGCTCACCAGTATCAACACCGCCGCCCTGGCCGCAGGCGCGCTGGATTCGGAGTTAGACCGATGATGCCCGACGCTAGGCCCACTAAACCCTTTGCAGGACAATCCTTCACATAAACCAGCTCAGCAGCCGAGGTGGACCACGGCGGCGCTGACAATATCGCCGGCCGCGGGCACAGACACCCCGAGATGGTTCTGCACCATGCCCAGCGCATCCGTGGAGTGCATGCCGTTGCTGATCGCGTTGCAGACCGCTCTGCCTTCGGATAGCAACTGCTGGGGGGTCAGGGAGGTATATCTGTCCTGCAGCACCTGCAGGTAGGCATCCGCGTCAGCGGTTGCCGGCGCTGCAAACGCTACCGACATCGCCGCGCCGGCGATCAGGGCTCGAAGCGGGACGGACCACATGCCAGACACGAAACTTCCCCCGTGAGTGTTAGCTGCTAGCGAGTACTCACATTACTGACATCCGTTTACGCGCGCGACAAATTCGTCGGCTCGCCAACCGAGGTCGACAACAGTCGGCAAACTGCCGGGTTTCTGACATTCCCGGCACGCCGAGCGAACCCAGGCGATATACATACCGCATGCCCAGCGAGGCATACGTCGGTCGGGTCGGCGGCTTGGTCGTCGCCTTGGTTGTCGGCGTTGCCATCCTGACCGGGTGGAACAGCGGCGTTGCGTGGGCCGACGAACCCGGCGGTACCGCAGGGACAAGCGCCTCCAGCACCGGCCCCGAAGCGCAGAAGGCCCCCGGCGCTACCAGCAGTGAGGCCCGCTCGTCCGCCACGTCGACCGCGACGAGCACGAATACCACCGGCTCGAAGACGAAACACGACGCGGTGCGTTCGGGCCCGGCAGGGGTCGCCGTCGGTACGGGTCGCGGCGCGGAGGCGACCGCCACGAAGGCCCAGCCGCGCAATTCCGCCGCACCGTCGGCAACCGGCACCACCGAGGGCAAGGCCAGCAAACCCGCCACAAAGAGGAAATCCGACCCGGCCGCAGTGCGGCCCACGACGACGAAGGCCCCGGTATCGGCGACCGTGGACGCCGGGCACGATGCGACGGTGGCTGCCCCTGCGAGACACAAGGCGGCCACCGAGACCGTCGACACCAACCTCGTCACCGGTTCGACCGAGCCGTCCAGCACCACGTCGCTGCGGATGACCTCAATCGAGTCATCGCCGGTGGAGACGTCGGCTGTGTCGACGCCGAAGCCGTTGCTGCCCAATGTGGTTGGTGTGGTGAACAAGTTGGTGACAGGGGTCGTCAACGCGATCCTGAGTCCGTTCGCCGCAAGTAGCACGCCTGGCACACCCGCCGACGCGCCGTCGATGTGGGCACTGCTGGCCTTCGCGCGACGCGAGTTCGACAGGGCATTCACGGCACCCTCGCTGACCGAGTCACCGGTCGACGCTCAAACGACCAGCGAGACGCGCACGCTGATCCTGTCCGCGTTCCCCGCCGAAGCCGACGCCATACTCGCGCGGACCACGCTCGACCCGAACCCCACCGTTGTCGTCGACGGGCATCGCTTCTACCTAGGAACACTGGGCGGCGAGGAGGTGATCGTGGGGATGACCGGCATCGGCATGGTCAACGCGACCGAGACCACCGAAGCCGCACTCGACTACTTCACGCCCGAGTCCGGAGTCTCCATCGGCGCAGTGGTTTTCTCCGGTGTTGCCGGCGGATCCGGACGCACTGAGATCGGCGACGTGGCCGTACCGGCCCAATGGACCTCCGACGGCGGCGAAACCTGGCATGCGGTCGATGCCGACATGCTCGCCGCAGCCAGCACCCTCGACGTCGACCTGCTGAGCACCGACAGCATCGGGGATCCCGCCTGTAGTTGCGGCCTCTTTTCACGCGTGCGGGTCGACCTCGAACGCGAACCGCAACTTTTCGTCGGCGGCGACGGCTCCAGCGCCGACAACAACAACGGTACGGCCTTCCCCACCATCCCCCTGGGCGGAGCGATTTTCGGCACCCAACCCTGCGCCGCTCCGGACCGCTCACCTCTGTTCACCGGCAATTTCTTCCAGGCGGTGGGGCCGTTCTTGGCCCACGGACTGCTCAGCAACATCACCGGGCTGTTTACGGACAAGCCGCTGGCTGTGGACGCGGTCGACATGGAAACCGCTGCGGCGCAACAGGTCGCCGATGCGCACGGCATCCCGTTCCTCGGCATCCGCGGCATGTCCGACGGGCCAGGTGACCCGCTCAACCTCCCGGGCTACCCCTTCACGTTCGTCGTCTACAAGCAGATCGCAGCGGACAACGCCGCCATCGTGACGGAAGCATTCCTGGAGAACTGGGACGGCAGCTGACGGCAAGTCACGCGGCCGTTTCTTCGGCGAGTGCAATCAGCCTCGCCCGCACCAGATCCGGACGCTCGTCGATGATGAAGTGGGTGGCATCGACCTTTTCCAGGGTGTAGTCGTCGGCGTTCGCCGTCTCGGGCGCGACGAGTGAACGATGAACGGCCTTGTCGTGGACACCAAAAAGCGCGCGAATCGGCACGGTCGCCCGGCGCTTCTCGGGATGCCTTGCGCCCGCTGGTATCTCGCGCAGCAAGAACGTTCGGTAGGTGTCGGTACCGGCACGCGCCACTACCGGATCGCGAAAGCGATCGGCGTAGACCTGAGCCGTCGCCGCATCCACGTCGGATCCGATACCGAAGATCACGCGTTCGACGTACCGGGTGTACCGCTGCACCGGAACTCCGGCGGTTGCGAGCGGCAGCTGATACGCGAAGCGCCACACGTGCGGCAGCAGCATCCGCGCGGTGACCCATGGATACCCCATGTTCAACGCGAGATAGCCGTCGAATCGCTCCGGGGCGCGCAAGACCATCAGGTAGCCGACGTAACCGCCCCAGTCGTGCGCGACGAGCAGCACGCGGCCGAGTCCGAGCGCGTCCAATAGGGCCAGCACGTCGCTGGCGACGTCCTCCTTGGCCCATTTGTGCGGGGCCGGACCGGACCACCCGTAGCCGGGCAGGTCGGGCGCGATGATCCGCAGGCCGGGCGGCGGGTCGGCCAGCAGCTCCTTATACGCCCAGTGGTGCTGGGGCCAGCCATGCAGTGCAAGGACGGGGCGTCCGTCGGCCGGGCCCGCTTCGGTGACGTGAAAACGCACTCCGCGGGCCTCGACGAAGGACCGGCGCACACCAGGGATCGGCGGTGGCTCGGACGTCATGAATCGGACTATAGAGAACGGCTCCCGCGCTACCGTGCGGGTATGGCCCGATATCGCGATATGTTCAACGCCAGCATCGCCGATCCCACATCCTTCTGGGCCGACGCCGCGCGGGCGGTGACGTGGACCCGCGAACCGCAGCGCGTCCTCGATGACTCCAACCCGCCGTTCTACCGCTGGTTTCCCGACGGCGAGCTGAACACCTGCGCGAACGCCCTGGACCGCCACGTCGACGGCGGACGCGCCGATCAGCCCGCGCTGATCTACGACTCCCCCGTGACCGGGTCACAACGCACGTACACCTACCGCGAACTGCTGGACGAAACCGCTCGCTTCGCCGGAGTGCTGCGCAGCTTAGGCGTCGGCAAGGGCGACCGCGTCGTCATCTATATGCCGATGGTCCCCGAGGCGGTGATCGCGATGCTCGCGTGCGCACGGCTCGGCGCGGTGCATTCGGTGGTATTCGGCGGGTTCGCCGCACACGAACTCGCGGCGCGCATCGACGACGCGCGACCGGCCGTCATCGTCTCGGCCTCGTGCGGCATCGAGCCGACGCGGACCATCGACTACAAGCCGATGCTGGACACCGCACTCGAGATCGCCGAGCACGCACCGCCCGCGTGTGTGATCCTGCAGCGCGAGCAGCGCCCCTGCGAGCCGCTCGCGGGCCGCGACCACGACTGGCGCGAGCTGATGGCCGATGCGCAACCCATCGACGCGGTGCCTGTCGCCGCGACCGACCCGCTGTACGTGCTGTACACCTCCGGCACCACCGGCAAGCCCAAGGGCATCGTCCGCGACAACGGCGGCCATGCGGTGGCACTGCTGTGGAGCATGCGCAACATCTACGACACCCAACCCGGCGAAGTCTATTGGGCCGCATCGGATGTCGGCTGGGTCGTCGGCCATTCCTACATCGTGTACGCGCCGCTGTTGTTGGGTGCGACGACCGTGCTGTACGAAGGCAAACCGGTCGCCACCCCCGACGCGGGCGCGTTCTGGCGCGTCGCGTCCGAGCACGGAGTCAAGGCGTTGTTCACCGCGCCGACGGCGATCCGCGCGATCAAGAAGGAAGATCCCGAGGCACTGCACCTCGGCAAGTACGATCTGTCGGCGCTGAAGTATCTGTTCCAGGCGGGCGAACGCCTCGACCCCGGCACCTACGGCTGGGCTTCGGACGTGCTCGGCATCCCGGTCGTCGACCACTGGTGGCAGACCGAAACGGGCTGGGCGATCGCCGCCAACCCGATGGGCGTCGAACCGCTGCCGATCAAGCCCGGCTCCGCGACGGTGCCGATGCCCGGATACGACGTGCGGATCCTGCGGCCGGACGGCTCGGAGTGCGACCCGAACGAGGAGGGCGCGATCTGTGTGCGGCTGCCGCTGCCGCCCGGTACGTTGCCGACGGTGTTCGGCGACGACGACCGCTACATTTCGTCGTATCTGTCGGCGTTCCCGGGCTACTACCTCACCGGTGACGGTGGGTACTTCGACGAGGACGGCTACTTGTTCGTGATGGGCCGCACCGACGACGTGATAAACGTTGCGGGACACCGGATGTCGACGGGATCCATCGAGGCCGTGCTGGCCGGGCATCCGGCCGTCGCCGAGTGTGCGGTGATCGGTGTCGCCGACGAGATCAAGGGCCAGGTGCCGCGCGGTCTCGTCGTGCTCAAGGCCGGTGCGACGGCCGAGCGGCTGGCCGAGGAACTGATCGAGGCGGTGCGCGACAACATCGGCGCGGTGGCGTCCTTCAGGCTCGTCGACGTCGTTGCCGCGCTGCCGAAGACCCGGTCGGGCAAGATCCTCCGCAAGACCATGCGGGGCATCGCCGACGGCCGCGACGAGCCGCTGCCGTCGACCATCGAGGACCCGGCGGTGCTCGAAGCGCTCAAGCCGATCCTCGAGCGTTAGGTATCGTCGAACCAGACTGCCGAAGTGACGACCAAAGGGAGCAATGAGTAGCGCCTCGCGCGCACCCCGAAGACCTGGCCCACCCCGGGCGCACCGCAACCATGAACTGCGGCCGGAGGTGGGAGCGTGCTGACCGCCCTGGTCAACATTGGCCTCGGTGTCGCGGTCGTCATCCTGATCACCGCCTTTACCGCCTATTTTGTTGCGCAGGAGTTCGCGTACACGGCGGTCAACCGCGCCGGGTTGACCGCGCGCGCCGAGGCGGGTGATGCGGGGTCGGCACGGGCCCTGGCGGTGACCCGGCGGACGTCGTTCATGCTGTCGGGCGCGCAGCTGGGCATCACGGTGACCGGCCTGCTGGCCGGCTATCTTGCCGAGCCCCTCATCGGCAGAGGGTTCGCCGAGTTGATCGGCGGGGGCGTTTCGAGCACGGCCGGTGTCGCGGTCGGCGCGGCGGTGTCCCTGCTCTTCTGCACCCTGGTGCAGATGCTGTTCGGCGAGCTGGTGCCGAAGAATCTCGCGATCGCGATGCCGGAGTCCGTCGCCCGCGCACTGGCGACTTCGACACACTGGTATCTGCGGCTGTTCGGCTGGCTGATCTCGCTGTTCGATCGGTCGTCGAACATGTTGTTGCGTGCGCTGCGGATGGAACCCGTGCACGACGTCGAACAGTCGGCCACCGCGCGCGATCTCGCGCACATCGTCGCCAGTTCCCGCTCCGCCGGCCAACTGCCGCGCGAGCTGTCCACGCTGCTCGACCGGATACTGGACTTCCCCACCAGCACGGCCGAGCACGCGATGATGCCTCGCACACGTGTCGACACGGTCCAGGCCGACGAGTCGATCGGCGCCGTGCTGACCCGTATGGCGACCGCACACACCCGCTACCCGGTGGTCGGTGAATCCACCGATGATCTTCTGGGTGTCATCGACCTGCACGCTGTACTCGACGCGGACCCGCAGGCCATGGTCAAGACACGAAGCCGACCTGCGGTGCGCGTGCCTGCGTCGCTGCCGCTTCCGGAGGTACTCGCACAGTTGCGGACCGTCGGCGACGAAATGGCGTTGGTGATCGACGAATACGGCGGCTTCGCCGGAATCGTGACGGTCGAGGACATCGCCGAGGAGCTTGTCGGTGAGATCGCCGACGAGCATGACGCGAGCGAGAGTGAAGTCGTCCGGGGCCAGGACGGCTGGCTGCTGCCCGGTGATATGCATGTCGACGAGGCGCAGCGGGTGCTCGATCATCGCCTGCCGGACGGGGACTACGAGACCCTGGCCGGCCTGCTGATGCAGCATTTCGGTCGGCTGCCTGCCGTCGGCGACACCATCGAGATCGCGCTGCCGCTCGACATCACCGTTGACCGGGTGAAACCAAAACTGTTGGCGGCCACCGTCAAGACGCTTGACCGACGGGTGCCCGCCTCTGTCTTCGTAACTGTTGAGGCCGGCCATGAGTAACCCCTGGGTCGTCTTCGTCGTCACGTTCGGCCTCATCGCGGTCAGCGCGTTCTTCGTGGCGGTCGAGTTCGCACTCCTGGCGGCCCGTCGCCATCGTCTGGAGGAAGCGGCCGAGAGGAGCACCCCGGCGCGCTATGCACTTCGCAGCACAAGGGAGCTGTCGGTCCTGCTAGCCGGCTCGCAACTCGGGATCACGGCCTGCACGTTAGCGTTGGGCGCGACGACCAAACCCGCTGTGCATTACTGGCTTACGCCGGTAATCCATGCGTGGGGCGCACCGCTGTGGGTCGCCGATGCTGCAGGGTTTGTGCTCGCGCTGATCGTAGTCACGTTCCTGCACCTGGTGATCGGTGAAATGGCGCCCAAGTCATGGGCGATCGCACATCCGGAGCGGGCGGCGACGCTGCTCGCAATTCCGATGCGCGCCTTCATGACTGTGACCCGACCACTGCTCGTCGGGCTGAACCACGCGGCGAACTGGTGCCTGCGCCGCGTCGGTGTCACCCCCGTCGACGACCTCGACAGCGGCCAGGATCCCGACGCGCTGCGCCACCTTGTCGAACACTCAGCGACGGTCGGAACACTCGACCAACGCCATTACCGGAACCTGACCAGCGCGCTGGAGCTCGAACGGCTCACCGTTGGCGATATCGTGTCGCGCACTGTGGAATTGAGCGCGGTGCCGGCGGCGGAGCACGCGGCGGGCATTCAGGCCCAATCGCAGGCGACTCGTCACCAACGGATACTCGTGTGTGGTGACGACCACGCGATCGTCGGGGTGGTGCACGTGCGCGACAGCCTGCGCGCCCGCCCGGGAGCGACGGCCGGTGACCTCATGCGACCGGTATTGAATCTGTCGGTCGACGTGAAGGTCTACCGGGCATTGCAGGTGATGCGCCAGACGCGAAATCACCTCGCGCTGGTCATCGAGGACGGCACCACGATCGGACTGATCACCCTTACCGACGTACTGCAGCGGCTGCTGCCGGACGCTGCCTGATTCTGGCGAGCAGACGGAGAAACGTACATTTTGACCGCGATTTGCACGTTTTTGCGTCTGCTCGCGCGGCTAGCGGAACGCAGTGTTCAGCCGCTGCTGGAACATTTGATTGAAGGGACGATAGGCGGTGCGCAGATCGTCGCCCGGCCATTCCGGTGGGATGAGTTCGGCGGGTAGAAGCGGATCGAGCTGCAGGTGCCGGACCACCGTGACGGACAGCCCGAACCAATAGGCGAAGTCGTCGACTCCGACCGCCTCGGCGTCTGCCTCGTCATGCAGAGCGGCCGTGAGCCTCCGTGCGACGGCGGCCCAATCATCAAGGCCGAAAAGGGATCTGACAGTCTCCGCGGGTATGTTTGTCGCGGCGTCGTGAAAGTGAACGCATTGCAGGTCGAGGACGGTGCGCAGTGTCGGCAGGCGGTCCGGGTCGAGGTTGTCCGGGCGGATCCAGACGCCTTCCCGGAGTTCGGCGAGATGCAGTGCAGTTGCGGCTTTGCGCAGCGCAAGTCGGTCGGCCGCCGACCGACGGTCCAGCGAGACGACCGCCAACTCCCACGTGCCATCCCACGGCCGAGTCGCGGCTGTCCTCGATGCCTCGTCGACTCGCTGACGCCGTTCGAGCAGACCCCCCGCGAGTGCGTAGGTGCCCTCACCGCTGGTGAGTTCCCCGTTGGACACCATGCGCCACAAGCACGTACGTGCGGCGCCGTCGCTGATGCCAAACAGCGAGGCCATCGCGACGAGTTCCCCGACCGTGAGGTGGGGTTGGGGAGCGCCCAGCAATGCCGTCGCGAGGACGGATCGTGCGCTCAGCGTGCGGTCGCCGACCAAGTCGGCGACGTCACTGCGGGACGCTGTCGGCACTTACGACTCCAGCCAGGGTTCGCGCCATTTGGGATGTCCGGAAAGAAGTTTGGCCGCAACGGGCGGTCCCCACGATCCAACCTCATAGGGCTGCACCGGTGGCGGCGCGTCGAGCAGTGGCTGCACGATGCGCCACGTCTCCTCGACGCCGTCCTCCCTGGCGAACTGAGCGGAGTCACCGCGCATCGCGTCGCTGAGCAGCCGCTCGTAGGGTTCCGGCGCCTCACCGAGCTCCTTGGCGAAGGTCAGCGAGAGGTCGACACATCGGGTGCTGTTCGCGCCGGGCTCCTTGGCCTGGATGATCATGTCGGTGCCTGGGTTGGGATCGATGCGCAGCACGAGTTCGTTGGGATCGGGCTTAAGCTCGGTGATCGCGAGCTTGGGCGGCCGCTTGAAGATGACCCGAATCTCTGTGGCCCGCACCGGAAGTGCCTTACCGGCCCTCAAGAAGAACGGCACCCCAGACCAGCGCCAGTTGTCGATCTCCAGCCGAAGCGCGGCGAACGTTTCGGTTTGCGAATCCGGCTGCACTCCCTTGATGGAGCGGTATCCGTCGTACTGACCTCGCACGTAGTGGGCGGGGTCGATCGAAGGGATCGCTCGAAAAACCTCTGCGCGCTTGTCACGCAGCCCGTCGGCGTCGGCAACGCTGGGCGGCTCGGCGGCGAACAACCCGATCAGCTGGAGCAGATGGTTCTGCACCACATCACGCAGCGCCCCGACGGGGTCGTAGAAGCTGCCGCGGTCCTCGACGCCGAAGTTCTCGGCCATGGTGATCTGCACGCACTGGATCCGGTCGCGGTTCCACAGCGGCTCGAAAACCGAGTTGGCGAACCGCAGGAACATGATGTCCATCGCCGGTTCCTTGCCGAGGAAGTGGTCGATGCGGAAGATCTGCCACTCCTCCAGCACGCTGCGCAGTTGCTCGTTGAGCGCCCGCGCCGAGGCCAGGTCGTGGCCGAACGGCTTTTCCACCACGACCCGCGCGTGCGCGGTCAGGTTGGCGTGCGCGAGACGTTCGACGACGCGGCCGAACAACGACGGCGGTATCTCGAGATAGAACACTGGCGTGTGCTTGCCCTCGATCGCGCGCGCCACTCTCTCATAGGTTTTCGCGTCGCCGAAGTCCCCCGACACCATTGACAGGCGCTGCGCGAATCGGTCGAAGACCTCCTCATCAATGGTTTCGCCTGCGGTCTCGATCGCGCTGCGCGCGTGGTCGTGCAGCGCGGCTTCCGACCATTCGTCGCGGGCGACTCCGACGATCGGGCAGTCAAGCAACTTGCGGCGCTCGAGCCGGTACAGCGATCGGAACGTCATCTTTCTGGCCAGATCGCCTGTGATGCCGAAGATCACGAGCACATCAGCGGGAGTGGTTGCCGGCGCGGTCACGATGGCTACTTCTTCTCGGCGTGGCCGCCGAATTCGCTGCGCATGGCCGAGAGGACCTTGGCAGTGAACTCGCCCAGATCCCGCGACTCGAACCGCTCGAACAGCGACGTGGTGATCACCGGCGCAGGGACGCCCTCGTCGACCGCGGCCAGCACCGTCCAGCGGCCCTCACCGGAGTCGGACACCCGCCCGGTGAAATCGTCGAGCTCCGGGGAGCGCACCAGCGCGGCGGCGATCAGGTCGACCAACCACGACGACACCACTGATCCGCGCCGCCAGACTTCAGCGACTTCCCCGACGTCGATCGTGTATTCATATGCCCAGGGATCGCGCAGCGGAGTGGTTTCGGCGTCGACCGTGCGCGTCACCAGACCCGCATCGGCGTGCTTGATGATGCTCAGGCCTTCGCCGATCGCGGCCATCATCCCGTACTCCACCCCGTTGTGCACCATCTTCACGAAATGCCCTGCGCCGCTTGGTCCGCAGTGCAAATAGCCTTCCTGTGCCGTGCTGTCGGTTCGGGTGCGGCCGGGGGTGGGCTCCTCGCAAATGTGCCCCGGGGCAATCGACTTGAAGATCGGGTCAAGGCGCGTCACGATCTCGGTCTCCCCACCGATCATCAGGCAGTAGCCGCGCTCGAGCCCCCACACGCCGCCGCTAGTTCCGACGTCGACGTAGTGGATGTTCTTGGCCACCAGCTTCTTGGCCCGGGTGATGTCGTCGCGGTAGTAGGAGTTACCACCGTCGATCACCGTGTCACCGGGCTCCAGCAGGTCCACCAGCTGATCCAGCGTCGAGTCCACCACGGCCGCAGGCAGCATCAGCCAGACCGCCCGCGGCTTGTCCAGCTTCTGCACGAACTCTGTCAAGGACGCCGCGCCCGTCGCGCCCTCGTCCACGAGGCCGGCCACTGCTTCGGCGTTCATGTCGTAGACCACGCAGCGATGTCCGTCGCGCATCAGCCGCCGGACCAGGTTGGCGCCCATCCGGCCAAGTCCCACCATTCCCAGTTGCATGGGTGTATCAGTTGCCATAGCCCCAGCTTTCCACGAACTCGCTGGTCTCAATCCAGTTCCCAGGTACCTGAGAGTATCTCACAGAATCGTTGACACGCGATCAGTACAGTGTGATACTTCCACGATATGAGCACTCCGACAAAGGCGTCGTTCGCTGACGATGTGGAGATCGTTCGCCGCATCTTCGCGCACATCGACGCGGGCACGACCGATGAAGGTGACGCGTGGCGCGAGCCGGTCCAGAACTATTTGGACCCAATCCGATTCACCGCAGAGCTCGAGACGCTGCGCTCGTATCCAAGCGTCTACCTGCCGTCGGCGGCGATACCCAACCCTGGCGACCATGCCGAACGCGTCACCTTCGGGGTGCCGTTGTTCGCGGTCCGCAGCCGCGACGGCCGGGCGCGGGTCTTCCGCAACTCATGCAGGCACCGCGGGATGGCCCTCGTCGAAGGCCCGGGCTGTGCGCACGCGCTGGTGTGCCGCTATCACGGCTGGACTTATCGCCTTGATGGCTCGCTGTCGCACGTTCCCCACGCCGAAGCGTTCCCCGACCTCGACGAGTCCACCCGCGGATTGGTTGAGGTCGACAGCCGTGAGGTGGACGGCCTCATCATCATCGGCCCACTGCAGTCGCCGTCGACGGATTCACAACGGCAGAAAGCCGATGCCGCGATGGCAGCCCTGGCCGACGACAGCCCGTGGCGCGACAAACTGCTGCCTGCCGAGCGGCTGTTTGCCGTGAGACCCGCTCTGCGCCAGATGAACTGGAAAGTTCTCGTCGAGCAGTTCCTTGAGGGCTACCACATCCGCACGACGCACAAAGACACCTTCTACCCGATCCAGTACGACGACCTCAACGTCGTCGAAGCATTCGGACCGAACACTCGAATCACGTTCCCGTTCCGCAACATTGAACGACTTCGTGACCGCCCGGAGTCCACGTGGATCGTGGACCACCGCGTGACCTTCGTGTACCACTTGTTCCCGAACGTGATGTTCGCGACGTTCCCCAACCAGGTGCTGGTGATCACGATCGATCCGGTCGACATCGATCACACCACCGTCACGATCTACGCCATGGTCACGCCGCGTGTCGCCGAACATGTATCGGCCAACCCCGACGCCGCCGCGGGCGCGCGCAACCTGCTCAACGACGGCGGCGTGGAGGACAACGAGATGTCCGAAGGCGTGCAGCGGGGTCTGCACGCCGGGGCGAACACGTTCGTCGAGTTCGGCACGCACGAAAGCGCGATCGGGCGCTTCCACGCCAACCTCGATCAGCGGCTGGCGTGCGCAAGATGACCGACTACGAGCACCTGATCTATCAGCAGCGCGGGCCGGTCACGATCATCACCATCAACCGGCCGGAGCGGATGAATGCGATTGGGCCGCAGACACATCGCGAGCTGATTGATGCCTGGGACCGGTTCCGCTGCGACGACAACGCCTTGGTCGGCGTCCTCACCGGCGCGGGTGACACGGCGTTCTGCGCGGGCGGCGACCTGAAGGCGGCATTCGCGGGCGAGTTGGACATCGATGGCAGCCCGGGCGACGGCGTGCTCGGCCCGTCGCGGTGGACGGACATCTACAAACCCACCATCGCCGCCGTCAACGGGGTCGCCTATGCCGGCGGACTGGAGTGGGCGTGCTGGACCGACATGGCGGTCGCCGACGAGCACGCCACGTTCGGGGTCACCTGCCGACGCTGGAACATCGGGCTGGCCGACGGTGGCACCCAACGGCTCACCCGCATCCTCGGGTACCGCCGCGCGATCGAACTGATCATCACCGGGCGCGTCATCGACGCCCGCGAAGCCGAACGCATCGGCCTCGTCAACGAAGTCGTGCCGAAAGGAACCTGTCTGCAACGGGCAATCGAGCTGGCCGAGTCCATCGCCGCGCTCCCCCAGCCGGCGCTGCGTACCGACCTCGAGGCGGCCCGCACCGGGCAGGGCCGCCCACTCGAGGACGGCCTGCGGATCGAGGCTCAGTGCTTCAGCCGGTCGATCGTCGACGCCGAGACCGTCGAGGGTTTACGGAGATTCAACGAGCGGGATCACCCAGACCTCGCACGGTCGCTGTAAGGAGATTCCCAGCTAATCCGCGTAACGCGATGGTCGCACGGCGTTAGTCTTCTGATCGGGCGGCGGATACCGTCGCTGCCCACGCTTGACCCCAACGGAAGGGTCGGCCATGAGTGACAACTCGCGTGCTTACAACAGCGTATGGCAGCTCCGCGGAGATTCCTGGTGCCGCTTGGAGGAGGCATCCGACCGGGGCTCACCAAGCCGGCGGCGAGCGGCGAGCTCAAAGAGGAGTACGTCGCGATCTGCAGGGACTTGCTGACCACCCTGACCCCGCTCGAACCCTACTGGGCCTACCCGGGCATGCCGCAGTTCTCCCGTGTGTCACGCCTGTTTTCGGCGGGCAGCTACGACAAGTTCGCCCACGCGGTATCGCAGATCAATTGGGCACTGACGACGGAGTCGTACCGGTCGGGCGACGTCGAGCACGCGGGTCTCGACGAGCACGGACCGCGATGACGGCGGCCCGAAACCTGCGGGACAAGCTGTGCGACGAGAACTACAAGCGTCAGTTCGAGGCGACGCTGGAGGCCGATGCGAAGCGCCTGCTGAGCGACGACGAGCTGATGAACCGCCGGCTCATGCCGGATCCGGCCAAAGCCAGGGTGCGCGTCTACGCCACACAGTCAACCCACAAGACGCTGACGTCGCTGCGGCAGGGCTCGATGATCCACATCTTCGACCAGGACTTCACGCAGAAGGTCGCCGAGCCGTTCCACGAGGCCTACATGGCCCACACGTCGACGTCGCCGAACTACCAGATCCTGGCATCGCTTGACCTCGGGCGCCGTCAGGTCGCCCTGGAAGGCGTCGAGCTCGTCCAGCGCCAGATCGAGAACGCCATGCAACTGCGGGACGCGATCGACAACCACCCGCTGCTGAGCAAGTACATGGCCTGCCTGCGGACGTCGGACCTGATCCCCGACGAGTTCCGCCCGTCGCACATCGCCCAGCCGTTGCGTTGGGGTCTGCGCAACATGATGGCCGTGTGGGACACGGACGAGTTCGTGCTCGACCCGTCGCGAATCACGCTGTCGATCGGCCGCACGGGCTACGACGGGAACACCTTCAAGCGCGAACAGTTGATGGACCGGCACGGCGTGCAGATCAACAAGACCTCGCGCAACACCGTGCTGTTCATGACGAACATCGGCACCACCCGCAGCTCGGTCGCGTTCCTGGTGAGGTGCTCGTGAAGATCGCCGGGGAGCTCGACGAACGCATTTCGGAGATGGGGCTTGGCGAACGAAGCCGGTTCGAGCAGCGGGTCCGCCGCCTGACCGCCTCGTCGACCTCGCAACCCGACTTCAGCGGCTTCCACGAGGTCTTCCGCGACCACGCCGGCGCCGAGCCCACGCCGGAAGGCGATGTTCGTCGTGCCTTCTACCTGTCGTACAACGACGCCAACTGCGCGTACCTGACAAACGACGAGATCTTCGGAAGGCTGGACGCCGGCATCGACGTCGTTTCCGCGACATTCGTCACGCCGTATCCGCCCGGCTTCCCGGTGCTGGTGCCCGGGCAGGTGTCCAGCCGCGAGATCCTGACGTTCATCCGCGACCTGGACACCCCCGAAATCCACGGCTACCAACCCGATTTCGGCTACCGGGTGTACACCGAGAAGGCGATTGAGATGTGCCGGCCGACGGACGCGCAGATCACCAACGGGCATCGTCGGGTCATCTCCGAATCGGCAGAACAGATGCTGGAGCCCAATTTCGAGTAGTCGGTTACTCTGACCTGTCCTCGCACGCCCAGCCGATAATCGGTGCACCGTCGAGCGAAAGGCAACTCTGTGACCGGATTTCGTGTCGGCCTGGCCGATCTGCTGATTTGCACCGGGTTGGGCCCAATGGCCATGACCCGGGCCAATTATCTCGCCGCGGCCGCGACACGGATCGACTCGTTCTGGGTGCCCGATCACCTGAACGCGCTTATGCCCCGATCCATCGGGACCGCCAAGTACATCGGTTCCGCGGGCGCGAAACTGATGCCCCGGCCCGACGCCATCAGTGAACCGTGGACCGCGCTGGGCTATCTGGCAGCCAAGAACCGTTTCGCGCGGATGAGGCTCGGAGTCGGCGTGACGGACGCCGGCCGCCGCAATCCTGCCGTCACCGCCCAGGCCGCCGCGACGCTGCATCTGCTTACGCGCGGGCGGGCGATCCTGGGCATCGGGACCGGCGAGCGGGAAGGGAACGAGCCGTACGGCGTGGACTGGTCGAAGCCAGTCGCACGGACAATCGAAGCCCTGGCCACCATTCGTGCACTCTGGGCGTCGCCGGGTGAACTGGTCACCCGGGACTCGCCGTTCTTCCCTTTGCGCGACGCGATATTCGATCTGCCGCCCTACCGCGGGAAGTATCCCGAGATCTGGGTCGCATCCCACGGCCCACGCATGTTGCGCGCGACAGGTCGCTACGCAGACGGTTGGTTTCCGGTAACGCATTTCCAGCCCGAGGAGTATGCGGCCGCCCTCGAGGTCGTCCGCACTGCGGCGTCTGACGCCGGGCGTGACCCGATGTCAATCGTCCCGGCCAGCTACGTGTTCGTGGTGACGGGCCGCAGTCGCGACGAGGTCGATGAAACCCTCGGCTCTCAGCTCATCCGCGCCTTCGCACTCAATCTTCCTGCCACCGAGTGGGCACGCCACGGCGGCCGACACCCCTTCGGAGACGATTTCACCGGCGGACAGGACATCATCCCGCAGACCCTCGATGAAGAGACGGTGGTTGCCGCGACCAAGGACATCCCGGATTCACTGCTCAGGCAGAGCTTGCTGACCGGCACGCCCGACGAGGTGGTGGATCAGGCGGCGGGACTGCGTGACAGCGGCTTGCGCTACGCGGTGCTGTGCAACATGAGCTTCGCTCAGCCCAACATGCGGCGGGGAATGGCCGCGTCGATACCCTTTACCAGGATCTTGCGTCAGCTGCGAAGGCTGTGATCAGCGTCGGCGCCCAGCCGCTCCAGCTCGCTTTTGGCGTTGCGCTCGACCAGCAGCGGGACATAGTCGCGCAACGGTCTGCCGTCGAATCGGGCGTACACATCGTGGACGATGCTTTCTACGGTTTCCTTCGGAATCGCGGGGTACCGACTGGTGAGACGCGCCACTACCTCGTCGATGACCGTCTGTTCGCTCAACTCGATCACACGCGAAGTTTTACGCCTGTTCACCAAATCGTCAACTTGTTCCGGCCCTGACAATTGGCAGCCTACGACAGGGGTTCGACCTTCGTTGGTGCCGACTTTCCTTTAACTCCAGAACGATGCGAAGTATTGTGATGTCGTCATATGTTGATATTCGTCCGCAGTAACGAACTCTGCTCCCGCCCGCTCGGGTGGTCAGAGCTACAGAGGAGTTGATCGACGATGCGCGCAACAGAGGTCAAGGCCGGCTCCGGCTGCAACTGTCATTGCAATGCCTGCGAAGGCGGTCATCACTGCGGCAACCCGCCGAACTGCAACATCAGAAGGTAACCACTCGCCGGTAAGAACGGCGGCCGCCGGTTAGCCCCGCGCGGTCCCGGGTATTTCTCCTGCGTAAATATGCGTAGGAGATGGGGCGATGACGGCGACAACCCCCAAGTACATGGCGGTGCAGGGCGCTGCGCTGCTGGTCGCGGGCCTGTTCATCCTGATCGGTGTGCTGGGCTTCATCCCAGGTGTGACGACCGACTACGCGCTGCTTGACTGGGCCGGGCCGCATTCCGGCGCGAAGCTGTTCGGCGTGTTCGCCGTCTCCGGCCTACACAATGTCATCTACCTGATATCCGGTGTCGTCGGCGTCGCGCTCGCGCGCACCTATGCCGCGTCGCGCGCCTACTTCCTCGGCGGAGGCCTGGTGTACCTGGCCTTCTGGCTGCAGGGATGGTTGATGGGCCGTCGCAGCGCCAATCTGCTGCCCGTCAACGGCCCAGACAACTGGCTGCATTTCGGCATCGGCGTGGTTATGGTGCTGCTCGGCATCACCCTTGCGGGCCAGCGCGATCCGACCAAGCGGTGGAGGCGAAAAGAGTAGCGACGAAATGGGTTTCGCTCGGTACGCGGGCAATGTTCGCACCATCCCGGGACGCTAGGCGATCGACAGCGCGATGCCGTCGAGGATGTCGTGCTCGCTGACCACCAGCTCGTCGATGCCCGCCCGGTTGCCCAACGCATCCGCGAGTTCCTCGACGATGATCGCGCCGCCGCCGATCACGTCGACGCGACCCTCATGCATCGGTCCGAGGGCGGCGCGCTGCTGACGGGTCATCGCGATCAACTCGTCGCACACCCCCAGCAGGTCCCCGAACCCCACTTTAGACAGGTGGATGGCCTCCGAGTCATAGGTGGTCATCTTCTGCGCCAGCGCCGACAGCGTCGTCATGGTGCCCGCCACCCCCACCCAGGTGCGGGCCCGCTCGACGGGCACCACCCCCAACGCCTCACCCAGCCCCTCGCGGACGACTTCCCGCGCGGCGGCGATCTCCACAGCCGTCGGCGGATCGGAGTGCAGGCAGCGCTCGGTCAGCCGCACGCACCCGATGTCGGCGGAGAAGCTCGCGTCGACGTCGCCCGAACCGAGCACCACTTCGGTCGAGCCGCCACCGAGGTCGACGACCACGAAAGGTGCTGAGGCGGGGTCTAATTCGTCGACCGCGCCATGGAACGACAATGCCGCTTCCTCGGTGCCGGTGATCACTTCTGCGACCGCACCCGGAACCACCGCACCGAGCACCTCCGCCGTCATCGCAAAGAACACGTCGCGGTTGGCGGCGTCGCGCGTGGCCGACGTCGCCACCATCCTCACCTTGGGCACCTCGAGACCGCGCAGCAACTCGGCGTAGTCGACCAACGCCGCCTTCGTGCGCGCGAGCGCGTCTGGCGCGAATTGCCCTGTGGCGTCGACGCCCTGGCCCAACCGCACAATCCGCATCTCGCGGTGCACATCCTGCAACCCGCCGTCGACCTTGTCGGCGATCAGGAGCCGGATCGAGTTGGTGCCGCAGTCGATTGCCGCCACCCGGCTCATGCTCGGCGAGCTCATGCCCACCTGCCCTTATCCAGGATGCCGGCCATCTCCGGTTCGTCGGCCAGATCCGCGAGTGCCTGGTCGCCAATGGGATTCACTCCAGGTCCCTTGGCCAGCGAATGCGCGATCAGCACATGCAGACACTTCACCCGCTCGGGCATGCCGCCGCCGGAGAACGTCGTGCCCAGTGACTCGATCGCGTCGCGCTCAGCCAGATAGGACTCGTGCGCCCTCCGGTAGGCGGCGGCCAGTTGCGAATCCTGTTGCAGCCATTCGGTCATCTCGCGCATCAGGCCCGCGGACTCCAGCCGGCTCGCCGCAGCCGTCAGCACCGGATGCGTCAGGTAGTACAGCGTCGGAAACGGCGTACCGTCGGGCAGTCTCGGCGCCGTCTTGACGACGCCGGGCTCGCCGTTCGGGCAGCGGTACGCGATCTCGAGCACACCGCGGGGCTCGCGGCCGAGTTGCCGCGCGACCACGTCGAGATCCGCTCCGTCAACCACCGGGAGGAGGCGGGCTGGGCGGAGCGGGTGGCAGGGGCGGACCCGGTGGTGGGGCGATCGGTTCGAATGTCGGCGAAACACCGTGCGGCGCATCGGCGATGGTGTGCCAGAGCGACGTGTACCAGGGATCGCCGCTCTTCACAGTCGTGGGTGCACTGCCGGGCGGACTCGGCACGGCGGCGTTCGCAGGCAACTGCACCTGGTACGGAATGTCCCCCGGCATCACGAAGCCGAGCCGCTCGCGTGCCTGCGCCGCGATGAACACCGGGTCGGCGAGCTTGACCTTCTGCTCTTCAAGGTTGGCGATCTGCGCACGCAACTGTTCCTCAGTCGCCTTCAGCTGCTTCATCTCCGTGCGCTGCCCGAAGTAGGTGCGCACGGGACCCGCGATGGTCAGGGTGAGCACGCAGATGACCGCCGCGAGGATCGCCGCGCGACGGGCCGCCGATCCGAACCGCTGCTCGGACTGCTGCTCTGCCGACGCGACGATCGATTCGCGGACCGTCTCCTTCGGTTCGGGCTCGGGCGCAGGACGCGTCTCGATCACGCGCGGCTTACGACGAGCAGGCGCGGTCCCCTTCGGGCGGCCCGCGGGGGACCGCCGCTTCGGATCGGGCCGTTTCGCCTCAGGCACGGGCTATTTGACCTCGCCGACCGAGAACCGCGGGAAGGCCAGGTCACCGGCGTAGCGGGCGGCGTCGCCGAGGGTCTCCTCGATACGCAGCAGCTGGTTGTACTTGGCGACACGCTCGCTACGTGCGGGTGCACCGGTCTTGATCTGGCCGCTGCCGACCGCGACCGCGAGGTCGGCGATCGTGGTGTCTTCGGTCTCACCGCTGCGGTGGCTCATCATCGTGCGGTAGCCGCTGGAATGCGCCAGCACCACCGCGTCCAGCGTCTCGGTGAGCGTGCCGATCTGGTTGACCTTCACCAAAAGTGCATTGGCCGCGCCTTTTTCGATGCCCTCCTCGAGTCGCTCAGGGTTGGTGACGAAAAGGTCATCGCCGACGATCTGGACGCGGTCGCCGATGGCCGTCGTCAGCGCCACCCAGCCGTCCCAGTCGTCCTCCGACAGCGGATCCTCGATCGACACCAACGGGTAGGAGTCGATGAGTCCGGCGTAGAACTCCGTCATCTGCTCGGCGGTGCGGTTCTCCTTCTCGAAGCTGTAACCCGTTCCGGCGGTGAAGAATTCGGTGGCGGCGACGTCGAGCGCCAACGCGATCTCGGAGCCGGGCTTGAAGCCGGTCGCCTCGATGGCGCTCAGGATCAGGTCCAGCGCGGCCTTGGTGCCCGCGACGTCGGGCGCGAACCCACCTTCGTCGCCGAGCCCGGTCGCCAGGCCTTGCTTCTTGAGCACCGACTTCAACGAGTGGTACACCTCGGTGCCCCAGCGCAGGGCCTCCTTGAAGCTGGGCGCGCCGATCGGCGCGACCATGAACTCCTGTACGTCCACCCCGGTGTCGGCGTGTGCGCCGCCGTTGAGGATGTTCATCATCGGCACCGGCAGGATATGCGCGTTGGGCCCGCCGACGTAACGGAAGAGGGGCAGCCCCGCGGACTCCGCGGCGCCCTTGGCCACCGCGAGTGACACGCCGAGCATTGCGTTGGCGCCGAGCCGGGACTTGTCCGGCGTGCCGTCGAGGTCGACGAGCGCCTGGTCGACCAGCCGCTGGTCGTCGGCGGCCAGCCCGATGACCGCGGGCGCGATCTCGTCGAGCACGGCCTGCACCGCCTTCTCGACGCCCTTGCCGCCGTACCGAGTGCCGCCGTCACGCAACTCCACCGCCTCGTGCTCGCCGGTCGATGCGCCCGACGGCACTGCTGCCCTGGCGAACGTGCCGTCCAGCAGGGCCACTTCGACCTCGACCGTCGGGTTGCCACGGGAGTCGAGGATCTCACGGGCTCCGACCTGCTCGATGATGGGCACTGGCTTCTCCTTGCTCATAGGGCTGGATGAAATTGAGCCTAGAGCGTGTACCCGCCCGTGGCGTGTTTAGAGGGGATGTCCGTTGGCGTAAGCGGTCGCCCAGTCCCGCACGGTGCGTGCGTACTGGTCGGAGTGGTTGTAGGCATGCAGCGCATCCATCCAGCCGCGCGGCTTGGCCAGGTCCTTGCCGCGCCAGCACAGGTAACCAGCCGCCGACAGCGCCGCGTCGTCGAAATTGTCCGGGCTGATGATGCCGTCGTTGTTGGCGTCGACGCCGTAGAGCTTCCACGTCTCGGGGATGAACTGCATCGGCCCCATGGCGCGGGCGTACTCCGGGTCCCCATCAAGGTCGCCACCGTCGTTGTCGATGATCTCCAGGTTGCCGTTGGTGCCGTCGAGCCGGACACCGCGGATGGGCGGCGTGACGTCACCGTTCGGCGCGATGACCGCGCCGCGATAGGTGCCGTGGTGGCTCTCGACCTGCCCGATGCCCGCCAGCGTCGTCCATGCCAGATGGCAGTCGGGGTTCTCCACCTCCGCGACGCGCGCTCCGTAGGCGTACGCCTCCAGCGCCGTGACCGGAATGCCCAGTGCGGGCGCTCGCTCAGCCGCCCATTCGTGCAGCTGATCGGCGGGGCGACCCTTGGCGTGGGTGTCGATCTTGGGCACCGGATCGCCGGGGGGTGGCGGCACACCGTCGGGTATCGGCGTGCCCATCTGCCACGAGCAGCTGGAAGCCATGAGCAGCGCTGTCGCGCCTATCACCGCGACAGCCCGCAGCCAACGCACTGCCGACACCGGACTCCCTCAAACCCACATTGGTCATTGCCCATCGTCCCATGTGCGTGGGCAAGATCGACAACGTCGTCGGACATGTACCGTCGCGAGTCGCCCCCTGCTAAGGTGAGCCACACCTTGGTTTGGTCAGCCAAAGCAAAGTGCGCAGACATGGCGTAGCGAGGACAATTTGATGACTGCTGGTACGGCCTTAGGTGTCAGTATTCAGGCCGCCGCACCCAACATCACATCTCAGCTGTTCGGCAGCGGTTTGATCGGTCTGCGCGAGGGCCTGGAGGCCGCGATCGTCGTGACGATCCTGGTGGCGTTCCTGGTCAAGGCCGACCGCCGCGACGCCCTCAAGTGGGTATGGCTGGGCGTCGCCGCAGCAATCCTGATGACGGTCGCGGTGTTCCTGGGAATCCAATTCGGCGAGAACACGATCTCGGGCCTGGCGGCGGAGGCGATCGCTGGGATTGCGTCGCTGGTCGCGGTCGCGATCGTCACGACGATGGTGCTCTGGATGAAGAGAGCCGCCGCGTCGATGTCGGGTGAACTGCGCAGCGACATGGCGCGCGCGCTCGATACCGGTTCGATGGCCGTCTTCGCGCTGGCGTTCCTCGCGGTCGGTCGCGAAGGTGTCGAGACGGCCCTGTTCATGGTCGGGTACGCCGAGGCGCAGACGGCATGGCCGCTGATCGGGCTGGTGATCGGCGTGCTGGCCGCCGCCGCGATCGCCTACGGCATGTATGCCGGTGCGATCCGCATCAACCTGGCCAAGTTCTTCAAATACACCGGCATCTTCCTGATCGTCGTCGCGGCCGGAATCCTGTCCTACGGCATCGGTGCCTTGCAGACCGTCGGATGGCTACCCGGCTTGAGCGCCAAGGCATTCGACATCAGTACATGGTTCAACTGGTCGTCCTGGTACGGCGAGGTCATCCAGGGCATCTTCAACATCACGCCCACGCCAACCGTTTTGCAGCTCACAGCGTGGCTGGCCTATCTCGTCATCGTGCTGACGATCTTCCTGCGCCCGACGAAGGCGCCTGCCAAACCCGATCCATCACCACAACGGCTACCCGAATCCGAAAGGTCGACCACGTGAAGCTTAATTCGTCTATCGCCGTCGCCGCCGCTGCGCTGGCGGGTCTGGCACTGACCAGCTGCCAGGCCAAGGAGCCCGAGAAGACCGACGCTGGCAACTCGGCCAATCCGAGCCTGCCCGCACAGATCACCGTCGACGCCTCCGACGCCGCCTGCCAGTTGTCGGGCACCGAAGGCGGAACCGGCGCGAATACCTTCGTCATTACCAACAACGGCACCAAGGTCACCGAGTTCTACGTCTACGGCGAAGGCGAGCGGGTGATGGGCGAGGTGGAGAACATCTCCCCCGGGCTACAACGCAAACTGATCGTGCAGCTGGGCGAACCAGGCACCTATCAGACCGCGTGCAAGCCGGGCATGATCGGCGACGGCATCCGCGGCGATTTCAAGGTCACCGGCGACACCGTCAAGATCGACGAAGCCGGCAAGTTCAAAGAGGCCTCCGAGAGCTACAAGCGCTACGTGAACAGCCAAACCGACGCGCTGATCGCGGCCACGCAGATCTTCGTCGACGCGGTCAAGAAGGGTGACATCAACGCGGCCAAGGCGCAGTTCCCCATCGCCCGTACCTATTACGAGCGCATCGAGCCGGTGGCCGAGTCGTTCCCGAATGATCTGGACCCACGCATCGACCTGCGTGAGGCCGACCTGGAGCCGGGTCAGAAGTGGACGGGCTTCCACCGGCTGGAGAAGGACTTGTGGGTCACCGGTCTGCAGCCCGACACCAACGCGATGGCCGACCAGTTGATGGCCGATGTAAAGGAACTCGACACCGGCGTGAAGGCGCCGACGTGGACGATCGACTCGACCCAGATCGCCGGTGGCGCACAGGGTCTGCTCGACGAGATCGCGTCGAGCAAGATCACCGGTGAAGAGGACATCTTCAGCCACACCGACCTGTGGGACTTCAAGGCCAACGTCGACGGCTCGCAGACGGCGGTGGCGTCGGTGCGGCCGATACTCGACGAGCGCAACGCCGACCTCGGCAAGAGGGTGGACGGGAGGTTCGCCGATGTCGAGGCGCTGCTCGAAAAGTACCGCCAGGGCGATGGTTTCGTGTCCTACGAGAAGGTGACTGAGCCGCAGCGCCAGGAGCTGTCGCGGGCCATCGACGCGTTGTCCAAGGAGGTAAGCCAGGTGCAAGGTGTCATCGCCCCCCAGTGAGCCGGAAACGCCTGCGGCAGATCCGGAGCCAACACGCTTCGGTCTGTCCAGGCGGAAGCTGTTCGGCGCGGCGGGGGTGACGGCCGCACTCGTCGGCGCGGCAGGGGCGGGTGCGCTGGCCGGGCGGGCGTCGGCGGCCAGCGCGGACTTCGGCGGGCTTGACAAACCGATCCCGTTCCGCGGCGAGCGCCAGGCGGGCATCATCACGCCGCAACAGGATCGGATGCACTTCTGCGCGTTCGACGTCACGACGGACAGCCGCGCCGATGTCACTGTACTGCTCAAGCAATGGACCGAGATGGCCGAGCGGATGACGCGGGGCGAAGACGCCGTGGCGAACGGTGCAATCGGGGGCAATCCCTATGCGCCGCCGGATGATACAGGCGAGGCGCTCGGACTTCCGGCCTCCGGGCTGACCCTGACTATCGGGTTCGGCCCATCGTTCTTCGAAAAGGACGGCAAGGACAGGTTCGGCATCGCCAACCAGCGCCCCGCCGCGCTGGCCGACCTGCCGAAGTTCACCAACGAGATCTTGGACCCCGCCAGGTGCGGTGGTGACATCTGCGTGCAGGCGTGCGCACACGATCCACAGGTGGCCGTGCACGCGATTCGGAACCTGGCCCGGGTCGGGTTCGGCACCGTGGCGGTGAAGTATTCGCAGCTCGGCTTCGGCCGGACGTCGTCGACGACGCGCGAACAGACCACGCCCCGAAACATGCTCGGGTTCAAGGACGGAACGAACAACATCAAGGCCGAGGACACCGAGGCGCTCGACAAGAACGTCTGGGTGGCTGAGGGCGACGGGCCCGACTGGCTGACGGGCGGCACCTTTCTGGTGACGCGGCGGATTCGCAATCGCATCGAGGCGTGGGACCGGACGACCCTGCTCGAGCAGGAGCGGGTGATCGGCAGGCAGAAGGGCAGTGGCGCACCCAATGGCTACGATGACGAGTTCGCGCCCGTCGACTTCAATATCAAGGACGCCAAGGGCAATCCACTGGTAGATGTCGACGCCCACATCCGGCTGGTGTCCCCCGAGCATCTCAATGGAATCAGGATGCTGCGCCGCGGGTACAACTTCACCGACGGTTCCGACGGGTTCGGGCATCTCGATGCCGGATTGTTCTTCATCGCATTCGTGCGCAGTCCTGCAACGAACTTCATCCCTGTGCTGGCGCAGATGTCCGGCGATGCGCTCAACGAGTACATCTTCCACACCGGCACAGCCGTTTTCGCGTGCCCGCCGGGCCTGCGGGAGGGCGACTCGTCGGCCTATTGGGGTTCGACGCTGTTCGGCTAAGCCGACCCACTATGTGCTAATTGCCCGCCTCTGACCGACAGAGTCGTTGGGACGGGCTGTTGCAAATTCGGGCGCTTTGGTCGGTGTTGATCGGCATGTCCTACCGGGAGTGGTGGTGGGTGTCGTTTAGATGGATTGGTGGCCAAGGGGTATCGCTCGGTAGATCGTGATCAGCAGTTCTTGTTGCCGGAGAATATGCGGGATTGGCTGCCGGCCTGGGATCCGGTGTGGTTGATGATCAGTGTGATTGCCGGGCTGGATACCTCGGCGCTGCACGCCGGGCGGCGCACCGGGGGGCCGGGCCGCGCCGGTTATGACCCGGACATGTTGTTGACGCTGCTGATCTGGGCATGGGCGCACGGGGTGCGCTCCTCGCGGGTGATCGAGCGGTTGTGTCAGCGCGATGTGGCGTTTCGGATCATCTGCGCGGTCGATGCTCCGGATCATGTGACGATCTCGCGGTTTCGCGCCGAGTCTGCCGCTGCGATGGAGTCGCTGTTCGTTCAGGTGCTGATGTTGTGCGCCCGAGTCGGAATGGGACAGCTGGGCGTGGTGGCGTTGGATTCGGTCGAGATTGCCTGGGATGCGTCGTTGTCGGCTAATCGCAGCGCCGAGGGGCTGCGCCGGGCGGCTGCTGAACAGAGCTGGCCGCCTAGGCCGCCGCGGAGCATGCGGGCACCGACGCCGAGGAGGATGCTCTCGACGGTGCTGATCGCCGCGGTGATGAGCTGCCCGCTGAGTTGGTCGATCCGGGCTCGCGCGCCGCGCGCGTTGCCCAGGCGCTCGCTGGGCTCGGCGATGGCCGTCGCGCCGCCCAACGCGAGGCCGCTGCGACGCGTAAACGCTGCCGGGAACAGGACAAGCAGCAGCAGCGGGCCGCCCAGCTCGACGCGTTTCGCCGACGGCGTGAGCAACGCACGATCACACCGATGGGCCTGCCGCCGGCCGAGATTCGCGTCGAGGTTCTGACCCAGAATCTGGCTGAGGCGCGTGCTGCCCACCACGCCAAGATCGAGCGCTACCACGCCCGCGGCAAGAGGGGCCGCAAGCCGGTGCCCGTCGAGCAGGCCTACCGGGTCAGGCGGATCAAGGCCGGGTTGGACCGCGCGATTGCTGCCGAGCAGGTCACCCAACAGCGGGTGCAGGCCGGCGCGGCCGAGGCTGCGGTGGCCGCCAAACCCGCGACACCGACCCGTTCGAGCGGGCCGAAACGCAATATCACTGATCCCGAGTCGCGGATGATGCCGCTGCGCGGCGGGGGCTGGATCCAGAGCTGTAACCGCCAAGCCCTCACCAGTAGCGACGGGCTCATCATCGCCACCTCAGTCGCTAACAACTCCAGCGACGCCACCGCATTCACCGAGATGATGGGCAAAGCCATCGCAGCGGCAGCCCTGATCGACACGCACCGGCCCGCCGCCGCGCCACCCACCGGGATCGGGGTGCTGCTCGCCGATGCCGGCTACCTCAGCGTCGACAATCTCAGCGCCGCAGGCCCGGACCGGTTGATCGCGGTCGGCAAGCAGCGCGAGCTGGCCGCCGCAGCCCGCGAGCACCCCACCGCTGGGCCGCCACCACCGGGTGCGACCCCGATCGAGGCGATGGCACACCGACTACGCACCCCCGACGGGCATGCCCTCTACAGCCAGCGCGGCCACATCGCCGAAACCCCATTCGCTCATGCCAAACACAATCTCGGCTTCCGCCGCTTCACGAGCCGCGGAATCACCAGAGCTGCAGCCGAATTCAGCTTCCACACCCTGGTGCACAACCTGATCAAAGCAATCGGAACCGGCGCTCTCACCCCAGCACCCGCCTAGATGTACCCCAGGCAACACCAGCACGCAACACCAACCACACCGACCACCCCAACACCGGACGCCCCGCTGACCAATTTTGCAACAGCCCGAGGGGGCGACATTGTCGCCCGAGGTAGGCAAAAAGACAGTGCCCCTGCGGACCGCGCTTACGCAGTGAACTTCTCCGCTGCGGCTTCCTCGCCGGCTTCGATGTCGTCGGCCTGCCCGTCCGCGGCCGCCTCCTCCGTCGAAACATCTTCGGGCGCACGCTCGGGAGTGTCTGACGGCGCAGGCTCGGGAACTTCGACCGGCCCAGGCTCCGGCACCTCGACCGGCCCAGGCTCGGGAACGTCAACAGGCGTCGGTTCAGGGATGCGATCGGGCGCCGGTTCGGTGTCCTCGACGACGATCTCGGCCGCCGACGGCCAATATGCCCGCCACTCCTCGTCGGAGATCTCACCGAGAGTGGCCACGTCGAGTTCCTCCGGCACATCATCACCGCGGCGCCCAGCCGCGACAGCGTGCTCAGCCCGGCGCACGGTGTCCATAAACTCCAAAACAGCTGAGCGCAAGGCATTCTCGGCGTCCAAATCCACAGACACGGTCACCGACGTGATGGCGTCCGGGATCAGATCGCCGGGAAGCCCAGCGGCCGACACTCGCTCAAGAACCTTCTGCGCCAACGCCAACGCGGGCTGCCCCGTCGGCACATCGTCCATCGAAGAATTGCGGGACTTTTCTAAAGCCTTGCGCTCCTCCCACTGCGCGAGTTGCTCGTCCAGCGAGATCGACTCGCCGGCGAGCACGGCAGGCACCCGGTTACCGAGCTTGCGCACCAGCGAATCGGCTACGTCGTCGATGGTGAACGGGTGCTGTGGCGCATCCTCGGCAATGCGCGCGTGAAACAGCACCTGCAGCAACACGTCCCCGAGCTCCTCGCGGAGCTCGTCGGCGTTGCCGCCGCGCACCGCGTCGAACACCTCGTAGGTTTCCTCGAGCAGGTAGCGGCGCAGCGAGTCATGTGTTTGCTCGCTTTCCCACGGGCCTGAGGTGCGCAGCTTGTCCATCATCGCCACCGCGTCGACCAGCCGCTCCCCCGCAGCAGGGCCCGGAGCCGCCATCAGCTTGTCGCCCGCCGCCAAACGCGCCTTCACCGCAGGGTGGTTGGGATCGGACGACAGCAACACCGGGGCGTCCTCCCCGTCGTAGGCCGGGCGGGCGGCGGGCAGCGACCACGGGACCTTGACGGGCATCTCCTCGGTGTATTGGACGTCACCTGTCAGCAAGTCAATTGCCTCGACGGGAACGAGCGAAGGGCGGCGAGGGTCGACCAGGACGACCGTCATGTCGCCTGTCGCTTATCACTCATTGCCCCACCTCCGAACTTCGTTATATCAACACCTTCCTGGGGCTTTCCATCGAGGGCCAACACCAAACCGGCAACCATGGCAACCAGTTCAAGATCACGAATACGAGGCGCCCCGACGCCGGAACCCGCTCGCGGAATCGGCACCTGCACCGTCGACGTCGTTGCCCGGTAATGCGCACCCGGGTACAGCCGTTTGAGTCGTAGTTGCTGAGAGTCGGCCAGCGGCAGCGGCGACAGCCGCAGCGTCGACTCGGACACCGCGCTGATTTCGGTGATCCCGTACTGACGGAACAACAAGCGCAATCGCGCGACAGCAACCAATCGTTGCGCTGAGGAGGGCAGCGGGCCGTACCGGTCGACAAGTTCCTCGACCACGGCGTCCACGGCGCCGTCGTCGGCGGCCGCCGCCAACCGCCGGTAGGCCTCCAGCCTCAGCCGGTCGCTGGCGATGTAGTCGGGCGGCAGGTGCGCGTCGACCGGCAGATCGATCCGCACATCCTTCGGCTCCTCAGGCGCCACAATGGTTTTCCCGTCGGCCGCCGCGCGGTAGGCCTCGACCGCCTCGCCGACCAGCCGCACATAGAGGTCGAAGCCGACCCCGGCGACGTGTCCGGACTGCTCGACCCCGAGCACGTTTCCGGCGCCACGGATTTCGAGGTCCTTCATCGCGACCGCCATGCCCGCGCCCAGTTCGTTGTTCTGCGCGATCGTCGCGAGCCGGTCGTAAGCCGTCTCCGTCAATGGCACCTCGGGTGGATACAGGAAGTACGCATAGCCACGCTCGCGGCTGCGGCCCACCCGGCCGCGCAGCTGATGCAGCTGCGACAGGCCGAACGTGTCGGCGCGGTCGACGATCAACGTGTTCGCGTTCGAGATGTCCAGGCCGGTCTCGACGATCGTCGTGCACACCAGGATGTCGAACTCGCGGTTCCAGAATCCCTCGACCGTGCTCTCCAATAGATCCTCAGGCATCTGCCCATGGGCGACCGCGACGCGGGCCTCCGGCACCAGCGCGCGCACCCGGGCGGCGGCCTGGTCGATCGACCGCACCCGGTTGTGGATGTAGAACGCCTGCCCGTCGCGCAGCATCTCGCGCCGTAACGCCGCCGCGATCTGCTTGTCGTCGTGTGGCCCGACATAGGTAAGCACGGGGTAGCGCTCTTCGGGCGGGGTGAGGATCGTCGACATCTCGCGGATGCCCGCCAGGCTCATCTCCAGCGTGCGCGGGATCGGCGTGGCGCTCATCGTCAGCACGTCGACGTGAGTGCGCATCGACTTGATGTGTTCCTTGTGCTCGACGCCGAAGCGCTGCTCCTCGTCGACGACGACCAGGCCGAGGTCTTTCCACGTCACGCCGGTCTGCAGCAGCCGGTGCGTGCCGATCACGATGTCGACCGAACCGTCCTTCATGCCTTCCAGCACCACCCGCGACTCGGCGGGGTCGGTGAACCGGGACAGCCCCTTCACGGTGACCGGGAAGCCGGCCATCCGTTCGGAGAAGGTCTGCAGGTGCTGATCGGCCAGCAGTGTCGTCGGCACCAGCACCGCCGCCTGCTTACCGTCCTGCACGGCCTTGAACGCCGCCCGCACCGCGATCTCGGTCTTGCCGTAGCCGACATCGCCGCAGATCACCCGGTCCATCGGGACCGGCTTCTCCATATCGGACTTGACCTCGGTGATCGCGGTCATCTGGTCGACCGTCTCGGTGAAGCCGAAGGCGTCCTCCATCTCCGCCTGCCACGGCGTGTCCGGGGCGAACGCATGGCCCGGCGAGACCTGACGCTTGGCGTACAGCGACACCAGCTCGGCGGCGATCTCCCTGACAGCACTGCGCGCCCGGCTCTTCGTGTTGGTCCAGTCGCTGCCGCCAAGGCGGGACAGCGTCGGCGACTCACCGCCGACGTAGCGGGACAGCTGGTCCAAGTAGTCCATCGGCACATACAGCCGGTCGGAGCCGCCGCCGCGCTTGCTCGACGCGTACTCGAGCACCAGGTATTCGCGGCGCGCGCCGCCGACCACCCGCTCCGTCATCTCGACGAACCGGCCGATGCCGTGCTGGTCGTGCACCACCAGATCGCCCGCGGTCAGCGCCAGCGGGTCGACGACGTTGCGTCGCTTGGCGGCCAGTCGCTTGCCGTCGACCGCGGTCGCCCGGTTGCCGGTCAGATCGGTCTCGGTGATCACGACGAGGTTGGCCCCGGGAATCACGACACCGTCGTGCAGCGGCCCCTTGAGCACGCCGACGACGCCTACCTTCGGGGCGGTGCCGCCTTCCAAAAGGGTTGCGGGAGTGTCGGATTCAGCAAGTTGCTCTACGACGCGGTGCGCAGTGCCGGTGCCAGGGGTGACGACGGATGCGTAGCCACCGGTCGCAACGTGGGCGCGCAGCATCGCGAAGATCTCGTCGACGCTGGACTGCTGACCACGCGCCGACGGCGCGGGCCGGATGTCGAGCTCGATCGCCGCCTCGTCGGAAAGCTGTGACAGCGTCCACCACGGGTGGCCGCCTTCTCGAGCCGCGGATCGAGCGTCGTCCAACTCGACGAATCCCGATGCGCCCAGCGCCTCCAGATCGATCGGCACGCCGCCGCCAACCGCCGCCGTCGACCACGACGCCTCGAGGAACTCGCGGCCGGTCTTGATCAGATCGGCGGCACGGGTCCTGACCTTCTCGGGATCGCAGATCAGCAGCGGGGTCCCTGCCGGCAGGTGATCAGACAGCGTCGACAATTCCGTCGGCCTCAACAACGGCAGCAGCGCCTCCATGCCGTCCTCGGGGATGCCCTCGGCCAGTTTGGCCAGCATGTCGGGCACGCTGCCGGGCACGCTGTTCTCCTGCACAGGGTGCTCGGCGGCGAGCTTGGCCGCTCGGCCGCGGACGTCGTCGGTGAGCAGCAGCTCCCGGCACGGCACCGCGATCACCCAGTCGACGGCGATCTCGGGGATGGAGCGCTGGTCGGCGACGGAGAACATCCGCATCTCGGACACCTCGTCACCCCAGAACTCGACGCGCACCGGGTGCTCGGCCGTCGGCGGGAAGACGTCGAGGATGCCGCCGCGCACCGCGAACTCGCCGCGCTTGCCGACCATGTCGACGCGGTCGTAGGCGAGTTCCACGAGGCGCTCGATGACGGTGTCGAATTCGGCCTCAGCACCGATTGTCAGCGTCACCGGCGCCGTGTCTTCTACGTCACCCGGTCGTTGCGCCATCGGCTGCAGCAGTGACCGCGTCGTGGTGACGACGATGCGCAACGGCGGGCCGAGGCGCTCATCGTCGGGATGGGCCAACCGGCGCAGCAGCATCAGCCGCGCACCGACCGTGTCGACGCCGGGCGACAAGCGCTCGTGCGGAAGCGTCTCCCACGACGGGAACATCGCCACCGCCTCACCGAAAACGCCGCGCAGTTCGGTGGTCAGGTCGTCGGCTTCCCGACCCGTCGCGGTGACGACGAGCAGCGGACCAGCTTGCGCGAGCGCGCTCGCCGCGAACACCCGGGCACTGGCCGGGCCGACGAGGGTGAGATCGCTGGGCCTGTCGGCGGCGCGGCGGGCGACATCGGCCAGAGAGGGATCCCGCAGCGCCAGGTCAACGAGCCCCGCGATCGGGGTTTGAACATGGGCGGTCCCCGATGCGGTCATGATGTACCCATCCTAGGCAAGCGCCGAAGTACTTGCGGGAGCGCCCAAACGGACAACCGGGCGCAAAAGTGCGAGTGAAATCCGCCGAAACGTCGATCTCGGGGGCCCGACCGTCAATCGTCGAGCAGCAGCGGGTCGTCCTCGAGGTGCGCCAGGCCGTTCCAGCACAAGTTGACCAGATGCGCGGCGACGACTTCCTTCTTCGGCTCGCGCACGTCGAGCCACCACTGGGCGGTCATCGACACCGACCCGACCAGCGCCTGGGCGTACAGCGGCGCCATGTCGGGGTCAAGGCCGCGCCGGGAGAAGTCGCCGGCCAGGATCGACGACACCTGGTTGACCGCGTCGTTGAGCAAGGTCGAGTAGGTGCCCGACGTGATGGCCGCAGGCGAGTCGCGAATCAAGATGCGGAACCCGTCGGTGCGCGCCTCGACGTAGGTCAGCAGCGCCAGCGCCACCCGCTCGATCCGTAGCCGGGACCGGTTGTTGGTCATCCTGGTCAGCGACGACGTGATCCCGTCGAGCAGCGCGGACATCTCACGGTCGACCACCACCGCGTAGAGCCCTTCCTTGCCGCCGAAGTGTTCGTAGACGACGGGTTTGGAGACGTTGGCCCGCTGCGCGATCTCCTCGATGGAGGTGCCCTCGTATCCGCGCTCGGCGAACAGGGTTCTCGCCACATCGATCAGCTGATGGCGCCGCTCGGCGCCGGTCATCCGCGCGCGGGGTGCACGCACTTCCTTGTCGGGTGCTGCCACGTCTTTCAGGGTAGAGCGTTCGACTAGCATCACGAGTTGATCAGTCCGTCGTGGTGTAATCGGCAGCACCTCTGATTTTGGTTCAGATAGTTCAGGTTCGAGTCCTGGCGACGGAGCGAGCCTTGGCGAGCGACTATCGACATGGAGCTCTATGTCCAACGTGCACGGTGAGGCGGCGGTCCTCGTCCTAGCCGCGGGGGCCAGTACCCGCATGCGCTCAGACACCCCGAAGGTGCTGCACACCCTGGCCGGCCGCAGCATGCTGGCGCACGCACTGCATTCGGTGGCCAAGGCGGCCTCGGGACAGCTCGTCGTCCTGCTGGGCCATGACCGCGACCGCATCGCGCCGGCGGTCGCCGAGCTCGCCGACGAGCTGGGCCGGCCCATTCAGGTCGCGGTCCAGGAGGAGCAGCTGGGCACGGGCCACGCGGTGCGCTGCGCCTTGCCGACGCTTCCCGAGGACTACACCGGCATCGTCGTCGTGACCTATGGCGACGTGCCGCTGCTGGACGCGGACACGCTGGCCGGCCTCATCGCCGCGCACAGCGCCGAGTCGGCCGCGGTGACCGTGCTCACCACGACGTTGCCCGATCCGACCGGCTACGGGCGGATTGTCCGTACCGCAGACGGTGAGGTGATTGCGATCGTCGAGCAAGCCGACGCCAGCCTGGCGGAGCTGGCCATCCAAGAGATCAACGCCGGCGTCTACGCGTTCGATGTCGCGGTGCTGCGCTCTGCGGTGAGCCGGCTGCGGCCCCACAACGCCCAGCAGGAGCTCTACCTGACCGACGTGATCTCGATCGTCCGGTCAGATGGGCTGGTCGTGCGGGCCAAGCACGTCGATGACTCAACTTTGGTCGCCGGAGTCAACGACCGGGTGCAATTGGCGGAGCTGGGCGCTGAGCTGAACCGGCGCATCGTCACCGCACATCAGCGGGCGGGTGTGACGATCATCGACCCCGCCACCACCTGGATCGACGTCGACGTCACCATCGGTCGCGACACGGTGGTCCACCCGGGCACCCAGCTGCTCGGCGCGACGCGGATCGGCGGGCGTTGCCAGATCGGCCCGGACACCACGCTGACCGACGTCACCGTCGGCGACCAGGCCGTGGTGGTGCGCACCCACGGCGGCCAGTCGGTGATCGGTGACGGTGCAGCTGTCGGGCCGTTCGCGTATCTGCGGCCGGGCACGGTGTTGGGCGCCGACGGCAAGCTCGGCGCCTTCGTCGAGACCAAGAACTCATCCATCGGGGCAGGCACGAAGGTGCCGCACCTGACCTACGTCGGTGACGCCGATATCGGCGAGCACAGCAACATCGGCGCGTCGAGCGTGTTCGTCAACTACGACGGAGAGAACAAGAGTCGGACCACGATCGGTTCCCACGTCCGGACCGGATCCGACACGATGTTCGTCGCGCCGGTGACGGTCGGCGACGGTGCCTACACCGGCGCGGGCACCGTGGTGCGCGAAGATGTGCCGCCCGGTGCGCTGGCGGTGTCGGCGGGCCCGCAGCGCAATCTCGAGGGCTGGGTGGAGCGAAAGCGGCCCGGATCAGCTGCGGCGGAGGCCGCGCGTAAAGCCCGCGTGAATCCGTCCGAGGCGCCGCCCGACGACGAGTGACTGGACGCCTTCCGTTGGCAATCTGGTAACCCCGCAGCGCACAGGCCGAAAGGCTACGTACGATTACGTCGTATCGATCCCCGAGCAACGAGGGCGCACAGTGGGCACCGAGTGGACCGACAACCGCAAGAATCTGATGCTCTTCTCGGGCCGCGCGCACCCCGAACTGGCTGAGCAGGTGGCCAAGGAGCTCGACGTCCCGGTCACCGCGCAGACCGCGCGCGATTTCGCCAACGGCGAGATCTTCGTCCGCTTCGATGAGTCTGTCCGCGGCTGCGACGCGTTCGTCCTGCAGTCGCATCCATGGCCGCTGAACACATGGTTGATGGAACAGCTGATCATGATCGACGCGCTCAAGCGCGGCAGCGCCAAGCGGATCACCGCGATCCTGCCGTTCTATCCGTACGCGCGTCAGGACAAGAAGCATCGCGGCCGCGAGCCGATCTCGGCGCGGCTGGTCGCCGACCTGCTCAAGACGGCGGGGGTCGACCGGATCATCACCGTCGACCTGCACACCGACCAGATCCAGGGCTTCTTCGACGGACCGGTGGATCACATGCGCGCGCAGAACCTGCTGTGCGGTTACATCTCCGAGAACTACGCCGACCACGACATGGTCGTGGTCTCCCCCGACTCCGGCCGCGTGCGAGTGGCGGAGAAGTGGGCCGACGCACTGGGCGGCGTGCCGCTGGCCTTCATCCACAAGACACGTGACCCGCTGGTGCCCAACCAGGTGAAGTCCAACCGCGTCGTCGGCGATGTGCGGGGCAAGACCTGCATCCTGACCGACGACATGATCGACACCGGTGGCACGATCGCCGGTGCGGTGAAACTGCTACAGGAAGACGGTGCTCGCGATGTCCTTGTCGCCGCGACGCACGGTGTGCTGTCCGATCCGGCACCCCAGCGGCTGGCCGAATGTGGCGTGCGCGAAGTGATCGTGACCAACACGCTGCCCATCGGCGAGGACAAGCAGTTCCCCCAGCTGACCGTGTTGTCCATCGCACCGCTGCTGGCCAGCACCATTCGAGCAGTATTCGAAAACGGTTCGGTCACAGGCCTTTTCGATGGGTCGGCGTAGTGGCGAAGAGCGTCATCTATCACAATCCGCGGTGCAGTACTTCACGCAAGACCCTCGATCTGTTGCGGGACAACGGCGTCGAGCCGGAAGTGGTCCAGTACCTGAAGACGCCCCCGACGCGCGCCGAGCTGGTCAAGATGATCAAGGCCGCAGGCATCGACGTACGCACCGCGGTGCGTAAGCGCGAAGCGCTGTACACCGAGCTCGGGCTCGCCGACGCATCGGATGACGAGCTGCTCGACGCGCTGGCCGAGCACCCGATCCTCATCGAGCGCCCATTCGTCGTCACTCCCAAGGGCACCCGGCTCGCACGGCCGATCGACGCGGTTCGCGAGATTTTGTGACTTTTCGGCACTGGGCCGCAGCCGCCACCCTTGTGGTGCTCGCCACATCGGGCTGTGGCGCGGAACAGCCTGACTATCACTCGCTGTGGACGACGTCGAGCACGACAGCGCCGCCCACCTCCGCGGAAGCGCCGGTCCCGATCGGCAAATTCCTCGAGGACGCGGGTGTCACCGGCGAA
>Ga0105242_10000332_pt1 | contig 37960 bp, 56 predicted proteins | sample KBSM24metaG_FD_81521 | JGI IMG/M metagenome (GOLD analysis project Ga0105242, IMG submission 81521) | Miscanthus rhizosphere microbial communities from Kellogg Biological Station, Michigan, USA - KBS M2-4 metaG | ecosystem: Host-associated > Plants > Roots > Rhizosphere > Soil | place...
ACCCCCTGAAAGCCCAGTTGCGGGCGCGCGACCAGGCCCCCCACGTCGGCCGGGGGCCCGGGGCCTTGACAACCCCCCCCCAAAAAAAAAGGGGGGGGGGGGGGCGGTGACCGACGACGAGGACGACCACAGCTTTGTGATCGTGCTGACGCCGTCGCAGCGGATGGCGCTGATCGACATCATCACGGCGGTGATCCATCCGCCGCTCCAGATGCGGGTCTACGTCGACTTCCTGCGCGATGTCGTGACGACACCGTCGGAGCTCGTGGACCTCGTGACGCACGCGTCGCCGATCCGCGCCGACGACCTCCTCGACGAACAGGCGATCGAACTCCTCGACGTGTTCGAGCGGCTCACCCCGGAGGTGCGAGCCGCCACGCTCGGGCTCGTGCGCCGCGCCGCACACGCCCGACCCAGAGAAGGACGACGCAGACCTCATTAACAAGGAACAGACCCCCATGAAAGCGAAACGCACGCAGGTCGAACCGAACATCTACCAGTACCCCGACGGCCGCTACGAGATCCGGTTGATGGTGGCGGGGCGCACGCTGCCGCCGGAACGCTTCCGGGCCGACACGTCCCTGACCGTGATGCGTGACTGGATCGCTGGCGTGCGGAAGGATGGCGCCGCCGCAGCGGTTCGGGTGAGTGCCACGGCGCCTGGCAGCGGGAGTCTCGAGGAGGCCGCCCCCGCGTTCTTCCGGCAGATCCAGGGACGGCCTGGGTCCGCGGCGGACCGCTCCCACTTCCGGGCATGGTTCGATGTCGTGGTCGACGGCCGGCGCCTCGGGGCCATGTCACCGCACGCGATTCTCACGAAGCACATCAACGAAGCGATCGGGCAGTGGCAGACAGGGGCCTCGACCCACACGACCCGCACGGTGCGCGTCGCCGGCTACGCACGCGGGGGCAGGGTCCTCCCCGGCCATGTGCGCAGTGTGCCGGCCACGAGCAGGCGCGTCGTCTCGGCGCTCACGATCCGACATCGCTGCCGGGTACTCACGGACTTCTTCCACGCCCTCGGGAAGAAGACGGACCCGACGCCGGTGGACGACGCTAAGGTGCCGAAGCGCGGGCGCGCGTTGCCGGTGACGGTGCCGCCGGCCATCGTGATCGCCGTGCTCCAGCGCCTCGCGGCCCTCGACGCCCAGACCTACGGACGCTTCGCCGTCGCCGCCACGACCGGGCAGCGGCCGTGTCAAGTCGGGCGGGCACACCCTGAAGACGTGGTGCTGGACAGCCCGCGCCCCTACTGGATGGTCCGGCCCGCGAAAGACGAGCCCGCGCACCTAGTCGAACTCAACGAGATCGCCGTCGCCGCCTGGCACGCGTTCATCGCCGCTGCCGCCTGGAGCTTCGAGAAGGGCGGCTTCGACACCAGCCGCTACGGGCGGATCATTCACGAGGCGGGCTGGCCGAAGGGCGTGCGGCCCTACAACGCGCGGCACTCACTCGCGGCGGCGATGGCGGCCGAGGACTGCACGCTGGCCGACATTCAGGTCCAGCTCGGACACCTGGACCCGAAGACGACGAAGATTTACACGCCGTTCGTGCGCGCCGCGCGGCCGCGCGAGGTCAGCGAGCGGACAGCCGGGTATCTGGCCGAAGCATTTAAACCGCGATTGGTGAAGGGGCAACCATGATCGACGTCAAAGCGTTACGGCAAGAGCTGGGGATCACGCAGCAGGAACTCGCGCGGCGCGTCGGGGTCGAAGTGCTGGCGGTCACACGCTGGGAAGCAGGCATCATGCAGCCGAAAGGGCAGCGGCTGGCGCGGCTCATCGATCTGTCGCAACAACGGCGGCTGGTCGTGCCAGTGGCGCAGGCCGCCTCGCCACCAACCGAGAGCGACATGATGGGCCGCGAAATTCTCCGGCTCGGCGAGGCAGTCCGTCGGATGGGCCTGAAGGACGAAGGCCACGGCCGACGCTCTGACCATACGATTCGCAAAGCGATTAAGCTCGGGCGCTTGCGGGCATGGAAAGCGCCGGGGTACCGGGCCACGATCGCCGAATGGTGCTTCTTTGCGGATGACTTTGAAGCATGGCGGCTGGAGCACTATCAATCGCACCGAGACCCCCGTCGCAACGGGGCAATCGAGCCAGAAAAAAGATACTAAAAAAGATAGGTGGGGGCCAAACCGGATTTGGCCCCCTTTTGGCCCCCGACGGAATGTTTAGGAAAAAGACGGATAAAACTGGCGGGCGATTTGGCCCCCCGACGCGCCGGTTAGACGGGCGATTCCCTCAAAAGTGGCCGAAATGTTTAGGGTTTTGAGGGATTGGGGTTGGTTGCGGGGGCGGGATTTGAACCCGCGACCTTTGGGTTATGAGCCCACAAGCTGGATCGTTAACCCTTGCCGTGTCTAGCGTTTAGGCGCCTTCGCTCTTGCCCCACGTTGGCCCCTGTCCTTGGCCCCTTGCTATCTTGATAACCTTGATATACACTGCGTCTCATGACGTCCAAGAGCAACACGGCGATCGGCCCCATGCAGCGCGAGTGCGCGTGGTGCCACACGGTGATGCAGTCGGGCACGCGGCCCGCCACGCACGGCATCTGCCCCGCGTGCGTCGCCAAGCTGGAGTCCTGAGAAAATGAACACCACACGACGCCAACTGATGACCCTGCGAGACGCCGCGATCAAGAGGGGCGACTTCGCCACCATGAACGCCCTGACCCTGCAAATCGCCACACTGCCGCTCGCGGGCGTGCCTGAACTAACCCAGCGCGACATTGACCGGTACGTGGCTGGGAAGAAGACGCGCCGTGGCAAGTAAGCCTACTGCTGCTGAGGCGAAAGCCACTGCGGCATTCATTCTCCGCCACAACGACCCCGACTTCTGGCGCCGCGTGAAGTCGAAAGCGGCTGCCGAGGGCGTGACGATCAAAGACTTGATTCTGCGCCTGCTCACGACCTGGCTCGGCAAGAAGTAAACCCATCGGCCGGTGAAAGTGTCAGATGCGAAATTTTGTGCTGGCGATTGGCGCCGTCGTCGCCGGGTTGTGGATCCTCGTGTTCGTGCTCACTAAGGCCGAGCCGCAGAAGCCACGGCCGACCGCCGCCACGATGAACCACACGGACTGGCATATCGCCGACCGCCAGAACGAAGTGAAGTGGATCGGCGGGCACTGTTACGCGCGGGCGCGCGACGGCTCGACCGTGACCAAGAGCGGGGCCGCGGGCCTCGTGGCGGTAGGCGAGAAGTACTGCATTTTCCTCGGCGCGAAGGACACGCCCTTCGGCGTGCCTGACGAACGATGAAGGACCGCCTGGCCTACTCCGGGTGGCGGGCGGGCCGGAGGCAAAAGCGCGCCCACGCGGCGATGCGTCGCGCGAGCGTGGCCCGGGTGATCTTCGCCAGGACCGATCCCACCCGCACGAGTTCCAGATAGTAGATCTCCGCACAGGCCTGACACCGCGGCTCCGGCGTCTGCGTCGCGGTGACGGCCCCGCACGCGCAGACGTGGCAGCGGCCGACCACGGCGTGCCGCGGCAGCGCGACGACCAGCGGCACGGCGTCCGACCGGCGCGGCCCCACGAGGTGATTCCAGTACCCCACCCCCGGGCTACTCCGGGTGAGCGGCGCGCCACGCATCGTCCACCGCCAGCGAGGACGCATACGCCTCGTTGAACGCGATGATCACGTCCTCGCTCGAGGGCGCCGGGAGGTCGGGGTTCTGTTTCACGAACGCCTCCTTGAAGCCCTGAATCAGCGCCGGGAGCTGCGTGATCGCGAGCGCGACCCATTGCTCGTTCATGATTGCCCCACCATATTCAGAACCGAGTTCAACAGCTGAATGTACGGCATGAGGACCTGGCGCTCCTCCGGCTCGAGCGAGAGGTTGACTTGCTGGAGGCCCGCCTGGACGCCGGCCTTCCAGCCGCCGGGCGAGACGTGCACGGTCTTGATCGCGGCCGTGTGGAAGTCGACGACCTTGCGCGTGGTCGCCGTCGAGAAGAGCGCGGGCGTCGACTTGTTGCCGTCGATCACCACGTCGCGGAAGCGGTCGAGGTTCTTGATCACTTGCGTCCCGTAGAACGCCGCGGTCCCTTGGGGGGTCAGGTTCGGGGGCGCGTGGTTCGCGCAGCCGCCGAGGGTGAGCGCAACCACGAACGCGATACACAGGTGTCTCATCGGGGTCCTTTCAGGGGCTCCACAGGGTCCGGCCACATCCGCTCCATCCCGCACCGGGGACACGTCCAACTCCGCCCCACCGGCCCGCCGGGCGCCAGCGCGCCGTAGCCCTCGGTCATCGGGATCCCGCAGGCAGGGCAGAGACACGTGGCGTCCTTCCAGTTACTTCTCACAGCGGGCTGCCGTCCGGCGACCGCCCGCCGTTCCCGTAGCCCCAGATCCGCGCGGCGGTGTGCCGGACGTTGTCGATGGTGCAGCACGCCGCGTAGCCACGCGCGTTCGCGTCGTCCTCGTTCGGGCGGTCGTGGTCAAACATCAAGGCCGCCTGATCTTCAAAGAACCGGAGCTTGTGCCGGTTGCCCTCGCCTCCGAATTGCCAGAGCGTGTCGACGAGCCGGTCCTGCGTGTCCTTCATCGACCAGGTCGGGACCGTCTGATAGAGCAGTCCGTCGACCTCCGGGCTGATGTCATCCCAGAAGCCGAAGCGGCCGCGCGGTTCCTTGTCCTTGAACCACGACGTCTTCTCGGAACTGAAGTGCAGCCAGCACGACTTCCCCGCCGCGTGCGCGCGCTGGCCGACGTGCTTCGCCACCTGAATCGAGACGTCGCCGGGTTGGTTCCATAAGTCCCATTCCCAGCCGGGCACGAACTCGTCGGCGGCGTCTTCCTGAATCAGCGCATCCATGATCGGATCGACGTAGGCGATCCACTGCGCCGTGCTCATGTTCGCGGGTTGAAAGCATTTCGACCCGAGCATCACCGTCACGTAGGGCAGCCCGTAGTCCTTCATCCGGCGACAGCTCGCGACGAACTGCGCGAGCGACTGCCCGGCGCCGGGCGGCCCGCCGTTACTCGGGTGATTCGGATCGCCCAGCGAATCCGCCACGCTCCGGAGCCCGTGCGTGTAGCCGTTCCGCCCGTTCTGATCGAGCCAGGCGTTCTGCCAGGTCTCGTCGTACCGATCGAAGAACCACGACAGGAACCGCTCCGGGTGGTGCTCCGACGCCCCCGCCACGAACGGCAAGCCCGGCAAGGTGATCCCCCAACAGTCGGCGCGCATGAAGTCGCGCTCCTTGGGCGGCGTCCACGGCAGCCCCCGCGCGTACGAACCGGCTGGCAGCACGAGCGCGGGCCGTGTGTCAGCGTGCGGAAAAGGGCGCACCGCCGGCGTCGGCCAGACGACCGTCCGCTCTGCGGCGCGCTCGAGGCCCGCGCGCCACTCGGCCTGGTGCTGCGCAATGGCGCCGGCAATGCCCTTCGTCTGCGCGGTGTAACAAACGCGGTACATCCACGCGCCGATGCCGCGGAACTGTGCCCCCGCGAGCGTGTAGTCCGCCCGGAGCTCCGCCTCGAGCGCCATGCCCGCCGCGTCGCCGCCAATCTCTTCGTAACTCCGCAATTCAGGCATAGGACCCTTTTAGACTTGCACTGGCAGGAACCCGAGAATCCGCGTCAGCCAACCGACGAGGTTCGTCACTTGCGTGGGATCCGCCGCGACCAGCCGCGCGATGCGGATGGCGCGCTCGACGACGTAGCGCCGCTGGAGCCGCGGCCCGTTCTGCACCTTCACCGCTTCGATCGTCTTCGGCCCGGCCACCCCGTCCATGTCCATGCCGAGCACCCACTGCAGGCGCTTCATCGCGGCCCCGGCCCCGGACATCACGGCATCGTCCACCACCGCCGCGAAGAGCTCGTCCTGCAGATACCCGCGCAGCGGTTGAAACGGCGCGAGGTAGTAGCCGATCAGAATCTCCCGCGCCTGGGCTTTCGTCGGCGGCCCGGGTCGCCAGGCCTCCGGGTGCGCGCGTTCGGAGATCCCCCACGCCGTGCGGCCGCCTTTGTCGCCGAGCGTCAGGTACGGCGGCTTCCCCGGCCCTTCCCGCTCGAGGATGCCGTCCAGGATCGCGGTGGTGTTCATTTCGTCGGCGCGTCATCGCGTTTGGCGAACTCCGCGCGCACGGCCCGGACGATCGCGTCGGATAACTCCGCCTCGTTCCGTTGCCGTTCGATGCCGAGCGCCGCCAGTTTGAGGTTCACGTGGTTCGCCTCTTTGTAGGCCGCGCCGGCCGCTTCCTTCGTCGCGGCCACATCGGCCGCGAGGTGCGTGATGCTCGTCTGGACGTCGTTCGCCTTCGTTAACGCCATCACCTTAAGGTCGGTGCCGACTTCGGTCGTGTGCTCCGCGAGCACCCGCGCGGTTTCGACCGCTTGCGCCGCGAGGTCGGCGCGGTCCTGCTGCAGTTTGGCGGCGATGTCTGCCGTATGCGCCGCCAGCTTCGTGGCGGTATTGGCGGCGGCGTCGCGGCTTTCGGCCGCGGTCGCGGCGATTTCCTTCGCGGCGTACTCCCGATCTTCCTTGAGCCACTGGCGCGTCCGGCCGTCGCGGAGGAACGTGAACAGGAGGCCGACGATGACGCCGAGGAACGTGACAACCTGCGCGATCGCCGCGGCGATCAGCATGTTGCTCGAGAGCGGGATCGCGGGGGCGGCTGGGTCCATAGGGGCTCTCTACTCTTTAGTACGAGCCCCGCGCCGCTCGCTGTTCACTTTGGGACGGTCTACAACGTGCCCGCTTTCGTCCGTACTGCTGCAATCGCCTGTGCGGGCGTGATGGCCCCGAGCGGCACCGGCAACCCCGCGCGGATGACGTTCAACTGATCGATGAGGGCTAGCGCCAGTGCCTTCATGGCGATCGGCCAGTTGTCGATCTCCCGCTGGGCGTCCGCCTCCCGCATGGCGATCACCTCGGCGGCCGTCGGGACGGCGCCGAGTTGCGCGACATTCCAGATCGGGAACGTCGGCGTCGAGCCGTCGATCTCGTCGCCCGCCACCACGTAATCGACGAGCGCCGCGCCGGTTTTCCCCCGCGCGGCCAGGAAGGTTTGAATGGCTTTGTTCGTCATACGAAATAGAACCCTGACGCCCGAATCGTTTTCCCGCTTAAATTCGCGTTGGTGAGGGCCACCGCGGCGAGACTGAAGAACGCGATCGTCGTGCCGGCGCCGGCGATGAAGTTCAACATGCCCGCGCCGTAGTCGGAATACGTCGTCACGAGTGAGTATTGCTGGCCGCCCCCACCGCCGGAGGTGAAGGGTAAGCCGCCGAGCGTCGCCGTTGCCCCGCTGGCCGTCGCGGGATACGTGATCCCGAACACCACGTACACCACGCGGCCGATCTTCGTGTAGAGCGCGGGCCAGTTGCTCGTCAGCGACAACGACGCGCCGCTGCTGTCGATCGGCGTCCACGTCCCCTCTTCGTAGTCGTCCAGCACGTTGGCGCCCGCCGAGGGCACCTGCGTCGCGGGGAACGAGAGATTGCCTACTACGCCACCGGGCCAATTCGCCAGCGCGAAGGCCGTCGTCGCGAGCTGTGTCGTGTTCGTGCCGACCGCCGCCGTCGGGGCAGCCGGCGTGCCCGTCAACGTCGGCGACGCGAGGGGCGCCTTCGCGTCCAGGCTGGCCGACGAGCCCAGGACGCGCCAGCGAGCCGTCACCGAATCGTATTCGAGCACCGCGTAGCCGGTGCCGGCCGCGAGCGTGAGCGCCGCCGCCGTGCCCGTGATGAGCCGGTTCGCCGCGGTCGAGTTCGCATCCTGATCGTTGAGGACGACGGTGCCGGCGCCGACCGAGACGACCAGGAGCATTTTTCCCGGCTTGAGCGGCGCCGCCGGCGCGAGCAACCCGCGCAGCGTAATCGTCGTGGCGTTGTTGCAGCGGAGGATGTCGGCTTCGCTGTACGCCAGGTTGTCCTGGTTGCCCGTCGCCGTCGTCGTGGACTCGGCCCAGCGGCTGTCCATCGGGTCGAGCAGCACCGTCTTGACGATGTTCTTCGTCCAGACCGTGCCGACGGTATTCGACCCATCGTCGTCGGTTAACAGGTTGTAGTTCGTGCGGTCAATCGCCATGCAGGGGTGTCCTTCTTAAGCCGAGGCGGCCAGCAACTTCCGCAAGAGATCGTCCAGGCTGAACCGCGTCGAGCTCGCCGTCACCGTGAACTTCGGCGCCGTGCCCGGCGCGGTGCCGAGTTCCGTGATGGTCACGTCCTGGATCACCAGGTCGACCGGGCCGATCGGCGGCGTCGTGGTGGCGACGTGGACCGTCTTCCCGCTCTTCGTCTTCACGTCGCGCGTCGCATAGGTGACGGTCACGATCGGTGTGGAGAAGAGCTGGAGGTTCGCGTCACAGAGTGCGGTGAGCGAGGCTTCCCCGCGGCGTTCGTCGACGATCACCGGGCCTTCGTAGATGCCGTCGGCCGGCGTGACGCCGTTCGCGGCATCGACGGCGGCTTGCGTCGCCTGCGCGGCGAGATCGTCGCGCTGCACCCAGATCGAGACGGGGGTGCCGTTGAGCGCCGCCAGCGTTAAGCCGGTGACGCCAATCAGTGCTGGCGACTGCGTGACGACGCTGTTGTACGGAATGGTCGTCGTGATGGCCCCGGCGCCGCTCGTCGGGATGCCGGTCAAACTGTTGCCGCTGATGCCGGTATACCGCAATACCTGCGAGCCAACGAGCACCCATCCGCCGCCGCTCGCGAACGCGCCGACACCCGCCGTCACGAGTGCCGACGTGCCCGCGTTCACCTGCCCGAACGGCTGCGGAAGGAGTGACGTATCCGCCGTCGGGGCGTTCGCGCCGAGCGAGCCGTCGGCCGTCGCATCGGTGACACCTGACGTCGTCGTGTTGTCGGACACCGTCTGCTGGAGCTTCAACTGCGAGCCGTTCACCGCCGTCCGATAGATCTTGCGCGCGGTCGTGCCGGTCGGGCCGAGCGGCAACACCGGAATAGCGACTTGATTTTTGACGCCGGTTGCCGTGTTGATGTTCGTCAGTGCGGCGCCGCGCGAGCCGTCCGCCAGATTGTCTGTAATGACCGTCGTGGTGTTATCGGCAATCGTTGCAACGAGCGCCCACGGCCCGGCCGCGGCGAAGGCTGACGAGATCGATCCGATGCTGCGGTAAATCTTGCGGCCGGTGACGGTTGGATCAGCCGAGATCGGAATACCGCTCAACGCAAATGCGTTGTTGCTCGCGGACGTGAATCCCGGATTGATTTCATTAAACGATTCTGTCTCGCCAACGGCCGTCGTGTACGTCACGCGGTACCCGTACCATTTGCCAACCACGAGCCCGCCGCCGAGTTGCGGACTCTTGAACAGCGCAGTTGTCGGCGGCGCAACGGTAAACGTGCCGGTCGTGATCGATGCAAGCGGGCTCGGCAGCGTCTCGCCCGACGCGGTAACGTCGGTGTTCGCGTACTGATACACGCCGGTGCCGAGCCCGGCGCCGTTTGCGAGGGCGACTGTTGGCGCGGTGCTCGGCTGCACACCGGGGCCGACGAGCGATCCGCCGCCGCCGATCATCGTGCCGGTGTAATCAACGATCTGCGACTGCGCGCCGTCCGGGGTCGTGCCGACGATCGCTTTGCCGCCGGCCGGATTGAACATCACTGCATCGGCGATTGGGATCTTCGTTTCACCGGCGGCGACGTCGGCGCGCGTTTTCTCGCCATGCCCCTTCCCGTACACGCGCGTCCTGAGCTGAGACACGTCGCGGGTCATCGTAATCGGCGGATCGTTCAGGAACAGTCCTGGCGTATCGTTGATCGCATCGGGCGGATCGGTCGTGTCCGTGAGAAAGAGATACGCGTCCAGATCCTCGACTTTGCAGTACCCGCCGATCGCCTTCGCCAGCCGCGCGAGGGCCGTAATCCAATCTTCCGTGCCGTCAAAGATGATCGACACCGCTGGGAGACCCGCGGCGATATTCGTCGTCGAGAATGCCGGCGCGTAGCCGCTCACGAGCGCCTGGGCAATCGTCGTGGCGGAGACGCTGACGTACGTCCCGAACGGCCGGCGCCGGTTGGCCCGCGCGGTCGTATCAATGGCCGTGCTGGGCCAGACGCGTTGTGCCGGCAGGCCTTCGTAACTGAGCCCGACCGTCTGGAGGTTCCCCGCGAAGAGGAGCCGCGGTGTATCGCTGTTGACCGTGATGCGGAGACTTTGCTCGACGGTGGGCGGCGTCGCGTCATCGATCGTCAGCGTGGCGGTGTTCGGCGCGTCGTTCAAGAGGTCGTGAATCGTCAGGCCCGCGATGCGCACCTGGGCGGCCACGCCGGCCAGGAGAATCGACACGTGGGCGATCCGGAGCGTGACGAGGGACGCGGGCTCGTAGCCCAGGCGGAAGTTACCGAGCCGCGCCGTGCCGAGGACCGCGGGCTGGGTCGGCATCAGCGTTTCGCGCCCGCGCTAAACGTCCGCATGATCTCGGCGGCCACCTTCTGCGCGACTTCGGCTGCGGTGCCATTGACGTTGATGTAGTTGTTGACGACGGTCCCGCCACTATTGGGCGTGATGAAACCGCTGGCGCCTGGCGTATAGAGTTCCGGGCCCTGTTCCCCGACCAGGTACGAGGCCCCCGCCGTCACCGGGCCGCCACTCGCGCGCGCGCCGCCGGACGTGCCATATCCCGCCAGCGCCCCCGACGTGGTGATGTAGCCCTTGTTGTCGATATACCCGTAATCACTCAACTGCTGTTGGGTGAGCTTGCCGTGGATACCAACCGGCTGCGCGCTCCCGGCCAGCGCGAAGCTCGCGGCGGCAGCTGCCTTCTGCGCGGCGGCGACGGTTTGGATCGCCCCGAGTGCCTTGTTCGCGTTCGTCACGAACCCCGTCCCGAACTCGTCGGCCGCACGCTGGGCCGCGTCTGCCGTGTCCCGATACGCTTGGATCGTCCCGTCCTTCCACTCCCCCACGTGCGCGAGGGCCGATTGGTACGTGGCCTGCGCCTTGTCGGCGATCTGCTGGAGGCCGTATTGCGTCTCGGTGCTTGCGGTCTTCGTCAGGGCCGCCGTGTCGACCGACAGGCCATTGATCGCCGCACTCCATCTGGCCGCGAAGGCGGTCCAGAACGCCACTTGGTCTTCCGCCGAGACCTTGCCCTCGTCGATGAGCTTCTGTTCCGCCGCAGCGGCCTTCTCGAATCCGGCGTTCAGGTTGGCGAACGCCTGATCCATCTCTGTACCCGAGAGCTTGACGATTTCGGCATTGAAATCCGCCCACAGCGCAGTCACGATCGCCACGTTGGCGGCGTGATTCTTCAGCGTCTGGTCCTCGTCCTTGAACATCGCCATCAACGCGCGGCCCTGCGTGTCGGTCAACCCGTACTCGGTCTGGATCGCCTTCATCGACACGCCGGCGGCGGTGAGTTCCCGGATGTAGTCAATGAGGCTACCGTCCATGCCGTCGACCGTCGTCTGGAAACTCGTACCGGCCGAGTTGATCTGCTCCTGGGCATCGGCCCAGAGCTTCGCGAACGCGGCGCCCTTCTCGAGTTCCGCGGTGTACTTGGCGAACTGCACCGCGTTGACGCCAATCCCGGCGGCGTTCTTCGCGTTGAGCGCGCCGATCTCCTTCAGGTGTTCCAGGTTCTTGATCTGGCCGGCGTCCAACGCGACTGCTGCATCGGCCTCCAGCGCCGCCATGAACCGTTCGGCCGACGTGCGCGTGTCGACCGCGGCCTTGACGTCGTCGTGCGCCCCGGCCGCCTTCTTCGAGGTGGCCGCGTTCTCCTCGGTCTTTTTGTTCAAATCGTCGAGGAGCTTCGCAAGGTTCGTCGTGACGGTGCCGAACCCCGCCGACGACAACGCCGCATCCTTCGTCATGGCCCAGAAGATCGCCCACTTCCCGGCGCCCCTGTCGGCCGCGTCGTTCAACACGTTGAAGCCCTGCGCGACCGGGCCGATCATATTGGCCGCGATCGAGGACAGGTTCTTTTCGGCGCGGGCGATCGATTCCCCGAAGGCATCCATCGCGTCCACGGACTCCGTACTCGCGACGTGATTGAGCTCTTCCCACGTCGCGAGCGCGCCTTTGATCCCTTCGGAGGCCCCAGCCATCGCGGCGCCCAGCTTGCCGTTGAAGAGGTCGGCCGCGGCCGTGTCCCGCAGCCCGCCCTGCAGCGTAGCGAGCCCGGCCTCGATCTTGAGGAACAGTTCCTTGCCCTGCAGGCCGTCCACGTCTTTGAGCGACAGGCCCATCAGGTGCAGGCCAGTCGCGACCGATTCATCCCCGCCGGCGATGCCGCGCGAGAGTTTGAACAGCCCTTTGCCTAGTGTGTCCGCATCGACCCCAAATTCAGACATACCGCCCGCGAGCAGCTGCAACTCCTCCACGTTGATGTGCGTTTGCTGCCCGAGGTCTTTGAGGGCCGACGCGGAGTCGATGATGTTCCGGACAAAGGACACTGCGGCGCCCACCGAGAACGCGAGCCCGAAGGCAGCCGCGAGACTCTGCGCGCCGGACTTCAAGTCGTCGACTGCGGCCGCGACAGACTTCGAGGTGCCCTCGATCTTGCCGAGCGACCCGTTTGCCTTCTCTGCCTCGGCCACGAACTGATTGAAGTCCGCCTCGAATTTGGCAGCGATGGCCATCTACGTGACCCCGTCCGGCTTCTCGTTCAGCATCTCGATCAATACCTCGTAGTCATCCACGTCTAGTTCACGGACCCACTCGACGCGCCAACCGCAGCGGAGGGCAAGGGCGAGATCGCTGCGGACTCGATCGCGCCAGCCGTCCCGTTTTTTTCGGCCGCCCGTTCGTCGGCCATCGCGCGCTCATGCGCGTCGATCGCGGTCCTGATTTCCTCGAAGGACTCGGGGTCGATGGAGTTCAGCGCGGCCTCGACCTCGTCGGCGGACTTCCCGCGAATCTCGATCACCTGATCGTCCAGGCCGATGAGGGACCAGTCGACCAGGAAGGCGAGAACGCGGTCCATCCCGAGGAGGCGCAGATTGACGCGCGACCCGACGACGTCCGCTTGATATCGACGCGCGAACGCTTCCTGTTGCTCGCCGTGGTTCAGGCGCTTTTTGACGAGGAGCCAGTCCCCGTTGGAGATGGTGAGTCGTTTGGTTTCAGGTCGGACGACACGCGAGGCCATACATTTGACTCGTCTCCCCTCATTGCAGCGGGTTGCCCAAGATCGCCCGGAGTTCGCTCGTTCCCACGGTCACGTCGACCAGTTCCCAGCACCAGCGCCCGCGGTCCCGCGGCGCTGTAAAGAGCAGTTCCTTCAACTTCGCGGCTTGCTCGACTTGCCACCGATCGCGGGAGGCAAGCGTGGCCGTGAGTTGCCAGCCCCCTACCGCCTTCGTGATGCGCCAGGTCGTCAAGGTGGCGACCGGCCGATACCCCCAGACGAGCGACGCGGGCCCCGCCGCGCCGCCCCCGTTAATCGTGAGGGCCTCGAACAGGGGTCGGCGTTCTACGGCGTGATCCACGTGCCGGCCGCTTTGAAGCTGCCCGACAGCTTCGGGGCGCCTTTCACGGTGCAGTCGATGTCGGCGTCCATGTAGGCCAGCCCGCCGAAGAGGAACGTCGCCTCCGTCGAGTTTGGGGCGAGCTCGAGATACCCGGGCACCGTCGCCTTACTCGCGGCGACGAGGACCGTGCTGGCCGAGTTCCAGAACCCGGTGAGCGAGCCGCTGATGTCCATCATGCCCGGCACGTACACCTTGTTCGTGTCGCCGAAACAGGTGACGTCCTCGTACTCCTGCTTCAGACTCAGCTTCCAGCCGTTCATGCTGATCACGGTCAGCGGCACTGCCGGCGAGGGCAGACCCGTCGCGTCCCACTTCACCGTTCCGTAGCGTCCCGTCAGAATCGCCATACCTCACACCCTTTCGATCGACTCGTTTACGTCACTGAGAATTGGACCCGATAGTTCCCGCCCCGCCGATACCAGCGGAGCACGGGATCGACGTCGTCGACCTCCGTCAGCCGCACGCGCGACTCGCGATAGGTCGTCATCCACGTGTAGCCGGTCACGCCGGTGACGGGTGACCCGGGCGCCAGAATGGGCGAATCCTCGAGCAGCACATCGATCCGCGCCGCCGCCGCTTTGATGTTGCCGCCCGCCGTCGAGAGCATCCGGGCTTCGATGAGATACAGCGCATCCTCATATGCCCGTCCACCAAACCGCGGCTCGTCGACCTCGTCCACCAGGCTCACGATCACAAAGCGCGTCGCGCCGGGCGGCGCTTCGTCGACGTACACGCCGTTCGGACACAGCGTCAGGAGCGTCGTGTCGGCGCCGAGCTTGGCGACGATCGCCGCGTCGATGTCCGAGGAGTCGTGGCTCATTCACCGGCCACCGACGTGGCCCCGCGGCGGAGCATCATCGTTTTGATGCGGTCGACGACCGCCCGCTTCCCCTTCGCGACGGTCCTTGTGAAGATGTGTGTCGGTGGCGTCTTGCCCCACATGGCGCCCGTCTTGTGATCCTTGCCGCCTTTCGTCACGTAGTGCCGCGCCTGCGAACCGTTGTCGAACAGCCACGCGAGCGGCGACCCGCTCTTCAGCACCAGCCCCGTCGTGAACTGCCCGGCCACCTTGAGCGCCGAGATCGTCAGCCGCTTCTGGAGCGTGCCCGTCTTGCGGTGCGCTCCGTAGACGGCACTGATCACGACGTACGCGGCATTGACCTCGCCTTCGATGATGTGATGCGCCTCGACGGCACACGCCTCGGGCAGGGTGCGCAACGCCTCGCGATACTCCGCCATCCCGTCCCACACGACGAAGGCCTTGCCCATACGCCCCTCCCTTACGCCGCCGGGGTATTCGCGATGACCGCGGCCGCGAGGGCGTCGCCGCTCGTCTTCAGCGAGTCGGTCAGCGCCTGCAGCTTCGCCGGGTCGGTGCCCGCTGCGGCAATGCGCGCCGCGATGCCGTTGATGAGCACGAGCGCCGCGTTTTCCGCGTCGGTATTCGCCGAGACTTGCGTGGTCAGGGTTGCGAGTTCATCAGCCATGAGTGTCTCCAGCGCCTGGATGGCGCCTAACTGTTTCAGGATCCGATCGAGTTTGTGATTCACGTCGTCGTCGCCGTGGAGATAGATATGCACGTCCATTTACGACACGACCTCCGAGACGAGGGCCACGGTTTCGACGCCCGCGCCTTCCGTGTCATCGACGTCAAGGACGTTGCCGGTGTGGACCTCGCCGGATCGGTCCGTCCACACGATGCGCGTCTGCGTCGTGATCCCTGCGTGGTAGCGCCCCGTGAAGATGTACGACGCGTGTGCGGTGATCGTCGCGGCGAAGTGCCGCTCGGCCGCCCGAACGCTGGCGACCTCGATCGCGAACCGCCACTCGGCGGGATTGAGCGGCGCATACGTCTGGGTGAAGCCGCCGTCGCCGTCCGGGGCCGGGGCGCCCGGGTTCGAGAGGGTTCCGACTTGGCGGAGGTCGCCGAGGACGAGGGTTACAGCCACGGGGTCACCAGCGCGGGCGTGGCCCGGAGCACCTGGGACGGCAGCGCCGAATACTTGAAGCCGTCCAGCATCATCTGGACCCCATACGGGAGCTCGAGCACCTGGCCGCGCCGGGCTTCATGGACCGCCGTCCGGAACGTGTCGAAGTGGCCGACGAGATAGCAGAGGACGCCGCGCGCGAGTGCCGGCATGTCGTCCGGCGTATCCCCATAGCCGCACGTGTACCGGATGCGCACGGCGCCCGTTTCGGATCGCCCGATCGGCCAGACCTGGCCGGCGATCGGTTCGACGACGCCCCGCTGCGCGTACGCGCCGGCCGGTGCCGAGATCCGGAAGAGGTCAACTGGCGGCGACGCGCCATCGTCGAACGACTGGAGCACGCCGGCGGCGTCGACGTACGAGACACTGACGACGGATTGCAAGGGTGGATGCGGGAGTTCGATGCGCGCGTCAATACCGCTCGCGCCGACGAACGGGAAGGCATCGAGCCACGCCTCACGCGTGGCGGTCAACAGTTGTCGACCGGTCTGCGATTCAAAGTACGAGGCCGCGGCGTTGATGTAGACGGCGATCAAGGCATCGTCCGCCGTGCCGAGCGCGCGAATGTGCAGCTTGGCGTACGCGAGCGTGAGCGCCGAGACCGGCGGGGAGGCGTCCGCGACGGAACTGATCAGCGTGTCCGTGATCGCGAGTGATGGCGTGCTCATGCCACCGCCTCGGTCTTCGGGCGGCACTCGTAGGTCACCGTCTCGTTCCAGACCAGCGCCCCGGGCGGATAGTGCGCGAGGGTCGAGACGCAGAAATCAAAGTCGCCTTCGTAGCGAAGGCCCCAGGTGCCGAGCTTGGCGGGATCATTCGGCGTCACGAACTGCGGCCCGCCGTGATTGCCACAGCGCACGGCCGGGTCCGTCCAGATCGTGCTCCCGCCGATCGTGATCATTTTGAACATCAGCGGCCGGTCGGGATGCGCCGCGCACGCCAGCCGCATGGCCGCGAAGGCGCCGGGGAGGAACACATCGTCATCGTCCAGGAACACGAGGTGTGTGCCGGTCGCGTGCGCCATCGCTGCCTGGCGTTCGCGCTGGCCCCAGTCGCCGAACGGCCCGGCCTCGAGGAAGCGATAGCCGAACGTGTCCGCCACGTCGTGAATGGCGGCCCCCGCGCCGACGACCAGGACTTCATCGCCCGCCGTCAGGAGCACGGCATCCGGCGGCGCCAACGGTTGATCGGCGAGCGACTGGAGCGCGCGCGCCAGCGTCGGCCGTCCACTCGTCGCGACAATGACCGAGAAGCGCGGCGTCATGCGAGGGCCTTGACGAGCGCGGGATACGCCGCCAGTCGGAAGATGAACGACAACTCGTCGACGTGCTGCCAGCGGACCCCCCGCTCCATCAGCGAGCCAATCAGCCGCCAGTCCCACGCGAACTCGTCGAACTCCAGATCCTCGTCGCGCAGCACCAGGCGCCGGAACAGCGGTTGCCCGAGGTCGATCCGCGCGCCGGCCGGCGGCGCCCACCGCAATTCTTTACGCCCGGCGTACTGGCACGAGCTGTAGACGAACCCGAGGCCGGGGTCGAGGTCGAGCGCGCGGACGAGCGGAGCCAAATGCCCGGGCAGGTAGGCGTTATCGTCGCTCAGGAAGCACACGTAGTCGCCGACGGCCGCGCGCAGACCCGTGCGCGCCGGCGAGCGACCCCAGTTATTCGTGCGCCGCGACAGGTTGAGATGCCGCACGCGCGGCCCGGCGTGTTCCACCAGCCGCGCAATGGCCGCCAGGACGGGCGGCGGCGGTGCGTCCGAGACGACGATCTGCTCAAGGTCCGTGAACTCGCTGTGTCCGACCGCGCGCAGGCAGCGGGCCAGGCAGTCGACCCGGTCGTACACCGTGGTGATAATGCTGACCTTCGGCGTCATGCGGCCACCGCCGATCCCACTGTGGTGAGCACAGTCTGCAGTCGAGCCGCGTAGGTGTGGCCGGCCAGCCGTGCTGCACACTGCGCCTGAACGTCTGCCGCGGTCGCCGGGTGCGCCAAGAAGTAATCCACGTGCGCCAGGCACTCCCCGACCGAGCGGAACGTCGGGAGCTCCGGGACCAGCGTCTCGATCTCCGGGCGCCATTCGCTGACGACCAGCGCCCCGCAAGCGAGCGCCTCATAGATCCGCGGGTTCAGGGACGTCGCCGGGAGGTGCTCGCGGTTGTAGTGGTGCGTCTCGCGAAACACGTTCAGCACGATCCGCGTCTGCCGATAGAGGGCCGTCGCCGCGCCAGGGTTCAGGTTGCGCGCGAGGCACAGCCCGTTGACGGCCGCGTCCGCCCATGCCCCGCCGACGACGTACGAGAGCCGGCCGGCGTTCGCGAGGGCCGCGAGATACCGTTCGCGGGTCGCGTTGCCGCCGCCGATGAACCCGACATCGCGGGTCCGCGGGTCGGTGCCGGGATAGTGGACGCGCGGGTCGTAACAGACCGGCAGGTACGACGCGTGCGGATGCCGGGCCAGCGTTGCCGGGTCGTTGACGAAGACGTACGAGAACAGCCGCGACGTCTGCGCCGTGTCGTCGACCTCATAGGGTTCATCGAGGAGCCAGACGGCCGACTGCGGCGCCTTGAAGGTCGAGTGCCAGCGGGCGAACTTGCGGCCGTGCACCACGAAGAGCAGGTCCGGCCGGAACGCGTGCACTTGCTCGAGCAGGTCGGGCGCGCTCCAGTCGGCGTGCGCGTAGTCGACGCCGAGCGCCTCCGCCGCGTGCAGGAGCCCTTGCGTGAACACGTCCCCGCACGAGAGGAACTGATAGTCGACGCCGAAGATGCGCGGCGTCATGCGGCACGCTCCAGGCGCGCGAGTTCGTCCGCGAGCGGTGTGCAGGGGAACGTCTTGAGGACCGTCCGCCGCGAGCAGTTGATCACCGGCACGCCGATCGCGGCCAGCGGCTCCACCAGACTCGGGAACGCCTCGAGCATGGCGCCGTAGGGCGACGGCTGCCGGTCCGGGTGATCCCCGTGCCAGTGCGTGCGCCCGTCGGAGGAGGGCGCCATGTCGTAGCCGAGCAGCAGGATCCGCGCGGCGCCGAGATGCACGGCCAGGTTGATCGCTTGGTAGCCGCTGTTCTTGCCGGTCCGCAGCCCGGTCGGGTCGAGCTCCAGCCCGAGCGGGCCCGTGTTGGCGAGCACGTCGACGCCGGGCCATTTCGCGGCCGCCGGATCAATCGAATACTTTGGGTTGGTGAAGGTTGGCACGCCAGAGTGCCAGGCCCACCATTTCCCGTCGCAGGCATACAGGACATCAGCCCACGGCGCGAGCAGGCACGCGGTGTTGATGGCGATCACCCGGGTGTGTCCCTGCGCCGAGACAACGTCCTCGGGCGTGAGGCTCGGCCCGCCGCCGAGCAGCACGAACGTCTCGCCGGGCCAGCGCTTCGGGACCGTCGGCATCAGCGGTAGTCCCGGCCCGGTTCGCCGCGTTCGCCCTTGGCGCCGCGGTCCCCGGGGGCCCCGGCCTTGCCCTCGCGCCCGTCCCGTCCGGCCTTGACGGCGAGCCGCCACTTCGTCGCGCCGTCGCCGGGCTTCTCACTGGTCGCGTCTTGCGCAATCCACCACGAGCCGGCATACGTGACGCCGTCGCCCTTCTCGTACAGGCGGCTCGGCTGGTAGACGCCCCGGTCGAGCACGGACGGCGCCTTGAACACCCCCGAGAGCGGCGTGCCGTCGGCCCGGACCAGTCGCCAGGAGCGCTCGTCGACTTGTTGCAGGCTGGCGCCCTCGAGCGTGCCGTCGCAGCCGGCGGCGCCGTCGAGGCCCTTCTCGCCGCGGTCGCCGGGCGCGCCGTCCCGGCCGGGCACCCCCGGCACGCCGGGTTGGCCGTCTCGGCCGTCTGCCCCATCGCGGCCGTTCACGCCGTCGGCCCCTTTGGCGCCCGGTTCTCCCGCGGCCCCAGGCGCGCCCCGTTCGCCGGGCGGGCCAGGGATCGCCGCGCGCGCTTCGAGCGCCTCGATGCGGGCCAGGAGCGGCGCCGTGGCCGCTCTGACGGCTGCCACGACCACGTCCGCGATCGTCTCGGTGTCGGTCATGCAGCCAACTTCTTCAGCACCGTCGTCAGGAGCGCGGCGCCGTCAATCGCCTTCACGGGAGGCGCCGGGGGCAAGGCCAGGGTCGGGTCGGGCGGCGGTGCCGGCGGGGGCGGCATGTCACTCCCGAGCTTCTCGAGCGGCCAGTTCTGCCGCTGGAGGTAGACCGTGTTGCCGCCGGTGACGGGCTTGAGGTTGAATTTCGCCCGCGCCTCGTTCGGCGAGTAGACGCCGCCGACGACGCCCTTGGTCGCCGCGTCCATCTTCTGGACCGAGTCCATCCGGTTCAGGGCTTCGAGGTCGAACTCGACTTCGTAGGTCGCCTTGAGCTCCAGCCCTTCCGTCAGACACAGCTCGAGCGACTCGAAGTGAATCTGGAGGCAGTCGCCGTAGTACTCCTGGCCGAGCGCCTCGACGTTGTTGTAGCTGGGGATCGGGCCGACGGCCACCTTGTACGGCGGGACGTGGAGGCAGGCGCAGACTTTCTCATCGTCCCATTTCAACTGGTCGATCAGCTGCGCATCGACGAAGGACATTGCCGTCGGCTTTTCAAACTTCAGCCCGCCGCCGAGCACCGCGACCTTGCCGACGTTCTCGGGGCCGGTGTAGTTCGCCGTCCACCAGGCTTCGAGTTTCTGTTGATCCTCGGGGCCAATATTCCCGGGCGCCGTCAGGATGCCGCCGGTCTGCGTGCCGGAGCGAAACAACTTCGTCGCGTTGTCCGTGATCGTCAACGCCTGCATCGTCGCGTGGCCGCAGGCGTAAATCGGCGACACGCCGCAGAGCGGGTGATACGGCGCGTACGCGATGTCGTGAATGATGTCGCGCGCCGGCACCACGATCGACGCCTCGTCCACGCCCGCCAGGACGTCTTGCTGCAGGGCGTAATAGACGTCGCCGGTCGGCGTGACCATCGGCCGCACGCGGGTCGGGTCGAGCAAGTACAACGCGGTGACGACGCCGCGCGCGTCGCGCTCCTTCAACGCATACGCGTTGCCGCGCGTCAACTTGCTGAGCATCCAATACGTGTAGAACTGGATCCGGTTCTGGTAGTGGTTCGGGCGACGGAGGACGGGCGAATACGCCGGGTTCTCGATCTCGGTCTCGATGCCGTTGGCGTCTTCCTGGACCAGCTTGGGGCGACATTTCGCCACGTCGGAGGCGATGAGCGTGACGCAGGCCCAGAACGTCGGGTGCGTCAGGGCATCTTCGACGGGCGTCACCACGCCGCGCTGCCAGGCGCCGGCGAATGCTTCCCGAATCACGGGCCACCAGGCCGACGGACTCGGAAAATGCGTGATGAGGTCGGCGCCGGCCGCCTTCTGGCGTGTAATCTCGAAGCCGAAGATCGTCATCAGCCCTCGACCCGCAGGTCACGCCGTTTGTAGAGCTTCTTGTCCTTCGCGGCGACGGACTCGGCCTCGACGATCCGCTCGGCCGCGCCGACGGACTCGAGCACGGCGCCCGCGTCCTCCGTGGCCTCGAAGACGTCGCCGGGCATCTGCCCTTGCGGGCATTCCTTCAGGGCTCGAAACTTCATCGCGGATCCCCTCAACGCAGGGTCAAAGCATCAGGGACGGCCCAGCCGAGCGCGGCCAGGGCCGTCCCCGTCAGACCGAACTTACGCGCGATAGAGACACGGACCGAGGTAGCGCGCCGCGCCGGTGCGCCGCAGCTTCCACGTCACTTCGCGATTCGCCTTGATGCCGAGCAGGCCGTTCTGCCACAAGCTCACGAGCGAGGCGCCCGTGCCGACGATGCCGGTCTGCAGGAGGCTCGAGTCGAGCATTTCGAGCGACGCCTGATCGCTGGCATCCACCGTGACGACGCCGTCGTCCGCCAGGTAGATGTCCCCGGCCTTGACCGCGACGATGATGTCCTCGTCCGGCGAGCCAAGCGCGACCATCGCTTCCGACGTAATCACCGGGAAGCCGAGCACGGTGCCCCCCGCCATCGTCAGGCCCGGGAAGACCGGGTTGCCGAGCGTGGTGATCATCAGCGACAGGTTCAGCGCCTCGACGGTCGACATCACGATCACGATGTCAGACGGATCCAGCAGGAGCGTCGCGAACGTGCCGAGCAGCGTCGCGAAGTCCGTGCGGAACGCCGCCGCCGTGGCCGCGGTCGGCGCGATCGGCGTGGTGTTGAACGTGATCGAGGCCGGTGACACGTTCGCCACTGCGGCCTTGCCCGGGTCGATGAAGTCAATGTCCATGCGCGCGATGATGGCGCGCGCGATATCGTCGCGCACCTTCGACTCCGCGGACGGATTCGAGAAGCGCACCTCTTCCTTCGTCAGGACGGCGAGCGCCTCGATCTTCGCCCAAGTGAGCGAGGTCGTGATCGTCGTCATCTTCGAGAGCGGGACCGGCAGGCCCTCTCCCACCCAGTACCCGGTGAGCCCCGCCGAGGCGCCCGACACGCGCGTATTGAATGGCACGTTGCGCAGCGCCGGAATCCCGTTCTGTCCGAACTTCCCGAGAATCGTGCGCGGCCGCAGATACTCGATGAAGTCGTCCATCAGGTTGTAGGGGACGAGCTCCGAGGCCCACCCGGCCGTCTGGGTGTTGCCGGCGGGAATCGCGCCTTTTTCGATCATGGTCCGGACGGCCGAGTCATCCGGATAGTACGTTTTCGCGAGGTCGAGCGCCTCGAGACGGCTGCCCTTTGATGCCGCAATGCACATCGCGTAACGGGCGAAGCCAATCCCCGGCGGGAGTTTCTTTTCGACGGTGATCACCTGGCCCGCGCGCGACCGGCCGGCCTTCTCGGTGTCGTCGCCGTGCACGACCTTTGCGGCGGTCTTCTCGCGCGCTTCCGCAGCGCGGAGCCGGACGAGCTGCGCGTCAATCTTCTCGACGTCAACGGCGAGGGTGTCGTGCTCGTCCTGCTCAGTCTCGTCCAGGGTGACGCCGGCGTCGCCGGACTTCGTCAGGAGTTCGTCCATGCGGGCGGTCTTCGCGGCGCGCGTGGCTTCCCAGGAGGCAATCTGATCGGCGTAACTTTTCTTCATGGGGCGTTCCGTGCGCATCTTCACGACGCGCGATGAGGCCGAAACGCCGGCCGGTTTGAGAGTTGGGACGTCGTCCGGCGTGCCAGGCGCGGCGAGGCCGACGTCGAGCGATTTGATGGTCTGAATGGAGGCGTCCGCATTCGCCGGAATCGTCACGGCCGAGAGCTCGAGCCACAACCACTGCAGGTAGTGAAACCCGCCAGTCGCTTTGTCGTAGGACTCTTCGAGACTCTTGAACCCGATGGACAGGCCGCGCACCAGCTTCAGCGCGATCGACTGCCAGGCCATGTCGAGGCGATCCTTGAGGGCGCCGGGCGTGTCCGTCTGCGCGATGCGGGCCTGGATCTCGATGCCGGCCGTCGTGGCTCTCGCCGCGAAGACCTCGCCAATCGGTTGTTTGGAATCGTGCTGCCACAGGAGCGGAATCGGCAGGGCGAACTGCGCGCCGTTCGGTTCGACGACGTCGCCCATCAGGTCCGTCGAGGCCGACGTGGCCAGGCCGGTGATGACGCGCTGCTCGGCGTCGATGCTTTTGAGGGTGAGGAGCGAGTAGGCGCGCTTCACCGCTTGAGTTTGCAGTGCCTTACGCTGGCCGCCTATTTCTTCGTGTTTTTCCGCTCGAGCTCTCGGCGGATCGCTTCGGGGATGCTGATGTGGTCGCGGAGGGCTCGCGCGCAGATCGCGTCGAACTGTCGGGACGGCAGACTGATGCTCACCTTGACGGACGGATCGTCGGCGTCGAGCGGCGGGCGGCCGGGGCGCCTCGCGGTCATCGCGGGCCACCTCCCAACACCAGAAGCTGGTAGACCGGGGCCTTCGTCGAGTTGTTCCGCTCCATGCGATCGATCGCCATGATCAGCGCGACGACGCCGTCAATGCGCTCCGTGGACACCTTCTTCGACGGCTTCAGGTTCCCCGTGGCGTCTGTTTCGACCGACACATTCGAGACATTCCAGCGGAGCACCGGGTGGCCGTCGTGGCGCAGCGTGCGCCCGAGCACGGCCTTCTCGAGCGCCTTCGTCGGCGCGGAGAGCGAGACAAACCCCTGGCGCATCGGCACGCAGGTAAACCCGTCCCGCTCCTGGAGCTTCGTCACCAGGTCGGTGGCATTCCAGGGGTCAAACGCCACCTCGCGCACCGCGAACTCCGCCGCCCAGTCCTTCAGGGTCTGGCGAATGTAGTCGTAGTCGACGACGTTTCCGGGCGTGGCGATCAGGAAGCCGTCGCGTTCCCACTGGTCGTAGGGCACGCGGTCGCGTTTCACGCGCTCCTGAATGCTGTCTTTGGGCACGAAGAATTGCGCCAGGACGTCGAAGCCGTCGTCGTCCGGGAAGACGCCGACGAGCGCCGTCAAGTCCTTCGTGCTCGACAAGTCCAGCCCGAGGTAACAGCGGCGGCCCTTCAGCGCGGCGCGATACTCTGCGCGCGTCATGTAAACCACTTCCCCCTGGCACCACGCGGCCGACGAAAACCAAACCACGGTTTGAAAATCGGGCAATGCCAAACGAACAACACGACCAGCACGAGAATCGCCCAAATCATGCCGTCACCACACAGCATGCGTCCCACGCCGTCAGCGCCAACCAGCGCGACGCCTGCTCCGTCCACTGGTTGAGATACAGCCGCCGAAACGTGTTCTCCTGCGCCGGAATTTCTTGCGCCCGCGCGCACGCGATCCGCATTTCCTCGAGGCTCCGGAAGTCCCCGAGGGCCGGGTTTGCCTTCTTCCACACCCGCTCGTCCGTCCAGTCCGCGCCGATCGGTGCCTCGTAGAGAATCGGCAGAAACGACGGATCAAGCGACGGGTTCTCCGCTACCTTCGTGGCGTGCGCGTAGAGTTCCCACAGAATCGAGTGGCGGTCGAAGCCGGCCGTCGTAATCGCCATCATCAGCGGCTGCGCCCGCGCGCCCTGGCTCGTCGACAGCACGTCCCATAAGTCCCGGCTCGGTGCCGCGTGGAGCTCGTCGTAAATCACGACCGACGCGTTGAATCCGTGCTTGGAGTAGGCTTCCGCGGAAATCGCGCGGTAAATGCTGTTGCTGGCCCGGTGCACGATGCGCTTCTGCGAATCAATGATCTCGACTTGCGCCTCGAGCTCCGGGTCGTTGCGGATCATCTGGGCGGCGACGTTGAACACCAGCGCCGCCTGGTCCTTGTCGGCCGCCGCGGAATACACTTCCCCGCCAATCTCCCCGTCGAACATCAGGAAGTAAATCGCCAGCGCCGCGCAGAGCTCGGACTTCCCGTTCTTCCGGGGCAGCATCAGGAGGCATTGGCGATACACCCGCCGCCCGTCCTTCCCCGTGGTGAAGAGTTGCCGCAGGATGCGCAGTTGCCACGGACGGAGATTGAACGGCTCGAGCGCGAACGGCCCCTTGGTGTGGGTCAGGTTTCCAATCACGCGAATCGCGCGCTCGGCTTGCGTCACTTGAGCCCGACCCACTTGGAGACGGCGGGCTGCTCCGTCTTCGTCGGCACATGCACGCGCGCGCGCGAGCTCGGCGTCATCCCGAACTCGGTCAGCAGGGCCCGCATCTGCGTCATGGCTTTGTCGGCAATCCGCGAGTAGGGGGTAATCATCGGGAGGTCGCCCTTGCCCTTGATGACCATGCCGAACTTCGCAATCTGCGCACTCGCGGTACGCCACTTCACGAACTCGGTGCAGTAGAACAACAGCGCATCTAAGTCCATCTCCGTCAGGACGCGGTTCCGCTCGAGGATGGGCGCGAGGCGCCGCCATTCCGCCTGGGCTTCTGGCTCCAAGAAGGCGGGCGGCGTGAGGTCGACGAGGGGCGCCGGCTGCGGTTCGTCGTCGCTGAGCTTCCGCTTTCCGGGCAACCCGCGGAGGAGTTTCAGCGCCGAGGGTTCCGGCTTACGGCCTTTCATGCGACCCGCCCACACCGGGACGGGTGCCAGCTTTGCGTGGTCGCCGCCGCGATGTCCTGCGGCACGCGCCGCACGTAGCCGAGCGCGATCTGGTCCAGGAGCCGGCCCAGCGCGCGGGCGGCGGCCGGGACGAGCACCCCGTCATAGAGGCCCCGGGCCGTGATCCCAGGCGGCACCGCGACGGCCTCCTGCTCGCAGATGTCGCCGGTATCGAGCGCCGGGGCGCACCAGAACCACGTCACGCCGGAGAACGGATCCCCGTCCGCCACGGTCCAGCGCACGGCGTCCGGCCCGCGGCGCCGCGGCAGGAGCGACGGGTGGAGGATGAGCGTTCCGAGGGCCGGCACAGCGGCCACGGCGGCCGGTAGGACGCGGCGGAGCGATGGCGCGATGGCGAGGTCGGCCCCGGCCGCGGCGGCCGCGGGGCGCCACGTAGGGGCCCGCGCGACGATCTCCCGCCGGCAGGCGACGTCGGCCGGGCCGTCCGACGGATAGACGTAGACACTACGCACATGGCACCCCGAAATACCGGAACCCCTGCACGGCGCGGAGGTGGCCGCCGAAGCCGGCGGCGATCGTGGTCCGTGACCGCGCCATACTCGCGGCCGATCGCGCCTTATTTACGCCGTGCAAGGACGCCGAGACCTGCCGCCATGCCCGATCCCGTCGCAGCGCGGCGACGAGGCCCGGATGGGACGTATGAAACAGCGACGTCGCCGGCCTGGACAGATGCCCCGAGCCGGTGCGGTACCGTTCACAGATGGCGTTGAGGAAGCGCACGCCGAGGCCCGCGCCCTGCCACTCCGGCATGATGACAAGACGACACGCACGGGCCTCGAACCGACCACGGCCGGCGGACATCGACGACACGGCGAGATGGGCGACGGGCTCGCCACCGACGGCCCCCACGTAACACCGCGCGGCCGGCATTTTCGGCAGCTTCAGATAGTGATGCGGTTCAAACATCGGCCAATAACGCCAGTCCGTCTCCCAGATGTCGAGGTCGATGACAGGGCGTCGCCGAAGCCGCCCCCGGAGAAATTGGCCCGTCGCCGTGTCGAAAATCCAGTCGGGTTCGAGCCAGTCGAGGATGTCGTAGTGGCACGAAAGCAGGACGCATTGCCCGGCCGTGCGCCGCCACGCCTTCTGAAACGCGAGCGCGCCAATCCGGGCGATCTGCCGATCGATGACGGATGTGAACTCGTCAATGACGACGCGGGCCGGCGCATCGGCCACGACGCGCGCTAGGTCCGCTCTGAATTTCTCACCGTTCGACAGGACCGGATACGGCCGCAGCCACGACGGCACGGACCCGAGCCCCACGGCCGCGAGCGCGCCGGTGACTGCGTTGAAGTCGCCGCCCGGCGCAATCGCGTCGATGATCGGCGCGTCCGCCGGCCAGCCGGTCGGCTCGTACATCGCGCCCGGAAAAATCAGGCGCCCGATCGATGTCTTGCCGGAGCCACTCGGCCCGACGACCACGCCGACGCGCCAGCCCGCGTCATCGATCGCCAGGTCCGCCTCGAGCGAGAAGTTGGCGCCGCTCTCGACGTTGAACAAGGATTTCACGCGCGCCGCCCGGTACCCGGCGTAGTCGGTACACCGGTTGTCGACCGTGATCTTCATGTGTTCACGACCTTGCAGGTATAGCCCTGCGCCGTCAGCGCGGCATACGTCGATTCCTGCTCGGCCTCGGTCGCGCAGAGCACGATCACGGCGGCCTGTCCGATCGGGAGCGACGCGGCGTCACCCGGCAACACGGCCGCGCCGAGGAGCCGCGTCAATTCGTCCGGTAGGAAGAACGCCGCCAAGTCTTCCCCGTTCTGCAAGTCCGCGGCGAGTTGTTCGACGTTCCACTCGGCTAACTCCGCCGTGCGGTTGTCGTAAATCGCCAACTCCCGCTTCTGGCTCGGCGTCAGCCCCCGCCGGCGCACCGCGACGAGCGTGTCACCGTCCGCGTCCACAATCTGTAGCTTGGTGATCCCCGCTTCTGATGCCGCCTCGACTACACCGTTACCCGCCAGGATCACCCCGTCCTCGTCTACGACAATGGACCGTGACGCCCCGACCTTCTGCAGGGCATCCACCAACATCCCCAGGTTGCGCGGGTTATGGGCCCGCCGGTTCGCCGGGTCAGGGGTCAGGTCGCGGACGTGCCCGATCGTTGGTCCTGGGGCAACCTGGCGCGAATGAGCGGGTGTCTTCGGCTTCGGCATAGGATTAGGAAACTCTCAGATCTGCGGAATGTCGCGCGGCATAGGGAAATGGTTTTGTGGCCCGGCGCCGTGAAACATTTTCACCGCCCCCCGGTCTCGCGCGCCGTCTTGCGACTGTGGCAACTCGCGCACTTCAAGACAATCCGGTTCGGGTTGCACACGATCGCTGGGTGTTGACGTTCCCAGTCTTCGAGTGCGGGTTCGTGGTCGAGGTGCAGGCTCGACCCATCGGCACTGGTGTAGGTGAACACCCCCGCATCTCGGCACGCGCTGTCCCGCATCCGTGGTCCGGTCGGGAGGGCGGCCCCACACACCGGCAGGAGACCGGCCTCCACCAACGCCGCCAGGTAGCGACGCCGGAAGGGTTGCCAGTCCTTGAACGTGTAGCCACGGTGATGCGCCGTGCCGCGCTGCTGCTCCTGCTGGCGGGCATGGGCCGGACACCGGGCCACGCCTGGCGGGAGTAAGGCGGAGCAGCCACGCACCGGACAGGGGCGGAAGGGAGCCGTCGGCATCCTTGGGCGTTTCTTCCACTATGGGTCCAGGACCGGAAGGCTGTCCGTCTCATCTCGCACACCCGGCCCGTTTGCCAAGCGATTCATGGCCCGCAGGATGATCCCGCCATCCGACCGCGGCCGCGTGTTCTGCTCTGGTTCTCTGGCCCGCTCAAGTTCCTTGTAGAGCGCATCCACCTTGTCGATCAGAATGAACGTCGCATCCCGCCAGCGTTCCTCGTTCATCGCGTCGGTGAGGTTCTGCGGGTAGTCCTGGGGTCGGCGGGAGGCCGCCGCCAACCGTGGCGCAATTAGATCATCAACCAAACCTGCATTGACATCGGCTATCGCGTGGAGCTGTCCGTCACCGTGGGCATCGGCCCGAACCTTCAGCATCTCAGCGGAGGCCGCCGCCAACGCCTCAGCGGCTTCCCGCATGAGCGCAAACACGGACTCGATGCTGTCGTGTGGCGTGACTTGTCGCAAGCGGGCGATCAGGTCGTCCGTCAGGGGGGCGCTCATGGGTTCACCTCGTAAAACGCCCGAGCGAAACCGGCGGGTGTAACCGCATCGGCCGGGCTCGCATTCTCCTGCTTCGTCCGAAACGTGCTCGGCTTCGTCCGCGGTTTCGGCTGCTTCATCGGCGGCACGAAGTCGCCCCAGATACAGGTCGGCTTGTGCCCGGCATCGCCGTATTCCCACTGGTAGAACTCCAGCCGCGCCGGCCCGAGATACCGCCGCAGTTTGTTCCTTGGGTTCTCGAGCGCCCACCACTTGAGATATTGCCGGTGGGCGAACACGACGCGGAGACTGGCGTCCACGACCGAGAGCGACGCCAACAGTTCCGCGTCGGTCGGCGGGTAACGGTTCCTGGCATAGGACTGCACGGTGCAGACGGGCGCGGCCAGAATGCCGTGAACGCCTCGCATCCGTTGCACCAGCCGCACGTCGCGCCCGTTCAGGATGTCGATGAGCTCCACGCAATACCCCGCTTCGCGGTAGGGCTGTGACCATGCGCCAGTCCCGCCGCACAGGTCCAAAATTAGCATCGGGCGATCAGGTCGTCCGTCATCGCACGGCGCCGATCGCCTGCAAGGCGCTCTGCGCGTCCACCACCATGTGCAGGGGCCACCCCCGTTTCACCAACGCGTCCTGGGTCAACGTCGTCCGGCCTCGGGCCCCTTTGGGCCCCTTCCCGCGCGGCGTCTTCGCGTCCAGCATGTAGAGCTGGCCCCGGAACCATACGAGCAGATCAAACGTGTCGAGCTGGAGATAGTCGGCGCCGACTTGCTTCAGCGCGAGACAGATCGCCGGTTCCGTCGTGTCGCGCTTCGCATTCCACCGCTTCAGGCTCATGGCTGCTCGATCCAGAACGCGCACGTCGGCCGCCCACCCGTGGCGCCTACCGGCCGACTCCGCAGGATCCCCTGGTGCTTCAGGAGCGTCAGGCAGTGCCGCACGTTCCAATACTTCTTCCCCGTCACCGCGGAGATCTCTGCGATCGTCAGTTGCTGCCGCCGCAACTGCTGGATCAGGAGGGTCAGGCAATTCTGAAACGCCTGTTTCTTTTCGACATTGTTCGGCTGGCGCAGACGCACGCGGACGGGCGCGCGGAGCGCCTTGGTGATCTCGGCATTGCAGGCGACGCGCGGCAACTCTTGGATTGCCGGCCGCACGGGCGCGTCCCGCTTGGGGTAAAACTCGACGTTCAGATACCCGCCATTCGTCCGCGGATCATCGCGGCAGCCGTCCCACACCGTGACGAACTCCGGCTTTGGGCTCATGCGTCCGCCTCGTCCTGGGGCGGCTGCGTGCGCGCCGTCACGGCGTCGGTGTGGGCGCACGCCACGCAACGAATTTTTCTCACGCGAACCGTCCGGCCGGCAGCGAGGGCCGGGAACGTCATCACCGCCAGGCGATCGCCGCGGCGGATCCAGGTGCCGCAGCGCCCACAGAAACACAACACTGACGCGCGTTCCCATCTCGTCATGCCCGTTGCCTCATCGAAATAAAGTCACATGCCGGTCGGTGCTTACAGTGCGGCTCGTGCGGACACACCCACGGTTCATAGAGGCGCGCGTGTGGCGCGGCTTGCGGTTCGTCATCCCAGCGACCGGCATTGAGCCAGGACGCCGGGTGCGGCACGTATTGCCCGCCGTCCTTGACCCACGCGTCCTGCTGTTTCTGCCACGCCAGGGTGGTGAGCATCTGCGCGACGAGTTCGCCGCTAGGCTTCAGCTTCAGCCACGTCTTCAGCGCGTCGGCCTTGCCCACCTTGCGCGGATAGAGCCGCCAGAACTCCTGGAACAGCGGCGGCGGTGCTGTTCTCTTTTCTTCTTGAAGAACTGACGAAGAAGAAGACGTACTAACCACTCCACATAGAACGGACGCGTCTCGGGACGCGTCCCGGTACGCGTTCCGTCGGCGTCCCGCTTGCTCCCGCTTTTTGAGTACGGTGTCCCGATTCTCGTTCCATTCGAGGTAATCGTGGATTTGGAAGCCGACATCATGGCGTTCCCACAGCGTCATTTTGAGGAGTTCTGCGATGCGACTTTTGGTGGCGTACCGGAACCCGATCAGGGCTCGTTTTGAGATCAATCCATCGGTGAGGTGCTTGTTGCAGTACGTCATCCCCTCGAACCACAGCCGGAAGGCGTGCGCCGACAGCTCGAGGAATTTCGGGTGGTCAATCGCGCGGTCATCGAAGCGCACCCACGGCATGCTGGCGTCCTAAAAAGGAATGTCGTCGGACGACAGCGGTGCACTCTGCACCTCGTGCGGGAGGGCCGTCACGCGCTCCACCCGATGCACGGCCACCAGGTCATGGCCCCACTTCGTCTGTTTGCTCTCAATCGTGACGAACAACCGCTCTTGGCAGAGTTGCTCGCATAAGCTGCCGAGCTGCGTCTTAATCGTCGAGAACTGCTGTCCGTTACTGTCCGTAATCAGGTATTTCGTCACGTTGGGATTCTTCGTCGGCGTGGTATCGACGCGCTCGATGAGCACAGCCCCGTCGGGGATCTCGTCGTCGGGGCAGTCGTCAGGAGAGTGTCCCGAATCTCCACCGTTCGGGACCGACGGCGTGACGCGCGGCACCGCCGGTACCAGCGGCGATGGCGCTGGAGCGTCGACGACGTAGCCCGCTTTCGGCCCGTCGGCTTGATCCAGTTCTTCCGTGGCGTAGAGCCCGGCGAGCTGCTGCGGAAAGGCCTTCCGCAGCGCCAGGGCTTCCGCGCACTTCCCGAGCATGGTGTGCGGCATGCGCTTCCACATGGGCGCGTTGTCCGGGCAATACTCCGCCCAGCGTGCGGTGGCCGAGTACGCGAACCGCTGGCCCTGCGTCATGCGGTAGACCGTGACAGACGCGGACTTGACCGCGCCGCCTTGGTCATCGAACACCGCATCATCGGAGCCCGCCATCTCACCCGACGCCGCGGCCTGGGCCCGCATGAAGTCGATCGACGTCACCGGCGTATAGCGTCCGCCGCGCTTCGTGAAGTGCAGCAGCTTGTCGAGCGGGTGCACGCCGCGCCGTTGACAGTCATAGAGGAAGAGCGCGAGTTCGTCGGGTGTGGCGTCCTTCGCCACGGTGCGCCGCACGAGCTCGAGTTGCTCCTTGGGATACGTCGCCGGCGCGGCGGATGCCTGCAACGCGTGGGGGAACGTCAATTCTTGGGGACTCATCATCGGGGGCCTCCCTCTCTTTATTGCGGCACATTGACCCAATGCAGAAAGGCCGCGCGTTCGTCAGGCGTGACCTTCAGCCAGAGCCGTTGCAGTTGTTCGTAGGCGGTCTTGTCGCGGACGATCCCGGCGGACTTTGCGGCCGCGCGCACGCTACGAAATTCGCCGCGCGCAAACGCCGCGAACGTCTCGGGATGGTCTCTGGAGAGTTTGCGAGTGAGGTAGTCGGCGCTATTGCCGCCTTTCACAGCTTTGACATTGTCAAAGCTGTGGCGTCTCCCTATCTCTCCGTTCTTGGGCAGCCGCTGCTTGGTCGCCTTCTTCGCTTGAAACAGTTGCTCGGCCCTCTTGCGCGCGGGAGCTCCCGCCTGATGCAGACGGTCAATGCACTGCGTGCCGACTTCGATGTTCTTTTCCAGAATCGCATAGACCGTGGCCCAGTCGGGAAAGTGCAACCCCGGCCACGGCTCGCCGAGGATCCAATCGCTGATCGTGCGGTTCTCAAACACGCGCTGGTCGATGGGCCTCACGAGTCGTTGCCACCCATCCGACTCCAGCATCGTCAACATCAAACGCGGCAGCGTCGTTAAACGCAGCACGGTGTCGCTTGCCATACCGAGCATGTCATTGTGATATTTACCGGCGCGGTCATCAGGAAGCGGCGGCATCGTCCTCTCCGCGCAAGAGGGTGAGCAGGAACTTCTGGAGAAATTGACGGCGTTGAACGAGTAGAGCGACGGACGTCAGCTTGTCTTTCTTGGGAATGCCAATGTGGCGATTCGCGAGCGCGTTGACCGTCTCATAGGTCAGGTCGCCACGCCCCTTCCGTCTGGCATGTAACACGATCTGACCGACGAGTTTGTCATTGCGTTTGCTCTCGTCAGGTTCATCCTGCGAGGGCGCGTCAACCGTTGGTGCGCGACCGTTCACGGCCTGCCACAGTTTTTGCGCAGTGGTGATGCTGACTGAGACGCCAGCCCGACGCATCCATGATTTCAGTTCATCTGTTTCTGAGGCTTCGTAGAACAGTCCGTGTTGAATCGCGCCGCCCATCGCGCCATCGCCCTCCTTTCCGATCACGATGCTGGTAGCGGGACTAGGCGCGTCACCTCCCTCGGCGTCTGTAGTAATAACCGCCTCCAGCACCATGCCTTCAATCTTCTTGGCATACTCGATCAAGACGACGTGCTCTGGGATAAACACGCTGGCGAACTGTCCAGCGCTCAACGCCGGATCCCAGCGGATGAATCGTCCGACGAACTGCATGAAGTACATCCACGTCAAGACGTTCGACGCATACACGCCCACGCGTAGTCGCCGGATGTCCACGCCTTCAGCCACCATCTTGATCGCCACCAGGACGCGCTGAGTTCCACGGTCGAAGTCACGGATTAACTTATGGGCCCCAGGGACGTCGTGACGCACGATGACGACGTCATTTATGCCGAAGGCCCGAACCATGTCCGCAATCCGTTCACAGTGGTCAGCATCCTGTGCGGTAATCAGCATCCCCGCGTTTGACTGATGACGCCTCACCTCGTCCAGTTCGTCGAGCGCAACACGAAGCATCTTCTTGAGACTATCGAGTTCCGGATCGAGCAGCGGCGTTAGGGAGTCGCTCTTGCGACTACCATCGAAGACTCGGTCGGTAATCTGCTCTGGATTCGCGAGACTCTGATACCGCCAACGCGCGCGGCCGTTCCAGCGAATAAACGTCATCGGCCGAACGACATACGGGTCATCGTCGGTCCCGCCCGCTTGCAAGGCTTCGCCGTAGCTGAACTCATAGTCCGCTACGGTCACGTTCACAGGTTTCCCATCTGGTGATACATCGTGTCGACAAGTACAAAACGCCAGACGGCTGCCCTTCGTGGTTGCGGGTGTCCCTGACAACGACAGCTTAAACACGGCATCTTCGAAGGCGATGAGAAGTGAGTTCCCGAACTCGGCCTGGTCGTCGGCGTGGTGGATTTCATCGAACACCGCGAATACTCGATGACGGGCACAGACAGCCGCGAACAGGTCGGGATACGCGCAAACCTGCTGGTACGTCAGGATGTTGATGGGACGCGCTGGGTCGAACAGGTCCATCCCACGCGCCCGTCGGTCGTCGAGCGTGCCGTTATCGATGTCCGCCACCGCCTTCAATCCCATTTGAGCCAGGGCGGTTTGCCATTGCGCCTTGATGGCTCTGGACGGCCCGACGATCACGGCCCCATCGATGATGCCAGCCTGAAAGTCATCGGCCAGAAGGGAGGCCGTGAAGAGCGTCTTGCCAGTTCCTGGAGCGGCAGCAATTAAGGCCCGGTCGCCGGATTGCGCGCGGATTCCTTGGACGACCTCACGGGCCTTTGACTGCCAGCGTCGTAGTTGCATCGTCGTTGCTCCTTTGCGCCTATTACAGGCGCGACATAACGCCTGCCCATTACGGACATGCGTCGATCCACCCTTTGACCACGGCTGCTTGTGGTCTGCCTCGAACGTATCTAGGTAACGGTGACAATGTTCACAGTGGAAGCCGGCCACGATGGCGAGTGCCTGTCGTTGACGCCTTGAGAATCGACGTCGCGCGAGAAGCGCCATCACGCCACTTCGGCCCGCCGTCGGGCGCGCGCCGCGAATTGTTCGGCGAGCTGTTGCGCGGCTTGAATCGACGGACACTTCGCCAAGAAATTCCACTCGGCGTCGAGCAGTTCGCAGTATTCGTAACTCTTGCGCACGATCCGATACGAGCCGCAGGCCGTCCGCCGCCCGAGCTCGGTGTGGTCCCACGTCAACGTCGGCATCACTCCGCCTTCTTCTTCACGGTCAGCGCCGTCGAGAACTCGAGCAGCGCGTCGCGCTCCGCGCGGAGGTCGCGCACTTGCTGGCGCAACGCATCGATCACCGCGCACGCGTGCGTGACGGCGGTTTCCAAGTCGCACAACATCTCCATCACCACGTCCGGCTCCGATAGGGGAAAGTTCGTGGTCGCCATGTCAACTCGCCTCCATCTGCCGCAACGTGCGGCCGACCGCGCGTTCGAGGCGCTTCAGCAAGGCGGCTTCCGCGTCCGTGGGCGCCAGCCAGGTGAAGGAGGCGGCCAGCATCCGTGCGAACACCTCCGCGTCCATTAACCGGATCGCTACCATCGGCTCGCCGCCCTGTCGGAGCACGGACTGACAATGCGTGCAGCGCGTGGCGTCGACTAAGTCGAGATAAACGCCGTCCGTCATCACAGCCTCCCTTCGTCGATCAGCACGCCGCACCCGGGACAAATGGCCTCGCCGGCGCGCGGCGTCGTAAACTCCTGGCCGCAGTAGGAACAGCGTTCGGTGAGGCAGGCGCCGACGCCGTGCTGTTCGTTCGCGCGCTTGGTGCCGAACTCTTCGCCGTCGACGGTGATCGCGCGGAAGCTGGCGCCGCGCACCTTCTCGCACCGCGCCCAGAGGCGCCCGGCGATCGCGTGGCGGCTCGGGCCCGTGATCGTGACGGCCGCCTGGTGCCAGCCCGGGACGATCTCGTAGGCGACATACGCAGCCATGCTTCGCGCCTCTACCACCGGAGCCCGCGTTGCGCCGTGCGCGCGGACGCCAGCGGTTGATAACTCAGGTCGGTGCCGACCCAGCGCCGGCCGAGGCGTTCGGCGACGGCGCCCACCGTGCCGGAGCCCACGAAGGGATCGAGCACCAGGCCACCGACGGGACAGCCGGCGAGCAGGCACGGCTCGACGAGCTTCTCCGGCATCGTGGCGAAGTGGGCGCCGGCATAGGGCATCGTGGCGATGTTCCACACGCTGCGCTTATTGCGTGTCCCGTCGTACATAATTTCGGGCGCACCATCGCCGCCAGTCTTAACCTCGCGCCACTTCGACCCCATGCGCGATGCCCGATCGCGAACGTGCGGCAACTCCGCGCCTATTTCCTTGATCGCATCCGCGTCGTAGTAATACCGTTCGGCTTTCGTGAGCAGGAACAGGTATTCATGGGCCTTCGTCGGCCGGTCGGTCACGCTCTCCGGCATCGGGTTGGGTTTGCTCCAGATGATGTCCGAGCGGAGATACCAGCCGTCGGCGCGGAGCGCGAACGCGAGCAGCCACGGAATGCCGACGAGGTCCTTTGCCTTGCAGTCCTCAACGGAGCGACTGCCCACGGTGTTGCTCCCGACGTTGGTTTCCTGTTTCGGCCCGATCTTGTCGGTTGTTTTTCGCTGCCCAGGATGCGAGTTGTAGCTATCCCCGATGTTGAGCCACAGCACGCCGTCGTCCGCCAGCACGCGCTGCACCTCGCGGAACACCTGCACCATCTGCGCGACGTAGAGCTCCGGCGTCGCCTCGAGCCCGAGCTGCGCGCCCACGCCGTAGTCCCGCAAGCCCCAATACGGCGGCGACGTCACCACGCACTGCACGCAGCGATCCCGCAGCGGCAGATGGCGCGCGTCAGCCAGGATCAACACTTCAATTACTCCGAGGGCGGCGGTGGGCGTCGAAACGTAGCGGTGTGGGCGGCGGGGTCAACGAGACGTCCCACCCGGGTGACTCGGTGTGGCAAATGGTGCAGTGCAGTCGCACGCGCGCCTGCTCGAGCTGCAAGGTCCAGTGGTGTCCGCGCATCGCGCACCGGCGGACGCGTAGAGCGGCGCACCGCGTCGACCACCATCCACCCCACATAGCCGACCAGGACAACCACATACGCGACGACCAGGATCCAGAGCGGCATGGCAGGGCCTCCATGTCTTTACGCGCGGCGTTGGCGGCCGAACGTCGGCTCGTACAACGGTTGGCCGGTCAGATAGCGATAGACCAGGACGCCTGAGAAACAGCGCGGGCCGATCGCCGGCTTCGTCTTGAACACGTCGAAGGCGCGCGCCTGGTTGAGGCGCCAGAACTGCGTGCGCCCGATGTGCCAGATCGCCATGATGTCGGTCGGGCCGAGGAGCTGGCCGGCGGCGGCGCGCGCGAGGGCGGCCTGGGCGGCGGCGTCCGCGAGATCGCCCACGACGTCGGGGAGGGCGTCGGACGTCATGCCGGCGTCTCCACGGGGGCGCCGCCGGAGCGCACGGTCGGCCCGCGCCGCTTCGGGCGGGGATACGGGGCGCGGGGGTCGGGCCCGAAGCGCAAGCGCAACGGGTCGACGCGGAGGGCCGTCGCCAGCGCCACGACCGTCGCGAAGACCGGCCGGGAGTCGGGGTTGCCCTCGAGTTTGCTGATGGTGTTTTGCGCGACGCCCGACAGGGCTTTCAGTTGCACCTGCGAGAGACAGCGTTGTTCACGGAGCGTGCGCAGGTAAATCGGTTTGGGCGGCACGGGGCGTATCCTAAACGGGCAGCGGGATACGTTGTCAAGGATACGTGCATTTGCTAGCAAACCACGCCGTTTTGGCGGCGCGGCCGAGGTGGCTGGACAAGTCTATCCCTGTCGGGATACTATCTCCGGCGAGTCTAGCTCTCCCAGCGGGCAGGCGCGGTTTGCGGCAATAGGTGTGCAGTATGGAGCAGATGACAGCCACCGAGTGGTCGACGGTGCGCGACTACTACACAGAGTTACTCGCGGAGCAGAAGGAGCAGCACGGCCGGATGCAGGCTGACGTCGCCGCCGCCGGGGGCCTCTCCGGCCAAAATGCGATCTCCAAAATTATCTCGAACCACCATCTCGGCCCGAGCGTCGAGACCTTCTTAAAAGCCGTCGTCGGCCTGGGGTTGCGGCCCTCGGCGTTCTTCTTACAGCTCGAACAGCGTCTGTCGTCACCCTCGTCTCTTAACGTGTCGTCGTCGTCGCAACGGCGTCGGGAGTCTCCAGCCCCACGCCTCGCGCACAGGAGGCCGCGTGCTCACACTGATTCCGTTACTTCGACCGTTCCGCCGATCGTCAACCCACCCAACCCACTACTCGTCGACCTCGTCTACACCATCCACCGCATGCAGGAGCAACTCGACCAGCAATACCGCGAGCAGCGTGAGTACGCGCAGCGGCTTGACCTTCTCGCAAATGGACGCCCTGATGACGTTAGCGATCGCCGAGCACGAGTTTCGCACGCGACTCCTAAGCAGCGATCCAGAGGTGGCCGAGGCGGCTCACATTCTGCTGCATAACGTGTTGGGGCACTTCCGCCGGCACCCCCTGAAAGCGCAGTTGCGGACGCGCGACCAGGCCAGCGACGTCGACCGGGCGCTCGCGGCCTTGACAACCCACCACCAAAATAATAGGGGGGGGGGGGGGGGGGG
>Ga0105242_10000335_pt1 | contig 37854 bp, 28 predicted proteins | sample KBSM24metaG_FD_81521 | JGI IMG/M metagenome (GOLD analysis project Ga0105242, IMG submission 81521) | Miscanthus rhizosphere microbial communities from Kellogg Biological Station, Michigan, USA - KBS M2-4 metaG | ecosystem: Host-associated > Plants > Roots > Rhizosphere > Soil | place...
CGCCGACTTCGGCTCGCGCGCCGCACGCCGCATGCGCGGCGAGGGCCTCGTCCCCGGGGTCGTCTACTCGGGTGGCTCGGAGGCGCGTCCCTTCCAGGTCTCCGAACGCGAGGTACGCACCCTCCTCGCCGAGGGCGCGGCGCTTTTCGACCTCGAGATCGAGGGCGGCAAAGCGGTGCCGGTGGTTGTCAAGGAGCAGCAGCTGCACCCGGTGCGCGGCAGCCTCCAGCACATCGACCTGCAGGAGGTGAAGCTCGACGAGGCGATCGAGGCCGAGGTCGCCCTCGAGCTCGAGGGCGCCGACAGCGCCCCCGGCGTCCGCGGCGGCGGCGTACTCGAGCACGTCACCCGCGAGATCACCGTCGAAGCCCTGCCGACCGCGATTCCTGACCGGATCGTCGTCGACGTCTCGGCGATGGAGATCAACGACACCCTTCAGCTTTCCGCCGTCACCGCCCCCGAGGGCGTCACCTTCGTCGCCGACGATCCCGAGGAGATCACGATCGTCACCCTCTCGCCGCCGCGCGTCGAAGAAGCCGCGCCCGAGGTCGAGGAGGAGACCGAGGTGGTCGGCGAGGGCGAGGCCGAGGGCGGCGAGCAAGCCGCCGACGGCGACTCGGGCGACTCCGGGGGCGAGTAGCACCTGTCGCTGTTCCGCCGCCGCGAAGGCGGCGAGCAGGGCGACCGCATTCTCATCGTCGGCCTCGGCAATCCCGGGGCCGAGCACGAGGCGACCCGCCACAACGTCGGCTTCGACGTCGCCCGCGAGCTGGCCCGGCGCTGGAACCTCGGCAAGCCGCGCAAGAAGTTCGGCGGCGAGCTCTATGAAGGTCGCACCGGGCCGGGCGGGCCCCGGGTGGCGATCCTGCTGCCGCAGACCTTCATGAACGCCTCCGGCGACTCGGCCGGGCCGGCCCGCGGTTCGCTGAAAGCGCCGCTCGACCGCGTCGTCGCCCTGCACGACGAGATCGACCTGCCCTTCGGGCGGATCGAGGCGCGCCTCGGCGGCGGCCTGGCCGGCCACAACGGCCTCAAGAGCCTCAAACGCGGCTTCGGCGACGCCGAGTTCTGGCGGGTCCGAGTCGGGGTGGGGCGGCCCGACTCGACCGACCCCGAGATCGTCTCCGCCTACGTGCTCGGTCGCTTTCGCGAGCCGCGGGCGGAGGTCGAGGCGCTGGTTGCGGCGGCGGCCGAGGAGACCGAGCGGCTGGTCGAGCGGCTAGGTTCCCCGGCGTGAGCGAGCTGACCAGCTATTCCGTCGATGAGCAGGGCATCGCCCTGATCCGCCTCGACCGCCCGCAGGCGCGCAACGCGATCAACACGCAGATGCTGCTGGAGCTACTCGAGCACCTCGCGGTCGCCCGTGGCGACGACGCCGTCCGCGTGCTTGTCTTCAGCTCGGCCGACCACATGGGCTTCTCCGCTGGCGCCGACGTCCGCGAGGAGATGGACGACGAGGCCAAGGTCCGCCGCATGCAGCTCTTCGCCGACCTCTACGACGAGATCGTCGCCTTCCCGAAGCCGACGATTGCGGTTTGCCACGGCGACGTCGTCGGCGGCGGCGCCGAGATCTCGGTCGCCTGCGACATGCGGATCGGCGGCGCCAACCTGCGCCTGCGCTTCCCCGGCGCCGCCCTCGGTGTCCCGGTCGGCCCGGCCCGGCTGGTCACCCTCTGCGGCCTCGCCGCCGCCAAGTACCTGCTCTTTTCCTCGCGCACGGTCGGCGCCGACGAGGCGCTGCGACTCGGCCTCGTCAACCGCGTCGCCCCAGCCGCCGGTGCCGAGGATGCCGCCCTCGAGCTGGCCGCCGCCGTGGCCGCCCATCCCCCCGAGGCAGTCGCCCAGCTAAAGCAGATGCTGCATGGCTGGGACGACGTCGTCGGCCGCTCCAAGGTGGAGGGGGTCGGTCAGGTGGAGTGGGCGAGAACCGGGCCTGGGCTGCCTCAGCCCGACTGAGGGTTCGGGCCGGTCCCTACCGGGCCGGCCCTAGAGCTCCCCGGGAGGACTCTGCCTAGAATCGATCGAGCACACCGGACGCCGCTGTCTGGGTGTTTTCCCTGCCTATGAGCCTGCGTCCACTACTAGATCTCGCCGCTGAGAACGAGCGCGTGCATGGGCTCGCCGCGCGGGTGCGGGCGGCGGCGGACGGGGGGGAGGCGGTGGAGGTGCGGGCCTCGACGACGCTGCGGCCGCTGCTGTTGGCGACGCTGCTGGAGGATGACCGCGCCCTGGCCGAGCGGCCGGCGTTGCTGGTCGCCGCTGATGACCGCTCGGCCCGCGACCTCGCCGCCGACCTGCGTGCCTACCTGGCGCCGCGGCGGGTGCGGCTCTACCCCTCGCGCGGCACCGGCTACGCCTCCAGCGTCACCCCGCCGCCGCACCTGGTCGGGCTGCGGATCGACGCCCTCGACGCCCTGGTCGCCGAGCCCGACGCGGTCGTCGTCGCCAGCGTCACGGCGCTCGCCGAGGCGGTCCCCGACGCCTCGCTGCGCCCCGCCGGCTTCGCGATCGCCAAGGGCGAGGAGGTCGACCTCGGCGCCGTTGCCGAGGACCTCGTCGGCGCCGGCTACGAACGGGTCGAGCAGGTCGAGGAGCGTGGCCAGTTCGCGGTCCGGGGCGGCATCCTCGACGTCTTCCCGGCGACCGAGGAGCGGGCGGTGCGGATCGAGCTGTTCGGCGATGAGGTCGAGTCGATGCGCTGGTTCTCGACCTTCACCCAGCGCTCCCTCGGCGATGCCGAGCGGGTCGAGCTGGCGCCCGCCGCCGAGCTCGACGCCGAGCACCGCGAGCTGGCCGAGCTGGCGACGATGGAGGCGGCCGAGAAGGAAGAGCCACTCGCCAACCTCGCCGAGGTGCTGCCGCTGGACCGCTTCCAGGCGCCGCTCGACCTGGTCCCGGAGGCGGCCGCGGTGGTGCTCGCCGCCGCCGAGGAGATCGAGCCGGCGCTGCGCGACCACTGGGAGGACGCGACCACGGCGATGCACGCCGACGACGCCCGTCACCTCTACGTCGACGTCGCCGCGCCGCTGGCGGCGCGCGCCTCGCTGGCGCTGACGACTGCCGGCGAGGACGACGAGGACGCCTTCCGGGCCGCCCGTGCCGAGTCGCCGGCCCGCAACGTCAAGGAGGCTGAGGCGGAGCTGGAGAAACTGGTCCGCTCCGGCTACCGCACCGTCGTTGCCTTCGACGCTCGCGGCGAAGCCGAGCGCACGCGCTACGGGTTCGACCGGCTCGACGCCCGGCTGCTCGAAGGCGGGCGCCTCTCGCCCGACCCCGGCCTCGCCTTCGCCGAGGCGCGGCTGCGCGAGGGCTTCGTCAGCCCGGAGCTGAAACTCGCCGTCTATCCCTTCCGTCGCCTCGTCCACCGCCGCAAACGGGCAGAGGAGCCGGCCCTGGCCGGCGGCCGCGGCCGGCTCGCCTTCAGCGAGCTACGGGTCGGCGACTACGTCGTCCACGAGGACCACGGGGTCGCCCGCTTCGCCGGCTTCGAGACCCGCGAGGTCGGCGGCGTCACCCGTGACTACCTCTACCTCGAATACAAGGGCGAGGACCGCGTCTACGTCCCCACCGACCAGTTCGCCAAGCTTTCCCGCTACGTCGGCGCCGGTGGCGAACCGACGCTCTCGGCGCTGGGCGGCAAACGCTGGCAGAACCTCAAGGCGCGGGCCCGCAAAGCAGCCGGCGCCCTGGCCGGCGAACTACTCAACCTCTACGCCGAGCGCCGCGCCCGCAAGGGCCACTCCTTCCCGCCCGACGGCGAGTGGCAGATCGAGATGGAGAGCTCTTTCCCTTACCGGGAGACCGCCGACCAGCTGGAAGCGATCGAGGCGGTCAAGGGCGACATGGAATCGGAGCGGCCGATGGACCGGCTGGTCTGCGGGGACGTCGGCTTCGGCAAGACCGAGGTGGCGCTGCGGGGGGCGGTGAAGGCGGCCTCCGACGGCAAGCAGGTGATGGTCCTGGTGCCGACGACGATCCTCGCCCAGCAGCACTACGGGACTTTCCGCGAGCGTCTCGCCGACTTGCCCTTCCGCGTCGAGGGCGTCTCCCGCCTCCGTCCGGCAGCGGAGACGAAAGCGGTGCTGAGGGACTTCGGCGAGGGCAAGGTCGACATCCTCGTCGGCACCCACCGGCTGCTTTCCCGCGACGTTCGCGCCAAGGACCTCGGCCTGGTCGTAGTCGACGAGGAGCAGCGCTTCGGGGTCAAACAGAAGGAGCTGCTGCGGCAGCTGAAGCTGAAAGTCGACGTGCTGGCGCTCTCGGCGACGCCGATCCCGCGCACCCTGCAGATGAGCCTGGCCGGGCTGCGCGACATCTCGGTGATCGAGACGCCGCCGGAGGGTCGCCGTCCGGTCCGCACCTACGTCGGCCCCTTCGACGAGGACCTGGTCGCCAAGTCGATCCGCCGCGAGCTGGAGCGCAAGGGCCAGGCCTTCTTCCTCCACAACCGGATCGACTCGCTGCCGGAGACGACCGAGCGGCTGCGAGCGCTGGTTCCCGGCGCGCGCTTCGTCGAAGCGCACGGGCAGATGGACGAGCACTCCCTCGAGGAGACGATGCTCGGCTTCCTGCGCGGCGACGCCGACGTGCTGGTAACCACGACGATCATCGAGTCGGGCCTCGATATCCCCACCGCAAACACCCTGATCGTCGAGCGGGCCGACCAGCTCGGACTCTCGCAGGCGTACCAGATTCGCGGCCGGGTCGGGCGCTCCCGCGAGCGCGCCTTCGCCTACCTGCTCTATCCCTCGGCGGAGGCATTGACCGAGGAGGCGGCGGCGCGGCTCTCGACCCTTGCCGACCACACCGAGCTCGGCTCCGGCTTCCGGATCGCGATGCGGGACCTCGACATCCGCGGCGCCGGCAACCTGCTCGGCGACGAGCAGTCCGGCCACGTCGCTGCGGTCGGCTTCGAGCTCTACTGCCAGATGATCGACGAGGCGGTCGCCGAGGCGAGCGGCGGCGAGGAGGGCGAGGAGGCGCCGGAGCCGGTCCGCCTCGACGTCCCGGTGGACGCCTACCTGCCGGCCACCTTTGTCCCCTTCGAGGCGGCCAAGATCGACATTCACCGCCGCATCGTCGCCGCCCACGAACCGGGTCAGCTGCGGGCGATCCGCGACGAGCTTGGCGACCGCTTCGGCGAGCTGCCGCCGCAGGCGGAGAACCTGCTGCGGCTGCAGAAGGCGCGGATCGAGCTGGGGCTGGCCGGGGCGCGCAGCGTCGAGTTCCGCGGGGGAAGGCTGAGCGTCAGCGGCGTCGAGCTCGACTCGACCCAGGCCGGCGTGCTCGCCGAACAGGTCGAGGGCGCCCGCTACGAATGGCGCGAGCAGACCGCCTCGACGCGGGTCGACGGCGACCCCGAGGCCCGCCTGGCTGCGGTCCTCGCGCTGGCCGAAGGACTGCGCGAGGCGACCCGGGCAGGCGAGCCCGCCACCGCCTGATTAGGCCGCGCTTAGACGTTTTCACTATGCTGCCCGCTGCGTGGGAGCCAAGGACGTGGGGAAGAGCAGGAAAGCGGCCGGACTACAGCGCTTCGCGCTCGTGGTCTTCGGCGCTGCGTTCATCGCCCTCTTCGTGATCATCGCGATCGCGGAGGGCCTCGGCGATCCCAGCATCCCCGACGGCGATGTGGCACTCGTCAAGAGCGTCCCGGATGGGAACGTCAGCGAAGCGCAGCTCAAACACGCGATGCTGCAGCAGGCGGCCTCCGGGGGTCTGAAAAAACTCCCCGCTGGTGGCTCCAAACTCGAAGAACTGCAGAAAAAAGCGCTGGAAGAAATCCTCAACGCGATCTGGGTGCGCGGTGAGGCCGAAGAACTCGGCATCTCGGTGACCCCGAAACAGGTTGCGGCCGAACTGGCGCAGATCAAAAAACAGAACTTCAAAACCGAAGCGGCCTTCCAGAAATTCCTCAAAACGTCGCACTTCACGCGCCAGGACGTGATCGAACGAGTGAAGCTGCAGGTCTTCGGCACCCAGATCCAGGAACAGATCGCGAAAAACGCGCCGCCGCCCGACGAAGGCGAAATCAGCGACTACTACGAGGCGAGCAAGGCGACCCAGTACACGACCAAACCGAGTCGTGACGTGCGTGTGATCGTCACCAAAGACGAGGCCAAGGCCGAAGAAGCCAAGGCCCTGTTGAGCAAAGACGACTCGCCCGCCAACTGGAAAAAAGTCGCCGGCAAATTCTCGACCGACCCGACTTCGAAAAGCAAAGGCGGCCTCCAGGAAGGCCTCTCCGAAGAAACCCTCCAGGAACCGCTGAAATCGGCCATCTTCCAGAACGCCGAGGGCCAGGTCATTGGCCCGATCCAGTTCCAGAAAAGCTTCATCGTGGTCGAGACCGTGAAACTCAATCCCGAAAAAGTCCAAACCCTTGATGAAGTCAAATCGCAGATCAAATCCCAGCTGACGCAGACGCTGGCCCAGTCGGTCTTCGGCGAATTCCTCAGTGGTTACCAGAGCAAGTGGCAGTCGCGGACCTTCTGCGCCGAGGGCTACGTGATCGAACGCTGCTCCAACTACGTCGGCAACGGCCACTCCAGCACGGCCTCGCCCGCCTGTTACGAAGCCAATCCGAAAACGCCGGCGAAAGAATGCCCGGCACCGGTTTCACAGGCCAAACCCGCGATACCCGGCACGGTGACGATCCTCAAACCGACCGGGGAACAGCTGGCGCAGCGGCCGCGGCCCGAAGGCCTCGAAGAAGGCGCCGCCAGCGGGATCTCCCTGCCCGAAGGCGTCACCCCTGAAGCCGGCGCGCCACCCCCCGGCGAATAGTCACCGCAGCGCCTTTTCCCCCGCGGCCATGCCGCGCTCCGCCCTTGGCTGTGAATAGACTGGCGCGCCCGTGAGCGCAATCGCCTCCATCCACGCGCGCCAGATCCTCGACTCGCGCGGCAACCCGACTGTCGAGGTCGAGGTCGTCCTCGAGTCCGGCGCCAGGGGCCTCGCCGCGGTGCCCTCGGGAGCCTCAACCGGCGAGTTCGAGGCGGTTGAGCTGCGCGATGGCGGCGACACCTGGGCCGGCAAGGGTGTCTCCAAAGCGGTCGCCCACGTCAACGGCGAGCTCGCCGAGGCTCTTACCGGCGCCGCCGCTTCCCAACAGAAGGCGCTCGACGAGACGATGATCGGGCTCGACGGCACTCCCAACAAGGGCCGGCTCGGCGCCAACGCATTGCTGGGCGTTTCCCTGGCGGTGGCCAAGGCCGCCGCCGCCGACTCCCAGCAGCCGCTCTATCGCTACCTGGCCGAGCTCTACGGCGGCGGCGAGCCGACCGTGCTGCCGGTGCCGATGATGAACGTCCTCAATGGCGGTGCCCACGCCGACAACTCGGTCGATTTCCAGGAGTTCATGGTCGTCCCCGCCGGCGCCTCCAGCTTTTCGGAGTGCCTGCGAATTGGGACGGAGGTCTTCCACGCCCTGAAGAAGTCGCTCTCCTCGCAGGGCCTATCCACCGCCGGTGGCGACGAGGGTGGCTTCGCTCCCAACCTCGACTCCAACGAGGCCGCGCTGCAGGCCGTCCTTGCCGGCGTCGAGCTGGCCGGCTATCAGCCCGGCTCCGATGTCTTCATCGCCCTCGACCCGGCGACCAGCGAGATCTACGAGAACGGTGCCTACGTGCTCGAGCACGAGGGCCGCAGCCTCTCGCCCGAGGAGATGGCCTCCTACTGGGCGGATGCCTCCTCGCGTTACCCGATCGTCTCGATCGAGGACGGCATGGACGAGGAGGACTGGGACGGCTGGAAGCTGCTCACCGAGCGCCTCGGCGAGCGGGTGCAGCTGGTCGGCGACGACCTCTTCGTCACCAATCCGGAGCGGCTGCGCCGCGGGATTGAGCTCGGCGTCGGCAACTCGATTCTCGTCAAGGTCAACCAGATCGGCACCCTGACCGAGACCCTGGAGGCGATTCGCACCGCCCGCGAGGCGGGTTACACGGCCGTAATCTCGCACCGCTCGGGGGAGACCGAAGACACGACGATCGCCGATCTGGCCGTGGCCACCGGCGCCGGTCAGATCAAGACCGGCGCCCCCTCGCGCTCGGACCGCGTCGCCAAGTACAACCGCCTGCTCCGCATCGAGGAGGAGTTGGGCGACCGGGCCCAGTTCCCGGGCCTGCAGGCATTCGTCCAGCGCCGCTCCTAAATGAAGGAATGCGGCGCCCGGCCGCAAAGGACCGGGCATGGCAGCCCGCGCCAACGCCCTTCGTTCTCCCGCTGCGCCCCGTCGCCGCCCGGCGCGGCGCAAACCGGCCGCCCGCCGCAGCCCCAGCCGGATCAAGTGGGATCGCATCGGCCGGATCGCCCTGACCGTCGTTCTCGCCGCGGTCCTCTACTCGTACCTGAACCCGGCGATCGACTTCGTCAAGACCTACACGGCGACCACCGCCGCCAAGGAAAAGCTGCACACCCTCCTGCACGAAAACAAGCACCTCCACCGCAGCGTCCAGTCGGCCGACGACCCGATCGTCGTCGACCGCAAGGCCCGGGCGATGGGCATGGTCGCCGAAGGCGAAACCCCGGTAGTCATCCGCGGCCTGAACTAAGAGGAAGAGAGGGGAGCCACCGCGGTGGTTAGCGCCGGCTCCTACCTCCTCGGCGCCGTCCAGCTAGCCCTGGTCATCGCCCCAATCGCCTGGTCCGCCTACCGAATTAGGAAGGCGACTTTGCCTTCCTGGACCGGCGCACCAGCCCGCCTAGTCGAGTCCATCACCGCAGTCGCACTACTCACCTGGCTGATGGAGATCCTCGGCGCCCTCGGCCTGCTCTACGCGGGCACTCTGATCGTAGTGTCCCTGATCACGGCGTCCCTGACGACGTTTCTTCGGGTGGGTGGCCCCGATGGTGAGCCCTTCCGCAGAGCGGGAGGGGCACTATCGGGGACAGGACCCGCCCGCCAGGACGCCCTCATGCACGTCGTCATGTTGGTGATCGTGGCCGTAGTCGTGGGTCACTGGGCAATCACCGCCAAAGACGCCCTCGACCGCGGCATCTTCAACTTCGACTCGCTCTGGTACCACATGCCCTTCGCGGCGGACATCGCCCAGAGCCACTCGGTCACCGGCCTCCACTACACCGAGACCGTCTTCACCAACTGGTTCTACCCGCAGAACTCAGAGCTGCTGCACGCCGCCGGGATCCTCCTCACCGGCCGCGACACGCTCTCGCTGTTCATCAACTTCGGCTGGCTCGGGGTCGCCTTCCTCGCCGCCTACTGCGTCGGTAGGCCCTACGGTCGCGGCCCGCTCAGCGCCGTCGCCGCGGCGATTCTCTTGGAGTGCCACACCCTGGTCGTGCGCGAGCCCGGCGCCGCCAAGAACGATGTCATGGCCGCGGCGCTGATCCTCGCCGCGATCGCGATCCTCGTCACCGTCTGGGACAACCGCGAGTCTGAGGGCGAGTCATGGCGGTGGGGGCTCGCCGCCGCCGGCCTCGCAGTCGGCCTCGCAGCTGGCACCAAGTTCACCGTGATGGCGATGGCGGCGGCCCTCAGCCTCGCCGTGTTGGTGCTGGCGCCGACGGGACGCCGCCGCGGCGCCGCGGCTTGGTGGTTCCTGCCGGCCCTGGCCGGGGGCGGCTACTGGTACTTGCGCAACCTCGTCCTCGCCGGCAATCCGATCCCCGAGGCCGAACACCTCGGGCCGATCTCGCTGCCACACCCGGAGCGCCTGCAGGAAGGCCGGCCCGACTTCAGCATCGTCCACTACGCGACCGACACCGGCGTCTGGCGCCATTACTTCGCGCCTGGTTTGCACGACGCCTTCGGCGCCCTCTGGCCGCTGGTCATCCTCGCCGCCGTCGTGGCAGCCGCGCTGGCGGTACTGCGCGGCCGCGACAAGGCCCTGCGCTGGGTCGGCGGCATCGCCCTCTTCGGCATGGTCGCCTACCTCTTCACGCCGCTCAGCGCCGCCGGGGCGGAGGGGGTGCCGACCGGGTTCGGGATCAACATCCGCTACGCGATCGGCCCGCTCTTGGCCGGGATCGTGCTGCTGCCGCTGCCGCGGCTGTTCGACGACCACCGCCGCCAGTGGGGCCTGATGGCGGTGTTGATCGTCGTTCTCCTCATCACCGACCGTCCCGACGTGCCGCTGCGCGACCCGGCCCGGCTTTTCGCGCTGCTCGTTGTGGCGCTGGCCGTCCTGGTCCCGGCGCTGCTCTGGCTGGCGCGCGAGCGTGGCGCCTCGCGGGCGGTCCTCGGCGGTGCTGTCGTGGCGCTGGCCGTGGGCGTGGTCGCGATCGGTTACCCGGTCCAGCGCCACTACCTGGAGAGCCGATTTGCCAACAATGTCGCCGGCGAACGGATCCCCGGTATGGACCTCGACTCCGCCTACAGCTGGGCTCGCGGCGTCGACCACGCGCGGATCGGCCTGGCTGGTACCACCGCCGGCTTCCTCGAGTACGGCTTCTTCGGCGCCGACCTCACCAACCGGGTCGACTACCTCGGCCAAAAGGGCCCGCACGGCTCCTACGAGCCGATCCCAACCTGTCGTGCTTTCCGCGCTGCGGTCAACGCGGCCGACCTCGACTATCTGGTCACCTCGCCCTTCCTCAACTTCCTCGAACCCGGCCACCCGATCACCTCGCCGGAGGCCCGCTGGCTGCGCGGCGAGGCTGCGGTTTCGCCGGTCCTGCGCAGCGGCCCCGTCACCGTCTGGAAGGTCGACGGTCCGCTCGACCCCGGCGGCTGCGGCCCGGCGAACGCGCCACTGCACCAGGTCCCAGACATCTGAGCCCCGCGAAATTCTCGCGCCGTTCTATCCGCTTTTCCAGGCCAAATTGGATCAACAATCCTTGCGAGAAGTCTGGGTGGCTAATCTCGCCGGGTGTCCTATCCGCTCGAGAACGCGTTCTTCCAGTGGGAGCAGGGCTGGCGTGAGCTGCAGGCGATCGACGATCCCGGCGCCAGGCGCCTTGCCGACCGAGTGATCGGGGCGATCCGCGACGAACTGCGGCGCCGGATCGGGCCGACCTTCAGCGCCGCCGAGCTTGCCAACCTCTACGGGGAGGGCACGGACTGGTGCCAACAGGTTGCCCTCGACGTTGCCCCGGCCGCGGAGCCAGACGCCCAGTCGCTTGCGGACGCCGCCTTCTGGGCGTATCTGAGGGGCGCCACCGACTTCGCGGCCGGTCGTCTGACCAGCGCATAGCTGCGTCCTCGGTCGCTCACGTGCGGAGCACGCTTCGCCCCCTGCCCTTGCTCTGCTTGGTCAGACGACCGGCTGGTCAGTCTTCGGCGCCGGCATCGGCGTCAGCGCCGTTGCCGTCGCTGCCGGCGCGGCGGATGACGATCTGGTCCGCGTCGATGCGGACCGTCACCTCGCGCTGGCCGGCCCAGTGCTCGGTGTAGACGGGGTTGTCCTTGACCGAGGCGTCGAGCCAGAGGCCGTAGCCGTCGTTTTCGCCATGGTCGAAGGTCGCCTCGAGCTCTTTGCGTCGACCGCGGCCACCGCGCCGCCCGCGACGGCGGCGACGGCGTTTGGCCCCGGTGCCCTCGCCGGCCTCGCTTTCCTCCTCGTCGCCATCCTCGTCCTCGGGCTCGGAATCGGCGGGCTCCGCCTCCTCCTCGGCCGCGGCGGCCTCGATCTCGGCTTCGATCTCGTCGCGCAGGTCGATTTCGCCGCTGCCGACGCCCTCCTCATCAGGGGAGAGGTCGTACTGCTTGCGGAACTCGCGCAGCTCGGTGGCGCTGACCTCGAGCTGGTGGGCGATCCAGGCGTCGGTGCGGCCCTGCTGCACCCAGGCGCGGATCTGGTTCAGTTGCGGCTTCAGTGAGCGTCTTGCCATCGGCGGGCGAGTCTATTCAACGGGGCGGGTCGAACGCAGGGCGCTAGGCCATCAGGAAGGCCAGCGCCTCGAACATGGCGACGACGACGAAGATCACGGTCACGGTCAGGCAGACGGCGAGGACGCTGAAGCGGACCTTGCTGTGCTGCTCGGTACGGCTGATCCGGCGCGCCCGCGAGCGGTTGGCGGCGCGGCGGCGCAGCTGCTCACGCCGGCGGCGCTCAAGTGAGGTCTCCTGCTCGAAGGCGGTCTCGAACTGGGAGATGCTTTGACGCATTCGCATAGAAAGGGGGCCCGGAAGCCGGGGCGGACCGTAGCAAAGCCGCAAGAAATTGTTCAGGGCGGGCATGCACCCCAGAGCCCACGCCCGGCCCGGGCGGTAGCACTCTCAAGGCGCGCAAAGGCGCTTGCAAAGCGGGTATTCGGGGCGATTGCGAGGGTGCGGGCGAGTCCCCTACGCAGCAGTTCGGCATTGACGAAGCGCGGGCCCAGATAGGCGTAGGCGAGCAGTCTCCCGTAGACGTCGCGTCGCTCTCGACCGAACACGAACCGGACTCTGCGGCCCTCGACGAGGCGGTGGTTGAAGGCTGAGGCGCGCGGGCCAAAGCACTGCACAGGCGTTCCCGGCTTGACCGTCTCGGGAGTGTCGACGCCGATGTAGCGGACGGCCTCGATGGCACCCCCGATCCGCGCCTCGACCGTGTCGCCGTCGACGACGCGGGTAACCAGAGCGGTTGCCGCCGCCGGCCCGGTCGGAGCGCTGGTGGCCCTCTCCCAGGGCCGCAGAAGCAGTGCCGCGCCGACGAGCAGCAGCACGACGCTGCCGAGCCAGCCACCGCTGCCGAACGCCCGCATGCGCCGCCAAGGCGGGGGAGAGACAGTCTCTCCCCCGCCAGCTGATGAATCGAGGAGCGCCCTGGAATCTCAGGGCGGTGGAGCTAACCCTGCGCCAGGAAGGAGATCCCGCTGAGTGGGACCGGTGCACCGCTCGGGTTCGGAACGAAGACCATGCCGCTGGTGGAGACGGTTTCGATTTTGGAGCCGGTGCCGCCGATTAGGACGCTCTGCGTGCTGGTCGGCTGGAAGGCGACAAACTTGCCGGGCGCGGGTCGGTACCCCGGCGGCAGTTCGAAGAGCAGCCCCACGGCGGGGTCGACGGTGCCCGGGATGACGATCCCTTCGAGGTGGACGATTCCCGCTGCGTCCTTGTAGAAGCCGGCCTGCTGATATTCGCCTCCTGCCAGCGGGAAGACACGGTTTTCGCTGCCGTTCAGGAATGGCGGCTCGCCGGTCGCCCCGACGATGCGGATTGGGCCCGCCTGGGGGATGCTGGAGGCGCTGTCGGCGGCCACGGCGTGGTCGGCGTCGATGGCGCTGTCGGCCGTCGTCGCGTGGCCCGCCGTGGCGGCGCGGTCGGCGTTCTGGGCCGTTTTGGCGCTGTCGGCGAGGTTGGCCTTTTCGGCGAGGTTGGCCCGTTCGGCGTTGCCCGCCGACGGCACCTTGCCGAGGCTGGCGACGTTGATGTCGCTGCCGGCCAGCGAGCCGTTCTTGACTTTGGCCCCAGTGACGGCGTCCTTCTTCAGCTGCTTGGTGCCGACGCTGTTCTTCGGCAGCTGCGTGGCCGCGAAAGCGGTCCCTGCCATTGCTACGACCAGCGCCGTGATTGCCACGACCAGCGCCGGCGAGGGCCGGCGGCTCCAGATCTTCGACATCGCTCCTCCAGTCCTTCAGGTGGACAAGACGGGCTGAAACGTAGACGAGCGGCCCGGAGGCCGCTCGTCGAAGGGACAATTGCTCTAGGTGGAAAGCGCTACGGCGTGCGGCGCACGTTGGCGAGCAGCGTCTCTTTGATCTGGCCGATGATCTCGATCGCCTCGTTCCACTCGCGCTGCCAGACGTTGCGGCCGAAGATCACGCCGGAACCGCCCGCCTCCATTACCTCGCGGGTGTTCTGCAGGACGGTCTCGTCGTCGACCTTGGAGCCGCCGGAGAGGACGACGAGGGCACGGCCGGCCGACTCGACGCACTGGCGGATCGCCTCGGTCTGGTCGACCTGGAGCTCGTTGTAGGGAGCGGGTGCGTCCTTGTCCTTGCCGGCGTCGATCTTCGGCATGTTGAGCTTGACGATGTCGGCGCCCATCTCCATCGCCAGGCGCGCCGCGTAGTCGATCGCGTAGAAGGAGTTGGGGCCGCCCTTGCCGTCGACGGCTTCGCCGCGCGGGTAGGACCAGACCACCAGCGGCATCCCGAAGCGGTCGCAGTCCTGGCGCACCTGGCGCAGCTGGGCGAGGTCCTCGTCCTGGCGCGGCGAGCCGACGTAAAGCGTGTAGCCGATCGCGTCGGCGCCGAGGCGGACGCCATCCTCGACGCTGGCGTTGCAGCTCGAGAAGGACTTGGCCGAGGAGGGGATGTCAGTCTTGGCGTTGACCTTGAGGATCAGCGGCACCCGGCCGGCGTAGTCCGGGTAGTACTTCTCGGCCATGCCGATTTGGCAGGCGAGCGCCGAGTAGCCGGCCTCGGCAGCGAGCCGGAACTGGTAGTCGGGGTCCTTGGAGGCGGGGTTGGGGAAGAAGTCGCGCGGGCCGTGCTCGATCCCCTGATCGATCGGCAGCAGCATCAGCGTCCCGTTGCCCGGGCCGAACTCGAACAGGAGCCGGTGCAGGCGGGCGCGTTTCCCCGGGGGCAGGGTCGCCAGCAGAGATTTCTGCTCGGTCAGGCTCTTCAACTCCACGAATATTCCTCCTCGAAGACGATTGTTCCCGGAGTATGCCACCGCAAACGGGAGCGGGGTGCGGTCTCGGGGGGCTATTCTCGGACGACCATGAGTGAGACCGAGCTGAGCGTGATCTGCAAAAACTGCGGCTCGGAGGTCAGTCCCTACGTAACCGAGTGCCCGTACTGCGGCACCCGCCTCCGCAAGCGGGCGCCAAAGCTGGAGCGCAGCGGCGACCGGCTTGAGGCGCTGAAACCGCGCCGCCGGCGCCGTCCGCGGCTGCTGCCGCGGCGGGCCAGCGCGGCGATCGCCGCCGAACGGCCCTACGCGACGGCGGCGGCGATTCTGATCTCAGCGCTGCTGCTGCTGATCCAGAAGGCGAGCGGCGACCCGCTTGCCACCTTCGGCGGCCTGATCGTGCCGCTGCACGGCGAGTGGTGGCGCTTCATTACTGCCCCCTTCGCTTATGTCGACGTCGGCTACCTGTTTGTCGTCGCGGTTGGGCTGGCGATCTTCTCGACCGGGGTCGAGCGCCGGCTCGGCAGCCTCCCGACCGCGGTGCTGCTGATCGCCTGCGGCTCCCTCGGGATGATTGCCGCCAGCGGCGTCGCCAGCGCCCAGGGCGAAATCACCGTGATCGCCGGCGGCAACGGGATGGCGTTGGGCGCGGTTGCCGCCTGGTTCGCGATCCGCCGTGCCGAGTCGCAGGGTGCGATCGACCAGGAGTACGACGTGATCGGCGTCGTCGTCGCGGCCGTCGTCCTGATCGCGCTGCCCCTCTTCGCCCCGACCGCGGGCTTGGTCGCCGGGCTGGTCGGTGGGGCCGTCGGCGGCCTCGCTGGGGTCGCCTCCTCGGCGCTGCACTCGCACCACTAGCGCGGCTGATCACTAGGCTGGGCGCGTGCCCGACGAGAGGGAGCTCGAGGCCGCAATCGAGCGGCTGCGCGACCCGGAGCGGTTCGCTGCCGCCGAAAGCGTGATCGCTCAGGCGGCACCGCAGTTGCAGAAGGTGCTGGCAGCGGCAATGGCCGAGGGCGGCTGGTTCGGCGAGCCGCACGAGGCCGAGGCGCTGAAAGCTGCCACCGCCCCCGACCCCGAGGAGCGGCTGACCGCCGTCCGCGCCCTGCTCGCCGAGGAGGCGCGGATGGGGATGATGGTTGGCGTCGCCGTCGGCTGGGCACTGAGGGAAGAGCTGAGCGAGAGCGCACCCGGCACGGGCGGGGGCGGACCAGAGACGGAAGGAGACAGTTGACGATGGAGATTAAGTTCCACGGCCAGTCCTGCTTCGAGTTGAGCGGCGAGGGGGTGAACCTGCTCGTCGACCCTTTCCTCAAGCCCAACAACCCGGTCGCGGTCCATACCGGCGAGGAAGTCGAGCCAACCCACATCGCGATCTCCCACGGGCACGCCGATCACATGGCCGACGCGGTGCCGGTGGCGAAGCGAACCGGCGCCCACTGCATCGGCATTGTCGAGCTGGCGGAATGGCTGAAGGGCCAGGGCGTCGACGCGGTCAGCGACCCCAACTTCGGCGGCACCGTCAGCTTCGACTGGGGCAGCGTCAAGCTCGTCCCCGCCTGGCACACCAACACCCTGCCCGGCTCCGAAGAGGCGCCGTTTAGCGCCGAGCACGGGATCGTCCTCGGCCCGCCCTCCGGCCTGGTGATCACGATCGGCGAGACGACGATCTATCACGCCGGTGACACCTGCCTGTTCGGCGACATGAGGCTGATTGGCGAACGGCACCCGATCGACGTCGCCCTGCTGCCGATCGGCGGTCACTACACGATGGATCGTCACGACGCCGTCGCCGCGGCGGAGTTCGTCGCCGCCGGCACGGTGATCCCGATGCACTACGACACCTTCCCGCCGATCGAGACCGACGCGGACGCCTTCAAGGCCGACGTCGAGGCGCAGACCTCTTTGCAGGTCGTGATCCTCAAGCCGGGGGAGACGCACACCGTCTAGCGGAGATTGGAACGCACTCGCTTGCCGCTGAAACTGGCTGGGCAGCCAAACCGCTGCTACCCTCGCTCGAACCCGCTTGCAGCGACCGAGGAGGAGGCTGGAGATGGAGGCCAAGGAGGCCACGGGAACGCAGTCGAGGACCGAGCGAGCTGATTTCCAGGCGACCGCCGATCCCGCTCTGAACGAGGCGGCGGATCGCACCGCCGAGATCAAGCTGCTCACCTACGCGGAGCTCTACGACCTCTGGGAGCGGCAGCAGTGGCAGACCCAGGAGCTCGACTTCACTCGTGACCGCGAGGACTGGCATGAGCGGATCGACGAGGAGGAGCGCTTCCAGCGCATGTACGGGCTCTCCTCATTCTTTATCGGCGAGCAGAAGGTGGCCGAGGAGCTGGGGCCGATTATGCGGGCGGCGCCGACCGAGGACCAGAAAATCTTCCTCTGCACGCAGATCGCCGACGAGGCCCGCCACGTGCGCTTCTTCGAGCGCTTCTACCGCGAGGTGGGGGTGCTGGAGTCGGATGGTCTCAGCGAGATGCTGAGCGAGACCTCAGCCCACCTCAACGACAACTTCGGCCGGCTCTTCGACGAGATGCTGGGGCGGCGCACCGAGCGGCTCTCCAGAGAACCGGAGGATACCGAGGCGCTGGTCGAGGCGGTGACGCTCTACCACATGGTGATCGAGGGAATGCTGGCCCTAACCGGGCAGCACTTCATCATGGACTTCAACGAACGCGAGGGGACGCTGCCGGCCTTCGTCAAGGGCTTCGCCAACGTCGCCCGCGACGAGCACCGCCACGTCGCCTTCGGGTCGGTCTTCCTGCGTGAGAAGGCTCGCGAGGACGAGCGTTACAAGCAGGCGATCCAGCGCACCCTGGAGGAAGCGCTGCCGGTTGCCGACGGCGTCCTGCAGCCTCCCTGGGCCGAGGGGGAGGAGGACTTCGAGCTGTTCGGCTACTCGCTCGAGGAGACCCGTCAGTTCGCCGGCACCTGCCTGATGCGGCGCCTCAAAGTGATTGGGCTGGGCTAGGCGGGCCGAGGAGGCCGGGCCCTAGAGGGCCGGTTCTTCGGCCGGCGGTTCCGTCGCGGCGCTGGTGCTGCCGTCTTCGGGAGCGGCGCTGGTGACCGGCGGTTCGGCGGGCGGCGCGGCTTCGGCCGGCGGTTCTGGTTCGGCGGGCGGCGCGGCGACCGGCGGCGGCGCGGTGGGCGCGGTGCCGGAGCCGCCGACGGTGACGACGACGGCGCCGCCGCCGCCATGGGCCCCGGCGGTCGGGGTCGACGGGGTAGCGCCGGTGACGGCTTCGGTGCTGCTCGGCGGGATCCCACCGGTTGGCTCGGCGACCGACTGCCCGGCGGCGTCTTCGATTGCCGGTTCGGGCGGAGGGGATTCCTCGGCGACTGCTGGGTCCGGGGCGGCGGGCGGCGCCGATTCGACCGCCGCTTCGGGCTGCGGAAGTTCCTCGGCTTCGGTGACCGGGGCGACTGCGGCGTTGCTGACCTCCGCCTTGGCAATCGCCGGAACAGGTGCAGTGGTGGGAAGGATGCGGGCGACTTTGGGCGTCGCCGGTTCGACTGGGCCCGAGCTGCTCTGCTTCACCTCGACCGCACCAGCGGTGAGCACGGCGGCGGTGACAACGCCAGCGACTGCCTTGGTGCCGAGAGCGCCGCCGAGAGCACCGATGCCGCCAGCCGCGCCGCTGCCGCTGAGCGCCGCGCTGACGCTGCTGACCGCGCCTGCGCCGGCCGCGCCGGCGCCTGCAGCACCAGCTCCAGCGGCTGCGCCGCCGCTGGCGGTTGCTCCGGCAGCACCGCCGCCGAGGCCGAGCTTGGAGGCGATGAAGCCTTTGAGAGCGACCAGCGGACCGATCGGCGCCAGGGCCGCCAGGGCCTTCTCGTTGGTGCGGATCTGCGAGCGGAATCCGGAGCACTCCTCGCACTCGCGGACGTGACGGCGGGCGGGGCCGGAGAGCTTGCGCAGCCCCTCGGATGCCTCGGAGAGCTCGAGCCGGACCTCACCGCAGGTCAGTAGACGGGCTTGGCTTGCCTCGGCGAGCGAGATCCGCGCCCGCACCAGCAGCGACTTGACCGAGGGCACCGTGGTGTCCATCGCGGCCGCGATCTCCTCGTAGGAGAGCGAGTCCATCTCGCGCAGCAGCAGCGCCGAGCGCTGCGTCTCAGGAAGTTTCTTGACGTCGGTGAGGAGCTGGCGGAACTCCTCGCGGTTGTGGACCTTCTCGGCAGTCGAGGCGGCTTCCACTTCGGGCACCATGTCCATCGATTCCTGCGCGTCGGCGGTCGGCTTGCGCAGGTGGTTGAGGCAGCGGTTGCGCGCGATTCGGTAGAGCCAGGGGCGCAGGTTGATCTCGCGGTCGTCGGCGAGCATCGCTTTGTAAGCGTTGACGAAGACCTCCTGCAACACGTCCTCGGCGTCCTCGGTCGAGCCGAGCATCTGGCGGCAGAAGCCGAGCAGGCGGCCCTGGTAGCGGTCGACGATCGCCTCGAAGGCGCCGGGGTTGCCGCTCCGCGCCATCGCGATCAGCTTGGCGTCGCCCTGCAGCTTCAGCAGCGGCGATCGGCGGGCGAGAAGCCCGCGGCGACTGGCGTGGGTTAGAGCTGATGCCTCCAAGTTCTCCTCCAGGGAAGGCGCGTTTCTAGGAGTAGGGACACCGTAACAGCGCCGAAGTTGCGCCCAGCCAGGATTTTTAGTGACGATTTAGACAATCGCAAGCGGGATAATCGCATGGCCCGGGTGGCGAAACTGGCAAAAGCGGCGCCCTTAAAAGGCGCTGCCCCTTTTGGGGCTTGCGGGTTCGAGTCCCGCCCCGGGCATTTCTGGCGGCCTCAGGAGCCGCCATGCGGCGTCCTCGGTCGTCTGAATAGCGCTGCTATTCAGACTTCCTGCGTCCTTGCCTGGCTGCCCCTGAGCCTCGCCAGAAATGCCCGGCGAGCGGGCTGTCTATAGGCTCGGGAACCATGGCGGAGCACGGGGGGCGGATCGTTGCCAAGGCGCTGAAGTCGCGGGGGGTGGATCACCTCTTCACGCTCTCGGGCGGGCATCTCTTCTCTATCTATGACGGCTGCAAGGAGGAGGGGATCGGGCTCGTCGACGTCCGCCACGAGCAGACTGCCGCCTTCGCCGCTGAGGGGATCGCCAAGGCGACCCGGGGGATTGGCGTGGCGGCGCTCACCGCTGGGCCGGGGGTGACCAACGGGATCAGCGCGATCGCTGGCGCTCAGGCCAACGGCTCGCCGGTCTGCGTGCTCGGCGGCCGCGCTCCGGAGATGCGCTGGGGGTCTGGCTCGCTACAGGAGATCGACCACCTGCCCTTCATCTCGCCGCTGGTCAAGTCGGCGGAGACGGTGAAGGAGACGGGGCGAATCGGGCCCGTCACCGCGGCGGCGCTCGACCTGGCGCTAGCCGCGCCCAGCGGCCCGACCTTCGTCGACTACCCGCTCGACGTCGTCTTCATGGAGGGCGAGGCGGATTTGCCGCGGGCCCCCGAGGTGAGCGGCGAGGTGGCGGCCGGCGTCGAGGAGGCAGCGGCGCTCCTGGCGGCAGCGGAGCGGCCGGCGATCATGGCCGGCACCGGGCTCTACTGGGGCCACGGCGAGGGCGAGATGCGGGCCTTGGCCGAGGCGCTCGGCATTCCGGTCTTCCTCAACGGGCTCGGTCGCGGTTGCCTACCCGCTGACCACGAGCTGGCCTTTAGCCGGGCACGCGGTACCGGGCTGCAGGGCGCCGACGTGGCGCTGGTGATCGGCGTGCCGATGGACTTCCGACTCGGCTTTGGCACCAGCTTCGGCGAGGAGACGAAGATCGTCCGCCTCGACGTGGCGCCGAACGCATTGACCGCGAACCGAGCGCCAGACCTTGACCTGGTCGGCGACGTGCGCGCCAGCCTGGCGGCGATCCGCGAGGCGGTGGGTGGGGGAGAGCCGCGGACGCGGCCCTGGCTCGAGCAGCTGCGCAACGTCGAGACCGAGAGGCGGGCGGCGGAGCAGGCGGAATTGAACGAGGCGCGCTCGCCGCTGCACCCGGTGCGGGTTTACAAGGAGCTGGGCGAAGTGCTCGACCGCGACGCGATCGTGGTCGGCGACGGCGGCGACTTCGTCTCCTACGCGGGCCGCTTTATAGAGACCTATGAGCCGGGCTGCTGGATGGACCCGGGGCCGTTCGGTTGCCTCGGGGCCGGGCCGGGCCAGGCGATTGGGGCCAAGGTCGCCCACCCGGACCGCCAGGTCTGCCTGCTGCTCGGCGACGGGGCCTTCGGCTTCGCCGGCATGGAGTTCGACACGATGGCGCGCCACGGCCTCGGTGTGGTCGGCGTGATGGGCAACAACGGCATCTGGGCGCTTGAGCACCACCCAATGAAGTTCCTCTACGGCTACTCAGTGGCGGCGGAGCTGCGACCGGAGACGCGCTACGACGAGCTGGTCGAATCGCTTGGCTGCGACGGGATCCTGGTCCGCGAACCGGGCGAGCTGCGGCCGGCGCTGGAGCGGGCCTTCGCGTCGGGGCGCCCAACCTTGGTCAACGTGCTGACCGATCCCGAAGTCGCCTACCCGCGCAAGTCGAACCTGGCCTGAAACGAGAATCGGCCGCCATCGCTGGCGGCCGATTCAGGTTGGCCCCTCAGGACGGGCAGGGGTACGTCTTCAGGAGCCATGTATTAGATGGGCTCAGACGGCGGGAGGCGCCATGATGCGGCAATCGCCTAAGCCCTGTAGCCGAGTTGGGATCGGGTATTTCCCTCTCCTTCCCCGGTGCGTCGATTATGTGCACGGCTATCCGCTACGTCTAGTCCGCGAATAACCCGCTACTCAAAATCAACTAGGTCTGGCTTACCCGCTTTTCGGGCTTAAAATGGTTTTCCTACCCAGATGTCCTGCCGGTCGGCTTCGGACTGTACAGCAGGTACTCTGTGAAATCCGTGTAAAAAGCCTGCTATTCGTCATGATTTGGTGACGCTAAGCGAGCGGGGGGCAGTCAGCTGGCGGCCGTTATTGCCGCGCCGTACAAGATGTCGTGCTCAGAGGCCTGAATTGCCTCCAAGTCGAAGGCCCGCATCGTCTCGATCAGGATCACGACGCCTGCGACGATCGTCGGCGCCCGGTCGGGGTGCATACCGGGGATCTCGATCCTCTCTGCCAGGGGGGCGGAGGCGAGCTGCGAGAGCATCCGCTGGATTGTCGGCAGGGTGAGGAGGTAACCCTGGACTCGCCGCGGGTCATATGGCTCGAGACCGAGGTCGATCGCGGCCAGCGAGTTGGGCGTGCCGGCGACCGCGATACCGGCCGCGGCGGCAACGCCCGTCGGTACGGCTGTTTCGATCAGGCCGCGGACGTCGGCGGCGAGCGCTTCCATCTCGACCGCGGTGGGGGGGTCCGAGGCGATGTGCCGCTCGGTGTGGCGGACGACCCCCGCCTGCATCGAGGTGTGAAAAGAGATCTGGTCGCCGGTGCCGACGATTAGCTCAGTCGAGCCGCCGCCGATGTCGACAACAAGGGTCGGCTCGGTTGGGGACTGCTCGGAGGTGGCGCCGAGGTAGGTAAGCCGCGCCTCCTCCTCGCCGGCGAGGACGCGGGGCGATAGCGCGAACCGCTCCCGCAGCTCGGCGACGAAGGCGCTGCCGTTCTCGGCGTCGCGGACGGCGCTGGTGGCGACCACGTCGATCGCCGTCGCACCCAGCTCCTCGACCGCTGTCACATAGGGCTCAATTGCCGCGCAGGCGTCCTCGATCGCCTCAGCGGAGAGCCGCCCGGTCAGATCGACCCCGCGCCCCAGCCGCGTCACCATGCTGCGCCGCTCGACCGGCGAGACCCGCCCGCCAGCGACGTCGGCAACCAACAACCGTGCCGAGTTCGTCCCGACATCGATCACCGCCACCCGCTTTCCGTCCTCCAGCATGGCCGGGCACTCTAGTTAGAGCCACCCCGGGGAGGCCCCTTGCGCTGGGCCCCTCAGCCACCCATCGTCCATCCCCGCATTGCTACGATCAGGAGACCGCCGCGGGGTGGAGCAGCCAGGTAGCTCGTCGGGCTCATAACCCGAAGGTCGCAGGTTCGAATCCTGCCCCCGCTATACCGGAATCCCGCGACCACTCCACTGGACAGTCGCTTCTTTCATCGGTTCATGGAGACGCGGGAGCTGCCGCGAGGTCCGGCTGAAAGCCCCGACCTTTTGGCTGGTTTCCCGAAGCGATCTCCCAGTGGCGGTCCAACGACTCTTGACGGAGATGCGAGATCTCGAGTCGGCTCGGGGAGCCCGGCACGCAAGCTCGGACTCCCTTAACTTTATTCCGCTATGCAATCCCGCTTAAAGCGCCCATCCCAGCCGCGCTTCCTATGAGCACCGTTGCGGAGAAGGCAATCATTGAGCGCGCTGGGCGTGCCCTCATAAAGGCAGTTCCTTCACCGGCGAAGGTCATCTCGGTTCCGTCACCAGGGGGCCTCGAATACAGATTCGTGGTGATCGAGCAGGACCTGCCGGAGCGGCACCGGGAGATGGTTCGATTGAGCCGGATCCTTGGGGAGCTGCTCATTCCCGCGGATGTCGTAGTGGTCAGCGAGGTCGAGTTGAACCAGGAACGTTTCCAAAAAGGTTCGTTCATACATGACGCGCTGCGATCAGGTGAGGTTATTGCCGAGTCCTGAGTCACAGAAGAAGGCGCATCTCTTCCTTCAGAAGGCGGAACAGGACGAAATAGTTCTGGCCAAGCTGCGCGGCGACTTCGACGTCGGCGATGAGATTCTTGGATTCCACGCACAGCAAGCCGTTGAGAAGCGGCTTAAGTCCGTGCTTGCCTTCCATGAAATCGAATTCGACCGCGTCCACAGCATCGCCTACCTCGCGGCACTCCTTGATCGTCACGGAGTTGACTTGCCAGCATGCAGGGATCAGATGGAAGAGTTGACCCCTTGGGCTAGCTCGGCGAGGTATGACAACTTGCTCGACGGGATCTTGGATCGAGACGGAATCGAAGGTGTCGCTTTGGCTTCGCGAGAGTGGGCGGAAAAGATTGTGGGCGCAATGAGTTGGTTCTCGGCCTATGCCAACGCCTTTAAGCACTTCGCGAGGTATACAGAATTGGACCACCTCATGCTGCTGGTGGAGGGTGACGACGAAGGCGCTGTGGTTCATCTCACCGAGGACGGCTCGGTTTGGGTCAGCGTCTTGGATCAGCTTGCGGCGTTCAACCTGATCGGTGTCGTCGATTTGGAGGGGGAGCCAGCAGAGCCTCTGATCGACCTTGGGGAATACGTGACGCTCGAAACTGGGCTGGTAGGCATAGCCGATAGTGCACTGCAGTCAGTCGCTGGCCGTCAGGCGCTGGTGGTTGCGAGGATGGCCGATGATCGCTCGTTCCATTGGGCCCACGCATCCCGGTCGAGGTTGACTAACGGGGTGAGTCCTCCTGACTCCCTTTCCAAATTGCTGCTTCTCATTGACGCAATTGCGAGTGAACCCGTAGGACCAGGTGGTTTCGAGAAGACGGCTCCAGACGTGCGCTTCAGTGTGGTCGATGGAGTGCTGCGACTAACCGACTTGCAGGTTGAGCTCTTGAAAAAGCAGAGAGATGAATTTCGAGAGCGCTTTGGGCGAGATCCCGGTCCCACGGACCCTGTTTTCTGGAAGCGATCTGCAGATGAGCCTGAAGCTATGACTCCGGAAGAACTGGCAAAGGAAGTTGCTAAGGGCGAGGAGCTGGGCATCTCCGAGATCGGAAAGCAGCTTGCCGCCAGGGAGGTCCTTTTCGAGGATCAAATGGAGGGGGCGAGCGAGGACGACGAGGAGGAAAAACAATCCCCTTATGTAGAAGTCAATCCCTTGCCTCTGATCTTGGTGCTCTCCAATGCTGCATCGATGGAAGGCGATCTCGACGCGCGCTGCCTCGTCGCAGCCGTGCATTGCTGGATGGAGGGCCACCTTGCCGCAGAAGGCCATGGAGAGGCAGCTGAAACGGATGCCGAGATGCCCGCCCCGCCCTTTCCTGACCCAGAGGCAGACGGGGATCGGCTCAACGCCATCGTGCTTGATGCAGTGGCCCGCTTCGGTTACAAAGGAAACGGCATCGATGCGATCGCTTATGCATCAGCCATCGCATGGCGCGCTGGTCTAGAAGCTGGCGAGGCTTGTGGTGGCTGTGCCATTGGCGAATCCTCGGGTGCGATTTCACGGGCCATGAGGAGAGGCGAGATGAGGATCGAGTTCTTTCCAGCGCCGCGCATGGCGTCAAGCGGCCAGCCGGCGGCGGAGTAGGGTCCCAAGCGCGGCTTGATCTTGCCTTGGCCGATCGCGTCGCAATGTCCCGCAGTAGGGTCCCGACTGAACACCACACCCGAGCGTCGTCGCGGCGGATTTTATGGAACGCGTCGCCGACGACTACAAGGAGTTAGACCGCTACGCCTCGCTAACGAGGCGATGGGGTTGCAGGTTTACGTACGCGGGCGTAGAGCGATAGAGCCGAGATGCGGTAGCCAGGGTCCCGGCAGTCGCCTTGTTGATCCAGAAGGCGTTACTTATTTGGGTCATAAAGCCGAGTGATGTCCACGCCCTTTGGCACATCGTCCGCCGAGGCGTAGATATGGAGTTCCTCCGGCAGGTCTGCCCGCTGGGATTTCCGATTTCTTGCGTGAACCAATGGCGTATGAAGCTCGGCCAGGAACGGCATCAGGAAGCCAAGAAGGAAGTCTTTTTGTAGCTCGAACATGTCGTCATCGAAGGCGTCGGTTGGCGTTCTGTGACCTTCGATGTCCAGGTAGAACGAACGTTTCGCGTTCGGGAAGAACTCGATCGTGTGCGCTATGAGATCGAAGATTTCTCGCGCCGCCCGCTCGAAGTTCTCCTCTGGGTAGACGCAGTGATAGAGCGCCATGGCCTTGGCTTCTGTGTTCACTTCGCGAGGCGGAGCGCTCGCGGCCCGCAATGCCCTGATGCCTTCCTCGCAAACCTTGCCTGCCGCAAGAAGCGTCTCACCGACGTTCCGTCCAGCGAGCGTGTCGACATAAGCTGCGGCGCCTCTCCGGTCGGGGCGTCCTACGGCCAGCTCGTCGACCCAGGTAATGCCGAAGACCGTCGCATGGGGAACCAGAAACTCATCTGGAGCCAATCCGATGTCGAGTGCCGCCGACCAATCGTGGTGCACTGAGTTGCGGGCGTAACGGAGCGCTCGGATCACACTTCCGCCGTCGATGCTGACCGTCCAGTCTTCCCCTTTAGACTCGTGGCGGATTCGCTCATCCAGGGTCACCGACCAATTGAGAGCCTCGAAAACGGCATTCGTCCACTCGATGGTGAGAACTTGGCGGTCGAGATCGTCGTCTTGATCCGGCTCCGTAAGGCTCTCGCCGCTGAGGCCGCTTCTCGTGAACCGGCCAATCGAGCGCATGAAGCCATAGAGGAGAACCTCCGGCTCTAGTCTGTCTCGCTGGACTCCGCTCTCCGAGTCCGCGGTCACTTCCTACCGCGACCCCTCTTTGTTCGCATCCGCGGGGAGCGCGGCGAGGTCCTTCGAAACCAAGTCGCGCTCGTCGCAGCTGATGAGCCGATGGCCGCCTTCGTCGGCGGCAGCCGCGTAGGCGGCGTCGTAGACGGAGATTGTGTGGCGCTCGGCGATCTCCGTCGCCCTCGTTAGAAGGGTGTCCGTGGAGGGAACAACCCCGCCATCGTTGGCGAGTCTCTCAACTACCGCCAGTAGCGGAGTCACCGAGTTCGGTGCTCGCCATGCTCGAACTGCGACATTGGCGACCTCATAGCGGGCGAGGTCGAGCGTGGCGAGGGTCGCATCTTCGTCTTCCAGCAAGGTCCGTGCCGACTCATGATGGTCGTCCTCGGGATCGAAGGCTGCGAGCAGGACGCTTGCGTCGAGAAGCAGCGTGGTCACGGACTAGGCCGCGTTGCCTTCACTTGCTCCGCGGCGCGCCCGCCGTGGGGCGAGGCGTCGCCAAGCAGCGACTGCATCGCTGCCGCACGGTTCTCACGGCGCCGGCGCAGCGCCGCATCGGCGAAATCCCGCATGACGGCGCTACGGGTCGTGCCGCCACGACGCGCCTCGGCGTCGACCTCGGCGAGAAGATCGTCTGGAAGGGAGACCATGACCTTTGCCATGCGATCAGTATACCCAGGCATATCAGCGACTATTGGGCAAGGCGCCACAGGGTTCAGCCCAAGGGATGGCTTGTCCAAGCCAAATCCCCAGGTCACTGTGAGCCGATAAAGTGGTCGCGGATATACGTTCAAAACCCGCCCCCGCTATAGGACGAAAGCCCCGGAAACGGGGCTTTTTCGTGGGCACAGCCAGATCCAGGCGTCGGGCGGCGTGGCAAAACTACGCCTGCCATTCCGCGGTCGGGAGCCACAGATTCAGCAAGCCGGGCCCCTGCGGGTGGCAAGTAGATTCGCTGTTTAGGGGTACTCTTCTTGATTAATTATCAAGAACAGTGTATACGGCTAGAAGAACAGGCGCCGGTGGAGCGGATAGGAGGCCCTGATGTCCTACAAGTTGAAGATGTTGAACAGAACCTGCGCCTTCGGCCTGGCGATCCTCGCGATCAGCGCAACCATGGCGGTCGGGGCGCAGGCCGCCGAATGGACATCTCAGGGGAAAAACTACGCGACCACCGTGAGTGGCAGTCAGACGGCCGCCTTCGAATTCAAAGTGGGGGCGTACACGGCCACCTGTACCACGGTGGTCTTCGAAGGCCAGCTCAAAGCAAAGGAATTCACCTACACAGCGAACCCCAGCTTCCAGAAATGCAAAGCCAACACCCCCTTCGGCACCTGGGCTGTGGTTTTCACAATCAACGAATGCGACCTCGGCTTGACTGCACCCGCACTGGCCTTTGGCGAACTGAAAATCAATTGCCCGGGAACCCTTCTCGAACTCGATGTCTACTCCAATTCGAGCGGCGAAGGGACTCCGATCTGCGTCTACAAATTCTTTCCGCAGGGCCCGCTTCCGGGCATCACTTGGTCGAACGAAACGGTGCTTGGCGTCAACAGGGTGAAAGGAGTCTTCACCGGCGTCAAACCCAAATACCTGGTCACCGGATCCGAACTTGTCTGCGGCAAAGAAGGCACGGCGGAAGTCAAAGGGACGACCACGCTGGTGGGCCAATTTGCAGCCAAACCCGAAGGCGTCGACCTCGGTTGATGCAGGGCACCTGATTTCAGGGTATAAATCTGATCGTTCAAGGACTGAGCGGTCAATTGTCTACTGAAGGGGAGTCATGGTGCGTTTTCGTCGCGGCCTGCTTGGTGTTCTTGTCGCGGGGGTCGTAACTGGACTGGCGCTGGTCGCGGCGCCGCTGTCGGCGGCCAGCGCAGCGACGTTTTCCGGCACCCTGCACAACGCTGCGGGCGAACCGGTCACCCACGCATCGGTCTCGCTCTTCCCTGGCAGCGCAGAAACCACCACCGCTCCCGACGGCTCCTTTTCGCTCACTGCTGCCGCGGGGCATTACTTCCTGGAGATCAGCTCTACCGGTCCCGATCTCGGCTTGCCACCGAGCTGGCAGTACTTCGGCCCGGGCTTCGACCTCAGTGGCGAAATGAACCTCGAAATCAACCTTCCCCAGACCACGAGGCTTACGGTCGAAGTGGTTGACGACGAAGGGGTGGCGATTCCCGAAGCGACCGTCGTGACCCCCGAGCTGGAAGCGCCGCCGATCGAATTCAACAGCGTCTCGCTGGCCCAGGTGCTCTCACTGCCGGAAGCCGGCACTAGCGACGAAAACGGCCGCGCCTCTTTTACCGTTTTCGAAGGATCCGCCCACGCCCTCCATGCCCACGGCCGGGTTGAACCGCCGGCCGCGAGCGGCTACGCCTTCACCACCTTCAACGCTCCGAGGGTGGAAGGGGAGACGACGTTGGTGGTGCATCCGGTGCATGCCGTTCACATCTCCGGCACCTTGCGCAACGCCGCTGGAGAACCGGTCCCGGGCGCCTCGATGGTGCTTGTCGGTGACCCTGCTGACGTGGAAACCACCACCGCGCCCGACGGCTCCTTCTCGCTCACGGGGGTTCCCGGCCTCCATTACCTCTCAATCTCCGGTCAGGGCCTGCCGGGCCTGCCTCCGAGATGGAAGCTCCGCACCGAAACGTTCGACTTCGAGTCCGACCTCGAGCGCGAGATCACGCTGCCCCCGGCCTCAACGTTGACGGTCGAAGTGCTGAACGCCAAAGGGGCGCCGATTCCCGGTACGGCTGTCACCGTCCCGAACATGCGCGCCAATGGCGTCAGCATGGGCGAGTTCATAGGCCAGGAAATCGAATCGGAAGACCTGAGCGAGATCGCCGGCGAAGACGGCCGCGTTTCCTTCACGGTCTTCACCGGCTCGTCGCCGTTCAGCGGCCAGGGCGTCGTCGAACCGCCGCCCGAAAGCAGCTATCCCGTGACCAAATTCGAGGCGCCGACGGTAACCGGCAACACCACCGTGGTGGTGCACTCAGCGCTGTCCGCCGAGCTCTCCGGCACCCTGCACAACGCCGCGGGCGAACCGGTCGCTCACGCAGCGGTCACGCTCATCGGCGACGCCGGCAGCGCCGAAACCACCACTGCGCCCGACGGCTCCTTCTCGCTCACCGCCGCGACTGGGTACAACCAGCTCCTGATCCACTCCACCGGCCCAGATCCCGGCTTGCCGCCGAGCTGGCGCCTAACCGCCGATGTGATCGACTTCAGGGCCGACATCAACACCAATATCACCCTGCCCCAGACCGTTGCGCTGACGGTCGAAGTGCTCGATTCCAAAGGGGACGCGTTTCCCGGGGCAACTGTCACCCTCCCCGAAATGGTGTCCCCAGAGTTCGAATCCCCTGGCCTTCCGCTCGCCGCCGCGTGGTCGCCGGAAGCAACCGGCACCAGCGACGAAAACGGCCGCGCATCGTTCACCGTCTTCGATGGCTCCTTCCGCCTGACTCACGCCCGCGGCAGCGTCGAACCGCCACCCGGCAGCGGCTACGCCTCCGCCATCTTCTTCCCGCCGAGGGTGGAAGGGGATACCACGATTGCGGTGAGTCTCGTCGAAGACGCCGAAGCACCTCGTCTCGATGAACTCGCGATCGAACCGGCGGAAGTCGACGTTGCGTCGTCGCCGGCGATCGTCTCGGTGATCGGGCACATCAGCGACGACCTCTCCGGCTTCAAAGAGGGCAGGATTTTCCTCACCTCTCCGAGCGGCGAAGTCAGTAACAGCGGTACTTTCGAACTGGTCTCGGGCGGGCCTAGTGCCGGCACGTATCGCGCCGAAGTGCCATTCGAACAGCTCAGCGAAGGGGGCAGTTGGTTGGCGACCGTGATGCTCGAAGACATGGCGGGGAACCAGCGGGAAATCGGCCCCGGAGAACTGAAAGAAGCTGGCTTCGCGAGTGAAGTGCAGGTCCAGAGCACCCCCGAACCACCGGTGGTGGCGGCGATCGAACCGGCCACGGGATCCGAATCCGGCGGCACCGCGGTGCAGATCTCGGGCTCGGGCCTTGGGGCAGCCAGCGCCGTTCACTTCGGCGGCGCGGCGGCGAGCGAATTCTCAGTCAGCTCTCCTGGCGCGATCATCGCCGTGGCGCCCCCTGGCAGCGGCACGGTCGACGTCACCGTGACGACGCCGGGAGGCACCAGTGCGGCGAGCCCGGCAGACCACTTCCGGTACGCACCCCCAGTGACGCTGGCGAGCACGCCAAACCCCTCGGTCCGTGGGCAAAAAGTCACCTTCACGGCGAAAGTCGCCCCGTTGGCCAAAGGGGCGCCGACTCCGCTTGGCACCATTGCCTTCGTCGAGGGGACGACCACGCTCGGTGTCGTCAATCTCAGCAAAGGCTCAGCGACCCTCAATACGACCGCACTTGGGGCGGGCGAACACACTGTCGCCGCCGAGTACAGCGGTGACGCCAACTTCGCTTCGAGCCAGTCCGGACTACTTACGCAGGTAGTAGTCAAGGCGACGACCCAGGTCACCCTCGCGAGCTCGCTCAACCCGGCTCCCTACGGCTCGACCGCAACCCTCAAAGCAACCGTGAAAGCTGTCGCGCCTGGGGCCGGTACGCCGGCGGGGACGGTGACCTTCAGCGAAGGAGAAGCGGTACTCGGGGTGGTGCAGCTTGCCGGCATCAACGCCACTCTCTCGCTGAAAACGCTGCCGCCGGGAACGCACGAAATCAGCGCCGCCTATAGCGGCGACGCCAACTACGAGCCAAGCGAAGCCGCTCCGGTTGTGCAGACGATCCTCAAGGCGACGACCGAAACGAACCTGACGAGTACTCGCAACCCGGCCCCCTACGGATCGTCGGCCAGCCTCAAAGCCACGGTCAAAGCGGTGGCGCCCGGAGGCGGCACGCCGCAGGGCACGGTCATCTTTCGCGCCGGGGAAACGCTGCTGGCAACGGTGCCGCTGGCGAGTGGCGCGGCGAAATACGCGCTCAAATCTCTGCCCCCAGGCACCTACGCAATCACCGCCACCTACAGCGGCGACACAAACTACGCGGCAAGCGAAGGGGCGATCGAACAGGTGCTTTCCAAAGCGGCTACGGGATTGACCCTGACCTCCAGTAAAAACCCCGCGCCGAAAGGCTCGTCCGGAAGTCTCAAAGCGACGCTCAAAGTGCTGTCCCCAGGGGGCGGCACCCCGGTCGGGACGGTCGTCTTCAAAGAGGGCGAAAACGTGCTTGCGGCGATCCCGGTCGCGGGCAGCACGGCAACCTACCCGCTCAAATCGCTGCCGGCTGGGACGCATGAAATCACCGCCTCTTACGGCGGCAGCGAAAACTACCAGCCGAGCGAAGGCTCGATCTCCCAGGTGATTGCTCCCTAGATTGGGCTTAGCGATGGCTGTGGCCATCTTCTAACGCCAGGTCTGATCCCGGCCCGCTTGATCTCGATCACGTCGGGTATTAAAGAACCCGCGTGTAGATCTACATCCGGCAAGGGAGGGAGGAACCCTTGAAAGAGGGAGCAGAGGCGATGGGACGACTCCGGCCAGGGCCCGGCCAAGACCCGGGGTCCGTGGCGGCGGATCAGCGGCGGCGCCTCGGGTCTGCCATGACGGAACTCGTTTATGAGCATGGGTACGAGAAGGTCACGATCCGCATGCTGTTGGGCCGAGCGCACGTCAGCAGGCCGACCTTTTACCGGCTTTTTTCCGGCAAGGAGGACTGCTTTCTGAGCTCATATGAAGACGCGGCGACAACGGCGGTGAGTGCCGTCGGCTCCGCGACCGCAATGCCGGGTAAACGGCCGGAACTTGTGCGTCGGGGCCTCGAGACCTTCGTCGAGACAGTCATTAAGTATCCGGATGCGGCATACCTCGCAATGCTGGAAACGCTGGCGGTGGGGCCGGACACGACGGCACGAATGCGGCGAACAGAAGCTGAGTTCGTGAAGCTCGTTATCACGCGCTTCGCAGAGACCGATGAACCAGTTCGCCTTCCGGCTGCGGTTGCCGAGGCCGTGGTCTCGGGAGTGGGCAGGCTGACTCGAGAGCGATTGAGGGTGCGGCCCGATTTGCTGCGGGCTGATGTAGCGCCCCTCGATCACTGGATCCTTTCGGTGACAGGGCCGGCCGTTCGGGAGCTAGCCGAAATCGGCGCACCGGCACCTGCTCGCCGAGAGCGGTCCCGCCTCAGCGAAAGCCTCCAGGTGCTGGTCCCAGAGGAGCGAGCCCTACTGATCCGCGCCGTGCTTCGGTTGATGGAGGAGGGAGGCTACGCGCGGCTCAGCCCGAAGCGCATCGCTGCGGCAGCCGGGCTCCCAAAACGGAGCTTCGACAACGAGTTCGCTGACGTCGATGAGTGTGTTCTCCGAATGCTGGAGGTGGCCACTGTCGCGCTCGTCGCCGATGCCGTAAGGGCTTTTGACTCCGCGCCGGATTGGAGGCACGGCATCAACCGAGCCTTCACGGCGCTTTGCAGGTATTTGGTCTCCGAGCCCGGGTTTACCCGAATGGCGTTCGTCGAGCTGCTCGTACCCGGTAGGTCCGTAACGAGGCCGGGCAGCGCGATTTTGAGTGCACTTGCCACCAGCGTTCGGGACCGGATGCCAGCCGATCTGCGCCCCGACCAAGCAGGCGCTGAGGCCTCGGTGGGGGCGATTTGGGGGCTTCTACGCGGGCGGGTCGCCGCGGGACGGCCGGGCGACATCCTCCGCTTGGTACCGACCCTCGGCTGGCTAGTGCTGGCGCCGAGCATCGAGGGCCCGGACGCGATCGAGGTGCTGAGCACGGATGGATCGAGCGACGCTGTGCGGGTGAAATAGCGAGTTAGAAACCCCTTCGTTTCTCTCGGTTGCCCCCGCGCTGACGATTCGGCAATGTAGCCAAGCGTACGTCGGGGACGTGCCTCAACCCAGGGACAGGTTTGGGCAGGGGTCGATCCACAGAACAGCTTTTTGGGAGGGGATGGTGGGGAACCGATCGAGGGCTTGAGCAGCGAGTGTGGGCGAACGACTCACGCCGATCGCGAACGACCCCCACGCCTCCACCTACGAGAAGAACACCCGCACAGAAACCACGGTGCGCCCGGGGGATGCTCCTGGCGCATGAGTCAAAGGAGGAAGAGAGTGATCTCTCGCATTCACGAGAAGCTCGGTACGGCGGGCTTTGTCATCTCGATCATCGCGCTCTTTGCTGCGCTCGGGGGTGGGGCCTACGCCGCATCAGGCGGCCTGACCGGGAAGCAGAAGAAGGAAGTGGTGAAGATCGCCCAGACGGAAGCCAAGAAGTACGGGAAGACCGGGCCGGTTGGTCCGGCCGGACCAACCGGCCCCGCGGGCTCCAAAGGCGCCCCGGGGGCCACCGAAAAGGGCGAAAAGGGCGACTCTGGAAATCCAGGCCGGAACGGTGAAGATGGCGCCTGCAGCGAAAATAACCCAAGCTGCATCCTGCCGTCGGGTGCCACGCTGACGGGGGATTGGTCCTTCGTTGCCAGAGGCGCAGAAACGTTCGAAACGGAAGTGGGAGGGACCACCACGACCCATACGCTGGGCGTGACCGGCGCATACCTCGAAATCAACTTTCCGCTTAGCGTGCCTTCCCTCTCCGATGGCTCGACGCCGCCAGCCTCAAAGTTCGATCCCGAACAAAATTACATCGGCGCGGGCGACCCATCGACGTCGGAATGCCCCGGGACGGTTCACGAACCAGAAGCTGCGCCGGGACACGTCTGCGTTTACGCGCAGAGCGAAGGCGGGGTCACTGGGCTGCCAGCCAATTTCACCATGAATCCCCAGGGCGGTTTGATCCTCGAAATGCACCTGGAATCAGGCGCGGAAGCCTTTGGCTATGGGAGCTGGGCGGTTACCGCCGAATAGCAGACCGACCCGAAGCTGGCCTGGGCAGCGATCCGGATCTGTCCAGGTCGGCTCTTTCGGGGAACACCATTCACCTTCGGCTTTGAGGAGACAACACGAGATGCGAACGAAGCGTAAACGGGTGGTGATGCAAGCGATCGCGGGGCTCGCGCTTGCTGTGGGTTTCCTCGCGGCGCCGTCTTCAGCTGGAGCGGCCTGTCCTAATGAAGCGTTTCGCTCGGGGGCGTCTGCCAGTCTCCCCGACTGCCGGGCGTACGAGCTGGTAAGCCCGCCGGACTCTGATGGCCGCCAGCTTGAGCCGCTCATCAGCCTCCACTTCTTCGACATGTTTCCAACCGAGCTTGCCTCAGCATCGGGTGACGGCCTTGTCTTCGTTTCAGATAATTCACCGCTGGCGGAGCCGGGCGAAGCAACCGGAAGCATCGATGCATACGAAGCACAGCGCTCGATTACGGGCTGGCGGACGATCAGGAGGATCAGTCCCTCAGGAGTTGAGGGTGTGCTGCCTGATATCGGGGGCATTTCCGCTGACCATGGCTACGCCTTCGTCAACGTAGGCCTGTTCGGCGGCGGCTTGCCGGGGGGGAGCATGGCTGGTAGCGGGAGTACCGACTACGTGAGTAAGGCGGATGGCTCATTCGAAGAGACGGGGGTCGGCAGCCTCGGCGACGAACCAGGGGCGCAGGGGCGCTTCATCAGTGAAGCTGGGCGCCACATAATCTTCAGCACCGGCAACGGTCAGCAACAGGATCTCTGGTGCACCACGTCCGTCTGTCCGGCACGCAGACTCGAGCCGGAGGCAGCACCGACCGGTACCGGCGCAATCTACGACCGTGAAGTAGGGGGCCCCACGCACGTCGTTTCGCTGCTTCCTGGTGATAACACCCCTGCCGCCGGGGAATCGGCCGAGTACCAGGGAGTATCCGCGGACGGTTCTGTTGTCGCGTTCAAGATCGGCGGAACCCTCTACGCCAGGGTGAACAACAGCGAGACTGAGCCCGTGACGAGCGAACAAGCAGCCTTCGCGGGGTTCTCCACCGAAGGAAAGGAGCTCTTCTTCGTCCGAGGTGAAACGGGGACGGGGGGGGACATCGAAGCCTTCGACACCGGCGACGAAACGGTCGCAAAGATCAATACCAGTGGAGACGCTCGCGTTGTCAACATCTCGTCGGACGGCTCGCGGGTCTACTTCGTCTCACCTTCGCGGCTCGACGGCCTCAAAGGCACGGCTGGCCAACCCAACCTCTACGTGTGGACCGCCTCCTCTGACACCACCGAATACATCGCCACAGTTCTTCCCAGCGATCTCGAAAGCACCTCGGGGCCGCTCCCTAACCGCCCCGCTCTGACGAACTGGACGAGCTGGGTGGTGAATCCTCAGCAGGGGCTGGACAAGGGCCTAGGGCCGGGGGCGGACTCATCCCGTACGACGTCTGATGGGAAGTTTCTCCTCTTCGAGTCGCGGGCAAAGCTAACTTCTTACGAAAACGCTGGGCATACCGAGATCTATCGGTACGACGCTGGTACCCAGGCCCTGCTCTGCCTGTCTGCCAATCCAGCCGACACCCCGGCCACTGCCGACGCCCAGCTCGAGGGGTCGCTCACACCTTCGGTGGTGGTCAGCAACCTCAGCGCAGACGGCAGCCGTGTGTTCTTCGAAACTTCCGAAAGCCTTGTCGACAGCGATACCGACGGCATCAACGACATCTACGAGTGGAAAGAAGGGACCGACTCTTTCGCATCCACTGTCTCGCTGATCTCCTCTGGCAAGTCGGTCGACTACCCAGTCCCCCCCGGACATGAAGAAAGTTTCCTGCCTAAGCCGAACCTGATCCTGGCGATCACCCCAGACGGGAACAACGTTTTCTTCACCGCATCTGAGCAGCTCGTGCCGGAAGCCGGGGCGGCCGGCACGCAGGCGATTTATGATGCCCGCGTAGGCGGCGGCTTCGCCCAAGCACCTGTCTTCCCACTCTGCGTCGAAGAAGCCTGTCGCCCGGCTCCCGCTCCCGCTCCCGCCCTAATCGCCCCAAAGTCAGAGGCGGATCTCGGCCGGGGGAGCGTTCGCGCGCAGAGACATCTGCGATCACGCCATCGCAGGCACCACCGCCGACACCAACATGGCGGTCGCAAGCGCGTACTGCGACGACATAGCTCAGCGACCGCCGCAGCCATGAGTATCTCTCCCTCAGCGACCGAGCCGGACGATGCACCTCTCCCACCTCCGGTTGCCCGCGGTCCGGCCTCCTCGGGAAGCCGAGCGAGATCTGCTGCTTTCACGTCCGCAGCCGCGAACGAATTTGAGGAATTCGGCATTGAAGCGGCCACTGCGATGCTCTCGACGCCCCTCGCGGGAGGCCATCCGGACTTCATGGCGCGATTCGTCCTTAACCACCGCAACGTTGGCGGCGGGGCAGTCTTAGCCGCTCGCTCCGAACGTTTCACTGTTTCGCTTCCCCCGGGGCTGGTCGGCGACCCGACAGCGATCCCGAAATGCAGCCAGGGCCTTTTCGCCGCCTTTGGCAATTGTCCGGTCAACACTCAGGTGGGTGTCACGAGAACTCTGCTCTACGGCAATCCGATCGGTAGCGAAGGGGCCGTCTTCCCTGTCTTCAATCTCGAACCGCCACACCCCGGAAGCGAAATTGCCAGGTTCGGTTTCTTTGCCGGCGTCTCCCCTGTCTATATCGACGCCAAGGTTCGGACCGCGAGTGACTATGGCGTCATCGCGACTGTTGAAGATGCTCCCGCCCAGCAGCCTGTAATCGCGGCGAAAACCACCCTCTGGGGGGATCCATCCGATCCCATTCACGATGAAGAACGGCTCACGACGGCCGAAGCCGCCGCCGGCTGCGTCACGGTCTGCAAAGCCCCGGGGGGAAAACGCTCGAGCGGACTTCCCCCAACCGTCTTCATGACGAACCCCTCCGCATGTCAGCAGGGAGAAGTGGAGTTCGGCGCGAGGAGCTATCAGTCTCCAGGCAGGGAATCCCAGGCACAAACGAATCTGCCGATGATCAGCGGCTGCGGAGACCTGCCCTTCTCTCCTGCGCTGGAAGTCGAACCGACGAGTCATGTCGCCGGTGCCCCCACGGGCCTAGTGGCGAAACTGAGGATCCCGCAGCACGAAGGCCCGGACGAACGGGCGACGTCAACGCTGCGGGGGGCGAAGGTGACGCTACCGAAGGGAATGACCCTGGCTGCGGGCGCCGCCGATGGGCTGGCCGCCTGTAGCGATACCCAGGTCCATTACCACCAGGAAGTGGCTGCCGAATGCCCTGACGCCTCCCGGCTCGGCACAGTCACGATCGAGTCACCGGACCTCGGCGTGCCTCTGAATGGCGCCATCTATCAGCGTGCACCCGAAGGCGAAGATCTCTTTCGCATCTGGCTCGTCTCCGATGAGCTGGGACTTCATATCAAGCTGCCGGGGGAGGTTCGTCCCGATCCGGCGACCGGGCAGCTGACCACTGAATTCAACAATCTGCCCCAGCTCCCGGTCGACAAGGTCGAACTCACGTTTTGGGGTGGACCGCGGGCGCCGCTCGCCAATCCCGACGCCTGCGGCGCCTACGCAACCAGCTACGAACTAACCCCTTGGTCAGGCGGAGCCATGGCTGCCGGCACGAGCGAATTCAAGATCGGCGAAGGGTGCAGCACCGGTAACTTTGCTCCAGAACTTTCCGCCGGCGCCACCGACCCCCGGGCCGGTGTCTATTCCCCCTTCGTATTCACTCTGCGGCAAAAATCTGGCGAACAAAATCTCGAGGGACTGTCGGTAAAGCTGCCTGACGGACTGCTGGCCAAGCTTGCAGGCGTACCCCTTTGTGCGGGTGTGGAGCTCGCGTCGGGCCATTGCCCGTCCACTTCTCGGGTGGGCGCGACGACCGTGGCCACTGGACCCGGTCCCTTACCGCTATGGGTCCCGCAACCTGACAAGGCACCGACTGCGGTGTACCTTGCGGGACCGTATCGTGGCGCGCCCTACAGTCTGTTGGTCGACGTTCCCGCGCAGGCCGGTCCTTTCGATCTCGGCGAGGTGCTCACCAGGGTGGCCTTGGAGGTCGACCCCGAAACCGCCGAGGTCAC
>Ga0105242_10000347_pt1 | contig 37208 bp, 37 predicted proteins | sample KBSM24metaG_FD_81521 | JGI IMG/M metagenome (GOLD analysis project Ga0105242, IMG submission 81521) | Miscanthus rhizosphere microbial communities from Kellogg Biological Station, Michigan, USA - KBS M2-4 metaG | ecosystem: Host-associated > Plants > Roots > Rhizosphere > Soil | place...
CTCCTTATCCGCCCTGCGCGACTTCAACTTAATCGCCATAGGCAGCGTTAGCCAACTTGCGTAGTTCATACGCTTCGCTGGCATCGATCAGACCCAGAGTTTTCAACTGATAGACCTCACGGCGTAACTCACGATGCCAAGCATCCAGGGTGCCGGTGTTTAAGGGATTACTTAACAGTTCGTACCAGCACGCCAAACGGCGGTTTTTTTCGTCGAGGCCAGTCATGATCGTAATCCTTTCTTAAATGTCCGTCTTTACAGCGGATGTAACTTAACGGTGCGAACCTGAGTCGCACCTACGTATCCCGCAACTCCCGCCGCAAGATCTTGCCCACAGCGTCATTGGCAACGACTCACGCAACACAATGCGCTTGGGCACTTTGTACGCGGTGAAGCTTTGCAGGCAGTACGCCTTCAACTCTTCAAACCACAAAAACTTCACAGCCTCCCCCCTGAGCGTTCGTCCGGAACACCAATGACTGCGCAGTTGGCTGCATTATTATTGCCCTCAATTCATACGGTGCTTTCCAACTTATTGGCCTTCGCTCGCGTGCAGGTAACGAATGCGTACAACCACCCGTCAACCTGAAGGCGCTTGCCTCTTCGCTCAACTACGAAATAAACAGCCCCACCTTGGACAAACAAGCGTGTCTGGTGAACCTCTCCGCCCACCAGGCAACCAGCTCAGATCACAGGTCAGCTACATCTGGCAACACCGCTGATTGTGGGCTGGCATCTGTCTTGTAGTGCTGGACAAGCACTCCGCGCTTGTCGAACTCAAAAACAGTGGTTTCGCTCAAATTCTTTTTACCCATGAATGGAACACCGGGAATATAGGTATACCCATAGCTCCAGACCTCACCGCCATCAACCTCAAATTTCAAACCTGGTTGACCAACAGACTTGATAACGTCGCTTTTGGTCGTTTTCTTATCTACAAAAGCTAACATTTTTACCGCACTGATATTCACCCCTGCCGAGTAATCCAATGCTGTGCTCACTTTCGCAATTGGCTGGCAGGCTGTCATTGTAATAACACACGCAGAAACAGCGAATATCTTCTTAAACATGGAAAATTCCTTTTCCTCAATTTTTGGCGGCGAGCTTTAGAGTGTCTTATGTTGCGGCTTCAAGCGTCTCAATACGCTTTAACAGATAGCGATTGAGTTGCCGCATCTCTTCGTATTTGCCCTCCAGATCCAGCGAACCATCAATTCGAGCGATCATCTCACTGTTCATACTTCGGTGATTGTTTTCCGCCGCCAGGTTGATCCGGTCACGTAACCCTTCTGGCAAGCGCAAAGCGAACTTATCAGCCGTCCTGGAGTTGTAGGTTATCTGGGCCGTTTCCGATTCAGTTGGCATGTGGTCTCTCCAGTTTTTTGCTAAATTTTGGGGAGCGAAAACGCCCCCTCTCCTACAGGCTTAGCCCGCATCAGCGGGCGAGCGGCTTAGGCCCATATGACCCTCAGATAGATGAATGCTCAAAACAAACCCAAGGCCCACGCAACGCCAAACAGCACCAGCGAAAAGCCCCACATCCACCAGAACGAGTACCTAATATGTCGACCGAGATCCAGCCCGGCCAACCCCAGGGCCAGCCACAGTGCTGGAGATAAAGGGCTGATGAAGGTACCAATGATATTTCCGATAATAAGCGCATACACCACGCTCGCCGGTTCGACACCGTAGTTTTCGACCACTTCCAAGGTCACTGGCATCAGGCCGAAGTAATAGGCATCGGTGCTGAGCAGCAGCTCCATGGGTAGACCAAATAAGCCGAGAAAAATATGCAGCTGCCCAACCATCGAGCCGGGGAGCACCTGTACCAGGTCCTTGGCGATTGAGGTCAGCATGCCGGTGCCTGCGAGTATCCCGAGCATGGAGCCCGCCGCGAGGATAATCATGCCCATACTCAACGCCGCCGAAGAGTGCGCCGCGATCCGCTGCATCTGAACATTGCCGCCGGGGTAATTGATCAACAGGGCCAGTGCCAGCCCGATCATGAATATGTAGCCGGAAGGCAGCACGCCGAGAAACAGCGACACCAATACCAGCAGGAATAGGCTGGCGTTGAACCAGAGCAGTTTTGGTCGCTCAAGCGCACGCTCTTCGTCGCTGATGTTTTCCAGGTTGATGCTGGTTTCCGCCAGCCCCCCATCGTCTAACAGTGGTTCCGCCGGCGGTACCGATACGACGTTGTTCACGCCAGCCGAGCAAGGCGGCCAAACTGATCAACAGTACGACTCCAAATCCCTGGACGGGAAGTAGCGGACGCCACAGTTCGATGACATCGATACCGGTAACCGCCGCAGAACGCCCCAACGGCCCAGCCCAAGGGACCATATTGAGAACGCCGGCACCGGTGGCCAGCAGCATCAGCATCAGGTAAGGGCTCATTCGCAGTTGCTTGTACAGCGGTAGCAGCGCCGGAATGGTCAGCAGAAAAGTAGTCGCGCCAGCACCATCAAGATGAGCGAGCATGCCAATCAGCGCGGTGGCGACTGCCACGGCGATCACATTGCCACGGGTCAGCTTGACCATGTAGCCGATGACCGGACGAAACAGCCCGGTGTCCTGCATGATCCCGAAAAACGTGATGGCAAAGATGAACATGGTGGCGATTGGCGTCACTCGTCCAACGCCGTCGGTAAAGAATCCGGATATCTCTCCCAACCCGAAACCAGCAAACAAGGCACCCAGCAGGGGCACAACAATCAACGGCAGAATGGGCGACATACGCCCGATGAGGAGCAGCACGACCAAGCTTAGCATCGTGATTAGGCCTATCAGGGTCAGCAAGCGGGTTACTCCTGTTGTACTTATAAAGAAAACGCGCTCAGGACGGCGACCAGCAGGCTCAAGGAGCGGAGGTTCGGCAACGTCATAAAGTCGGTATCACAGAATAATAAATTGGGGGCCTGATCCTTCAGGCGGCTCGCGCGCGAACATGCGAGTCAGCACACAAAGGCTGCGTATCGAGATGAGCAAAACCAAAGTTCAGTAATTCAAGCTGAGGTTATAGAGCCAGCTCGTGAAGAGGGGTGAATTCAATGCATTTCATATAACTGATTCACCAAGGGCGGCGCGAATAGAGCAACCGCACGGCCGTCGACCGATTGAACGCCACATTGCGTAGCTTCATCGGCGCGACTGATTTCATATCGTTTTCCTTAACTTGCCGTTCCCTAGGAACTGACGGTGGCCTTAACCCTCGTCGCCAGCTCATTGAACGCGGCGTCTACCGCGCTCGGGTTTTCGATCCAGGGGAAGTGCCCACCACCAGGGATAATTCTTGTCCACACGTTGGCTGTTTTGAAGCGAGCTTGATCCCATCCCTCCTGCGACACGATCCGATCTTCACTGCCTGCAAGGAGAAGGACGGGGAGAGCACAAGGCCACCACTTCGCAATATAGACGTGATCGAAGTTCGCGTCCGACCACTCCACGGCCGCCCGGTTATAGGGCAGGCGTGCCATAAGCTCGCGGCCGGCTGCAAGCCCGGCATGTGTGAAATTCCAATCGGCTGCCGCGACCGCGATAGACGCCAGGTTTTCGTCGCAACGCTCGGCCTCATACACAGCGCTGGCCCTGTCCACAGCCGGTAAAGGATGCGCGCCAGCCATGGCTACGAAACGGGGGTGCCAACTCGCGTCCGGTGCGGTATCCAGTAGGGCGAGACCGAGTATGTGCGGCGCCAACTCGGGTATTGATAACAAGTACATGCCCCCAGTCGAATGTCCTGCAAACACCACGTTAGGCAGTGCTTGGGCCGCTTCGATGACGACATTCGGCCAGTTGGAAAAGAGGGGCGTAATGCTTCCAGGAGGGCATCGATTGGAGCCGTCTTGGGGTAAGTCCACCAACCAGATCGCCCCCGAGACAGTAAGGGCACTCGCCAACTCCTCCAGGCTCTCCGAACCCAGTCCAGGCCCGCCTGGGAGTAACAGCCAGTTGAGCGGCCCCGAACGGACCGAGTGTTGTCGCAAGCGCACGCCTGACGGGGTAAAAAGCGTAAGGAGCATAGACAAAATCTCAAGGATTGGGAGTCATCAGGCCCGCTAGCTACGGCGCAGTCAAACGGTAGCAGGCTTTTATATCCAAGTTACCCACGGGCTACCACAGGCAAGCGGGTGGCGCTAACGTGACCACTCGCCATTTCCTGCGCAAAGAAACGCCGATGGGGATGGGCGGACTAAAAGCGATGTAACGGTGATCCAACAAGATTGCAACCGCTCGAACGCGTGCAACGCTCAAGATAAAACTGAGGCTACCAAACAATCCCGGTGAGACATGTCAGACACCTATTTCCGCGTGTAACGCCAAACGGGATAGAACACACCCTCGTTTCGACTGAATGCCGACTTCAAAAAACGCCGCACTTTGAGATCGCGAAAGTGATGAAACTAAATATGCGTTTAAATGTAGTGCCTGCTCTGATCCCGGCGGGCTGTGCGAATTGTGCCACTCGTAGAGTGACGATAAACGCTGCCAAAGCGATGATGCCCGAACCACCCAGCACCTCCCCCGTCAAGGACATGACCCCGCTAATGGACAGCGCCGCGACCAGGAGCGTGGTGGCGACTCCCCAACGAACAGAACGCGAGCAAATTATGTGCAAAGCTCCGTGAACGGGTTACCCCCGACTACAACCAAACGCACGGCACCGATTACCATAATTCTTGGTCTCAGCCTTACAGAGGTAACTGACTCGATGGAAATATCGCGCCATTTCGTCCGGATCATCCTGAGAGAGGTGGAACGTGGCATTTGCAGGGATATGCACCAAACCATCAGCCTCTTCGAACGGAATCCTCAGCGCACTGGCCCACGCAGCCTGGATGCGACTGTAGAGATTCGCACGCTCTGACTGAAAGCGCCCCAACCGGTGGTACGCATCTCGATTGAGCAGCAATACGAAGTGATAGTGAGCCCGCCCCTGCCGCCCAACCTCCCTGACCCAGCACCAACGAACACTGGTCCGATGAGCAGCTCCATGCAGGCGCTCTGAGCGCTTACGAGCTGATTGAATCCTGAAGGTCAAAGAATCAACAAACCTGGAGATGACGGCATTGCCCGATGTAGGTGGCAGGTCGTCTGGAAACGCAGATCGAAACGTACCGCGAACACCTCACGATGATCGCTCAGTGCTAGCTGAGTCGTGTCGTACAGACGCTCCAGATATTCGGAAATGAAGGGCGTGTAGTACTGCATGATGGTAGACCACGAAAGCTGTCCTCGTGATGCAGGTGAAGATTGCTGTTGCCGACGTGACGCTTGGATGGGTAAGCCATGAGGGTAATCCGCTGAGTGAATACATAACCTCAGCTGGATGAGTATTTATTTACGGCTTGATCACCTGGGGACTGACCTCCGCCCAGCGTGTGGCGCTGCTCCTGTGCGCGGGGCGCCAAGCGCATCGAGTCGGTGCCAGATGTGGTGATTGACGATCTGCTGGCTCGCGCCCAGGCACTTTTTGAATAGTAGGAAATACAGACATGTTCCGCGGGCCATAAAACACCGAACCCCAAACGCCATGTTCGCCTGAAACACCCCGTAATAGTTTCCAAGCAGTTATCGCCAGGTTCATTTGCTAGCGAGCGTCGCTCTTCAATGGATAGAAGTAGAGCGCTCAGGAATGACGACCGATTGGGAAAAAGCGTGCGACCATGCGATGCCGAATGTGTGTCGGCCCGCGAATCCGAACCAGCCCCGCAACACGCCTAAAAGCCGGTCTACACCGGCGCCGTACGAGCCTCCCGCACTGCTCGAAGAGAAGCCTAGCCCCACCCAGGTGAAAATCCGCATTGCCCTGCGCATTGGCGTGTTCTTCGAGGCACCGGCAACAATGCCGCGACCTCTGCAATAGGCTTGCTTTGCGATTCACACACCACCAAAGGAAGTGTTCAGCCACCTGCAGACGCTACAGGGCGATACGAGCATGAGGTATTCGCCCTGCTCATGCTCGACAGCCGACATCGGGTGATTACCTTCCAAGAGATGTTCCGGGACACCCAGGACGGTGCCAGTGTCTATCCACGGGAGATCGTCACCCGGGGTATTTTTGCCTTTGTTTTCAGACACCCGTTTCACGGCTAATGCCTTGCCGCTGAACGAGTGAGTCAGCAGCCATTGCAGGGCTTTCGCCTTGTTATGTCTGCCGTCTTGTACAGCCTTCACAATACGCGCTTGCAGCCCTCTGACATGACGTTGTACGGCAATCCAATCGATGCCGTCCCACGACGTGCCGGAAGGTGCACACGCCAATGCTGCTGCGCTCATTTGCTCTCCTTCCGTTGAAAGGGTTCTACCTACTCTCGTGTGAAGAGAGACCATGAGGACGTCTGCCCGCTTTCGCGTGAAGTGATGTTTCAACCTCTATCCAGCCCATTACAGGCTGGCATTCGCTTTTTCCTCGTTCCTTCGCCCGCACCGCCATGGGCAGTTTTTACAAACGGCTTTCCCTGACGGGAGCGATACGGGATTTCCACGTTCCGCTTACTGAAGTACGTCGGGTTAGGTGCCTGCTATCGACCGGGAGATATGCGGATCACGAGCGCGTAGTCGAAAGACGCGTCTCCCACCTCCGTTACCTTTTGGTTCGAGCGTATAAGCCATTTCCGCTCGTTCAACTTAACGATCTTTGCGCAGATTCACATATGTTCACCGTACCGACTATCTAGCCCTTGTCCGACCATGGCTGCCAGAAGAGTACGCCTCTCGCGATTGATACCCCGCACCTTGCGGTGCCTCGTTACATTGTCAAAGGCGCTCTTGATTCAGCCTTCTAGATTCACCCGGTGACACGGGTGGTTCCCTCCAAGTGGGAACAACTTCTTTAAGCGACTTCGTGTCGCACCTCGGCCCAATTGTTGTCAATGGGTACGGCTCCGTCGTCGAGGTAGCGCGACAGCGCTGCCCAGCGTTTCAGGCTGTAATCCAGCGCTCTGCTGATAGCCGAACCTTCGGGCACAAGGTCACGCTGGGCGATCATCCAAGCATGCAGCGCAGACATCACCGGCACGGCTTTTTCCTGCCGTATTCGGCGTCGTAAATCCGGCTCTAGGTCGCGGATCTCACTTTCGATTTCGTACAGCAGTTGGATATAGCGCACCGCCTGCGCGGCGAGCTGGCTCTTGTTGGTGGCATGTAATTCGAAGAACTTGCGCCGCGCATGGGCCATGCAGCCGATTTCGGTAACGCCAAGTTCGAAACTTGCCTTGTAACCGCCAAAATCATCACAGACCAGCTTGCCCTTCCAGTCTTGCAGGAAGTTGCGAACGTGCTCTCCGGCACGGCTGGGGCTGAAGTCGTAAACGACCGCCGCCAAGTCCGAGAACTGGCTGGTGGCGTAGGCCCAAACATAAGAACGGTGGGTTTTCTTCGCACCCGGCGTGAGCATCTGCACAGGTGTTTCATCGGCATGGATGACCTGCTGTCCGAGCACCACATCACGCAACGCATCGACCAGAGGCTGCAACTGTACGCCTGTCATGCCAACCCATTGGGCCAAGGTTGAACGTGGAATGGCCAAGCCAGCTCGTCCGAAAATCGACTCCTGGCGGTAAAGCGGAAGATGGTCGGCAAACTTGGCGATCATGACGTGAGCAAGCAGCCCAGCGGTCGGGATGCCCTTATCAATGACCTGCACCGGAACCGGCGCCTGGATCAGTGTTTCACAGTCATCACAGACCCACTTGCCACGGATATGGCGTTCGACGGTAAATACGCCGGGCGTGTAGTCCAACTTTTCGCTGACATCTTCACCGATGCGCTTGAGTGCGCAGCCGCATTGGCAGTGAGTATTGTCCGGTTCGTGATGGATCAACGTGCGTGGAAACTCTGCCGGCAATGCAGTGCGCTTGGGCTTTTGCTTTTTTTCGGTCGCCGCTGGCAATGTTTGCAACGCCTGAAGCTCTGCTTCAATCGCCGCGATATCGGTATCGATCAGGTCATCGAGCAGGCTGGCCTGCTCGGGATTCATCTGCTCGCTGCGCTTGGCAAACTTCAATCGCTTGAGCTGCGCGATCTCGTGAGTCAGTTTCTCGATCACCGTTTGGTCGCGGTTGATCTTCTTGCCCATGGTGTCGACTTGCGACAGCAACTGCGCTGCCAAGGCACGCAATTGGTCGCAGGACATTTGGTCGAGATTGGGCGAAGAAGTCATGCTGCAGATTTTGCCAGAGCAGGCAGTTCGCGGCGATAGACCGATAGGCTAATGGCAGCCGTTAAAGCAGTGTGATCGCGCCGCCGCAACCCGCACGTTGCCATGGCAGGCCCACTACCAGAGCTTGGAGTTGCTCGGTGTCCAACTGCATTTCAGCTCCATGACGAATGCTTGGCCAGTGGAATTTGCCCTGGTTCAACCGACGAGCAGCCAGCCAGATACCGAAGCCGTCATGTACCAGAACTTTTATGCGAGTAGCGCGACGGTTGGCAAATACATAAGCACAGTGCGGCTTCGCCGCACCGAACACCGCGATCACCTTGGCCAACGCGGTTTCGGTGCCCGCTCGCATGTCCATCGGCTCGGTAGCGAGCCAGATGAAGTCGATGCGGATCATCGCAGCAGGTCTCGAAGAAAGGTCGCGCAGGCAGCAGCATTTTCGGTTGGCCAGTTCACTTTGACGGTGCCGCGCGGGTGCTGGATCTCGACGCAGATATTCGACGATGTAGCTTGCGAACTTGCTCCGCCCAACTGCATGGGTAACGGAATAAATGCAGGTTGCAGCGCGATGCTTTTCTGCGCGTGCATCCGAATCCATTTGTGGACGAGGTTTGCGTTGAGGCTATGGCCGAGTGCGATGCTGGCAATAGAAGCGCCGGGCTGGGCACACTCTTGAATGACCTGGGCCTTGAAGGATTTTGAATAGGAACGGCGTGTTGACTGCATGAAATACCCGCTTAAAAGGCTAGAACTGGTGCCCACTTAAATTTTAAGTGCACACCATGTCTTGGCCTTGCGAGGCTGGGTAGATGACTTGGCCGGACGCATACCACCGTCAATCATGCTGCCAACGAGCAACGGATAAACTATAAGAGCCTTGCGCACCTTAATCATACCGCGTCGACCTGCGAAGCAGTCCCTTGCGCAGGCATCGAGCCCCTTTAGGTTTCAACCGCAAGTGCTGCGTGTCCTCGTCCTTGACTAGGTAGTACATTGCTTTGTGCACCTTGCTGTGAATGCGGGTGTCGCTCCGAAAGATCACCCCTATCCCGAGATCATCTCCATAACGCTCCTTGTCGGCATTGCAGCTGTAGTAGTAACCCAGACCACGGGTAATGCTCTCCCACAACTGACCCACCTGTCGGGCCTTGTAGACATCGCTTCGCACCTTCGTACCATCGAAGAAAAACGCCGTGTGGACGTGGTAGCCCCTCTCCTCCCCCTGTTCGACGCTGCAGATATGCCAAATCAAATGCTCAAAGATCTGGTTACGCTCAATCTCCCGCGCCAACCTATCTAGGTCCGTAAACACGTCCTCCACACGCTGCCGATACTGAGATATCGATGAGTAATGAAGGTCCAGTCGAATCACCACAACTGAGCGGTAAGCGTCCAGCACCTGGTCGACGCACTCCGAAATCCTCTCCTGCTGATCCAGGGCTTGAAAGCGGCGGTCAGATCCCTTGCGCTTAAACCACTTCTTGCTCGTCAGGTAACGGATACGATCAGTCAATACATTCAACATCTCTTCCGTACCGAGATAACGGGTCTCGTCGTCACTGAGGCATGTGAGCCCCACAGGGCTACGTTCCAAGCCAATATCCTGACACGCATCCCAAAACACCTGTAGGTGCTCACTGAAGTCGTAGCGATGGCCTTCATCGAACAACGCTACCATTTTCTGGATATGATCGAAGTATCGAGTAAGCCGAGTTCTCTGTACTCGTTCCCGACCTGATGCTGACTTATCGATCTTGAATGCTGCGCTGTCCGCTCTCTGGATAGCCTGTACGAGGCGTTCAATTTGAATAGCGATGTCAGATTGGGAGAGAAGGTGCTGCGTGGTGCGAGTGGTCATGATGAGGTACCTGGTTGATTAAGACATACCAGATACCGAGCAAGTGCTTTTTAACTTGTTATCTTCCAGCTACCTATGCTCGGGCGATAGGTATCATCTGCTTACCACTCATAGGCGCGAGAGTTCTATTAGTAATGCGAGTAGTGAATCGGGAGTATCAATCACGACTGATGCACCACGTGCAATACTGCTAACCCACGATCTAGCACCACATACTCAACTACAGAATACATACTTTACAACCCATTAATAGAATCTATCATTAATAGGTTATATAACCTATAACCTATACCTATACCTATAACCTATAACCTATATAAATAGACCAACAGCCAGATACCATTGAAAGAACCCCGACCAGACAGGGCACCGAGGATCATATTGCCAAGCGCACCGAGGACTTTTCCAAACTTTCTTTTGTGGAAGTTAGCTGAGAACTGATTACTACCAATCGGCATAAACACCATGACCAGCAGCACGCCGGTCATGGTATTTATGCTAGATGGAAAGACTTACTCACCTTGGTTTGCTTGGTCACTCGGTCGTCGCCAGGTCGCGCTCCTCAATGCGAGCCAGAATCCAATCGTGTACCTCCTTCTCCACCCAACCAACGCTGCGCTCTCCCAGTGATACAGGTTTCGGGAAGGTACCTTCCGAGATGTATTTGTAGATGGTCGACCGTGCCAGGCCGGTGGAATCGATGACTTGTTTCAGGCGGATGATTCGCATGAGCGGGCTCCTCTGCATGGCTCAGAGGAATGGCTGGGTTAGTAAAAAATGACTCATACCGTGCTCCTGCACCTACTTCGCTGAGGCAGCTTCCCCCACCTAAAACGCATAACCGGCGTGGATCAAAGACAACGCGAGCTCAGCGCCGCGTCGTCATTCATTCAAGAAACAAAGAGTGGAATTATTCATTTCACCTGCTATTGTCGCTAGAAATAGCGGATGTAGCAGATAAAAGTGAATTCGACTGATGTTGAAATTTTCACCATGATTGAAACCCATCCAGATGCCTCGCAGGACATTTGGCCGAGTTTCCGTGAAAACAGCTTGTTGGACGGGGCGGTGAGAGAGGCCGCCCGAGAACTGCAGGTTCACCGAGAGATGGCGACAATGTGCGCCTTCGGCGCTATGGCAACAGCCTGTCAGGGGCACGTGGATGTCGAAATGCCCACCGGGCATAAAGTACCGACCTCGCTCATGCTGTTGACCATTGCTGATTCTGGTGAGCGGAAGACCACGACGCAGAATTACTTCTTCAAGGCCATCAACGCACGAAATGATTCGGCGTATAAGGCCAACAATGAAGCCCTAGCGGAGCACAAGGTCAAACACCATCTCTGGAGCACACATAAACGCCATTTGGAGCGCACCTACAGCAAGTGCGCCTCTCAACAAGACGAACCCGCAACGCTCGCAGCACGGGATGCTGTCGCTGAACACGTTAGGACTGAACCGCAACCTGAGCGCTCGGGCAAATTTCTCTACGAAGACACGACCCCACAAGCGTTAGTGCAAATGCTCTATGAAAACTCGCCAAACGGTTGCCTGCTGACCAGCGAAGCCAGCAGTATTTTTAGTGGCAAAGCCCTGGGCGAACTAGACAAACTAAACACCCTCTGGGATGGCAACAGCGTGATCGTTGATCGCGTATCAAGAGCAGGCTTTATTCTCCAAAATGCCCGACTAACACTGTCACTCATGGCGCAGCCGAGCGTGATAGCACGTTTCATGGGGAAACGTGGTGAGGAAGCCCGAGGCACGGGATTCCTCGCTCGCTTCTTAGTCGTCAAACCGCGTCAAATGGCGGGTCAACGCAGTCCGGTCAAACAATCTGCACTGCCGCGCCAACAGGCATTCAATACCCGCATCCACGAACGACTGACCGCCCCCGTTAAGACTGACCGCCAGGTATTGCGCTTTTCGGAGTCAGCAGCAGAATTCTGGCTTCAGTGCAGTCGAGGCCTCGAACAGCAGATGCAAGAGAACGGCCTCTACTATTACCTCAAGGATCACGCCTCCAAGTTGCTCGAAAACACCAGCCGCCTTGCGGCCATCCTACATACGTTCGAGCGCGAACTGGACAACGACATCGAGATTGAAGAATCCACCCTGCAGTTTTGTTGGAAGTTCGCACAGATTTGCTCAAAACACTTCATCGACCATCTGGCTAATGAGCCGCAACTTGTTACAGATGCCAATAATTTAGTGCACTACTTGTTGCAAACGGCTTACAAAGAGTCCCGTACAGAACAAGAGCCGAGAACTGCACGCAAAAATGAAATCAACCCAATCAGCGGTTCCGCTAATATGCCTCGACCTAACGATTTGAAGCCGGGGGCAAAAACCCAATTCACATTGACACAGGTAAAACAGTACGGCCCCAGCACTCTGAGAGGCCGCGCCAGTGCCGAGCGACTCGAGGCGACGATTAAGTTGTTAATCCAGCTCGGGCATGTCGACAAGGTAGGAAGCTACTATCGTTTTCAGGAAACCATTTTGCTCAAACGAAAACCTGAAGTTAAGAACGGCGAAATTATCACCATTAAAGAGTTACCGCTGTTCAGTGAGCAAGAGTATTGGGAACCTGAGCGGCGCCGCGGGTTGGTAAATACATCAGGCTACTTCATAAAAATCCGAACGTAGCTACCAACCGGGAAGAGCTCAATGGCAATAAATATAAACCACTCGTAGCGCCGATGAAATTTTCACGCCGTAGCGATACGTTATAACATATGCTTTTAGGGTTATCGCAACAGCTCGATTGATTTAGTCCGCTTATGATTAGGGAGCCCTAACCAAGCTAGGCCGAGGCAAATTAAGCAACTGAGGAAAATCACAAAATCGATGGCACGCCCAAGGTAGGACACTCTCGAATATTATGGGACTGATGAGCCAAATGAGTGACGCATGGAGAGACTTGGTGAGGACTCATCGACGATGCGCGCTAGCCACCCTTGAATCGCGACGAGATAGATGCACGTCGAAAGGCCGATAACGGATGAGGAGGATAAGGATGCAGCTCAACCTCATTGCGTTCAAATATGACTGCTAGAGAAAGGTGAATTTGAGTTGAAGCTACAACACATGCGGAAAAGACTCCTTGCAACTTGAATCGAAGCAAATGCCGCACGTCGCAATGATGGATAGACTTGCAGCGGAAACTATCGACAGGCTTCCGAGGCAAGAAATGCCTCAAAATCCAGATGGGGGAACAGATGGGGGAACAAAATCACCAGATACAAAAAAGCCCCGTAAAAACGGGGCTTTTCAGTAAAATATGGCGGTGAAGGAGAGATTCGAACTCTCGATACAATTTCTTGTATACACACTTTCCAGGCGTGCTCCTTAAGCCACTCGGACACTTCACCGTATCTCGTCAAACCAGTTCAGTCTGTCGAGGCGCGCTAATGTAGTCGAAAGCCTTTCTGATGGCAAAGGTTTTTTTCAGAATTTTCATGCGGTTAGGGGGTATGTCGGCGTGGGGGCGGCGCAGGAGGGTGATTGTGCCAATCTCAGGCACTGATCGCGAGGGTCTACCCTGGCTGCTGTGCCCTGCCCTAGGCCGTCTGCCGTCGGGTATACGGGAAAAGTCTGACTGGGTAGTCAGTCATGGTGCTTTACCAGGGCGGGCGTGGTGGGTAACGTCTGCTGCATACGTCTATAACAAATCCTACAAGGAACCGCGTCATGAGTGAGTTGATCTCCTACCACCTCGAAGACGGTATCGCCACACTGACCTTGAGCAACGGCAAGGTGAACGCCATTTCTCCAGCGGTGGTCAGCGCATTTAACGAAGCGCTGGATCAGGCAGAGAAAGACCGGGCGGTGGTGATCATCACCGGTACACCGGGGATTTTGTCGGGTGGCTACGATTTGAAGGTGATGACGGCCGGCCCTAAAGAGGCTATCAGCCTGGTGACGTCGGGCTCGACGCTGGCACGTCGCCTGTTGTCGCACCCGTTCCCGGTGATCGTCGCTTGCCCAGGCCATGCGGTGGCCAAGGGCGCGTTCCTGCTGTTGTCGGTGGATTATCGGATTGGTGTCGAGGGCCCGTTCAGTATCGGCCTGAATGAGGTGGCGATCGGCATGACCATGCACCATGCGGGTATCGAACTGGCGCGGGATCGTCTGCGTAAGTCGGCGTTTCATCGCTCGGTGATCAATGCCGAGATGTTTGACCCGCAGGGCGCGTTGCAGGCCGGCTTCCTCGATAAGGTGGTGGCGCCGGAGGAGTTGCACGCAGCGGCGCTGGAAGCTGCACGGCAGTTGAAGAAGCTCAATATGAACGCGCACAAGCACACCAAGTTGAAAGTGCGCAGTGGGCTGCTGGAAGCCTTGGACGATGCCATCATCCAGGATCAGGGCCATATCCTCAGCTAATCGCGTACACCTGCTGCACCAAAGCCCGACCTTGAGTCGGGCTTTTTCTTACAGGCATATCCGAATCATCCCTCACCGCTCTAGACAGGCTCTGTCAGCACTTGTCGAAACATGTACTTAAACATCGCCTATCTCCTCCCTATTTAGGCGCAATTGCCGAATTCAGTGCACATCCGTACACTGCGCCCACTTTTGTCTCGATGAGCCGTATCGATGCTTTTTCTGTTGCGTATGTTGTTGATGGGCCTGCACTTTATCGCCGCCGGTGGGCTGGGCGTGCTGGTGGGAATCTGCCGACCGTTCAACCCGGACAACAGCCGCCTGTGTGCCCGCCTGTATGCACTGCCGGCCATGTGGATCTTGCGCCTGAACGTGAAGGCCGACGTGGACTCGTTGCGCAACAAGCCCGGTACGTGCGTGATCATCGCCAACCACCAGTCCAACTATGACTTGTTTGTGCTCGGCACCGTGGTGCCGCACCGCACGGTGTGTATCGCCAAGAAAAGCCTGAAATGGGTGCCGTTGTTCGGCCAGTTGTTCTGGCTGGCGGGCAATGTGCTGATCGACCGGGGCAATGCATACAAGGCACGCCGGGCGATGCTGACCACCACCCATACCTTGCAGCACAAGGACACGTCGATCTGGGTATTCCCGGAAGGCACGCGCAACCTGGGCAGTGGCCTGATGCCGTTCAAGAAGGGTGCGTTTCATATGGCGGTGGCCGCGGGTGTGCCAATCGTGCAGGTGTGCGTGAGCAATTACGTCACCCATATGCGACTGAACCGCTGGAACAGCGGTGATGTACTCATACGCTCATTGCCGCCGATTCCTACCATCGGCCTGACTTCGGATGACATCCCGGCGTTGATGCAGGCGTGTCATGCGCAGATGGATGAGTGCATCAAGGCAATGGACCTGGAACTGCAAAGTGCCGCAACAATAGAACTCGCTTCAAGCTAAGCTGCCCAACACCTGTCCTCCTAATAAGAAGTGATCAGCATCATGGGTAGAGTTGTTGCGGCCGCTGTGTACAGCGCCGGAAAGAAAGTTACTGATATCACCCTTGACGAAGGCGCGGCCTGGGCCGCCAAACCCGGTCACTTTGTGTGGATCGGCCTGGAAGAACCCAACGCCCAGGAGCTGGCCAACCTGCAACGCCAGTTCAACCTGCATGAGCTGGCCATCGAAGACGCCCTGGAAAAACACAGCCGCCCGAAGCTGGAAACGTTTGGCGACGCGCTGTTTATCGTCACTTACTCACCGGTGCGCGAGAACGGCAAGCTGGTGTTTATCGAGACCCATATCTTCGCCGGCAACGGCTATATCATCACCGCGCGCAATGGCCATTCAGCGTCCTACGGCTTTGTGCGCCAACGCTGTGAGGCGCGGCCGTTATTGCTGGAGCATGGGGAGGATTTTGTCCTCTATGCCCTGCTGGATTTCGTCACCGAAAACTACCAGCCCGTGAGCGAGGCGATCCACGCCGAGATCGATGAGCTGGAGCGCAACGTGCTGTGCAGCTCGCTGAGTGAGCGCGATATCCAGAACCTTCACGGCCTGCGTCGTGATGTGTTGCGGCTCAAGCGCTATGTGGCGCCGATGGTGGAGATCAGCCAGGAATTGCAGAAGTTGAGCTTCCCGTTTATCGACAAGAACATGCGCCCGTATTTCCGTGACGTGCAGATCCACGTGACGCGGCAGATGGAAGACCTCACCACCCTGCGCGACATTGCCAGCCAGACCATCGAGATCGGGGTGTTGCTGGAAGCGTCGCGCCAGAGTGTGGTGCAACGCAAGTTCGCCGCGTGGGCGGCGATCCTGGCGTTCCCCACGGCGGTCGCGGGGATCTATGGGATGAACTTCCAGAACATGCCCGAGCTGCAGTGGCACTACGGCTATTTCGGGGTGTTGGGGTTCATCGCTTTAGGCTGTACCGGACTGTGGGCCAGCTTCAAGCGCTCGGGCTGGCTTTGACCTTGGCCTCGGGCTTGTGTGCCACAAAGCGCATCATCCATTCCGCCACGGTGACGCCGTGGTGGTCGCGTTCGAGGCTGGCCACGCCGTTGGTGTAGACCTTTTCGCCCAAGGTTGTCTGAAGTATCTCCAGCAATTCGCGGGAATAGTCGTGGACAAATTCCGGGTGTCCCTGGAAGCACAGCACCTGGTCGCCGATGTGATACGCGGCGAACGGGCAAAAATCGCTGGAGGCAATGACCGTGGCATTTTCCGGCAAGGTGGTGACCTGGTCCTGATGGCTGATCAATAGCGTCAGTTCGGGCACCTCCGGGCTCATCCACGGGGCCTTGGCGTCGAGCTTGTAGTCGTGGATGCCCATGCCCCAGCCCTGGCCGGCGCGCTCGGTCTTGCCGCCCAACAGCAGCGCCAGCAATTGGTGACCGAAGCAGATGCCCAGCAACTTGTCGCCGCGCTGGTAGCGTTCGAGCAGGTAGGTCTTGAGGGTCTGGATCCAAGGGTCGGTACCGAAGGAGTCGGCTTTGCTACCGGTCACCAGGTAGGCGTCGAACACTTCGTCGTCCGAGGGGTATTCACCCTGCACCACGTTGTACACGACAAATTCGGCGGGAATCGGCTGCTTGGAGAACAGGCGCTTGAACATCTGCCCGTAACCTTGGTACTGATCGATCAAGCCTGGACGCAGGATATCGGTTTCCAGGATGCAGACGCGTAGCGACATAAAAAATACCTGACACGGCGATGGGAATATTGAACACCCCAAGAGCCTGCCTTGAAATACCCCTCCAAGGCAAGCCCCGCAGGATGCTCTTTGTGGGAGAGGGGCTGGCTCCCGGCAGCGGTGATCCAGCCACTGTATTCTGTGACTGATGCTCCGCTATCGGGGTGTAGCCCCCTCCCACAGGTTGATCACCGAAATACTTCACCCCGCGCCGCTTTCTCCAGCAGCAACGCCGGTGGCGTAAAGCGTTCACCATATTGCTCGGCCAGGTAGCGCGACCGCGCGATGAAGTCGTTCAACCCGTACTGATTGATAAACTGCAACGCGCCCCCGCTCCACGCCGCAAAGCCAATCCCGAAGATCGACCCCACGTTGGCGTCCGCGGTGGACATCAACACGCCCTCCTCCACGCATCGCACGGTCTCGATGGCCTGGATAAACAGCAAACGGTCGCGCACATCCTGCGCTGGAATCTGCTGGTCGGCTCGCTCAAAGCGCGCCTTCAACTCAGGCCACAAATGCTTCTGCCCGCCCGCCGGGTACTCGTAGAAACCGCCCCCCGCCGCCTTGCCCGCGCGTTTGTACTCGTTGACCAGCAGATCAATCACCACCGTCGCCGGATGGGTCGGCACGGTTTTACCTTCGGCTTGCAGGTCCTTGGCGGTTTGCTGTCGGATATGGCTCATCAGGCTGAGGGATACCTCGTCGGACACCGCCAGTGGCCCCACCGGCATGCCCGCCTTGCGCGCTTCGGTCTCGATCATCGGCGCGGCCACGCCTTCGCCGAGCATGGCAATGCCTTCGTTGGTAAAGGTGCCGAACACCCGCGAGGTGAAGAAGCCGCGGCTGTCGTTGACCACAATCGGGGTTTTCTTGATTTGCAGGACGAAGTCGAAACCACGGGCCAGGGTTTCTTCCGAGGTATGGGCGCCCTTGATGATCTCCACCAACGGCATCTTGTCCACCGGGCTGAAGAAGTGCAGGCCGATAAACTTGCCTGGGTCGGGCACGGCCGTGGCCAGGCCGCTGATGGGCAAGGTCGAGGTGTTGGAAGCGATCACCGCGTCGCTGCCGACCACGCGGTGCGCAGCGGCGCTGACCTTGGCCTTGAGGTCGCGGTCTTCGAACACCGCTTCAATGATCAGGTCGCAACCGCCCAGGTCGGCGTCATCCTGGGTTGGATGAATGCGCGCCAAGATGCTTTCCCGCTGCCCGGCGGTCAATTGCCCACGGCTGACCTTCTTGTCCAACAACGCAGCCGTGTGCGCCTTGCCCTTTTCGGCGGCGGCCAGGCTGATGTCCTTGAGCACCACGTCAATGCCTGCGCTGGCGCTGACGTAGGCGATCCCCGCCCCCATCATGCCGGCGCCCAGCACGCCGACCTTGCGTGTCACATAGGTGGCAAACCCTTGGGGCCGCGAACGGCCGGCGTTGATTTCATTGAGCTGGAACCAGAAGGTGCCGATCATGTTCTTCGCCACTTGCCCGGTGACCAGCTCGGTGAAGTAGCGGGTTTCGATCAGGTGCGCGGTGTCGAAATCCACCTGGGCACCCTCCACGGCGGCACTGAGAATGTTCTCCGGAGCCGGGAAGCAGCCGTTGGTTTTGCTGCGCAGGATCGACGGTGCGATGGCGAGCATTTGCGCGACTTTCGGGTTCGACGGCGTACCACCAGGGATCTGGAAGGTCTTGGTGTCCCAAGGCTGTTTCGCCTCAGGGTTGGCGAGAATCCAGGCGCGGGACTTGGCCAGCAGCTCATCGAGATCCGCCGCCAGTTCATCGATCAAGCCGGCTTGCAACGCCTGTTGCGGCCGCACTTTCTTGCCTTCGAGCAAATACGGCAGGGCCTTTTCCAACCCCAGCATGCGCACCATGCGCACCACCCCGCCGCCGCCCGGCAACAGGCCCAGGGTGACTTCCGGCAGCCCCAGTTGCACCGACGGGTTATCCAGCGCGACCCGATGATGGCAGGCCAGGCAGATCTCCCAGCCACCGCCAAGGGCCGCGCCGTTGATCGCGGCCACCACGGGTTTGCCGAGGGTTTCCAGACGGCGCAGTTGCGCCTTCAACACCAGGACGCTGTCGTAGAAATCCTTGGCGTGGGCCTTGTCGACTTTGCTCAGCTCATTGAGGTCGCCACCGGCGAAGAATGTCTTCTTCGCCGACGTGACGATCACGCCGGCAAGCGTGTGCTTTTCCGCTTCCAGGCGCGCAACGGTGGCTGCCATGGCCTCACGGTACACGGCGTTCATGGTGTTGGCGCTCTGGCCGGGCATATCGAGGGTGAGCACCGCGATCTGGTCCTGGCCTTTTTCGTATCGGATAGCTTGGGTCATGACAATTCCTTGGGCTCAGAGGCGTTCGATAATGGTGGCGATGCCCATGCCACCGCCGACACACAGAGTGGCCAGGCCGTAACGCTGCTGGCGCACCTCCAGCTCGTCGAGCAGGGTGCCGAGGATCGCGCAGCCGGTGGCGCCCAGCGGGTGGCCCATGGCGATAGACCCGCCGTTGACATTGACCCGGGCGGCGTCGATGCGCATGTCCTTGATGAACTTGAGCACCACCGAAGCGAAGGCTTCATTGACCTCAAACAGGTCGATGTCCTCGACCCGCAAACCTGCCTTGGCCAAGGCCTTGCGCGTGGCCGGTGCAGGGCCGGTCAGCATGATCGTCGGGTCGGTGCTGGTGACCGCCGTCGCCACGATGCGCGCCCGCGGCCGCAGGCCCAGTTCACGGCCCTTGGCCTCGGAACCGATCAACATCAAGGCGGCGCCGTCGACAATGCCGGAGCTGTTGCCTGGGGTGTGCACGTGGTGGATGCGCTCCACATGGCTGTAGACCCGCAGTGCGGTGGCATCAAACCCCATCTGCCCGATCATTTCGAAACTGGGCTTGAGTTTGCCCAGCCCCTCGAGGGTGGAGTCGCCACGGATAAACTCGTCATGGTCCAGCAACACAATGCCGTTCTGGTCCTGCACCGCGATCAGCGATTTGTTGAAGGAACCGTCTGCGCGCGCCCTGGCCGCTTTCTGCTGGGAGTGCAGGGCGAAGGCGTCGACATCCTCACGGCTGAAACCTTCCAGGGTGGCGATCAAATCCGCGCCAATGCCTTGGGGCGTGAAGTGACAGTGCATATTGGTGTGCGGGTCGAGCACCCAGGCGCCGCCGTCACTGCCCATGGGCACGCGGGACATGGACTCGACGCCGCCGACCACCACCAGGTCTTCAAAGCCGGAACGCACTTTCATCGCGCCGAGGTTCACCGCCTCCAGGCCCGAGGCGCAGAAGCGGTTGATTTGCACGCCGGCGACGCTGATGTCCCAGTCGGCCACGAGCGCGGCGGTCTTGGCGATGTCGGCGCCCTGGTCGCCCACCGGGGTGACGCAACCGAGGACGATGTCATCGACCTGATGCGTGTCGAGGTCACTGCGCCGGGCCAGCGCCTTGAGTAACCCCGCCACCAGGTTCACCGGCTTGACACTGTACAGGGCACCCTCGGCCTTGCCTTTGCCACGGGGCGTGCGTATCGCATCAAAGATCAAAGCTTGGGTCATGACGTCCTCGAACCATTGCGCAGTAGTGCCCTTACCTTAGGCCCGATTGACACGGTTTCAATGACGGATGCGCTCATAGGTTTTGACCCCCACGCTCGGACGAACGGTAGGGAGCTACAGGATTCGCCTGATTAATCGTTTTAGCGGTCTAGCCAAGGCATTGGCGCCAAGATGGCGATAGGCCTCATAGCGTTTTAATCAGTAATTGCGATTAGCTGATATGAAATGGATCTAAGCCATGCAGAACGAGGGCTCTAAGGTTCAATCAGTAAGACGTTGCTGCCGGGTTTTGCTGGAGCAACTGTAAGAAAAGCGACACGTCACGTTGCGATACTGACCTACACCGGCACGCATTTGACGCTCAGGAATAACAACAAAAGGCAGTCAGCCATGTTCAAGCACACGAAAGTACGTCAGGCGGGACTTATTCTGTTCGCCACCACACTGATTCTGATCCTGCCCAACCTCACCAAGGTTATTGGCTGACGAATCACATGCCCCATTCTGTACATCAGGATTGCAGTTTTTGGCAGCACCTGTCGGGACATTGCTTATAGCGGTCCTGCCAGGAGCTGCCGTTTTGCGTGCGCATTTGCGCTATCGTAGGTTCCATCGCCCTTTCGTCCGGACCTCTCTCTTGAAACCGTCGCTAGCCTTCCTCGCGCTGCTCCTGGCCCTGCCCGCCTCGGCCGCGCAACTGACCATCGAACTGGACCACGCCAGCAGGACCTGGCAGACCGCCGAGCTGCTCAAGCTTCCCGAGGCGCAGACGGTGCAGATCGTTGATGACGTGTCCTACAAACGCAACATGACCTATCGCGCAGTGCCGCTGGCGGCGCTCCTACCGGGCCTCAAGCCGGAAAACCATCTGCAAGCCGTGGCCCTTGATGGATTCGCCGCTGAACTGACGGCCGCGCCGTTGTTGCAAAAAAGCGGCGCCCGCGCCTGGCTCGCGGTGGAAGACCCCGCTCACCCATGGCCCGCGCTGGCCGACGGCAAACCCAGCGCCGGGCCGTTTTACCTGGTGTGGACCGACCCGCAGGCCGGGCCTATCAGCCCGGAACAGTGGCCGTTCCAGGTTTCCGCGATCAAGCAATTGAAGACCGTGGCCGAACGTTTTCCCGCGCTGTTACCCGACCCGAAACTGGCGGCCGATGACCCGGTGAACCAGGGCTTTGCGCTGTTCCAGAAAAACTGCCTGGCCTGTCACCGCCTCAATGGTGGCGGCGATGCGCAGGTAGGGCCGGACCTGAATATTCCCTACAACCCCACCGAGTATTTCAGCGGCGATTTCCTCAAGCGCTATATCCGCGACCCGCAGAGCCTGAGGCGCTGGCCGCAGGCAAAGATGCCAGCGTTCGCCGTCAGTGTGTTGCCGGATAACGAGCTGGCGTTGTTGGTGGGGTATTTGAAGCATATGGCCGGGCGCAAGCAACAACCCTGAATCTACCCAATCTCTGTGGCAGCGGATTTGCTGTGGCGAGCGGGCTTGTTGTGGCAAGCGGGTACGTTGTGGCGAGCGGGCTTGCCCCGCGTTGGGCTGCGAAGCAGCCCCAATAAAGCAGAATGCGGTGTATCAGATATGGCCGGGGTGGCTGGTTTTAGGGCTGCTGCGCAGCCCAACGCGGGGCAAGCCCGCTCGCCACAACAAGCCCACTTGCCACAACGTGCCTGCTTGCCACGGCAAACCTGCTCGCCAGAGGAGGTAGATCGGTGGCAGCGGATTATTGCTGCTGGACTGAGATCACCGGCGTCGGCGCCACGCTCACCTTGGCATGCATCTGCTCATGCCCACCGCCACGGCGCATGCCGCGCACTGGGCAGGCGTCGAGGTAGTCCAGGCCCACGGCTAGTTTCAAATGCCGTTCGGGGCGGGCCAATTGGTTGGTCACGTCAAAGCTGTACCAGGCGTCATCCAGCCAGGCTTCGGCCCAGGCGTGGCTGGCCAGGTGGGTGCTGTCTTCGGTGTACAGATACCCCGACACATACCGCGCCGGAATCCCAAGGCTGCGTGCGCAGGCCAGGAACGCGTGGGTGTGGTCCTGGCACACGCCCGCCCGGCCCGCGAAGGCCTGGGCGGCGCTGGTGTCGACTTCGGTGGCGCCCGGCGTATAGACCATCGACTGGTTGAGCGCATGCATCAGGTCGATCAGCGCCGTACGGTCGCGACGCTGGTGGCAGTGCTGTTCGGCAAAGCGGCGCAGGGCGTCGTCGGGTTCGGTCAGGCGGGTACTGCGCAGGAACGGAAAGGCCGATTGGCTTTCGTGCTCGGCCTCGCGCAGTTCGTCGATATCCACCTGGCCACGGGCGCCAATGATGATGGCATCGTGGGGTTCGTCCAGGGTCAGCACATGCAGGATATTGCCGAACGGGTCGACCTGGGCACGCACCGGGCGTGGCAGTTCCAATTGCCAGCTGAGTACGTGCTGGCGCTCGCTATCGTGGGGCGTAAGGCGCAGGTACTGGATGCTCGCGCGAACCTGGTCGTCATAGTGGTAAGTGGTTTCGTGACTGATGGAGAGTCTCATGCCGCCTCCAGGTAAGAACTGTAGATGGCGTCGCCCAACTGGCGAACCAAGGGGATAAAGTCGGTCAGCCAGGCGTGCAGGCCTTCCTCGAGGATTTCATCGATGGCGGTAAAGCGCAGGCGCGCGTCCATCTCCGCGGCCAACCGCTGGGCCGGGCGACCATTGAGGCCGGGCAGGCTGGCAAGGATCTGGTCGATCTCTTCGCTGCAGGCCCGCAGTGAACGCGGCACATCGGCGCGCAGCAGCAACAACTCCGCCACTTGGCGCGCGCCGGGGGCGTCCCGGTAGATCTCGGTATAGGCCTCGAACGACGATAACGCGCGCAGCAAGGCACTCCACTGGTAGTACGCGTGGGCCGTGCCATCGGTGACTGCTTCGGCCTGGTCGCCGGCCATTTCATAGCGCGCATCCAGCAGGCGCAGGGTGTTGTCGGCGCGTTCGATAAAGGTGCCCAACCGGATAAAGCGAAAAGCGTCGTTGCGCATGATGGTGCCGTAGGTCGCGCCCCGGAACAGATGGGAACGCTCCTTGACCCATTCACAAAACCGGCTCATGCCGTAACGGCTCAAGCCCTGCTGGGCGATATCGCGAATATCCAGCCAGGTGGCGTTGATGTTTTCCCACATGTCGGCGGTAATGCGCCCACGCACCGCATGGGCACTGGCTCGCGCAGCGCCCAGGCAGCTGTAGATGCTCGCCGGGTTGGCGGCGTCCAGGGCAAAGAAGTGCAACAGGCGCTCGGCGTGCAATTCGCCGTGGCGTTCGTGGTAATCGTCCAAGGTGCCGGTGATCAACAACGGCATGGCCAACTCATGCAAGCCGTCGCCGCGCCCGTCCTGGGGCATCAGCGACAACGAATAGCTGACATCGAGCATGCGCGCGAGGTTTTCCGCGCGCTCCAGGTAGCGCGACATCCAGTACAAATCCGAGGCAGTTCTACTCAACATGGCATCAGTCCTCAACCACCCAGGTGTCTTTGGTGCCGCCGCCCTGGGACGAATTGACCACCAGCGACCCTTCGCGCAGGGCCACGCGGGTCAGGCCACCGGGCACTACGCGGGTCTCCTTGCCGGAGAGCACGAAGGGGCGCAGGTCAATATGGCGCGGCGCAATGCCGTTTTCGACAAACGTCGGGCAGGTGGATAAACACAAGGTCGGTTGCGCGATATAGGCGTGGGGCTTGGCCTTGATGCGCGCGCGGAAGGCTTCGATTTCCGCCGCCGTGGACGCCGGGCCGACAAGCATGCCGTAACCGCCGGAGCCTTGGGTTTCCTTGACCACCAGGTCCGGCAGGTTGGCCAGCACGTGGGACAGTTCGTCGGGCTTGCGGCATTGAAAGGTCGGAACGTTCTTCAGGATCGGTTCTTCATCCAGGTAAAAACGGATCATCTCGGTGACGAAGGGGTACACCGACTTGTCATCCGCTACCCCGGTGCCGATAGCATTCGCCAGCACCACATTGCCGGAACGATAGGCCGCCAGCAGGCCGGGCACGCCGAGCATGGAGTCCGGGTTGAAAGCCAGCGGGTCGAGAAATGCATCATCGAGACGTCGATAGATCACGTCTACCGCCTTGGGCCCGTCGGTGGTGCGCATGAACACGCGGTCATCGCGCACGAACAGGTCGGCACCCTCCACCAGTTCCACCCCCATTTCCCGGGCTAAGAAAGCATGTTCGAAGAATGCGCTGTTGAAGCGCCCCGGCGTCAGTACCACCACACTGGGGTTATCCAGGGGGCTGGAGCTTTTCAGGGTGTCGAGCAGCAGGTTGGGGTAGTGATCGATTGGCGCAATGCGCTGGGCGGCGAACAGTTCAGGGAACAGGCGCATCATCATCTTGCGGTCTTCGAGCATGTAGCTGACACCGCTCGGTGTACGCAGGTTGTCTTCAAGCACGTAGTAGGTGCCGTCACCATCGCGTACGAGGTCGACCCCAGAGATGTGGGAATACAGATCGCGATGCAGGTCCAGGCCCTGCATGGCCAATTGGTATTGCTCGTTGGCCAGCACTTGTTCGGCGGGAATGATCCCGGCCTTGATGATGCGTTGATCGTGATACAGGTCGGCGAGAAACATGTTCAGCGCCTTAACCCGTTGAATACAGCCACGTTCGACAATCCGCCATTCACTGGCGGGAATACTGCGGGGAATGGTGTCGAAGGGGATCAGGCGCTCGGTCCCCTGCTCGTCCCCATAGAGGGTGAACGTGATCCCGGCGCGGTGAAACAGCAAATCGGCTTCGCGCCGGCGCTGGGCCAGCAGTTCAGCAGGGGTTTCAGCCAACCAACGGGCGAACTCGCGGTAGTGAGGGCGGACCTGCCCTGCCCCATCGTACATTTCGTCGTAATAAGTGCGGATCATGCCGAACTCCTTGTCACCCGGACGCAAGAACCATCGCAAGGCCCGTGCCAGCGGCATAAACACTTATAAATCAAGCCGTTGAATTAATAGAAGCGCCATGTCGCACCTTCCTGGTGCGCAGAACGCCCGGCGTCATGCCCATTGCTTCATCACAAGGCGGGCTTTGACTATCAACAGCATAGCCAGAGTTGATTTCACTGCCCGGCCAAGCCTGCGGATAATCGTCCCCATCGGCTGAACAGGATGCGTCCTGCCACGTCAGCGAACCGCTCTTCCCTTTAGGCCACCTTGCTCGGGTGGCTTTTTTTTGGTGCCCAAAAAACACGCGCAAGTTCCGAATAGTTTTATTGGCGCCCAAACAAAATCGGCCGACCCAAAAGGTCAGCCGATACACTTCGCTGCTCATAAAACCTGACTACATGATGAAAATTTACATGGGTAAGCCACGCACCTCCTGCTTGACCCCCCATCCCTCGATGATCCCGCCCAAGGGCTCGACCACCGCCTCAAAGTCCTGCTCGAAGTCTCCTATGCCGTCGTAGGTTGCAAACATGATCTTGCTCAGTTCCAAGTACCAGGCACCATCGTCGCGCGCGCTGACCTGGGCATTCAGCGATTCGCCACGAAATTCACCCGCAGCCCTGCGCGCCCTCTCCTCATCCGGGAAAATGGCGTAGAACTCGATGGGGTGGAACCGTGAAAAATCGAACCCGCCTTCTTTCATACGGCGCAGAACGTTGGTGCTGATGTCTTCTTGATAGGCTGTGCTCATGAAACGTCCTCCTCAGACCGATGGATAGACTTTCCGTGCTTCCCCAAGCCCGCGCCCTACTGGCGCGGGGCTACGGCAATCACATCACCTGGGGCAATGACATCACCGCTGGAAAACAAGCATGTAGCTGACAAGACCAGACCTTAGCGATTCATTCGGTGATCTCGCTTGCAGAGTAGCGCGAAGCTATCACCTCCACCAGAGGCGCTTGAAAGGCATACAGGAAATGTTCAGACAGCAGGAGAGATGTCGAGGATCTGGATACTGTTCTGGTCTTTGAGGATCTTGACCGTGGGCTCGGGTTTACGACCTTCCAGGTCATTGAGGTTCAATTCGGCAGCCACTGGCACCAGCTTGTTACGAATCATGTGCGCAGCGTCTTCGAGGCTGGGCTTCTGTTCGCAGGTGAACTGCTCCACGGACTGCACGCCGTGATCATCAACGAAAGTAATCTGCCACTTTTGCATCGGTGCCTCCTCGATAAAACCCATGTGTGGGCTTACCTCTATCTGGACCTTGAGGGCCTGGCAAACGTTCCACTCAAGGTCGGAGGCACCGGATCAACTGCGCTTACTGCTCAGCGCGTTCCTTGAGGGCTTTCAAGGTGTTGAACGGGGCGTCGACCACGAACTTGTTGGCCAGCCACGAAGGCACGCTGCCGCCTGGCTCGGTGTGCACCTGGTAGGTGACTTCGGTTTCATTGGCGTTTTTGGGCACCAGCTTCCAGTAACCCTCCACCTGGGCGACGCGTACGTAGCCCTTCACTTCCGGCTGGTAGGTCGGCACTTCCAGCAGCTTGCGAGTCACGCTACCGTCGGCGGCCGTGGAGGTGGTGATTTCCAGGATGGAATCGCGGTCGGTCACCGGGAACGGTGCCTTGAACTGGGTATAGGTCCAGCTCTTGTCGCCTTCCTTCTTGAGCAGTTTTTGCGATTTGCACTCATGAATCCATTTGCAGGCGCCAGCCACGTCTTCCTGCAATGCCACGATCTTGGCCACCGGCGCCTTGACTACGGTCACACCGCGATATGCCTTGTACTTGGAGCCGGCAATTTCGCTCAGCGACACCTTGATGCCGTCTTCGTCCTTGGCGACCTGCCAATCCTCAGCTTGAGCAGTAGCAGCAAACAACACCGTAAAACCGCACAACACAGCCATTCGTTTCAGCGAACCCATTGTTGTATTCCTTATTGTTGAAGTTCCGATAGTAAAGCCCATCAAGCCGCCGTCATCTGCTCCCACCAGCCGATCAACCGGATCGCATCGGCCTGGTCGGTGCCGCAGACCTCGATATCCGCCTTGAAATCACTGCACACCGCCGGCCGCTCCGGTCGGCCGAACAGCAGGCATAGCTGTTCGACCGACAGGTGCAGGCAGCGTTCGCCCGCGGGTTTGCCGTGGGGCATTCCTGGCAGCGGTGAACTGATGGAGGGGGCGATGCAACAGGCGCCACAGCCTTCACGGCATTTCATGACCAGCAGGTCCTCGACGACTCAATAGGGATGGCCGGGCTAGATTACGCCCTTAAACAGCCGTTTTAAAATGGTCTAACAGGGGTTTTCCGCAGAAAACAAAAGTGACTGACCAGTCTGCGACAGATGGTCGAGTGACGAAGTCACCTTTGACGGAAAGTCTACTGCTTGAACTCGAAATCCAGCGCGGCGCCTTCGACTTCGCGGCGCTCTTCGTTGCGCAGTTGCAGCCTCATCTCATTGCTGAGCAAGCGGCCGTTGATCTGGAACGCACTGTTATCGGATGGCTTTTCGCCAAACATCGGCGGCAGCAGAGGCACGTTCCTCGGCTGGGCCATGGTGCCAATGGGCTGCAAGTGCCTGACCATGTCCGAGGGTAAGGACAAGTCCAACTGTGCCGGTGGCAATTGGGTCTGAGCCACTTCGCGAGCCGACTTGGACTTGCTCGAGACCGGCGCACGTTTTTTCGTCGTGGCCGCTTTCTTCTTGGTCTGCGCGGTTTTTTTCGCAGGTGCCGGCTTTTTCGCAGGGGTCTTCTGCTCGGTGCTGACTGCGGGTGCGGCTCCCGGCACAGGGGTCGCCGCCAGTACAGTGCCGACGTTGCCAAGGCTTAAGAGGCTAATCACCAAAACGGCACGAAAAATAGAGGTCATATCGCCAACAGCATTAACGGCAGAGGGCCATATGCTCGCTTGTTGTGCGCGGCATGACAAGCGCGGTGATCAGCCGGCGATCGGTACCGCCCCATTTGGGCGCCTAAAAACCGGCTGCGGTTTCCTGGCACAACTGGCTGGCCAACATCCCCAGGGTCATCAGTGCGCGCTCTGCCTCGCGGTTCCACGGCGTGCCGCAGTTCAAGCGAATACAGTGGTTGAACTGTTCGGTGTTACTGAAGATCAGCCCCGGGGCGATGCTGATGCCCTGTTGCAGGGCACGTACATGCAGTTCCTGGGTATTGACCCGCCCGGGCAAACTGACCCACAGGATAAAACCGCCGTTAGGCCGGGTCATCTGCGTGCCTTCGGGGAAATACTGCTGGACCGCCAGCTGGAAAGCGCTGAGGTTCTTGCGGTATTCCTGACGGATGTAGCGAAGGTGCCGGTCGTAGCCACCGTTCTCCAGGTACGCGGCGACGCCCATCTGGGTGACACTGCATGCCGAATGGGTGCTGAACATCTGCAGGCGCTGGATTTCCTGCTGGTATTTGCCGGCGATCATCCAACCGATGCGCACACCGGGGGACAAGGTCTTGGAAAAACTCGAGCAGTAGATCACCCGATCCAGACGGTCATAGGCTTTCAGGGCCTTGGTGCGCCCCAATTCGAACATCAGCTCGCCGTAGATATCGTCCTCGACGATCTGGATATCGAAATCCGAGGCCAGGCGCAGCAACTGTTTCTGTCGCTCCTCAGGCATGGTGCCGCCAAGGGGGTTGCTCAGGCGCGTGGTCAGCACCAGGGCCTTGATCGACCATTGGTTGGCTGCCAGTTGCAGGGCTTCCAGGCTCATGCCTGTGGCCGGGTCGCTGGGGATCTCGATAACCTTGAGGCCGAGCAGGTCGGCCAGTTGCAACAAACCGTAATAGGTCGGCGATTCGGCGGCGATCAGGTCGCCTGGACGGGTCAACACGCGCAACGACATCTGCAACGCGTCGACGCAACCGTGGGTGATCACCACTTCGGACGGGTCGACCACCACGCCAGCATCGCGCATGCGGATCGCCACCTGGCGACGCAACGGTTCGAAACCAGGGCTGAACATATAGCTGAACGCGCGAGGGCTCTGGAAGCGCGTGACCTTGGCCAACTGCTGGTGCAGCGCGCGCACTGGCAGGTAATCGACACTCGGCACGGCGGCGCCCAGCGGGAAGACGCCTTCGCGACGTGACTCCACCAACACCTGCTGGATGATGCTGCTACGGGTGACCAGCCCCGGGCGCTCGACCCGCGCGATATCCGGCGTCGGCGCCGTGAGCGCGGGCGTCTGGTGCACGTAATACCCGGACTGCGGGCGCGCGCGGATCAACCCCTGGTCTTCCAGGTTGGCGTAGGCCTGCAACACCGTGGCGTGGCTGACATTCAACTGGGAGCTCATCTTGCGCACCGAAGGCACGCGCTCGCCCGGCTGATAGACACCGCGCCGGATATCCTCAGCCAGTTGCTGGGCGATACGTTGGTAAAGCAACAGATTGGTCATGACGCAGCACTCGATTTCACGGGTATTTTATTTTTGTGTGAAACATACCGGCACAGTTTAGAAGTGTACGGGGACAGTTGCCACAATAGTCGAGCGCGGACCGCAGTGACAGCAAAAACTGTGAGGGTGTACCCCAAACAAATATGGGAGGGGGCTTACTCCCGATGACGGGGGTTCAGTCAACAGTTTCGCTGACTGACACGCCGTCATCGGGGCAAGCCCCCTCCCACATTTTTGAACGGCGCAACGCTTCAGCGAGCGGCGCCCAACTGGCCTTTGGCGTCGGAGAACACGATTTCCACCCGACGGTTCTGCGCGCGGCCTCGCTCGGAAGCGTTGGCTTCCACCGGGTACTGATCGCCGTAGCCTTCGACCTGGATGCGTTTTTCGTCGATGCCCAGGTCGACCAGCACGTCCGCCACCGATTGCGCGCGGTCGCGGGACAGTTTGAGGTTTTCCTGCTCGCCGCCCGTGCTGTCGGTGTAACCCTCGATGCGCACCACGCGCTTGGGGTTCAGTTGCAGGAACTGCACGATCTTCAACACCGTGCGGTTGGCCGAGTTTTTCAGCTCTGCTTCACCGGTGTCGAACAACACATCCCCCAGGGTCATTACCAGGCCCCGATCGGTCTGGGTGGTGGCCAGGCTGGCGATCTGTTCTTCGAGCCATTTGCCCTGTTGCTGCACGCTGATCAACTTGCTTTCACGCAGGGCCAGCTGCAAGCGCTGGCGTTCCAGTTCAAGCTTGGCGCCGCGCTCCTGGTTGAGCGCCTGCTCGGTGTGTTCGCGGGCGATCGCGCTATAGCGTTGGCTAAGATAAGCGTAATGCACCACGTCGGCACCGCTGCCCCAATAGCTGGACAGGCGATCGGCACGGGCGAGGGATTCACCGGCGCGGATCACGTCTTTGGGCGCAAAGCGCAGCACATTCGCGTCTTCCTTGACCTTCTGGAAATCGCTGCCCGCCTGTTGCAGGGCCAGTTCGCCATTCGGGTGGCTGGCACAGCCGCCCAGCGCCGCGCTGCCCAGCAGCAATACACAGCTCAAACCACGGATCATCGGGCTCATTGGGCTTCTCCCAACTGCAATTGCTTGCGCAAGCGGGTGATGCGGGTATTGAGCACGTTGAGTTGTTCCTGGCTCTTGCGGGTCAGCACGTGTGCTTCGGCGAGGCGCGCATCCAGCTCGGCCTGTTCGGCCTGCATGCGCGCGTCCTTGTAGGATTGGTCGGCCATATCGGCCTTGGCCTGGGCGAATTTGTCTTCGGCCAGTTTCAGTTCGGGCGATTCATCGGTGTTGGCACCCACGGCGTTGGCTTGTTCCAACGCTTGCTGGGTGAGGCGTATTTGTTCATTCGGCGCAGGATCGGCTGCACATCCCGCCAGAGCAACGACGGCGAGGGCCGCTAAAAGAGGTCGAAAAATCACTGGAAATCCCTACTGTGTTGGGGTGCCGACGGGTTGTTGCAATTGCGCTTTCCAGCGCTCGAGGTTGCGCTGTAGCGCAGCTTGCGTCACACCAGACCCGGACAATTCTGTCATCTTTTTAGCCAGCTGTCCGCGCAGCCACGGATCATTGCAGGCCGAGTTGTGGGAAATCGCCAGGTACAGACCGGGCTGGTCGACGGGAACGTCGCGAGCGACCAGGTCATTGCTCATGCCCAAGGTCTGGGCCATGGCCATGCCCGAGTAGCGTCCGGCCAATACATAGTCCACCTCCCCTAACAGCAGTTTCTGGAACGCCGGGGTCAACGTGGGCATGCGTTGCAGGCTCAGTTGCTGGCTGGCGAAGGTTTCAAAGTCGCGGCTCAATCGTGCCCGTTCCGACACTGCACCCTGGTGACCGTGCAGGTCGGCCGCGGTGGTATAGGCCAGCGTTGAGTCTTTGCGGGTCCAGACCAGGTAATCGGTCTGCACCAGCGCCGGGTGGATGTAATCGAGGTTGTCCAGCTCACCCAGGTTCAACGGGGCATCGGCAAGGAGGTCCATGCGCCCGCTGCGCACTTCATCCAGGGCCATGGAGCGCTTGCCGCCGTAGAGCAGGTCGATTTTTAGCCCGAGGTCCTTGGCCACCTGTTGCAGCACATCGGCGGTGGCACCGATCAGGTGCGTGGGGTCCTGGGGATCGCGCCAGAGCAAAGGCGGCGCATCCGGGCTGCCGGTGATCACCAGGCGCTCGCATTTACCGGCGGCAAGCGCCAGGCCTGGCAGCAGCGTGAAGCCCAGCAGTACGGCCCAGGGGCGCAGTTCCATGGCGAGGTTCTCCGTAGGATTATTGTAGGAGCGAGCTTGCTCGCGAAAAACGTTAACGATGGCGCACATTCTGGATGAACGCGGTGCCTGTGAGTTTTTCGCGAGCAAGCTCGCTCCTACAGTGTTTTGGGGTATTCAAAAAAAAAGCCCGGTCCAAAGACCGGGCTCTTTATAAGTGAAGCGGCTGGATTAGACCAGCTTCTCCAACTCAGGTACGGCTTCGAACAAGTCCGCCACCAGGCCGTAATCGGCCACTTGGAAGATCGGTGCTTCTTCGTCCTTGTTGATCGCAACGATCACTTTGGAGTCTTTCATACCGGCCAAGTGCTGGATCGCGCCGGAGATACCGACGGCGATGTACAGCTGTGGCGCAACGATCTTGCCGGTCTGGCCGACCTGCATGTCGTTGGGTACGAAACCTGCGTCGACGGCTGCGCGGGAAGCGCCGACCGCCGCGCCCAGCTTGTCGGCCAGGGCGTACAGGTGCTTGAAGTTGTCACCGTTCTGCATGCCACGCCCGCCCGATACGACGATCTTGGCAGCGGTCAGCTCAGGGCGATCCGACTTGGCCAGCTCTTCGCCAACAAAGCTGGAAGTGCCAGCGTCGTGGGCAGCGGCGACGGCTTCAACGGCAGCCGAACCACCTTCGGCAGCCACTGGGTCGAAGCCGGTGGCGCGCACGGTGATGACCTTGACCGAAGCGTTGGACTGTACGGTTGCGATGGCGTTACCGGCGTAGATCGGGCGCTTGAAGGTGTCGGCGCTTTCAACCGAGATGATCTCGGAGATCTGGTCAACGTCCAACTGCGCAGCAACGCGCGGCAGGATGTTTTTGCCGTTGGAGGTGGCGGCGGCCAGGATGTGGCTGTAGCCGGCACCCAGCTCTGCGACCAGAGGGGCAACGTTTTCAGGCAACTGGTGCGCGTAGGCGGCGTTGTCAGCCAGCAAGACTTTGCTCACGCCAGCGATTTTCGCAGCGGCTTCAGCCACGGCGCCAGCGCCAAGGCCTGCAACCAGCACGTGAATGTCGCCACCGATTTTTGCGGCAGCAGCCACGGTGTTCAGGGTGGCCGGAGCCAGCACCTTGTTGTCGTGTTCAGCGATTACCAAGATAGTCATTGTTAGATTACCTTCGCTTCGTTTTTCAGTTTCTCGACCAGTTCAGCCACCGACTTGACCTTGATACCCGCGCTGCGTGCAGCCGGCGCTTCGACCTTGACGGTCTTGTTGGTGGAGGCAGTGGAAACGCCCAAAGCGTCCGGAGTCAGCACTTCGAGAGGCTTCTTCTTGGCTTTCATGATGTTTGGCAGGGACGCGTAGCGCGGCTCGTTCAAACGCAGGTCGGTGGTGACGATGGCGGGCAGTTTCAACGAAACTGTCTGCGCGCCGCCGTCGATTTCGCGGGTGACAGCCACGCTGTCGCCGCTCACTTCGACTTTGGAGGCGAAGGTGCCCTGGCCGTAACCGGTCAGCGCAGCCAGCATCTGGCCAGTCTGGTTGTTGTCGCTGTCGATGGCCTGTTTGCCAAGGATCACCAGTTGAGGCTGTTCCTTATCGACAACGGCCTTGAGCAACTTGGCCACGGCCAGGGAGGTCAGCTCTTCAGCGGACTCAACCAGGATGGCGCGGTCGGCACCCAGTGCCAGGGCGGTACGCAGCTGCTCTTGAGCAGTGGTCGGGCCGATGGAAACCACGACGATTTCAGTCGCAACGCCTTTCTCTTTCAGGCGTACAGCTTCTTCCACAGCGATTTCGCAGAAAGGGTTCATCGACATCTTGACGTTAGCGAGGTCGACGCCGGAATTGTCCGCCTTGACGCGAACTTTCACGTTGTAATCGACAACGCGTTTGACAGCTACAAGAACCTTCATGGATTCCTCGTTACTCTCCGGTGAAAAGAAAGTCGCCTAGGCGAACCTGGCGGTTGATGCTCATCGGCACACAAGGGCACCTCCAAAAACGTCGGCGAATGACACCGCGACAGGCCAGTGATGACCGTTCGTCAGTGGTGACTGGGAGGTCATTCTTTCTCGCGGCGTGTAAACTGCGCGCCATCTTTTGCACGCGCGTCACCCGTTTTGCCTTCGCCCTGCTTTTGGACGCGCTCTTGAAACCTACAGTCTGCCTACGCTAAGCGCAAAACCGACCGTATATTGACCGGAACACCTATTCTGGTCAATACGGCAAAATGGTCAGTCATAAGCCGCGTTGCTTTGATTTACCTAGCCTCCAAGCAATTCAAACAAACGTTTGTATTGGACGCTGGGAGTGGTGTAGATATAATGCGCCACCTAGAGAGAAAGGTGGGTCATACCCTGCTGTTTAAAGCAGCGATGACGGTTATGACACCTAACCTCCACCCATTAGAAAAAAAGCCTGTTGAGCCTTGAGTAGGAGATAGCCTGTGGAACGCGAATACATGGAATTCGACGTGGTCATCGTCGGCGCTGGCCCGGCGGGCCTGTCCGCCGCCTGCCGACTGAAGCAGAAGGCCGCCGAAGCCGGTAAGGAAATCAGCGTCTGCGTGGTCGAAAAAGGCTCCGAAGTCGGCGCTCATATCCTCTCCGGTGCCGTGTTCGAACCCCGCGCCCTGAACGAACTGTTCCCGGACTGGAAAGCACTCGGCGCCCCGCTCAACACCCCGGTGGTGCGCGATGACATCTATGTACTGCGCAGCGCCGACACCTCGACCAAGGTGCCTGACTTCTTTGTGCCCAAGACCATGCACAACGAAGGCAACTATATTATCTCCCTGGGCAACCTGTGCCGTTGGCTGGCCCAGCAGGCCGAGAACCTTGGCGTGGAAGTCTACCCAGGCTTCGCCGCCCAGGAAGCGCTGTTCGACGAAAACGGTGTGGTGCGCGGCATCATCACCGGCGACCTCGGCGTCGACCGCGAAGGCCATCCCAAAGAAGGCGTCTACACCCCAGGCATGGAACTGCGCGGCAAATACACACTGTTCGCCGAAGGCTGCCGCGGCCATATCGGCAAGCAACTGATCCAGCGCTTCAAGCTGGACAGCGACGCCGACGCCCAGCACTACGGCATCGGCCTCAAGGAAATCTGGGAAATCGACCCGGCCAAACATCAGCCTGGCCTGGTGGTGCACACCGCCGGTTGGCCGCTGGACATCATGAGCAACGAGAACACCGGTGGCTCGTTCCTCTATCACCTGGAAAACAACCAGGTCGTTGTGGGCCTGATCGTCGATCTGTCCTACAGCAACACCTTCCTGTCGCCGTTCGATGAGTTCCAGCGCCTTAAGCACCACCCGGTGCTGGCCCAGTACCTCGAAGGCGGCAAGCGCATCAGCTACGGCGCACGCGCCCTGGCCAAAGGCGGCATCAACTCGTTGCCAAAAATGGTGTTCAAGGGCGGCGCTCTCATCGGTTGCGACCTGGGTACCATGAACGTGGCCAAGATCAAGGGCAGCCACACCGCGATGAAGTCCGGCATGCTCGCTGCCGACGCCGTGGCCGAACGCCTGTTTGCCGAATCCGAAGGCGGCGACGAACTGACCAACTACGTCGACAGCTTCAAGGCCAGCTGGCTCTACGAAGAACTGTTCGCCAGCCGCAACTTCGGCCCGGCGATGCACAAGTTCGGCCCGATCATCGGCGCCGGCTTCAACTGGTTCGACCAGAACATCCTGGGTGGCAAGATGCCGTTCACCCTGCACGACACCAAGCCCGACTATGCGTGCCTCAAGCTGGCCAAGGACTGCCAGAAGATCGACTACCCCAAGCCCGACGGCAAGTTGAGCTTCGACAAGCTGAGCTCGGTGTTCATCTCCGGTACCAACCACGAAGAAGAACAGCCGTGCCACTTGAAGCTCAAAGACCCCAGCATCCCGCTCGGCACCAACCTGCCGCTCTACGATGAACCGGCGCAACGCTACTGCCCGGCTGGCGTGTATGAAGTCGTGACCAAGGAAGATGGCGAGAAGCGCTTCCAGATCAACGCCCAGAACTGCGTGCACTGCAAGACCTGTGACATCAAGGATCCTTCGCAGAACATCACCTGGGTCACGCCGGAAGGCTCGGGCGGGCCGACTTACCCGAATATGTAAGCCAAACGAGGCTCCCAAACGGGAGCCTTTTTTATGGAATCAAACTCGATCAACTGTAGGAGGGGTTGCCCCCTTCCCACAGTTGGATTGTGCTGTTGCCTGACATGACTATGCAGCCCGCTCTTCGCCGGGGTTGCGCTCGAAGTAGCGCTTGTACTCGCGGCTGAACTGCGACGTACTTTGATACCCCACGCTATGCGCCGCCTGCGCCACCCCCATGCCTTCCACCAGCAATAATTGCTGGGCCTTGAGCAAGCGCAAGCGCTTGAGGTACTGCACCGGCGACAACAGCGTGCAACGTTTGAAATGCTCATGAAACGTCGACGCGCTCATGTGCGCATACCCCGCCAGCGTCTCGATATTCAGTGGCTCGGCGAAATGGGCATGCAGGTGATTCAATGAGGTGGCGATTCGCGAAAATTGCCCCTGCTGTTCCACCAACGCGCGCAGCACATCGGCCTGTGGCCCGCGCAGTGCGGTGAACAATAATTCCCGCACCCGCGCCGGCCCCATGATCCGGCTCTCCAGCGGATCATGCAGGCACTGCAACAGCCGTTCGACGCAGCCGCGCATCGCATCGTCGAGCACCACCGAACTCATCGACTCCAAGGTCTGCGCCGTCGGCGGCGGACCGGCCTGCATGCCCATGGCCATCACCAACTCCCCCAGCACCACCCGGTCAATCCCCACCGTCACACCCAGCAACGGCGCACCGGGCGCCAGGGCGAAGGTCTCGCACTCGAACGGCACCGGCATCGCCTGGATCAGGTAATACCCGGCGCCGTACTCCAGGGTGCGCGGGCCCAGGTAGGCGACCTTGCTGCCTTGGGCCACGAACATCAGGCTCGGCTCATAGATCTGCGGGCCACGTGCCACATCGCAACTGGCGCGCAGCA
>Ga0105242_10000354_pt1 | contig 36812 bp, 35 predicted proteins | sample KBSM24metaG_FD_81521 | JGI IMG/M metagenome (GOLD analysis project Ga0105242, IMG submission 81521) | Miscanthus rhizosphere microbial communities from Kellogg Biological Station, Michigan, USA - KBS M2-4 metaG | ecosystem: Host-associated > Plants > Roots > Rhizosphere > Soil | place...
GCATCGACGGCGTGCTGCACGAGGTCTACCAGTTCCCGATCTCGGTCCTCGTCGCGGTGACGTCCCGCATCAAGATCCTCGGGCGCATGGACGTGGTCGAGAAGCGCCGCCCGCAGGACGGCCGCATCAAGACGCGGATGCCCGATGGCGAGGAGATCGAGCTTCGCCTGTCGACGCTGCCCACCGCGCACGGCGAGAAGCTGGTGATGCGGATCTTCGACCCGGAGGTGCTCCAGCGCGACTTCAAGGACCTGGGCTTCACGGAAGAAGAGCACGCCATCTGGCAGAACCTCATCCGGCAGCCGGGCGGCATCGTGCTGGTGACGGGGCCGACCGGTTCCGGCAAGACCACCACGCTCTACACGACGCTCAAGCAGCTCGCGCAACCGGAGGTGAACGTCTGCACCATCGAGGACCCGATCGAGATGATCGACCCGAAGGTGAACCAGATGCAGGTGCACACGGACATCGACCTCACGTTCGCAGCCGGCGTGAGGGCGCTGATGCGCCAGGACCCGGACATCATCATGATCGGCGAGATCCGCGACGGCGAGACCGCCGACATGGCGATCCAGGCGGCGCTCACGGGCCACCTGGTGCTCTCGACGCTGCACACCAACGACGCGCCGTCGTCGATCACGCGGCTGCTCGACCTGGGCGCGCCCGCGTACCTGCTCAACACGACCATCCTCGGCATCATGGCGCAGCGCCTGGTGCGAACGCTCTGCGCGCACTGCAAGGAAAGGGTCCCGTTCGCGCGCGAGGAAGAGCACCGCCTCTGGGAGAGCGTGATCGCGCCCTTCAAGGCGCCGCCGCCGGAGAGCGTCTACCGGGCGGTCGGCTGCCTCGAGTGCCGCAATACCGGCTACATGGGACGCGTGGGGATCTACGAGATCCTGCAGATCACCCGCGAGATCAAGCAGCTCATCCGCGACAACACCGACATCGTGGCGCTCACGCAGGTCGCCTACAAGAACGGCATGCGGCCCCTGCGCGTCTCCGGCGCCACCAAGGTGGCGCACGGCATCACCACGCTGGAGGAAGTCCTCAAGTCCGCGCCGCTTGCCTGACGTTGGTCCCGCGGGCCGCGACACAGGTGTCGATCGACTCCAGCGTCTGGCGATAGGCCACCTCGCCGCCCATGTAATGCGGCGCGAGCGGGGCGAATGTCTCCACGAATTCCGTGCGCTGCTTCGCCGTGCACAGGCCCTTCATGGCCTTCACGATCCGCATGAGCGAGCCCTCCGGCAGCGATTCGCGCGGCGATTTCCTGTCGATGGGTCCCACGTTGGCGCGCACGTACTGGAAGGCCGCCTGGCGGCTGTCCTCGTCTTCGAGCGCGAAATCGATGAAGTCGATCATGTCGCGGCCGTTGAGGAAGTCCTTGCCGCCGTTCTTCGCGAGCGACAGTCCCAGGGCGCGATCGCGCAGCTTCGGGTCGCGCACCTTGCCGATGGCCTTCATGAGGGTGCGACGGTCACGGGACGAGGCGCTCCCCGCGAGTGCCGCTTCGAGCTTGTCCAGCATGGCCGCATCGGCGAAGCGCCCGGCGGTGTCGAGCACCCCCTGCGCGATGTCCGCGGGAATCGCGCCGCGATCCGCCATCCACGCCACCGCCATGGTGTCGGCTTCGGCGCGGAACTCGCGCCCTTCGGGGTAGCGGGCAGCGAACGGCATCACGGAGCCGCGCAACCGAACGACCTCCTGCCCCTCGCCGGCGTGCGCCTTCCAACCGATCTCGCGCGCCAGCGGTACCACGCGGTGCGCGATGATGCCGGCCTTGCGCTTCGCCTGGGACGGCGTGAGCCAGGAATCCTCGACGGTCTCGAGGAGCTGCACGGCCGCGTTCTTCACCACGCGCGACGGATGCGCGAGGCCGCCATCGGCCCAGTCGAGCGCCGCATCCACGCGCGCGACGCCCGTTTCCGTGAGCGTGCCCGCATCGCCGAGGAGCGCCACCGCCTCGTGCGGCGGCATCGACGGCAGGTTCTTCGAAATCGCCTTCGCGAGCGTCGCGTCGTAGCGGACGATGTAGTGCCCGACGCCGCGCGCGTTGCCGACGACCCAGGCCGGACATGAGGGCGCATCGAGCGTCACGCGGGCCACGTCGCCGGTGATGGTCGCGCACTGGGATGCCAGCTTGCCGTCCGCGGGATAACGGAAGCACGCCGGAGTGCTCCAGCGTGCATCGGCGGCAGTCGAGCCCACGGGGCGCAGGCGCTGCTGCTTCACTTCCAGGGTCGCCTTGCCTCTGGCGCAGGCGAGGTGAACGTCGAAAAGCGGTACGCCGGGCTGCTGCACGAACGTCTCGAAGGCACGCAGCGTTTCCTCGGTGCTGCCCGAGGCCTCGCCGATGGCGCGGAAGAACGCGGACGAGGTGCCCGAGCCCAGCGCGTTGCGCTTGAGGAACAGGCGCACGCCCTCGCGGAACTTGTCCGGGCCGATACCCGTCTCGAACATCGAGAGGACTTCGGCGCCCTTGTTGTAGGTGATGCCGTCGAAGGCCGACATGATGTCGCCGTTGTCGGCCACCGGGTTGCGCACGACCCGCGCCGTGGCGAGGCGATCGGACTCGAGCGCCCGCCGGCGGCTCCAGGAATTCTCGAAGCCGTCGTCCCACTTCGGATCGAAGGTGAACATGACCTTGCGCGCGATCCAGCTGGCGAACGCCTCGTTGAGCCAGATGTCGTCCCACCAGGCGAGCGTCATGTAGTCGCCGAACCACTGGTGGCCGATCTCGTGCGCCGAGATCGACACATAGCGCCGGTGGGTGTCGTCGGTCTCCTCGTACGGGCGCGCGATGAGCCAGCGCGGGTCGTAGGTGATCATCCCGGCGTTCTCCATCGCGCCGCCGAATTGCGGCACGGCGACGCTGTCGAGCTTCTCGAACGGGTAGGGGATGTCGAAGTACTCCTCGAGAAGCTCGATCACCTTGGGCGTGTCCGCCTTCGCGAGCCGCGTCTCGGCGCCATGCCCTTTCGGGACGACGTAGCGCAACGGGGTCTTCTTCCGGCCGGCCGTGCCGCCGTCGACCACGTCGAAGGGGCCGATGGCGAACGCGACGAGGTAGCTGGGCAGCGGCAGGGTCGCGGCGAACTCGTGGCGCTTCCAACCGGCCTTGCCCGGCACGTCGCCCGCGGAGGCCTCGGGCGTGTTGCTCACGACCACATCGTCGGCCGGGGCGTCGATGGTGACGCGCCACGGGGTCTTCCAGCCCGGCTCGTCGAAGCAGGGGAAGGCGCGGCGGGCGTCGATGGCCTCGAACTGCGTGTAGAGGTACGGCACGTCTTCGTAGTGCTTGCGGAAGAGGCCGTGGGCCGCGGCCTTCTCGACGGTGCCGTGGTACTTGATGGTCGCTACCGCTTCGCCGGCCGCGAAGGGCTCGCCGGGGGCGGCGAAGCCCACGAAGTCTTCGCCGCCGGGGAGAACCTTCGCCTCGATCTCGCGGCCGCCCTGGGCGAATCGCGCCGAATCGATGACGAGGTCCTTGGCGTTGAGCCAGAGCACCGGGCTCGCCCGGTTGAAGGTGAGGTTGATGCGGACCTCGCCGGCGAAGCCTTCTTCGCGCGGACTTGCCGCGACGCGAATCTCGTAGCTCTTGGGCGTCGCCACGTCGCCCAGGCGGAACGTCGGTGGGGAAAGGCCGTCCGCGGCGCAAGCGAGGGTCGAGGCGGCGAGGAGGAGGGCAAACAGGGAAGTGGGTCGCATGGCAAGATTCTACCGGTGAAGGCCCTCGGCAAATTTTTCGTCGGTGTCGTCCTCCTGCTGCTCGCAGCGGCCGCCGGCGCATGGCTGTGGCTGCAGGAGTCGCTGCCGAAGATCGACGGCGAGGTCCAGCTGAAGGGCATCGGCGCGCCGGTCGAAGTGGTGCGGGACATCGACGGCGTGCCGCACATCTTCGCGAAGAGCGATCGCGACGCCTGGTTCGCGATCGGCTACGCGCATGCGCAGGACCGCCTGTGGCAGATGGAGTTCCAGCGGCGCGTGGCGCAGGGCCGCCTCGCGGAATTCCTCGGCGACCTCGCCTACGACACCGATCGCCTCATGCGCACCGTCGGCATGGCGCGCACCGCGGAAGCGATCGTCGCCAAGCTGGATCCGGAGACACGCGCCGCGCTCGAGGCCTACTCGGCCGGCGTGAATTCGTATCTCGCCGCCGACCCGGTGCTGCCGATCGAGTTCCACCTGCTGCGGGTGAAGCCGGCGCCGTGGAAGCCCGCCGACAGCGTTTCGTGGCTCCTGGTGATGGCGTGGGATCTCTCGGCGAACTGGCGCACCGAGCTCGGCCGCCTTCGCTACGCCGCCCGCCTCGGCCCCGAGAAGGCGGCGCAGCTCCTGCCGCCGTATCCGGGAGACAAGGAAGCGCCGCTGCCCGATTTCAGCAAGCTCTACGGCGACCTCAAGCCGGCGGCGAACGCGCTGCTCGAGATCTCGCCACCCACGGAGCATGCGATCGGCTCGAACAACTGGGTGGTGAATGGCGCGCGCTCCGAGACCGGCAAGCCCCTTCTTGCCAACGACCCGCACCTCGGACTGCAGGCCCCGGCGCTCTGGTATCTCGCGCACCTGTCGACGCCGGCGCTCAACGTGGTCGGCGGGACATTGCCGGGGCTTCCATTCGTCGTGCTCGGCCACAACGACCATCTCGCGTGGTCGATGACGACGACGCTGGGCGACACGCAGGACCTCTTCGTCGAGCGCGTGGCACCCGACGACCCCTCGAGCTATCTCACGCCGACGGGCCGCGCGAAGTTCGACGTGCGCGATGAGGTGATCAACGTCCGCGGCGAGGATCGGCACATCAAGGTGCGCACCACGCGGCACGGGCCGGTGATCTCCGACGTCGTGAAGGGCATGGATGCCGCGGCGCCGAAGGGTCACGTGATCGCGCTCGCATGGACCGCGCTTTCCGACGACAACGCCACGGCGCGCGCCGGCCTCGCGTTGAACCGGGCGCGCAACGTGAAGGAGTTCATGGCGGCCGCGCGCGACTTCCACGCGCCGCAGCAGAACCTGGTGTTCGCCGATCGCGAGGGACACATCGGTTTCGTGGCGCCCGCGAAGGTGCCCATACGCCGGCCGGACAACGAGGCGCAGGGCCGCGTGCCCGTGCCCGGATGGATCGCCAGGTACGACTGGACGGGGATGCTCCCGTTCGAGCAGCTGCCCACGGTCCTCGACCCGCCCGCCGGCCGCATCATCACCGCCAACCACAAGATCACCCCGCCCGGATACAAGCCGTTCCTGTCGGTCGACTGGTTCCCGCCGTATCGCGCCGACCGCATCGAGGAGCTGCTGCAGAAGACGCCGAAGCATTCGATCGCCACGTTCATGAAGATGCAGGCCGACAGCCAGTCGCGGCTGGCGCGCGAGATGCTGCCGTATGCGAAGGCGGCGAAGCCCGGGACCGAGGAGGGCCGGCTCGCCCAGGGGAAGCTCGCCGGGTGGAACGGCGACATGACGCCGGACTCTCCCGCGCCGCTCGTGCTGAGCGCGTGGTACCGCGAACTCACGCGGCTCGTCTACGCCGACGAGATGGGCGACATGTTCCGCGACGCCTGGGAGATCCGCCTGCCGTTCATGCAGCAGGTGATGCGCGGCGAGAACGGCGCGCAGGCGTGGTGCGACGACGTGAAGACGCCGAAGGTGAAGGAAACGTGCGCGATGCTGGCGGGGAAGGCGTTCGACCTCGCGGCGATCGACCTCCAGCGCCGCTATGGGGAGCCGGGAACCTGGCGCTGGGGCGTCGCGCATCCGGCGGCGAGCGACCACCGGCCGCTGGGGTTCTTCCCGGTGATCAGGAGCTTCTTCAACATCGAGCCGGAGACCGCCGGCGACGCGTACAGCATCAACGTGGGCGCGTACACGATCCGCGACGAGGAGCGCCCGTTCGCCAATCGCCACGCCGGGAGCCTGCGAGCGATCTACGATCTCGCGGATCTCGACCGCTCGATCTTCATGCAATCCACCGGGCAGTCGGGCAACGTGCTGTCGCCCTGGTATTCGGATCTCGCGGAGCGCTGGGCGAAGGTCGAGTACATCACGATCCCCATGGCGCGCGACAAGATCGGCGCCGCCCACCGCCTGACGCTCAAGCCCTAGGCTTCTCTCCCAGCAGTTCGCGCACCAGCGTCGACTCGCGCGTGTAGAAGCCCTGGGTGTGGAACGACTCCGCGAGGCCGTGCAGCTCGTAGTCGAAGTGATGGCACATCTCGTGGACGACGGTGCGCAGGAACGTGCGGAACTTCACGACCTGTTCCTTCTGCGCAGTGCGCATCCAGACGCTGATCTTCGCCACGCCGCCCGTCACCTCGTCGGGCTCGTAGAGCCCGTGCAGCTCGCCGCCCGAATTGCTCGGCCGGCGCTCGGAGATGCGTACTTTCACGGGGGGCGTTTCGAGGCGTTGGTTCAATGCGTCGACGAGCGCCTGGCACGCGCGTTCCACCGCGGCGCGGTCTTCTGCCGCCAACGCGGGCTCGATGGCGCGGGCGAGCGGCATGAGCGTGGCGACATCCGGAACGTCGACGCGCAACAGGGCGTCGCTCCTGCGGTAGGTGCGCTTCGAGTCGGCGCCGAGGGAGTCGTAATAAGCGAAGCGCATGCGCTGGCGTGCGGGAAACGAGGTCAGCCGCGGTTCCACTTCTGAACGAGGCGGTTGCGCTGGGCGAGCACCAGCTCGCGATCGAGATTCTCTCCCGCTCCCGCGCCCGAAGCGCCCACGGCGGCGTGATAGAGCGCCGTCGGTCGCCCCGTGAACGCGAAGTCCGTCGCCCGGGAAAGCTGCAGCCAGAAGTCCCAGTCCTCGAACTTGGTGAACGACTCGTCGAAGCGCGCGCCCGAATCCACCAGCGACCTGTGGAAGGCGGGCGCGTGGATCGAGATGTAGTTGGACTGCAGCAGCACCGCGCGGTCGAAGGGCCCGCCGAACACGCGCCCGGTCTCGACGAGCATCGTCTGGCTGTAGGCGACGGGGAGGCCCGCGACCGCCGCCGTGGCGAGCAGCTGCGCCAGGTGCCCCGGCGCGATCTCGTCGTCCTCGTCGAGGAACGAGATCCAGGCGCCCCGCGCCGATTCCAGCCCGGCGTTGGCCGCGCGGGGGCGGTCGAGCGCCTCGCCGCGGCTTACCACGCGCACTGCCACATTCCCGTAATGGGACATCTTCATCCCGGATCCCGCGGCGTCGACGAGCACGATCTCGATCGGTCGGTGCGTTTGCGCGGCGATCGAGGCGAGGGCGCGGGGGAGCGTCGGGCGTCCCAGGGTGCGGACCACGACGCTCGCGAGGGGCGGCGATGCGGTAGAGTTCATTGCGAGCTTATGACCTTATTTTACAGCGACGTCTTCGTCCTCCCGCTACCCTCGCACCATCGCTTCCCGATGGGAAAGTACGTCCGCCTGCGTGAACGCCTGTTAGCCGGCGGCGACTTCGCCGAGGGCGATTTCCGGGTGCCGGAAGCCGCCAGCGACGCCGAGATCACCCGCGCGCACTGTCCCCGCTACCTCGAGCGCGTCCAGGCCGGGCAGCTCGACGCCTCCGAGATCCGCGCGATCGGGTTTCCGTGGTCGGAGCGGATGGTGGAACGCTCGCGGCGATCGAGCGGCGCCACGCTGGCAGCCGCCCGCGAGGCGCTCGCCCGCGGCTGGTCGGCGAACCTGGCCGGCGGGACGCACCACGCGCACCGGGCGCGGGGCGAGGGCTTTTGCGTCTTCAACGATGCGGCGATCACGGCGCGCGCCATGCAGGTGGAGGCGGGCCTGCAGCGCATCGCGGTCGTCGATTGCGACGTGCACCAGGGCAACGGCACCGCGTCGATCTTCGCGGGCGACGACTCGGTCTTCACCTTCTCGATCCACGGCGCGCGCAACTTCCCGTTCGCCAAGGAAGCGAGCGACCTCGATATCGAGCTCGCCGACGGCACCGGCGACGACGAATACCTCTGGCACCTGGAGCGCGGGCTGGACGAGACGCTGGAGCGCTCGCGCCCGCAGCTCGCGATCTATCTCGCCGGCGCCGATCCGTACGAGGACGACCGGCTGGGACGCCTCAAGCTCACGAAGCAGGGCCTCGCCCGGCGCGACGAGCTGGTGCTGGGCACCTTGCACTCGCGCGGCATCCCCGTCGCCATCGCCATGGCGGGCGGCTACGCACGCAACATCGACGATTCCGTGGAGATCCACGCCAACACGCTCCTCGTCGCGCATTCGCGGTGGCGCTCGTGACGCGGTTCGGCGCGGTCCTGCTGGCGGCGGCGCTCGCCGCCTGCGCCACGAGCCAGCCGCCCGCGGCGGTGTCGGGCGGCAAGCCGCGGCTCGTGGTCGTGATCGTCGTGGACGGCCTGCCCGAGCGGCAGGTGGTCGACTATCGCGACCAGCTCTCGCCCGACGGCCTCGAGCGCTTCTTCACCCGCGGTGCGTGGTTCACCGAGGCGCACTACGGCTACGCGACCACCGAGACCGCGCCCGGCCACGCCACCATCGCGACGGGCGCCTATCCGCATCGCAGCGGCATCGTCTCCAACCAGTGGCTCGATCCCGTCAGCGGCGCGCTCATGTACTGCTATGCCGACCCGGGCGCGACCTATATCGGCGACAGGACCGCGCCCAACGAGGGCACCAGCCCGCGCAACCTCCTCGCGGAGGGCGTGGGCGACGTGCTGAGGCGCGTGGACGAGCGCTCGAAGGTGATCGCGATCTCCGGCAAGGACCGCGGCGCGATCGGGCCCGCGGGGAAGCGCGGCACCGCCTACGTCTTCCGCGAGGAGACGGGGGAGTTCGCTTCCACCACGTACTACATGAAGGAGCATCCGAAGTGGGTCGCCGACTTCAACGCGGCCAGGCCGGCGCAGCGCTATATCGGGGCCGAGTGGCGCCCGCTGCTGGACGACGCAGCCTACGCGCGATCGCTGCCCGACCAGCGCAAGTGGTACGAGCCGGGCGGGAAGCTGCCACGCAAGCTGCCGCCTGCGGCCAACCACGACTATTACGAGGCGATGATGGAGACGCCCTTCGGCGACGACCTGCTGCTCGGGTTCGCGCGCGCGGCGGTCGCCGGCGAGCAGCTCGGGCGCGACGGCTCGCCCGACATCCTCTTCGTGAGCCTTTCGACCCACGACTACGTGAACCACGGCTACGGAGCGGAGTCGCGGCTCTCGCACGACCACGTGCTGTACCTCGACCGGGAGCTGCAGGATTTCTTCAACGACCTCGACGTCGCGATCGGTCGCGAGCATTACGTCGCGGTGCTCACGGCCGACCACGGCTTCGCGCCGGCGCCCGAGCACAGCCAGTCCCTGGGACGCGACGCGGGGCGCATCAACCCGGGCCAGATGCTGGCGCGCGTGAACGCGGGGCTGGTGAAGCGCTTCGGGCCGGGGCGGTGGGCGGTCGCATTCTCGGCCGGCGCGCTGGTGCTCAATCGGCCGCTTGCCCAGGCGCGGAAGGTGGCGCTCGCCGACCTCGCCGATGAGGCGCGCAACCTCATCGCCGCGGAACCCGGCATCGCCAAGGCCTATACGCGTGCGCAGGCCGAGGGGCCCGGGCGCCCGGGTGACGCGATGCTGGAAGCCGTGAGGAAGTCGTGGTATCCGCAGCGGTCCGCCGACGTGGCGTTCGTGCTGAAACCGTACTGGCTGCTTGGCTCGCACGCCGCCGGCACGACGCACGGCTCGCCGCATCGTTACGACACCAACGTGCCGCTGATGCTTTATGGCCCCGCATGGATCCCGGCGGTGGGCCGCATCGACCAGCCGGTCGAGATGTCGGACGTGGCGCCGACGATTGCGAAGCTCCTCGGCATCCCCGCGCCCGCGCAATCGGAAGGCAAGGCGCTCGCGCTCGAGCCGTTGGGGCGCTAGCGACCTTATCACCCGATGCCCGACGGTTCCACTTCCGACCTCTCCGCGCTGGAGCGCTGGTTCGCCGACGAGGGCTGGCGGGCGTTCGATTTCCAGCGCGAGGTCTGGAACGCATACCTCGCCGGCCAATCGGGACTGGTGCATTCCGCGACGGGCAGCGGCAAGACGCTCGCCGCATGGCTGGGGCCGCTGGCGGAATGGATGGGGTCCGACCCCACTAATTCCGCACCGCCGTTGCGCGTGCTCTGGATCACGCCCATGCGCGCGCTCGCCGGTGATACGCGGATTTCGCTCGAGCGCGCGGTCGCGGGACTGAAGCTGCCGTGGACGGTGGGGTTGCGCACCGGCGACACCTCGAGCGCGGAGCGTGCGAAGCAGGCGAGGAAGCTGCCGTCCGCGCTGGTGACGACACCCGAGAGCCTGTCGCTCATGCTCTCGCAGGCCGACGCGCGCGAGAAGCTCTCGGAGTTGCGCCTCGTCGTGGTCGACGAATGGCACGAGCTCCTCGGCAACAAGCGCGGCGTCATGACCGAGCTGGCGCTCGCCCGCCTGCGGAAGTGGAATCCGAAGCTGCGGGTGTGGGGATTGTCGGCGACGCTGGGCAACGTGGGCGAGGCGGCCGAACGGCTGGCGCCCGGCGCGGCGATGAAGGTGGTCCGCGGCGTGTCCGACAAGAAAGTCCGCATGGACACGCTCATTCCCGCGGAGGTCGAGAAGTTTCCGTGGGCAGGGCACCTGGGCCTCGCGATGCTGGAGCCCGTGGTCGAGGCGATCGAGGGCTCGCGCTCCACGCTCGTCTTCACCAACGTGCGCTCGCAGGCCGAGACCTGGTACCAGGCGCTGCTGGAAGCGAAGCCCGAGTGGGCGGGGCTCATCGGACTGCACCACGGCTCGCTCGACACCGAGGTGCGGCAATGGGTCGAGGCGGGATTGAAGGAAGGGCGCCTGAAGGCCGTGGTGGCGACATCGAGCCTCGACCTGGGCGTCGATTTCTCGCCGGTGGAGCGCGTGCTGCAGATCGGCAGCGCCAAGGGTGTCGCGCGATTGCTGCAGCGTGCGGGACGCTCGGGGCATGCGCCGGGGCAGGAGAGTCGGGTGACGTGCGTGCCGTCATACGCGCTCGAGTTCGTCGAAGCGGCTGCCGTAAGGCGAGCCGCGCTCGCCGGCCGCATCGAGGCGCGCCAACCGGTCGACCGGCCGCTCGACCTGCTCACGCAGCATCTGGTCACCATCGCGGTGGGCGAGGGCTTCGAGGAGGAGGCGATGAAGGCCGAGGTGCGCTCGGCTCGCGCGTTCCGCGACCTCACCGACGCCGAGTGGCGGTGGGCGCTCGACTTCGTGACGCGCGGCGGCGATGCGCTCAAGGCCTATCCGGAGTACCACAAGGTCGAGCGCGGCGAGGACGGCGTCTTCCGCGTGCGCGACGCGGCGATCGCGAAGCGCCACCGCATGTCCATCGGCACGATCGTCTCGGACGCCGCCGTGAACATCCAGTACCGCGGCGGCAAGCGCCTGGGCAACGTCGAGGAGTCGTTCATCGCGCGCCTTTCGCCCGGCGACAACTTCATCTTCGCGGGACTGCAGCTCGAGTTCATGCGCGTGGAGAACATGACCGCGTACGTGAAGCCGGGGAAGCCCGGCTCCGCGCTCATCCCGCGCTGGGATGGAGGGCGCTGCCCGCTTTCCTCGGAGGTCTCGGACAGCATCCGCGAGCTCCTGGAGCTGTGGACGACGGAAAAACCGGGGTCTGACCCCGAACTGCGCGCGGTTCGGCGCCTCCTCAAGCTGCAGCACGCCTGGTCGCGCGTGCCTCGCCGCCACGAGATGCTGGTGGAACAGACGCAGACGCGCGAAGGCCACCACATCTTCTTCTACCCGTTCGAGGGCCGGCAGGTGCACATGGGGCTCTCGGCGCTGCTCTCGTACCGGCTCGCGAAGACGCGCGCGGCGACCTTCAGCCTCTCCTTCACCGACTACGGCTTCGAGCTGCTGTCGCGCGAGCGCTTCGAGCTGATCCCGCTGCTCAAGGCAGGCGTGCTTTCCACCGAGAACCTGCTCGAGGACATGCTCGCGAGCCTCAACGCCGCGGAGCTCTCCAAGCGCCAGTTCCGCGAGATCGCGCGCGTCGCGGGCCTGGTGTTCCAGGGCTATCCCGGGCAGCCGAAGACCAATCGCCAGGTGCAGGCGACCAGCGGCCTCATCTGGGAGGTGTTCGAGCGCTGGGATCCCGCGAACCCGCTGCTGGGACAAGCCGAGCGCGAGGTGCTCGAGCGCCAGCTCGAGTTCTCGCGGCTCGCGGAAGGACTGCGGCGCATGGCGGGCGCCCCGATCGTGCTGCGCCAGACGCACAAGCCGTCGCCCTTCGCGTTCCCCATCATGGTGGGCCGCTTCCGCGAGAAGCTCACCAGCGAGAAGCTCGCCGACCGCGTGGCGCGGATGCAGCTGGAGTACGACAAGGCGGCCCCGATCGAACCGCAGGAGCAGGGCTCGCTCTTCGACCAGTAGAATTCCCGCATGATCGAATGTCGCGTGGCGGGCGAAATCCTCGCGCTGCTTCCGGAGCGCGTGGCGTACTGGCCGGCGAAGAGGACCCTGTTCGTGGCGGACTTCCACCTGGGCAAGGCGGCGAGCTTCCGGAAGGCGGGTATCCCGTTGCCTTCCGGGAGCACTACGGAGAACGTCGTGCGCCTGGAGCGCGCCGTGGCGAGGACCCGCGCGAATGCCGTGGTCTTTCTCGGCGACTTCCTCCATAGCGCGGACGGCCGCCAGCCGCGCACTTTCGAGCGTTTTGCGGCGTGGCGCGACTCGCGCAAGGCGGTGGAGCTCACCATCGTCCGCGGCAACCACGACAAGAAGGCGGGCGATCCGCCGGAAGCGTGGGACGTGAAGTGCATCGAGGCGGGCGAGCCGCTGGGCCCGTTCGTGCTGAACCACGAGCCGGGACCGAGCCGCGGCGGCTATGCGCTCGCGGGCCACATCCATCCGGCCGTTCGGCTCTCGGCCCCCGGCGGGGAGGACTCGCTGCGGCTGCCATGCTTCTGGTTCGGGGCGCGCTACGGCGTGCTGCCCGCGTTCGGCGCCTTCACCGGCAGCGCCGAGGTGCGGCCGAAGCGCGGCGACCAGGTCTTCGTGATCGCCGAGGAGGAAGTGCTCAAGGTGGCGTGATGAGCAAGTACGAGACGCCGTTCTGGAGGGTGTTCAACGTTGTGGTGGTCTGCGCCATCCTCGGCGTGTTCGCGTGGATCGGATGGCACACGCCGGCGAAGCTGGGCCTCCTCCTGTGCATTCCGGCCTTCGGATGGTTCGCCTCGCGCGCGCTCGTGCACGGCGGCTTCAACCTGTTCGAGTGGCTCTCCACCGCGCCGTTCGCCCGCTGGAACGGCCGCTACTACGAATTCAACAACGAGCAGATCCGCGTCTACGAGCATCACGACCGGCTGCTCTTCGTGGCCGACGACGTGGTGCGGGCCACGAAGATCGCGACCTCGCCCGATTCCTACGTCGCGGTGCACTCCGACGAGCTCACCGACATCCCGAGGTCGAGGCTGCGCGGCTACGGCATCAGGCAGATCGAGCGGCTCGCCGACGCGTATCCCGGCACCGATGCGGGAAGGTTCCTGCTGTGGGCGCAGCGCGAGGTGGTGGGGCCGTGGGAGAAGAAGAAGGCGCTCTAGCGCAACGGCGCGCGGATATCGCCGAAGCGGGTGATGAATTCGCCGCGGCGCCGGTCCTCGAGGAAGAAGTCGAGCGTGCGCTTCACCATCGCGAAGGCGAGCGAGTCCCAGGGGATCTCGTCCTGCGTGACGAGCTTCACCTCGAGGCTCTCGATGCCCGGCGAGACGTCGGGATCGAGCAAGCGCGCGCGAAACATCATGTAGACCTGGCTGATGTGCGGAAGCGAGAAGACCGTGTAGAGGCCCTCGACCTCCACCTTCGCGTTCGCCTCCTCGAGCGCCTCGCGGGCCGCGCCCTCGGCCGCGGTCTCGTTCAGCTCCATGAAGCCGGCGGGCAGCGTCCAGAGGCCGTACCTGGGCTCGATGGCCCTCTTGCACATCAGGATGCGGTCTCCATAAACCGGGATGCACCCCGCGACGATCTTGGGGTTCTCATACTGGATATGGCCGCACGACGGGCACACCGCGCGCATCCTTGAATCGCCATCCGGGATGCGATGGACGACCAGGGTGCCGCAGGCGTTGCAGTGTTTTATCAAGGCGCCGCCATGGTATCATAAGCCTCTGAAATTGAAGGTGAATTGGTTCTTTTAGCCCATGATTCGAACGCTACTTGCCGTCTTCGCCGCCGCGCTCGCCGCGTCGGCCCTTCCCGCCGCCGCCACGGAGGCGTTCCTCGTCCCGCGAATCGCCGCGCAGGAGGTGGTGCACCTCGACGCGCCCGCCGGGAAATCCGCCGTCCCGACGGTCACCGGCTCGGGGCTGCTTCGCATCGGCGACGTCCGTGCGCTGCCGAAGTCGCAGGAGATTCCGGGATGGACTCCCGCCGCGGGCGGCTACGTCACGCGCTTCCGCGTCACGTCCGACGATGCCGTGGGACTGCGCGTGCGACTCGACCTGGGCGTCGTCCCCGGCGCGATGTCGATGCGCGTGCAGGGCAGCGATCTCGCGAAGGTCGAGTCCATGGACATCGACCCGACGCTGGGGCCCGAGTCGTGGACGCCCTGGACCGAGGGCAACTCGCAGGTGATCGAGATCTACAGCCGCGTGCGGCCGTCGGAAGACGCCGTTCGCGTGGGCGCGGTGCTGCACATGGTGACGACGCCGCTCGCCAAGGCGGGCGCGGCCAGCTGCACCCTCTCCACCGCGTGCTCGAGCGACGATCCGACGCTCGACGGGCTGATCGACGAGCGCCGCAAGTCGGTTGCGAAGATCCAGTTCGTGCGCGGCGGCAGCGGCTTCCTCTGCTCGGCGACCCTCGTGGACACGCCGCGGCGCCCGCAGCCGTACCTCCTCACCGCCAACCACTGCATCGACGACCAGCCCGCGGCGACGTCGATGACCACGATCTGGTTCTACGAGTCGACCGCCTGTGGCAACGACAACCCGAGCGGGACCGCGGTGCAGGTCGCGGGCGGCGCGCAGCTCGTGTACACGAGCTTCAACGTCGACTCGACGCTGATGCTGCTCAACAGGCCGGCGCCCGAGGGCACCTTGCTGGCGCCCCTCAATCCGGCGCTCATGACCCAGGGTGCCTCGATCGTGAGCCTGAGCCATCCGCACGGCGACACGATGCGCTGGGGTACCGGCACCGTCGGCCCGCAGTTGCGCGATGCCGAGCGTCCGTACGACATGTACAGCGTGAACTTCAATCGCGGCATCATCGAGCCGGGTTCGAGCGGTTCGGGCGTGTTCACTGCCAACAACGGTCACCTGGAGCTGCGCGGCATTCTTTCGCAGGGCGACGACAACCTCTCGTGCGCGCAGCCCACGCTCTTCACGCTCTACGGCCGGCTCGAGGCGTTCTATCCCGAAATCTCGGCCTACATCGGCGCCACGTCGCTCGTCACCGACGACGCGCCCAATCGCCCGCAGGACGTGACCACGACCGTCTCCTCGACGCCGCTCGAAGTGGCCGGCACGGTCACGCTCCCCGATCGCCGCATCGACTTCGCGGGAGACGTGGACGTGTACAAGTTCACGATCGCGAACACGTCGGTCATCACGGCCTCGACGACCGGCGGCATGGACACCGTGGGCGTCATCCTCGACGGCAACACCCATGAGGTCATGGCGAACGACGACGCGCAGACGAGCGACACCAACACCGGCATCACCCAGCTGGTCGGCCCCGGCACGTACTACTTCAGCGTCGCCGCGTGGAACCCGGGCGCCACCGGCACCTATGGCGTCACGCTCCGTGCCGATCGCGTGGACTCGACCAACCACACGGCGCTCTGGTGGAACGCGAACGAGTCCGGCTGGGGCATCAACATCAACCACCAGGGCAACATCGTCTTCGCGACGCTCTTCACCTACAACCCCAATGGCACGCCGCTGTGGCTGGTGATGTCGAAGGGCGACCGGCAGGCGGACGGCTCGTACGCCGGCACGCTCTACAAGACCATGGGCCCGGTGTTCAACGCGCAGCCGTGGTCGCCGATCTCGCTGCAGGCGGTGGGCACAATGTCACTCGTCTTCACCGGGGACGCCGCGGCGGCGCTGACCTACACATACAACGGCGCCACCGTCACCAAGGCGATCACCAAGCAGTCGTTCCGCACGCTGCCGACCTGCTCCTGGTCGTCGTTCGACCGCAGCTTCGCGGACAACTTCCAGGACCTGTGGTGGAACCAGAACGAGTCGGGCTGGGGCGTGAACGTCACGCACCAGGAGGATGTCCTCTTCGCGACGCTCTTCACCTACAACGCTTCGGGGCAACCCATGTGGTACGTGATGTCCGACGGCGAGAGGACGGCGCCCGGCCAGTATTCGGGCGCGCTCTACAGCACCACGGGGCCCGCCTTCAACGCCACGCCGTGGACCGCGGTGGGCCTTACCCAGGTGGGCAGCATGTCGTTCAACTTCACGGACGGCAACACGGGGACCATGACCTACACCGTCAACGGCGTGCAGGTGACGAAGGCGATCCAGCGCCAGGTGTTCTCGAACCCGAAGACCCAGTGCGAGCAGTGAGCGGCGGCGTCGCCGTCATCGAGTCCATCGACCACGAGGGCGTGGGCGTCGCCCACGTCGACGGCAAGGTCACGTTCATCGACGGCGGCGTGACGGGCGAGCGCGTCGCGTTCACGCGGCGCCGCAGCCGCGGCAACTTCGATCTGGGCACGGTCACCGAAGTGCTGCGCGAGAGCCCGCTGCGTGTGGCGCCGCGCTGCCAGTATTTCGGGACGTGCGGCGGGTGCGCGATGCAGCACGTCGACGCTTTCGCGCAGGTCGCGGCGAAGCAGCGCGTGCTGGAGGACAATCTCGCGCGCATCGGCAAGGTCACGCCCGGCATGCTGCTGCCGCCGGTGGTGGGACCCGCCTGGGGCTATCGCAACCGCGCGCGGCTTTCCGTCCACCACGTGGTCAAGAAGGGCGGCGTGCTGGTGGGGTTCCACGAGCGGCGCTCGAGCTTCGTCGCCGACACCTGGTCCTGCGAGGTGCTGCCGCCAAAAATCTCGGCCCTCATTCCCGAGCTCCGCGAGATGTTCACCGGCATGAAGCTGCGCGATCGCATCCCGCAGCTCGAGCTCGCGGTGGGCGAGGACGTCACCGTGTTCGTGATCCGGCACCTTGAGCCGATTCCCGAGGAGGACGCGGCGAAGTTCCGCGCGTTTGCCGACAAGCACGGCATCCAGTGGTGGCTGCAGCCCAAGGGGCCGGACACCGCGCATCCCTGGTATCCGATGGAAGCGCCGGCGCTCGACTACGCGCTGCCTGAGTTCGGGCTGCGGCTTGCGTTCGGGCCGACCGAGTTCACGCAGGTGAACGCGGGCGTGAACCGCATCCTGGTTCGGCGCGCGGTAGACATGCTCGATCCGCAGCCGGGCGAGCGCGTGGGCGACCTCTTCTGCGGCCTGGGCAACTTCTCGCTCCCGATCGCCGCGCGCGGCGCTCACGTGGCCGGCATGGAGGGCGCGCCGTCGCTCGTGAAACGCGCCGAGTCGAATGCCCGCGCCAATGGCCTGGAGAAGCTCGCGGGCTTCGTCTCCCACGACCTCTACACCGATGCCGAGGGCGCGCTCGCGCGGCTCGGCCGCGTCGACAAGCTCCTCATCGATCCGCCGCGCGACGGCGCGATGGAGATCTGCAAGGCGCTGCCCGATTCCGGTGCGCCCCATCGCATCGTCTACGTTTCCTGCAGCCCCTCGACCCTCGCGCGCGACGCCGGCGTGCTGGTCAACGTGAAGGGCTATCGCCTCGATTGCGCCGGTGTGGTGAACATGTTCCCGCACACCGGGCACGTGGAATCCATCGCGCTCTTCGTGCGCGACAAATAAAAAGGGGCGCCAGAGGCGCCCCCGAAGCAGCGAAGAAACCGGTGCTAGTCGTTGCTGCCGCCCGCGATGCCGAGGAGCGCCAGCAGGTTCGCGAAGACGTTGTAGATGTCGAGGTAGATCGCGAGCGTGGCGGTGATGTAGTTGGTCTCTCCGCCGGTCACGATGCGGTTGATGTCGTACAGCATGAACGCCGAGAAGATCCCGATCGCCAGCAGCGAGATCACGATCATCAGCGCCGGCATCTGCAGGAAGATGTTCGCGAACGCGGCGACCAGCAGCATGATGACGCCCACGAACAGGAACTTGCCCATCTTCGAGAGATCGCGCTTGATCGTCGTGGCGAGCGTGGCCATCGTGCCGAAAACTGCCGCCGTGCCGCCGAACGCGAGAGCGATGAGGCCTACGCCGTTCGAGAAGCCCAGCACCGCGCCGATGAGGCGCGAGAGCATGAGGCCCATGAAGAACGTGAACGCGAGCAGCAGCGCCACGCCCCAGCCGCTGTTCTTGGTCTTCTCGATGCCGTAGAAGAAGCCGAACGCGATGGCGAGGAACGCGACGAAGCCGAAGCCGGGGTGCGCGCCACCCAGCAGCGAGAATTTCATCTGCACGCCGATCCAGGCGCCCGCGATCGTCGGGACGAGCGACAGGGCGAGCAGGGCGTACGTGTTGCGCAGGACCCGGTTCTGGGCGAGCGCGGGCGCGGAAACCGTGCCGCTTTGCACCATCATCGGGGATTCGGGAAGCATGTTTTCTCCTTTGGAGAGGGGCGGGTCTCGATCGACCCGGAGGTTAGAGTAGGGGGGAAACCCCCGGGTTTCAAGGCCTGTAAGCTTGCGTTCAGCTTATATCCAAAAGCCCCATAAGAAACAGTAACTTGCCGGGTCCCCCGGACCGGTCCAGAATAGAGAATCGCAATACCGGCTTACAGTGAGCGGTCGCTCCGGAATCGGAAGGTTGGCCGAGTGGTTTAAGGCACCGGTCTTGAAAACCGGCAGGGGTGAGAGCCCCTCGTGAGTTCGAATCTCACACCTTCCGCCACCATACAACGTATGTTAACGTGAGCCATCCCACCGATCGAACGGAAATCGGCGTGCACTTTCTTGTGGAGATCCTGAGAGTCGACGACGAGCCGCCGCGGGATACCAGACTGCTCATGACTTACCAGGTGAGGAGCTCGTCGATCGAGGGCGCGCGCATCGCCGGTCTTTCCCGCTTCGAGCACGAGCATCCGCGGGACTCGATGGCGCACATCTACGCCAAGGCCACTCCTGCGGCACCCGCGCGCTAGCGCGTTCCTCGATCGGAAATGCATCTATCCGTTAAGGCCGGACTCTGGTACGGTTTCCGTTGGAAAACGAACGGACCCCGCGTCGGATGTGGCAGGTGACTTGCGAATTGGAAGACGGCCACACCGGCAAGCTCGTGACGGATTCGTGGCCCAGGGCCGTGTGGCAATTCGTCGTGTGGCGCATCAAGCGCCGCAGCGTCACGATGGCGCGCTACGAGAGCAAAGCCTGGCCGCGGCGGGGTGCGGACCTGGTCGATCGGCGAAGCGACGCTGAACTCGACGAAGACCCTTAATTCCCGCCCTTGAATTTCACCGGGTTGCCGGTGGTGTCGTAAAGCGCGTTGAACCGGCACCGCCCGCCGTCCGGGATGTTCGGGCCTTCGGTGCGAAATTCGCCCTGCTGGCCGCCGGGGATCGGCGAGGGCCTGACTCCCACCTCCGCCTGGTCGAACACGCGCCCCGAGGTGTCGTAGATCGCCGTGATCGCACGGAGCGCGAGCGGCTGGTCCGTGAGGTTCACGACCTTTCCCTCGATGAGCGTCTTGCCGCTCGTCTGGGCGGTGCAGGTGAAGCCCTTCACCTCCGCGGCGGCGCCTTTTGCGGCGACGCCGAAGAAGTTCTCGATCCGGTCCCACTGCCACCAGATGAGGCCCGCGACGACGGCCAGGAACACGATGCCTCCCGCCGAACCGGCCTGCCTGCTCTTGAGGGATGTCATGGGCCGCATTGTCGCACCTATACTTTCGCCATGCCAAAGCAGAAGCGCCTCGACCTCATCCACGTGTTCCACTTCAAGGCCTGGGATGCCGGCGAGCAGAAGCTCGTCACCTCGAAGCGGCCGGCGACCTACGACGCCATCAAGCGGCGCAATGGCGTTCCCATCGCGGAGTCGAAGCAGACCGTGCCGAGGATGCTCCTCGATCCTGACGGCTTCCTGATCGACTAGGAATTGGGGCCGTCGCCCAGGTTCACCTCGACGACGGTGTTGCCCTGGGCGGCGAGGCGCGCGGAAAGCTCGCGCGTCATGACTATCTGACGTTCCTTCGCGTCCCTGGCGGTCGCGCACTCCGCGCGCTCCACGAACGTCCCGCCGTGACCGGGGTGGTCGACGGCGGTTGCCCGTACGGTCACCTCGTACCGGGTTGCCTCCAGCCGCACGATGGCGGCCCAGATCGAGTAGCGCTGCGGTTCGCGTCCCATGGGGGTTCTTCTGTCGCAGGTATGCAGCCAGGAATTCTAAGCGCTGGACGTTTCAAATGCCGAGTTGCTCGCAAAATCCTGCAATAAAGCACTCGCGGTAGGACCCTGCTGACAGACATCGTACCTGGGTACGGCCCGAGGATTTGCGTAATAAGGGGGTTTCCACAACGTGAACACCGAAGGCTGGAGGAAGGAGATCGCGCGCGCGCGGGACACCGAGCAACTGCTGAAGCTCATGCAGCGGTTCGTGTCGGCGCTCGACGTGGTCGACCTCCGTGCGCTGCCCGCGGCGTGCCGGCCGAACCAGGTCCACACGCGCCAGGACATCGCGTTCTGGTCGTTCGCGCTCGCCACCGCGATCCTCTCCGAGGAGCTCGAAGAAGAGCGAGGGACATTGGGCGAGATCGCGCTCGTGTTCGCGGAAGCCACCACAAAGACCACGAGCCTGGCGGTGGGGCGCAAGGCCCACACGCTGCCGAAAACCCCGGCGCACGCAGAGGACCAGGTAACCGGATAGGAGCCCTGGTCCGTGCGGAGCCCGGCATGGATTCGGTCGGTTGGCGAAGGCAGATCGGCAAGGCGCTGGACGCCGGCGCGGTGCTGCGCGTCGTGAGTGCGTTCATGGGGTCGCTCACCCCGGCCGAAGCGGCTGCCCTCCCACCCGAGCTGCGCAGCTCCCCACCCAAGACCGCCGAGGACGTCTCGTACTGGGCACTCCTGCTCACGCGAACCTGGCTGGAGAGCGGCTCCGGCGGCAGCAGCGGGATCCTTACCGTGGGTCGTGTCTCCCTCGTCTACGCCGATGCGTCCCGCCGGCTTGCCGAGTTCGGCCAGAAGCGAGTGGCGCTCTGGCATCCGTGAGGCGCTGACGCCCGTCGCCGGTATCCTTGTGGAATGGATTTCGACGCGGAAGCCGTCAAGAAGCAGCTCGATGCCGTGGTGGGCGGCGAATACCGTCCTCCACGGCGGGCGCGCGAGATCCTGTTCAAGTGGGTGGGCGCCGCGATCCTGGCGGTCGCGACCGCGGCGCTGGTGATGGGAACGCTCCACCACAACATGACCGAGGCCGAATCGGCGCCCGCGCCCAAGAAACCGGTGACGGTGACGATCCTTCCGCCAGGCTGAACGTCTCCGCCCGGCGACAGGACGCGGCAACCGGCCGTGGTAAGTTAACGCCGGTTCCAAGCAGGGAGATACCTCGATGAAAACCATTTTGGCCGCGCTGCTGGCCGCCGTCGTTTTGCCCGCCGCCGCCGCTAAGCCCGCCCCGGCGCCCGTGGGTCCGCAGGACGCGAAGGAGTGGCTGGAGTCCCAGGGCCTCGAGGCTCCGGAGGTGAAGACTTTCGAAGACCTCGAGATCGTCGTCGCGCGCGTGAAGGGTGCCGCGGATCCGAAGGCCGCCGACGAGCGCGTGGTGGTGTTGAAGAAGGGCAAGCCCGTCTTCCAGACCAACCCGAAGGAAACGGATCCGGGCTCGAAGTGGACCCTCCACAACATCGGTCGCGACCTCGACGGCAACGGCCAGCCCGACATGCATTTCTCGAGCTTCAGCGGTGGCGCGCAGTGCTGCACCACGCACCACGTGCTGGCGCTCAAGCCGCAGGTGAAGCGCATCGCCGTTTACTCCGCGGGCAGCGTCGGCGGCGGCGAGTTCATCGACGTGGCCGGCCGCAAGGCGCCGGTGATGATCTCGGCCGACGACTCGTCCGCCAACGCATTCGCACCGTACGCGAACTCGTACTTCCCGGTCGTGATCCTCGAGGTCGGGCAGAAAGGGCGCCTGCAATTCGCCCGCGACATGATGCAGTCGCGCCTGCCCGGCATGCCGCCGCCCATTTGCGCCACGCCGACCGCTGCCGGCAACCCGTGGCTCAAGGAGCGCTGCGGCGAGTACACCGCCTCGCGGCGCAACGAGCGCACCAAGCAGATCCAGGCGCGCCTCGCGCAGATCAAGTCGGGCCGCTCCGCCGACAAGCTGCGGTGGGAGGACTACTTCGAGAACGGCGTGCTCGCGGCCGTGTCGGCGGAGATCAACCGCTACACGTACACCGGCCACGGCAACGCCGGCATGCTCTGGCTCGAGCAGGTGTGGCCGGGCAACGACGCGGTGAAGGTGAAGTTCGTGAACACGCTGCGCATGACGCAGGCGAAGAGCGTGTTCGCGGAGGACCTGAAGGCGCTCGCCTCAGACTACCGCTAGGTCGGTCCGCAGGAGCTTCGCCACCGCGGCGGCCGTCATCGGGCGGGCGAGCAGGTAGCCCTGCCCGCGGTGGCAGCCGAGGCGCTTCAGCTCCGCCAGCTGCTCCTCGGTCTCGATGCCCTCGGCGATCACCTCGACGCCGAGGCTCTTCGCCATCGCGACGATCGCGGTCACGATCGCCGCATCGTCGGGGTCGACGGTGAGGTCGCGCACGAACGACTGGTCGATCTTCACCGTGTCGATCGGAAGGCGCTTGAGGTAGGCGAGCCCCGAGTAGCCGGTGCCGAAATCGTCGATCGCGATGCCCACGCCCAGCGCCGCCACCTGGTCGATCGCGTCGCGCGCCTCGCCCGCGCCCTCGATGATCACGCCCTCGGTCACCTCGAGCTCCAGCAGGTGAGGGTCGACGCCCGCGTCCTGGATCGCACGGCGCAGGCGCTCCACGTAGCTCGAACGCGCGAGCTGGTTGGCGGAGACGTTGACGGAAACGCGGTAGCGCCTGCCGCTCGCCTGCCAGCTGCGGGCCTGGCGCAGCGCCTCGCGCAAGACGTGCTCGCCGATGGGCACGATGAGGCCCGATTCCTCGGCGGCCTGGATGAACTGCGAGGGCGGAATCGTCGTGCCGTCCGGCATGTTCCACCGCACCAGCGCCTCGAAGCCGGTGATGCTGCGGTCGCGCAGGTCGAAGAGCGGCTGGTAGTGCACCTCGAACTCGCGGTTCTCGAGCGCGCGGCGCATCGCGTTCTCCAGCGACAGGCGCTGCTGGGCGGCCACGTTCATGTGCTGCGTGAAGAACTGGAAGTTGCCGCGGCCCGAGTCCTTCGCGTAGTACATCGCGGTGTCGGCATTGCGCATCAGCGTCTCGGCATCGGCGCCGTCGCCAGGGTAGAGGCTGATGCCGATCGACGCGGCCACGTGCAGGTCGTTGCCGTGCAGGTGGAACGCGGCGCCCAGCACCTCGAGGATCTTGGAGGCGACCGACGAGGCGTCCGCCGCCGACTCGATCGCGGGAATCACGATCACGAACTCGTCGCCCCCCACGCGCGAGACGGTGTCGCCTTCGCGCACGCACACCAGGATGCGGCTGGCGACCGACTGCAGCAGCCGGTCGCCCAGCTGGTGCCCGAGCGAGTCGTTGATGGTCTTGAACCGGTCGAGGTCGATGAACAGCACCGCGAGCTGCGTGCCGTTGCGATGCGCGTGCGCGATCGCCTGCTGGATGCGGTCGCGCAGGAGCACGCGGTTCGGCAGCCCCGTGAGCGCGTCGTGGTGCGCCATGTGCGCGATGCGCTGCTCGGCGATCTTGCGGTCGCTGATGTCCATGGCCACGCCCACCAGCCGGATCGCGCGGCCGTTCGGGCCGCGGTGGACCTGGGCGCGGTTGGCGAGCCAGTGGATCGAGCCGTCGGGCCAGACGACGCGGTAGTCGAGCTGCACGTCGCTGCCGTGCTTGATGGCGTGGCGGATGGTGGCGTCGAAGAGCTCCTGGTCTTCCGGGTGCAGGCGCCGATGGAGCTCGCGGTAGTGCAGCAGCGGCGCGTCGGGGCCGCGGCCGAATAGCACCGACAAGCCGTCCGAATACGTGAACCGGTCCGTGTCGGCCTCCCAATACCACATGCCCATCTGCGCCGCGTCCATGGCGAGCCGCAGGTGCGACTCGCTCTCGCGCAGCGCCGCCTCCGCGGCCTTGCGCCGCGTGATGTCCGCGATCGTCACCATGGTCCCGGTGACCTTGCCGTCGGCGCCCAGGATCGGCGCGATGGTCATGGTGACGTCGATGAGCTGGCCGTCGCGGCGCATGCGTTGCGTGTCGTCGATGACGATGGTCTCGCCCGCCTCGGCGCGCAGCCTCTGCTGGTTCGTGGCTTCCCGCAGGTGGGCGGGCACGATGGAGGTGTCGGTGTTGAGGACCTCCTCCTCGGTCCAGCCGAACATGCGCTCGGCCGCCGGGTTCCACATGCGGATCACGCGGTCCTTGTCGCGCGCGATGATCGCCATCGGGGCCGCCTCGATCACCGCGCGCAGCCGCTCCGCCGAGGATCGCGTCGCCGCCTCGAGCTGCTTCCTCTGCGTGATGTCCACGATGACGCCCACCAGGCCCGCGACCGCGCCCGATGGATCGAAGAAGGTCGCCTTGTTGAACAGCACCTCGCGACGCGTGCCGTCGCGGGCGTCGGCGATGGCGGCCTCGTAGACCTGCGTGCCCGGCTGCTCCAGCAGCGCCTTGTCGAACACCTGCGAGCGTTCGGCGAGCTCGGTGGGCGCCACGTCGAAGATGGTCCTGCCGATGAGCTTGTCGCGGGGCACGCCGATGTAGTCCTCGAAGGCGCGGTTGCATCCCAGGTAGCGCCCGGCGTTGTCCTTGAAGAACACCGGATTGGGAATGGCCTCGATCAGCTGCTGCGTGAACGAGAGCTGCGTCCTCAGGTCGCGCGTCGCCTGCTGCGCGAGGGCGAGCGCCTCGCTGCGCGTGCGCGCGATGGCGCGCAGGATGCCGTAGAGCAGCAGCGACATCGCGAGGCCCGAGAGGAGCGCGAGCAGCGGGAAGGGCCGCGCCCACGCCGTCGTCACGGTGTCGCCCTCGAGCTCGAGGCGCCACAGCCGTCCCGTGACCGTAATGTCCTGCGTGCCGCGTGGCACCCACTCGAAGGCGGACTTCTCGCCCTGCGGGCTCGAAACCGCGGGCGTGCGGTAGAAGAGCGTCTCGTCCGAAAGCGCGGGCGGCGGCAGGCCGACGGGGCCGAGGTCGTGGATCCTGAGCCGCAGGCCCGACATGACCGGATCGGAAGCGAGCCCCGCGAAGAGGTCGTCGGCCCGCAATACCACGTTCACGAATCCCATCAGCAATTCCCGTCGCTCCTCGATGGTGCGCGGGCGCTGGTTGCCGTAGACGGGGAGGTAGAAGACGATCCCGTGGCTCGAGCCCTTCTCCTGCGCGAGGCGGTAGCGCCCCGTCATCTGCGGCTCGCCGGTATCGCGGGAACGCTCCGCGGCAGCGACTGCGCCGGCGCGGGTGCGGATGTCCAGGCCGAAGGCCGCCTCGTTGCCCTCCATCGGCTCGAGCAGCGTGACGACCCAGTATTCGGGACGCCGCTCGGGCGGCTTCACGTCGAAGTTCGGATACCCACTCGGCTGCAGCCCGCGGTCGGCGCGCACGCCGGCGACGAACGGGTCGCGCTGGCCGTCTGTCACGCGGCGGATGAACTCCACCGCCTGCACTCCGGGGAGCCGGTGGCCGAGATCGAGGGCGTCCACGTAGGCATGGAATTCGAGGCGCGTGAGCTCGGTCTCGTGGTTCGCCATGGCATCCAGGCCATAGAGCAGGTCCACGTAGCGGTTGATGCGGCGCTCGACCACGCTCGCCGCGAGCTGCGCCCGGTTGGCGAATTCGGCATCGCTCTCGAGGGCCACCTGCCGCCCGATGGCCACCCAGGCAAGCAGAGACCCCGCCACGCCCACGGCGAGGGTGATGAGGGCGACGCTCTGGGGCCTCAGGTAGGTCTTCATGCCGAAGGGGAAGGGCGTCACGATAGAATAGCGGCTTTTGCCCGCAGAAGAATCGTGTCCCTGATCGTCCAGAAATACGGCGGCACTTCCATGGGAAGCCCCGAGCGCATCCGCGAGGTCGCGAAGCGCGTCGCGCGGTTCGCCCGCGAGGGCCACCAGCTGGTGGTGGTGCCCTCGGCGATGTCCGGCGAGACCAACCGCCTCCTCGCGCTCGCGAAGGAAATCAACCCCGATCCCAGCCCGCGCGAGCTCGACGTCATCGCCTCGACGGGCGAGCAGGTCTCCATCGGCCTCCTCGCGCTGGCGCTCCAGGCGCAGGGGCTCAAGGCGAAGAGCTACACCGGCTGGCAAGTGCCGATCCTCACGGACGCGGCGTACACCAAGGCGCGCATCCTCGCGATCGAGGAAGAGAAGATGCGCGCCGACATCGACGCGGGGAACATCGTCATCGTCGCGGGCTTCCAGGGCATCGACGACGACGACAACATCACGACGCTGGGCCGCGGGGGCTCGGATACCACCGGGGTTGCGCTCGCGGCGGCACTGAAGGCCGACGAGTGCCAGATCTACACCGACGTGGACGGCGTCTACACGACCGACCCGCGCATCGTGCCCGAGGCGCGGCGGCTGGACACCGTGACCTTCGAGGAGATGCTGGAGCTCGCGTCGCTCGGCTCCAAGGTCCTGCAGATCCGCTCGGTGGAATTCGCGGGCAAGTACAAGGTGAAGCTCCGGGTGCTGTCGTCGTTCACGGACGTGAACTCGACCGACATGGGCACCCTGATCACGTTCGAGGAAGACGAGAACATGGAACAAGCCATCATTTCCGGCATCGCGTTCAACCGCGACGAGGCCAAGATCAGCATCCTGGGCGTGCCCGACAAGCCCGGCATCGCGTTCGCGATCCTCGAGCCGGTCGCGCAGGCCAACATCGACGTGGACATCATCCTGCAGAACGCCTCGACCGAGGGGATGACCGACTTCTCGTTCACCGTCCACCGCAACGAATACAAGCGCGCGATGCACATCCTGGAGACGAAGGTGAAGCCCGCCATCGGCGCCAAGGGCATCGTGGCGACGACAAGATCGCCAAGGTCTCGCTCGTCGGCATCGGCATGCGCACCCACGCGGGCATCGCCTCGAAGATGTTCGGGGCGCTCGCCGCCGAGGGCATCAACATCCAGATGATCTCGACCTCCGAGATCAAGACCTCGGTGGTCGTGGACGAGAAGTACATGGAGCTCGCGGTGCGCGTGCTGCACCGGACCTTCGAGCTCGACAAGGCGCCCACGCAAGAGAAAATGGCGCCATGAGGGCGGCGCTCCTCGCAATCGCCATGACCGCCACGCTCGCCCACGCCGCCGACGAAGATCCCTACCTCTGGCTGGAGGACGTGGAGGGCGCGCGCTCCATGCAGTGGGTGAAGGACCAGAACGCGATCACCCGGCCGCAGCTCGAGTCGAAGCCGGGCTTCAAGGCGCTGCAGGACAGGATGGAGAAGGTGCTCACGTCGCGCGACCGCATCCCGATGGTGACGAAGCGCGGGCCGTGGCTGTACAACTTCTGGCAGGACGGCGAGCATCCGCGCGGCATCCTGCGCCGCACCTCCATGGATGAGTACCGCAAGCCCGCGCCGGCGTGGGAGACGGTGATCGACGTGGACAGGATCTCCTCGGATGAGAAGGAGGCCTGGGCGTTCAAGGGCATGACCTGCCTCTACCCCGACTATCGCCGCTGCCTGGTGTCGCTGTCCCGCGGCGGCGCCGACGCGATCGTGGTGCGCGAGTTCGACGCGGTCGACAAGCAGTTCGTGAAGGATGGCTTCACCCTGCCCGAGGCGAAGGGCGACGTGGTGTGGCGCGACCTCGACTCGATCTACGTCGCGACCGATTTCGGCGCGGGATCGATGACCACCTCGGGCTACCCGCGCATCGTGAAGGAGTGGAAGCGCGGCACGCCGCTTTCGGCGGCGCGAACGGTGTACGAGAGCCCGGCTTCCGACGTGGGCTCGAGCCCGGTGGTGGTGAACGAGCCGGGACGCCGTTACGAGCTCGTCCGCCGCAGCATCCAGTTCTACGACGGCGAGAACCTCTACCGCCAGGGCGACAAGTGGGTGAAGCTCGAGGTGCCGCGCGATTCCAACGTCGACGTCATGAACGGCCTCCTCCTCGTCACGCTGCGCACCGAGTGGAAGCCCGGTGAGCGTGCCTTCAAGGGCGGCTCGCTCATCTCGGTCGACCTCGACAAGTTCCTCGCGGGCGGCCGCGACTTCTCGCTCGTGTTCGAACCGACCGAGCGCGTGTCGCTGCAGGCGGCGGTCGCCACTCGCAACCTGCTCCTGCTGGACCTCCTCGACAACGTGAAGTCGCGCGTCGTCGAGGCGCGATTCGCGGACGGCGCCTGGAAGCTGCGCCCGGTCGCGGTGCCCGACTCCTCCTCGATCGGCGTCAACGCCGTCGACCGGAACGAGAATGACGACTACTGGATGACCGTCACGAGCTATCTCGAGCCGACGACGCTCTACCTCGCCAGGGCCGGGAGCGACTCGCGCGAGAAGGTGAAATCCATGCCGGCGCTCTTCGATGCGAAGGGCCTGTCGGTGAAGCAGTACGAGGCGACCGCGAAAGACGGCACCAGGATCCCGTACTTCGTCGTGATGCGCGCCGATGCGAAGCTCGACGGCAGCACCCCCGCGATCCTCTACGGCTACGGCGGTTTCGAGATCTCGCTCACGCCCGCGTACAGCGGCAAGATCGGCGTAGGCTGGCTCGAGTGGGGTGGCGCGTGGATCGTGGCGAACCTGCGCGGCGGCGGCGAGTTCGGCCCCGAATGGCACAGCACGGCGCTGCGCGAAGGACGGCAGAAGACGCATACGGATTTCATCGCCGTGGCCGAGGACCTGCAGAAGCGCGGCATCTCGTCGCCGAAGCACCTCGGCATCTTCGGCGGCAGCCAGGGCGGCCTGCTGGTGAGCGCGGCGTTCACGCAGGCGCCCCAGGACTTCAAGGCCGTGGTGAGCGAGGTGCCGCTCGCCGACATGAAGCGCTTCAGCCACTTGCTCGCCGGCGCCTCGTGGATGGCCGAATACGGCAATCCCGACGTGCCCGCGGACTGGGCCTTCATCTCGAAGTACTCGCCCTACCAGAACCTGCGCAAGGACGCGAAGTACCCGCGCGTGTTCTTCACGACGACGACGCGCGACGACCGCGTGCATCCGGCCCACGCGCGCAAGATGGTCGCGCGCATGAAGGAGCAGGGCCACGACGTGCTGTACTTCGAGAACACCGAGGGCGGCCACGGCTCCGGGGTCACGCCTGCGCAGCAGGCCTACAGCGCGGCGCTGATCTACACCTTCTTCCGCAGCGAGCTGAAGTGATCGCCTAGAGCGGCGGCGACTGTTCCCTGAAGAGCTGCGGGATGCTCTTCTCCGAGAAGAGCGTGCGGGCGCCTTCGCCGGTGGTGCGCAGGTGGTTGGTGCGCTCGCAGGCGGCGGTGAAGAAGGCGAGCAGCTGGGTGACCATCGCGGCCTCGGCGTCTCGCAACACGCCGCCGTCGCAGTACGCCTCGGCGAGCTTCTTCTGCCAGTAGGCGAGGTCGTCCAGGCCCTTCACGCGCATCGACCCGATCCATGCGGGCACCCCCGCGAACTCGTCGGGCGGGATGGATGCCAGGTGCTCGCGCACGAAGGCGAGCAACGCCTCGGGCGTCTCGGCGGCGGCGATTCGGTCGAACCAGAGCGGCATGCGGGCCTCCCCTTGGGCGATGGATCGGACAGCGGACCCGGATCGATGTTCCGCTTTCAGGCCGCGGCTTGCTGCAGTTTCTTCCACCAGCGGCGCGTAAGCCAGGCGAGGAGTCCCATCCCCGCGACCACCGCCACCACGATCCACGGGTTGATATTGCGATGCTGCGACAGCGCCGCGGCGACCTGGTCGCCGAGGAGCGTGCTTCCAATGGTGCCCGGAAGGTGGGCAAGGAGCACGCCGGCGATCACGTGGTGGATGCGAAGGCGCAGCGCACCGAAGGCGACGACCGAGACGATGAAGGGGGCCACGGGCAGCAGTCCGATGGTGGTCACCGCCATGAAGCCCTCGCGCCTCAGCATCTGCGCGATTCGATCCACGCGCTGGCCTCCCCAGCGCCGCATCGCCGCCTCGTCCAGCGAGCGGCCGATGCCGTAACCCACCAGGGCGTTCACGGCGATGCCGCCCAACGCCACCGCGAGTCCTTCCCACGGCCCGAACGCGATCGTGGCCGCCATCGTGATCAGCGCGCGCGGGAAGAGGATGAAGCTCGCGGGGGTGTACAGCAGCGCGACCGCATAAGGGGCCCACCAGAAGCCCGCGAAGGTCTCGACCCACCCCACGACGCGCTCGGGAGTCACCTGCTCGCCGAGCGGCGTGTAGCGCCACGCGAGCGTCGCGCACAGCGCCGCGGCGAAGATGGCCGCGGCCATGCGCGCGAGCGGGTTGCGGGCGAGCTCGGGAAATTTCACCCCCGGTGGACCGGGGCCTGGCTGGCACGGTTCCGCAGGGAAAGCCGCCCTTCCTTGCTATAATTTCGCCTCGCCGGAGAGATGCCCGAGTGGCCGAAGGGGGCGCCCTGCTAAGGCGTTATATGGGCTTAAACCCGTATCGAGGGTTCGAATCCCTCTCTCTCCGCCACCATTCCGACGTCGCCCGTCTCCCTGTAGGACACGGCTGACAGATTTGTAGCGGCCTGCCGCGGCATCATTCGGCAATGGCTGCCGCACCAATTCCCACCCGCCGTCCCCACGTCGTACACCTCAGTGTGCGGGCGGCTTATTACTGGGTCGCCTCGCTGATGCTCATCATCGGCCTCGCGTTCTCCACGGCGGCGCTCGCCGCAGGCGTCACGCGCGTCGACTTGCTCGCGATGCTCTTCGCCATGGGTGCCTTCGCGGGGCTCCTCGCGCTCGTCGTGTGGTATCTCCTGCAGCTTCGTCCGCGGTCCTCAAGGGAGCCGTGAAGAAGGAAGGGTAGGGCCGTGCGATAAAATTCGTGCATGGCCGCGGTCTCCAGCTTCCTCGACATCCTCGCCGCCGGTCCACGCGACCCGCACCTCGTCTTCAACCCCTGGCGCGACCACGATGAGCGCGATCGCGCGCCGCGGCGCGACACGCCCGGCATCCGGCTCGCGAACATGCAGGCGTACCTCGAGGCACGCGCGCGCAGCGCGAAAGTGATGCTGCTGGGCGAGGCTCCGAGCCACCGCGGCTGCCGCTTCACCGGCATCGCGTTCTGCTCCGAAGTGGAGCTCACGCACAAGCGCGACCTCGTGGCTCGCCACCCGCTCCAGCTCACGAGCGCAGCGGACAAGCCCGTGCGCGAGAGGAGTGCGGCCGTGATCTGGGACGAGCTCGAGCGCGGCGCTTGCGCGCGCGAGGTCGTGCTCTGGAACGCGTTTCCCTGGCATCCGCACGGCGTCGAGGCGACGACCACCAATCGCAAGCCGCGCCTCACGGAGGTGCAGCAGGGACACGCTGCGTTCGAGGCGCTGATGGGCTGCTTCACGCACAAGTTGTGCGTGCTGGCCGTCGGCAAGGTCGCCGAGGACGCGCTCGCGCGCTGGGGCGGCCTCGAATGCGGCGGCTACATCCGCCACCCCGCGCAGGGCGGCGAGGCGAGATTCCGCGCACAATTCCGCGAACAGGCCGCGGCCCTCCTGTAGACCATGCTCGATACGCTCGACACCCCGTCGCTCCTCCTCGACGCCGCCAAGATGGAGCGCAACTGCGGCCGCATGCGCGAGCGCCTCGCCGCCCACGGCGTCGTCCTTCGTCCCCACGTGAAGACCGCGAAGAACGTCGAGGTGGCGCGCTGCGCCCTCGGCGCCGAGTCGGGGCCGATCACCGTGTCGACGCTGCGCGAGGCGGAGTACTTCTTCGACCACGGCTTCCGCGACATCCTTTACGCGGTCGGGATGGTGCCGTCGAAGGTCGCGCGCTCGGCGGCGCTCGTGCGGCGCGGCGCGCAAATCACGACCATCGTCGACAGCGTCGACGCGGCGATCGGCCTCGTGGACGCGAGCGCCAACGCGCAAGTCGAGATCCCCGCGCTCATCGAGATCGATAGCGATGGACACCGCGCCGGCATCGCACCCGGCGATCCGCGACTGCTCGAGGTCGCGGGCGCCCTGGGACCTTCGCTACGCGGTGTCATGACGCACGCGGGCGACTCGTACAACTGCGACGGCGCCGAGGGCATCCGCGAGGTCGCCGAGCGCGAACGCGCGGCCGTCGTCGCCTGCGCGCACGCGCTGCGGTCGGCAGGCCATGCGGCGCCGGTGGTGAGCGTGGGGTCGACGCCCACCGCGACCTTCGCGCGCTCGTTCGAGGGCGTAACCGAGGTCCGCATCGGCGTCTACGTCTTCCATGACCTCGTCATGGCGGGCCTCGGTGTCTGCGACGTCGACGACATTGCCATCTCGGTGCTGGGAAGCGTCATCGGCCACCAGCGCGAAAAGAGCTGGGTGCTCACCGATGCGGGCTGGATGGCCCTTTCGCGCGACCGTGGCACCGCGAAGCAGCGGGTCGACCAGGGCTACGGCGTGGTTTGCGACGCCGCGGGGCGACCGGTCGAGGACCTCATCGTCGTGGACGCCAACCAGGAGCACGGCATCATCGCGCGCCGCGGCGGCGGGGCGATCGACCTCGCGCGCTTCCCGATCGGCTCGCGGGTGCGCATCCTGCCGAATCACGCGTGCGCCACTGCGGCGCAGCACGACGACTACCAGGTGCTGCGCGAGGGTCGCGTCGCCGACACCTGGGAACGCATCCACGGCTGGTAAGGCTACTCGGCCTTGATCCCGGCGGCCTTGACGACCTCGCCATACTTCGCGAGGTCGTCGCGGATCTGGTCGGCCAGCTTCTGGGGTGAGCCCGGCGTCACCTCGATGCCCAGCGTGGCGAGGCGCTCGACGATCGCGGGGTCGGTGAGGACCGCGTTCAGCTCGCGATTCAGCTTCTCGACGATGGGACGCGGCGTCTTCGCGGGCGCGAGGATCGCGACCCACGAGCTCACCTCGAAGCCCGGCACGCCCGCCTCGATGAACGTCGGCGTATCCGGCAGCGATCCCACGCGCTTCGCGCTCGAAACGGCGATCGGCACGAGCTTGCCGGCTTTCACGTGCTGCAGCGCGCCCGCGACCGCGGTGTAGACCAGCGGGATGTTCCCGCCCAGCGCGTCGGTCATCGCCTGGCCGCCGCCCTTGTAGGGCACGTGCACGAGGTTGGCGCCGGTCTTGAGCTTGAGAAGCTCGCCCGCGATGTGAGGCGTGCCGCCGACGCCCGAGGTCCCGTATGACAGGCCGTTCGGCTGCTTCTTCGAGTAGTCGATGAGGGCGGGAAGCGTCTTCGCCGGGAACGACGGATGCGCCACGAGGATGAGCACCGCGTCGCCGATCTTGCCGACGGGTTCGAGGTCCTTCTGCACGTCGATCGGGAAATTCGGGAACACGTGCGGGTTGATCACGAGGGTGCCGTCGAAGCCGAGCACCAGCGTGTAGCCGTCGGGCGGGGCCATCGCGACCTGCTGCACGCCGATGTTGCCGGAGGCGCCCGCCTTGTTCTCGACCACGATGGGCTGGCCCAGGCGGCGCGAGAGCGCCTCGGCCACCAGGCGCCCGCTGGTGTCTGTCACGCCGCCCGGGGCAAACGGCACGATGAGGCGGATGGGCTTGTCGGGATAGTCGGCGAGCGCCACGGTGGCGCAAAGTGCCGCGGCGAGTGCGATCCAGCGTTTCATCGTTCCTCCGGCGGAGTCACTCCGCGTGTCGTTTCTCGAATTCCCAGACGTCCTCGAACCCCATGAGCCGCGTGAGCGCGCCGAAGTCCTCGAGCTCGACCGGCGTGCCCTGCGACGATCCCGTGGCCTTGACGTGCGCGTACACCTGCGACATCGCCTTCACCGAGGCGAGCAGCGCCGTGACCGGGAAGATCGCGATGCGGTAGCCGATGGACTCGAGCTCGGAACGCGTGAGCACCGGAGTGCGGCCCTTCTCGACCATGTTGGCCACGAGCGGCAGGTCGAAACGCTGCCCGATGGCGCGCATCTCCTCGACCGACTCGGGCGACTCCACGAAGAGGATGTCGGCGCCGGCCTTCGCGTACGCCTCGGCGCGCCTCAGCGCCTCGTCGAGCCCATGCGCGGTGCGGGCATCGGTGCGGGCGATGATCAGGAAGTCGCGCGAGGCGCGGGACTCGGCGGCCACGCGGATCTTGCGCACCATGTCGTCGGCCGGAATCACGCGGCGATTGGGCGTATGGCCGCACTTCTTGGGGAATTCCTGGTCCTCGAGCTGGATCGCCGCGGCTCCCGCCTCCTCGTAGCCTCGCACGGTGTGGCGCACGTTCAGGAGTCCGCCGTAACCGGTGTCGCCGTCGGCGATGAGCGGCGCGTGCGCCTGCGACGCCATCTGCTTCACGCGGCCGACCATGTCCGTGTAGGTCGCGAGGCCCGCGTCGGGTAGCCCGAGGTGCGAGGCGACGGCGCCGAATCCGGTCATGTACAGCGCCTCGAAGCCAAAGGTGTCGGCGAGGCGCAGCGAGACCATGTCGTGCACGCCGGGAGCGACGAGGAGGGAATGTTGCGCGAGCCGCTCGCGCAGGCGGGCATTCGGCATGCCCGAAGCCTACCGCAAATCGCTACGCGGCCCGGACGTTGCGGCGCGCGAGGGTGTGCAGCTCGCGGCCGAGGTACGCGGCGATCGCGCGCATGCCGTACTTGCCGGCCTCGGCCTCGGCGGCGGGGTTGTAGTTGGTGTTGGTGTTCACGTCGTACGTGTACACCTCGCCCCGGGCGTCGGTGATGAACTCGATGCCGGCGATGCCGATGCCGTGGTCGGCGATGAAGCGGCGGTACTTCTCGATGAGCGGGCTCTGGAAGTTCTCGACGATGCGGAAGCGCGGCGCGGCGGCCGGCGCCGGCTGCTCGCCCACGGGGCAGAACGCGTCGCCCACCTGGCAGGCGTCGGCGGGGCAGAGCTCGAAGCCGAGCGAGGTGTCGACGCGCACCGCGTAGAGGAACTCGCCGCCCACGAACTCGACGCGCGTGATGAAGGGCTCCGTCGCGCGGATGTATTCCTGGATCAGCGTGATGCCGTCCACGGAATCCTCGAACTCGGCGCTCGCGACGTGGCGCTCGAGCGACGCCACGTCCTGGAAGAGCTTCACGCCCAGGCCCTTGCCCGCGCGGTTGTGCTTGGTGATGAAGGGGCCCGCCATCTTCCGCGCCGCCTCGACGAGGTGCTTCTTCCCGACCGCGGCCAGCGTGCGGGGCGTGCGGATGCCGTACGACTTGAGCGCCTCGTACTGCTCGATCTTGCTGATCTCCAGGCGCAGCGCGCGCGTGTCGTTCACGACGCGGCGGCCGTGGGACTCGAGCCAGCGCAGCACGCCGCCGGTGAGCTCGGCCGCGTAGCGGTGGTCGCGCGTGTGCGACGAGGCGCTCATGCGGTTGTAGAACACGCCCTCGGGCGGCACGGATTCCAGGTCGAGGACACCCTCGCTCAGGAACCACTCGTCGTAGGGAAGCTTCAGCTCGTCGAAGGCGGCGCGCAGGGGCTCGACCCACGCGTCGTTCTCGTGGATCACATGGATCTTGGGGGTGGGGTGGAGGGCATCCATCGAACCAGCTTAGCGGGCGCCAAAGCCGGCGTGAAATGATCCTTCGTTCTCAGCTCATGCCTCGCCGGAATATGGAGGGAGAGCGAAAAAACCGTTATAATTCCTGTTCTTCGCGCCCGTAGCTCAGTTGGATAGAGTACCTGGCTACGAACCAGGGGGTCGTGGGTTCAAATCCTGCCGGGCGCGCCAGACAATCAACGCCTTGTCGAAAGACAGGGCGTTTCTCATTCGGCGGGGCCGAAGACGTTTGCCATTGAGGACTCCATCGGTTGTTCGTTATCGAACAGACGGCCGCCGCCTCTTCGCCGATGCTTCAAATCGTGCTCATCAAAGGAGGATTCCATGAGAACGATTGCAGTCGCAGTGGGCTCAATGATGGTAGCGGCCTCCATGGTCGCATCCGCGCAGAGTTACAACAGCCGCGACCCGAACCGTGCCGTGGCCGACCAGGAATGCTGGAACCAGGGCGCCGGGCACTATGAGCGCGTGCGTTCCGGCGAGCGCCAGAATGATCTCGACTTCAATAGGTGCCGCTTCGTCGGCGAGGCTCCTCGGGATGTGAACCGCTGGAACTCGGGTCGCGAGGAATGCTGGAATCCGCGCGCGAATCATTTCGAGGCCGTGCGTTCGGGCGAGCGCCAGGATGACCTGGATTTCTCCCGTTGCCGGCACATCCGGGACTCGAATGAAAGAGTGGCCAACAGGGAATGCTGGAACCAGGGAGCTGGCCACTACGAGGCCGTGCGGCCCGGCGAGCGGCAGAGCGACCTGGATTTCTCGCGTTGCCGATAGCCCAGTGTTGGAAGCACGACATGAAAAAATGCCGCCGCGAGGGCGGCATTTTCATTTGATGGTGGTCCTGGCATCAACCCTTCAACCTGCTCGCGACCTCACGCCGCATTGTGGAGCCTACGCGCCGTAGGCTGCCATGAAGACCCGTACGGCCTCGCGTAGAAGAGCCTTGTTCTCCCGGGAATCCGGCATCTCGAGCTTTAGCAGTCCTCGGATGTGCCCGGAGCCCAGGAACATCGACAGGAACAGGTCCGCTGCCTGAAGCGGGTTCCGCACTTTCAGCGTGCCCGCCGAGTGGGCACGGCGCAGGTATGTAGCCAGCTCGCCGTTCAGGCGCTCAGGGCCGTCTTTGTAGAACGCGCGGCAGA